>JUEG02001319.1_pt1 | contig 329320 bp, 321 predicted proteins | sample 432341 | NCBI WGS metagenome assembly JUEG02 (sample SAMN02953476, study PRJNA257561) | rock porewater metagenome | biome: terrestrial; feature: Opalinus Clay rock; material: porewater; isolation source: Opalinus Clay rock BIC-A1 borehole | place: Switzerland: Mt Terri URL, St-Ursanne ... | reverse complement strand
GTATTGTTGTAGTCAACTATAAAACAGGATATCCCCTTAGAACCTGCACCTTTTTCAGTGACGGCATAGAGAAGTCCCACATCACTGGTATGTCCTCCGGATATCCACATTTTAGAGCCATTTATCAACCAGTGGTCCCCTTTATCTTCGGCAAAGGTCTTCATGCTGGCTACATCCGAACCTGTATTGGCTTCAGTTAGAGCAAAGCTGCCTACTGATGAACCCCTTACCAGTCCGGGGATATACTTTTTCTTTTGCTCCTCAGTACCATACTCATTTATGGTCATTGCCGGTCCCCAGCAATTGCCACTGATGCTCAGTCTCCAGGAAGTATGAACCTTGGCTATTTCATAAAGAGCCAGAACCCCTTCCATCCAACCCATGCCATTTCCGCCGTACTCCTCAGGTATACTCCAACCCAACAGTCCCAAATCACCCAATTTAGTCAGGATCTCTCTTCGGTAGTAATGGTTTTCTTCATCCTCTTCAACGAAAGGAGCAATTTCCTTTTGCGCGAAATTACGAGCCATATCTTGAATCATTTGTTGATCTTCAGTTAATCCGAAATCCATGGTTTGTCACCTCTTAATTACGCTTTTTTATCCCTTGAGTTATTGCTTTCAGACGTGACGCAGGAACTAAATGCTTAGATTTATGTTTTAAATTTCACCTCCTTGTATTTGTTGATCTGCGTTTGCCGTGTAAGTATTCTAGCTGTTTCAAAATAAAGATACCTGCGCCACTGGGTTCTAAATAATTGGGTACACGAATCGCAGTTACTCTATTTAGTGAATATTGCAATAATTATGCCAATTGTGATTTAGTTCAATAGGCACTAGATAAAACCCTCTATTCATCCCCAAAATTTGAATTATTTCTTATTATTCTTGAATGAGGTATACTCATTGTCATTGGATAGATTGTATGGTTAGGAAGACAGCTTTCCGGTTTTACGAACACATTTGCTTTAGTGTTATTAAACAATTTGACTCCGAGCATAGTAGGTGGTATTTTAATCCCAATTATTAATGTGTTCAAAAAGGGGGATTAATCTTATGAACTATAGATCCGTAAATGAAGAGACTTACTTGCCACATAAGCATATCAGCCTGTTGGGCAAGGAAATATATCTATATCGGGAGGTCACTTCAACCAACAGTATCGCAAAACACATGGCTAAGTCCGGGGCTGGCGAGGGCACTATAGTTATGAGCAGATCCCAATCCTCCGGGCGCGGCAGAATGCAACGCCACTGGTCCTGCCCACCTGGTAAAGGGCTTTTACTGTCCATGATCTTAAAACCCGAAATTAGCGTGCAATTTGTTCCTCAGTTTACCCTTTTAACCGCCGTAGTTGTCGCCGAAACAATTAACTTAGTTACTGGCTGTGCAGCCGGAATCAAATGGCCTAACGATATTTATCTAAACGGTAAAAAGGTCTGCGGTATACTCGCAGAGAGTAGTTTTTCAAGAGCTAATATTGAGTACTTAATCATCGGCTTAGGCATAAATGTAAACCTAGACAGCCATCATCTTCCCCCTGATTGCCAGGAAACCAGCACTTCATTAAGCTTAGAACTAGGCCAATATGTTTCCCGTATTAAGTTGCTCAAACAGTTTATTATCAGCTGGGATGAACATATCCAAGGCTTTTTAAAAGCTGGGCACCCCTATCTTCGCAGTAAATGGATTGAAAACAACGTAACCTTAGGAAAAAGTGTCACTGTTAACAAGGGCAATTATTCCATTAATGGACTGGCCCTAGATATAAGCGAAAAGGGTGGGCTAATTGTGCGTTTATCTGATGGATCACTCCAAGAGTACCTTGCTGAGGATGTCAGTTTGAGAAAAAGTGATAAGTAATTATTCCAAATCAGCCTAGATAAGACTTACATAATATCCATTTTATAATACTTAAAAATATAGTATAATTATTCTGAAAATATAAACAGGCTATAAGTATTGAGCAACGAGAGGGAGGAGAATAGCATAATGATGGTTCCCGAGAATTTAAATTACACTTCATGGCTAACCGTTAAACAGATGATGAATAAGCATTTTATTGTTATTCGTCCAGGTGATTCGCTACGGACTGTAATCCAGTATTACCAGGATTCCAGGCTGGATACTCTTCCAGTTGTTGATAATAATGATAAATTAATTGGAGTTTTCCCCAAAAAAAGATTATATAAGGCCCTGCTCGATGGTTCTAGCCTAGACGATCCCTGCACTCCTTACATTGTGAATAAACCCATTTCTGTATCCTGGGACCTATGTTATGACGAAATCTCTATGGTAGTGCGTTCAAGCAACAGCCTTGTTGATTATGTGGTGGTGGTTGACCATGATAGTAAGCCCGTTGGTATGATTGGAACAGCAGAATATCTCCGGGGAAGTCAAAAGGTAATAATGACGTCACACGTTCTGCTTGAGTCGATATTCAATGCGAATTATGAAGGCATTATCGTTATAGATAATAAGAACAAGATTTTGAGGATAAATCCTATCGCTGAAAAAATGTTTGGACTAAAGGCCTCGAAGATCAAGCATTCACATCTGGAACACGTCCTCCCAGATCTTAAGATATTTAGTAAAGGAAACCGAGGAATTAAGCAGACCATACAGTCACTCCCAGTCATTGTCAGCCAAATGCCAATTATAGCGGATAATGTTCAAATTGGCACAAAAATTGCTTTTGTCGATATATCGGATATGGAAGAAATGGCTCGAGAATTAGAAATCATTAAGGACTTGCAGACTAATCTTGACGGAGTTCTAAATGCTTCCTCTGATGGTGTTTTTGTTTCTGATGCTTCTGGTTATGTAAAATATGTTAATGAAAGTGGCTGTCGGCTTATTGCAGCTACAGCAGAAACAATGACGGGAATGCCTATCAAAAAACTTTTATCAAGCGGAATTCCTGCTGAGGTCAATAAAACTGGCATTGCGGAAGTAGAAGTTTGCAGTATTAAAGGTAGAAATTGTATTGTTTCTCATATACCCATACACAAGGATATATCCAATGTGACTCAAACTGCAGGGGTCATCAGTACTGTCTATCTTCATGATAATAGACTTACTGAAGAGATAGCCCGAAAATGGCTCTCTTTAAGACAACAAGTTCAGTACTATCGCGATGAGCTTGAAATGCGTGGAAATAGCTTTGATAATTTAATCTCTAAAAATCCCGGATTTATAAAGATGAAGAGGGACGCCCATAGGATTGCTCGCAGCACTTCAACTGTACTTCTGACTGGAGAAAGCGGCGTAGGTAAAGACATGTTTGCCCATGCAATTCACGCTGCCAGCCCCCGAGCAAAGCATCCCTTCGTAAAAGTGAATTGTGCTGCTATTCCGGAATCTTTATTAGAGTCCGAACTCTTTGGCTACGCCCCAGGATCTTTTACAGGAGCCTCTCGAAAAGGTAAAGCAGGGTATTTTACCCAAGCTCATGGGGGAACAGTATTTCTTGATGAAATTGGAGATATGCCTCTTTCTATACAAGTTAAGATATTACAGGTATTGCAAGACAAAGAATTTATGCAGGTCGGCGGAGTCTCCCCAGAAAAAGTGGATGTTCGTATTATTGCCGCTACAAATAAAGATTTGCGGGACGCTATAAAAGAGGGAGCTTTTCGATTAGACCTATATTATCGTCTAAATGTAATCCAGTTCAATCTACCTTCACTTCGTGAACGTTCCGAGGACATATTGCCTTTAGCTAAGGTCTTTATAAATAAATACAACGAAATTCTAGGGGCAAATGTTGTTGGTATAAACCAAGCGGCCCAGGAAGCTTTACTAGTATATTCCTGGCCCGGTAATATCAGAGAACTTGAAAATGCCATCGAGCGAGCTGCAAATTATGTTTGGGAGGGAGAAATAGGCATAGAACATCTCTCTGCTCAGATCTTTCAATTCGGCCAGGAAACTTATGAACCCTCCTCCTATCGCGCGGTGTTGAGCGATGTTGATAAAGAAATGCTTATGGTTGCTCTAAAAAAAGCAAAGGGTAACAAGAGTGCAGCAGCTCGTCTACTTAAAATGAGCCGCTCCGCATTTTATGAAAAACTGGGCAAATACAATTTATCTTAAAAATATACTCTTTCAACATAAAGATAAAAGGCCAAAACGTCCTGATTATGGGACGTTTTTGGCCTTTATGTGACTATTACCGTTATTAATAATAGAAGGATCCCCGCTATGAGGCAATAATCACTACGAGATAGGACCAGCTCACGCAGGTAGGTACGGTGGCCCTGCTGATATCCCCGAGCTTCCATGGCTTCTATCAGCTCATCACAACGGCGGAAGATATTTACTGCTAAGGGCACAGCCAGATGACTCATCGCCCTAATTTTCCCACTCATTCGGGGCGGATTTAAATTTGCGCCACGAGCTAATTGGGCTTGCCTGATGAGTTCAAGTTCATCCATTAGGGTGGGCATAAACCTTAAGGCTAGGGACACCATCATAGCTACATCATGAGAGGATACTCCAGTAATTCTAATGGGCCGCAGCAATTGTTCCAAGCCCATAGTGAGTTCAGATTGCGAGGTTGTCATGGTCAAAATCGAGGCAGCCACCACCAATAATAAGAACTTCCAGACCTGTAGGACTCCAAGGGTTAACCCCTCGTGACTTATCAGCAGGGGTCCGATGGGAAACAGCGGCAGTGGGCGCCCTGGAGTAAAAAAGAGATACAGCAAGAATAATAAGCCAAAAAAAGGCAGGACTGGGTGCAGTGTTCTTAGCAATGAGCCTAGGGGGATCCGGGCAAGCAGCGCGATTACTAGAGCCGCTGCGCTGGCTATCAAGAGGCCCACAAAGCCTACGTGAAGAATGATTATGCTAAGTGCTATTACTGCGATCAGTTTAATCCGGGGATCTTTTTTATGCACAGGGGATTCCAGAAAAATGTATCCAAGCTTATACATAACCATCCGCCTTCCGGAACATTTAAGCCTTTCTAGCACTCTTCAGGCGCTCTAGCAGGTTGCTTATTTCCTCAACTGCAGCGTCAACGGTGAAAATACTAGTCCCTACATCTTCTCCACGTTGTTGCAGTTGCCACATCAACTCAGTGATCTGGGGTGGGGCTAAGCCGAGGGACTTAAGCCATTCCACCCTTCTTAATATATCGCCGGGACTTCCATCTGCAACCACTTCACCTTGATTCATCACCAGTATCCTACTGGCTAAAGCGGCCTCCTCCATGCTGTGAGTGACATGTATAATGCCTATCCCCTGGAGGTTCAAGGTTTTCAATAAGGTTAGTACCTTCTTTTTCCCTTCCGGATCCAGTGAGGCGGTAGGTTCATCGAGCACAATAATTTTTGGTTCCATGGCCAGTAAGCCGGCCAAAGCTAGAAGCTGTTTCTGACCTCCGGAAAGGGTATGTGGAGAATGGGTTTGCAACCCGGTCAGACCTACCATCTCCAGAGCCTGATCTACTCGTCGGCGTACCTCAGCCGCTGGTAACCCGAGATTGCCTGGACCGAAGGCCACGTCCTCTTCGACGCTCATGCCTACGATCTGATTATCCGCATTCTGAAAGGCCATACCCACCCGGCGCCGAATTTCCAGAAGGCTTTTGGAATCACGGGTATTAAGTTCAGCCACCTGCACTTCACCTACAGACGGAATAAGTAAGGCATTAAAATGCCGAATCAGCGTAGTCTTACCACAACCGTTGGGACCGATAATAGCAATATACTCACCCTCATCTATTTCTAGATTAAGACCTTTGACAGCAGGTGACCGTCCCTTTTCATAGGTATAAGTCAGGTTATAAACCCTGATCATAGTCTTCAGGATCCTTCCCTATTTTAATTGTCTTGCTCAATTTACGGGCAATTAAGGCTGCAGTCACCAGCTTAATCAGATCGCCCAATAGAAAGGGAACAACACCTACTAACAGAGCTTTTGTTAAGGATAAGTGAGCCACTAAAGAAAGCTGTGCTACTCCCAGGGTATAAATGACTAGATTTCCTACGACTAGAGAAAACCCGAACCAGGCTAAGCCAGGTTTCTTCCGGCTTTCAACAATTTTTCCTATAATGTAGGCTCCGACAATAAAACCAATGAGATAACCCCCTGTAGGACCCATTAGAGTCCCTAGACCTGCTTTGCCGCCTGCAAAGACCGGCAGACCGATAACCCCCAAAAGCACGTAGACAATTTGGCTCATTGCTCCCGTAACTCCGCCCAAAAGGATTCCTGCCAAACTTGTAAAAAGGGTTTGCAGAGTCATGGGCACCGGCTGCATGGGGATGACTATTAAGGAACCGATGGCAGTCAAGGCTCCGAACATACCTGCGTAAACCATCCGCCGCAAGGGATTATTTGTCTTAACCATCTGTTAAACTCCCTCTCATTTTTATCTTTAGTTGAACGAGTTCACTTGTCAAGTATGTTTGAAGGGCTTGAGCATTCGCCAAAAGCTGATCAAAACCTGACAAGGGACTTGCGACAGGAAACTATCCCTCTCGCAAGTCCCCAGTCACTTTACTACTATGTAGTTATAGTAACGGTGTTCTGCTGCCATTATAATATTAGCCAATTTTATTGTCAACCTAAAAATAAAAATATACTTAACAATACTCTTCGACGGATGGAGATGAGGGTATGATTGTTATTTCACCCGAAATTATAGTGTGTACATTACCGGACTTGTCGCGAAGCAGCAGAAATCCGTTATCATCAATATCAACTGCCTGACCGACGAGAACACCATTGATGGTATCCAGGCTTAGCTCTTTCCCGATGACCACTGATAGGTTTCTGCCCTTTTCAAGGGTATTTGCAAACTTACCTGCCAGCAAGTCGAAATAGTGGTTCTCTAACCGTGCCAGTAAGCCTTGCAACACCTTGACTCGGGAAACAAGGTGCTCATCTTCAACCTGGGCTGAGGTAGCGAGGGTACGCAGGTCGCTGGGAAAATCGTGAAGCCGGTTGTTAATATTCAAACCGATTCCCACAACGATGTATTCGATGCCGTCCATGTCAGTAACAACTTCCGCTAGAATACCAGCTATCTTCTTGTTGTTTATTAAAATATCGTTAGGCCACTTAATGCGGGCCGGCAGGTTTAGCTCCTCCTGGAAGGTTTCTGCTGCTGCTACTGCGGTTACAAGAGAAATTCTTGAAATTTCCTTTAAGGGCAAAACAGGTCGAAGAATGACGGACATATATATCCCTTGGTTGCTCGGTGAGTACCAATTCCGACCACGACGTCCTCGCCCAGAAGTCTGCATATCCGCCACGACTACGGTTCCCTCAGGGTATCCCTTGGCTGCCAAGTCTCGGGCGCGGCTATTCGTAGAATCGGTTTCTTGATAATATATATACTCCTTCCGGCCAAATACCTCAGATGCCAATCCTGGACACACTTCAGCAGAGGACAGAATATCCGGAGGAGAACTAAGCCGATAACCTTTTTTCGGGGATGATTCTACCTTATATCCTTCGGCAAGCAGCGCCTTGATTTGATTCCAGACCGTCGTTCGAGATACTTGCAGACTTTCACTCAATGTTTCTCCCGAAAGCCATTCTCCATTTTTATTTTCTTTTAATGCCTGTAACACTGCATCCCGTAGAGTCATTAACTTCACCCCTTATTAGTCCCACCCAGCTGCAACTAACGAGCTAGCTGCCTGACCATAAAGGTCGCGGTACCTATAGCCAGTAGTTGACCTGCTTCATCCTTGATTTCACCTTGGGCAACCACAATACTCTTGCCTTTTTGAACGACCTTGCCTTCCCCCCACAGAGTTCCCTTACTTATTGGACGCAGATAATTGATTTTCAGTTCCACAGTCGAAGCGCCTTCGTCCGGGTCTAACTGTTGATTGACCGCCACAGCAATCGCTGTATCAATTAAAGAAGCAATTACCCCTCCATGCACATTCCCATAGAACTGCAACAGGTTCTCGTTGATGGTTAATTGAACTCGAATTATTCCATCGTCCCCGACAACTGTCGTCATACCCATGTGCTTCCAATAGTTGCCTGTTTCTAGGTCGGCGACTCGAACCACTATGTATCATCTCCTAATAACAAACTTAAAAGATTATATCATATTATCCTGTTGTTATCATTCCGCGTCCCAGTTCTTGAGGATTAGATGAATAATTCGGGTTCTCTTCTAGAGTCAAATTCAATTTCCAATTCATATTTATGTCTTAAGTAGTCTTCACTATCGTAATACTTTGCCTGAGCAGGACATTTTTTGATACAAGCACCACATTTGATACAAATACCATTTAATTTAGAGACATCTTCATAATCAATAGAACCCATTGGACAGACTTCTACACAAAGTTTACAATTTATACAATCACTATTTGTTTTTGGGGTCACTTTTCTAATGTCGACAGGGCTGCCATCGACATTTTTAGGCATATAATACTTTCGATAAGGGGTATTTCCTTTTACCGAAATACTTGTCCGGTAATCTGGACTTGTTATTTTTTGGGCTATTTGTTTTGCAAACTCCCTGGCTACTGTGATGTCTTTTTCATCGGGTCTGTCTTTGCCGAGAATTCTAGAAAATGAATGTTCACCAACAAATGCTCCACCAGCAATAACTTTAAAACCGTTTAATTCGAGAATATCTTTTAATTCGATTAAAGCATCATCATAATTCCTGTTCCCGTAGACTACGATAGGAATTGCTAATGCACCGTTACCTGTAATAGAGTTTAGATATTTTAATAATACATTAGGGACTCTTCCCGCATAGACTGGAACTCCTAAAACTACGACGTCATCTTTACAAAAAGGCATAGGGTCTTTGCGAGCATCAGGCAGGGTAAAGTCTATTGTATTAACGGTTAACCCCTCGCCAATACTCGTAGCAATGCCCTCTGCAATTCCAGAAACAACCTTTCTTGTAGTGTCGGTGGCGCTAAAATACATGGCATTGATCTGTTTCTCCATCTTCTCATCTCCATTGATTAATTACTGTGGGCCCTATTACATTCCTTCAATTTCTACTTCTGTGTTTTCAAGGAATTGAGCAACCATGTTATAAAAACCAATAGTAAGGGTTAGCTCTACTATTTCTTGGTGGCTGAGGAATTCGGATAGTTCCTTAAAAGCTTCGGCACTGGATTTAACCTTAGTAATAACTTCTTCAGTGTATCTTAGAATCGCTAGTTCTTGAGGATCAAAGACTGAAGGATCCTGGTCTTGGCTTAAAGAGGCAATTTGCTCTTCCGGCACTCCAACCTGCCTGGCAATAATTACGTGCTGATGCCACTCATATTTCGAACTGCATAACTTAGCTATACGAAGAATAACTAGTTCCCTCAGGCGAGGGTCAAGCTTTGCTTGGGTTAGCAATGAATTTCCTAAACGCATAAAATGGCGTACACTATTTTCCGCATGAGCCATCATTCTGTTAATGTTTAAACCACTTAGTTGAGATTTTCCGCCTGTAATCATATTCCGGGTCTTATCCGGCATTTCCTCCAATGATAGCACTGGCAATCTAGCCATTACTGTTACCTCCTCCGCAATCGTTTTATTATATCATATGGAACTCATTAATTTTCCGTATTCCCTATTTATTGCAAGAACTATACCAAGTCTTATAAGCTATTAAAAAGATGTCTATATAAAGATTTTTTGTTCTCGCTAACATCCTTTAGACCAAATCATTACTCAATTGTTTTCAAGGTCCGGCAAGTATGTTGTGTTTTCCATACAACTGGTTAATAGTTATATCCCTACAAACAATGTAATTATTTTAAAAAATACCCAATTATTTCGGTGTAATAAGCAATTAGATATTTTAAGCGGGTGAGGAAATTTTGACTCTAATCCGATAGAAAAAAGAACGCAGGATGCAGTATTGCGTCCATACGTCCTTTTTAAAACCTTTATGCTTTGTTTATCTAATCAACTAAATAATTATGCAGATAAGTCCTCCGCTGCCATCATTGACAATCCGCTGTAACGTGTCTTGGAGCTTATTTTGGGCGTTTTCTGGCATACGATAGAGTTTATTCTGGATTCCTTCACGAACTAAGTCATGCAAGGATTTGCCAAAAATATTCGATTGCCAGACCTTTTTGGGATCACTTTCAAACTCATCGAGCATATACTTAACGAGCTCTTCTGCTTGCTTTTCTGTGCCAATCAGAGGAGTAATTTCTGTAGTGACGTCAGCTCTGATGATGTGCAGCGATGGAGCACTTGCCTTGAGTTTAATTCCATAATGTCCGCCTTGCTTTACAAGCTCCGGCTCATCAAGGAACATCTCCTCGAGTTGAGGTGTGACCACGCCATAGCCGTTGACTCGAACTTCTTCAATGGCCTCCGCCAGTTTATCCCATTCCTTCTTGCCCTTACTATAGTCTAAGACCAAACGAAGTAAGGAATGATCTCCCTCAATTTCAATCCCCGTAAGATCTTGCAGGACTGTCTTAAAGAGTCCCTCGACTGCAGTGATTTCGACATTAGCAACGCCAGTACCTAAGTCCATCTCTTTAAGGAGAACATCTTGAGCGTATTGGCATTCTGCTAAGGCATCTAAGGCCTGATCAATATCGCGCAGACGCCGTACCCCATCGATAGCTTTACGAACAGTTTCCTCAAAGGCAGCCCGGACAGCATGGGAGGGGTCAAGTTCCTCAACCCATTTTGGAAGGTCAATATTTACTTCAGCTACAGGGAATTCATAAAGTACTTCTTCAAGAATTTGCGTGATATCTTCTTGTACCATCTCTAGACAGTTCACCGGAATAACGGGTATAGCATATTTTTCCTCAAGTGAACGGCTTAATTCGAGTGTATTTTCTGCATAGGGACGCGTGGTATTGAGAACGACTACGAAGGGCTTTCCTAATTGACGAAGCTCGGAAATGACCCGTTCCTCAGCCTCTAGGTAAGCTTCTCTAGGGATATCTGTAATTGACCCATCAGTCGTTACTACAACACCAATTGTGGCATGATCTGAAATGACTTTACGAGTACCCATTTCGGCTGCATCCTGGAAGGACATGGGATCGTCACTCCAGGAAGTTTTCATCATGCGTGGCTCTTCACCATCTTCTGCTTCGTACCCTAAGGCGCCTTCTACACTGTAACCTACACAGTCAACCAACCGAACATTCATATGAATTGTCTCTTTTACTACGATTTCTACGGATTCTGAAGGAATAAATTTGGGTTCCGTCGTCGTGATCATTCTTCCCGTCCCACTTTGAGGAAGCTCATCTTTGGCCCGCTCCCGTTCGAATGCATCTTGGATGTTGGGCAAGACTAGGAGGTCCATGAATCGTTTGATAAAGGTGGACTTTCCCGTACGGACCGGCCCAACGACACCGAGGTAGATATCGCCCCCAGTTCTCTCTGCGATATCCCTGAAAATGTCTAATTTTTCCATTAGTAATTTCCCTCCCTTTTGAGTGCTGTCCCAAAATTTGGGGAAGGGCCTCCACCTTATCTCCCCTTCCACCTCCCTGTAACACGTGGATTCCCAATCGCTGGACTAGCACATTAAGCAGTATAAGTATATTGACTGATTGGGGTAAATATGACACAACAACAAAAAACGCAGAAAAGGCATTTAAACAACCTCTTCTACGTCTATGTTCCTTAACCTAAAAATATGTATGTTATCTTAACCAACTCATCTCGACAACTTCTTCAAGTTCGTGGCGTTTCCCGCGTAACATCAGGTCTGCGACGGCAATTTTGGGATCAGCGCCTTCAAATAAAACTTTATAGGCTTGCTCAGTGATTGGCATAGGAATATTTTTTTTAATTCCAAGGTTGTGAGCGATACGCGTAGCCCTTACCCCTTCAACGACCATCCCAACCTCTTTCAGTACTGTTTCTAAAGGTTTGCCTTGTCCGAGAGCGACACCCGCCCGTCGGTTACGGCTATGAAGACTGGTACAAGTAACAATGAGGTCCCCAACTCCTGATAATCCGGCAAAGGTCAGTGGATTTCCTCCTAAGGAAACGCCTAAACGCGCAATTTCTGCTAATCCCCTAGTCATGAGGGCTGCTTTTGTATTATCTCCAAACCCTAAGCCCTCCGCAATGCCGGTGCATATGGCGATAACATTCTTTAAGGCTCCTCCCAGTTCAACGCCGATGATATCTGGATTCGTATAGACCCTGAATTTAGGTGTCATCATCATGTCTTGAACTGCTTTTGCCGTTCCGACTTCCGAGGCCACAACGACAGTTGTCGGCATATCCCGACCGACCTCTTCTGCATGGCTGGGACCCGACAAGACGGCAATCGGGTTTTGGGGAAGCTCCTCAGTCAGAACTTCAGAGAGGCGGAGATGAGTTCCTTCTTCCATTCCTTTAGCCGTATTGACAACAATACACCCTTCCCCTAGATAAGGCTTGACCAAACGTGCAGCTTCTCGAACACTATGGGAAGGCACACTGAAAACCACCAAATCTGCTTTTAAGAGGGTGAGATCTGTTGTAGGCATCAGATTTGGAGGCAAAATAACACCAGGCAAATAATGCGAATTTTCCCGTTGCCGTTTCATTTGCTCCATTTCATCAGCATGACGCCCGATCAGTGCAACCTGATGCCCGGCTTTCGCCAGAAGAACCGCTAAAGCGCTGCCCCAGCTCCCCGCACCATATACCGCTACCTTCGACATTTAATACCCCCTATACTCGAGGCACGATGCTCGATGCACGAGGCACGAGGCACGAACCTCTAACTTAAGCTTAAACTTAGAATTCAGATCTCAAACCTCGAACCTCGAACTTCGAGCCTCGCCTTACTTCTTAGTCCCAAATTTATGCTCGGTTCCTTGTAATACTCGCTTAAAGTTGGCCCGATGAAGAACTAGAACTGCTAAGACGGCCACTACTGCGAAAACTCGATAGGCAAAGGGTTGAGGGAAGACGAAGACCATAATCAAAACTGTGAGTGCACCAGTAACCGAACCCATGGAAACATAACGTGTAAGCCATACAACCAGTACAAACACCGAGATTGCAATTAACGTGACTTTGGGCATCAAGACCGTAACAATTCCAAATCCAGCTGCAACCCCTTTCCCGCTGGGTCGAAAGCCAAAGAGCGGATTCCAGCTATGACCTGCCATTGCTAGTAACCCGCCAACAATTCCCCCCCAAGGTTCAAAGCCAAAAGCCCATAAACCCAGGTAGGCGGACAACGCTCCTTTCAGGAAATCTCCTAAAAGCACCAGGATTCCCAGTTTGGCTCCTAGAAGGCGAAAGGCGTTAGTTGTGCCGATATTTCCGCTACCATGCCGACGTACGTCAATTCCTTTAAAAAGGCCTGCTAAGTAGGCAAAAGGAATGGCACCCAAGAAATACGCCAAGATAAAAATTAGGTAACGTGACATAACCTACTCCTTCTCTTCGTCTTTTTGTCGAACGACAATTCGGATTGGAGTTCCCTCAAACCCAAAGTGTTTCCGCATTTGATTCTCTAAATATCGTTTATAGGAAAAGTGCATAAGTTCCGGATCATTGACAAAGAAAACGAAGGTCGGCGGCTTAACGCCTACTTGAGTCAGGTACCTCACCTTTAAGCGCCGTCCCTTGTCAGAAGGAGGAGGATTAAGATGAACCCATTCTCTCAGCAGGGTGTTCAACGTCGCTGTCGTCACACGAGTTGAATTTTGTTCGACGACGAAATCCACCAAGTCCAGAATTTTATTGACCCGTTGTCCTGTTTTTGCGGAAATAAACATAGTCGGTGCATATTGCATAAACCCTAATTCTTCGCGAATCGACTTTTCAAACTTGTTAATGGTCTTCTCATCTTTTTCGACCAGGTCCCATTTGTTAACAACTAAAATAATCGCTTTACCTGCTTCATCGGCATAACCCGCAATTTTTTTGTCTTGTTCAGTAACCCCATCAACAGCATCGATTAGCATGAGGATTGCGTCTGAGCGATCAACGGCGCGCAGAGAACGTACAACACTATATTGCTCTGTTAGTTCTTCTATGCGTGCTTTACGACGCATTCCAGCCGTATCAATCAGTATGTAATGCCTGCCTTCGTGTTCAAAGGGAGTATCGATAGCATCTCGGGTGGTTCCAGGAACATTACTGACGATGACTCGTTCTCTTCCCAGCATTGTGTTGACCAAGGACGATTTCCCGACATTTGGACGTCCTATCACCGAAATTCGGATGACATCAGGATCGTATTCTTCTTCATCATCCTCCGGCAGCTTTGAAATCACTAGGTCAAGCAGGTCTCCCGTATTCATGCCATGAACTGCAGAAACAGGAATAGCTTCTCCTAGCCCCAAACTTAAGAGTTCATAGAGCTGACCTTCTGCTTTAGTAAAATCTTCAACCTTATTGGCTACAAGCAAGATGGGTTTACCTGAACGACGCAAGGTTCGGGCGATCAAATCATCATCGGGGGTCGGAGAGATTTGGGCGTCCACTACAAAGATAATAACAGACGCTTCCTCCATGGCAATTTCTGCCTGTCTTCTCATTTGAGACGAAATTGGCGTACCTTCATCTTTAAACTCAATTCCACCAGTGTCGATTAAGGCAAACTTCCGTCCGAGCCATTCTGCATCACGATACAGACGATCCCTTGTCACTCCTGGCATATTTTCCACAATAGCTACCAGTCCGCCTGTAATGCGGTTAAATAACGTCGACTTGCCAACATTCGGCCGACCAACTATAGCTACAATAGGTTTACTCAAAGCGTTCCACCTCCAAAGAATATCCAATCACATGCTCTAAAAATGCAAGTCCATCGTTCTCAACAATGCTGGCCTTGCCATTAACCTTCTTCTCTAACCATTCCACGCTTAGATCATCCAGAAAGATATCTTCATCCGCTTTGAGCATTGTGCGAGGAATAAGAAACTCTTCTCCTTGTAAATCCCCTAATTGCTGAGCGATATCTTGTGCTGTCAGAAGTCCTGCAGCGGTGACTGTTAATCCAAAAAAATCATTACGTATTATATGTAAAGTAAGACTTAAACCTTTGATCCGCTCCATCAAGCGCTTGCGCCAGGTTTCAAAAAGACCCTGGGCTGCTGTTCCTGTGATAATATGCAGAGAGCGTTCTGGAACCTCCTTCGGTAATAAGTCCCAACCGGATTCAATCTCGTTAATAAATTTTCGAGCCATACCTACACCGTTTTCTAATTGCGGAAAATCATCGTAGACCGAGATTTCCGGAAACTCTCTACCTGCTAATACGTAAAATTCATCCGAAAAATACACTAGATGCCGCCCCGTCCGGTTAAAAAAGTTCTTCTGCCAGATTTCTGCTTGATCTAGAATCTGACCTGCTTCTTCGTTTGTGAATCCACGCAGTCGAGTCAGTTTTTCTCGATAGCGAGTCAAGCCTACGGGTACAACTGCAATGGATTGGACGGAGGGATAGAGTTCACCCAACCGCTCGATGGTTTCTTTCAAAACCTCTCCATCGTTATGTTCTGGAACCAAGACAATCTGGGCATGTACCACAATTCCAGCCTCTGCAAAGCGTCGAAATTGCTCAGGCAGTTTTCCAGCTTGCGGATTTTTCATAAGTTGAGAGCGCACTTCCGGGTTCCAGGCATGGACGGATACATACATTGGAGTAAGATGCAGCGACGTAATCCTCGATAAATCTTCTTCACTCAGATTCGACAAGGTGATAAAACTTCCTTGGGTGAGAGATAAGCGGTAATCATCATCTTTATCGTAAAGCGAAGGTCGCATTCCTTTGGGCATTTGGGCCACAAAACAAAAGGTGCAATTATTACAACATTTTTTCAGACCCTTAGCACTGACCGTCTCCACCTCTAAGCCTAAGAACTCTTCTGGTCCCTTCTCTATCTCAAGCTCCCATAGTTCCCCATCTGGTTTTTCAACTAGCAAGGTAAAATCTTCTTCGGATATTCCAAACTGAAAGTCAATGAGATCATTAAGTTCTTCTTCGTTAACTTCCAGAACACGATCCCCGACTTCTATCTCCATTTCTTCAGCGATACTCCCTGAATGGACCGCTGCGACCACAAGCCCTTTAGACAAAATATTCCATCCTCCTGACATTTAGATCAAGGGCCTATCCTCTCAGCCTTAATCGTTTACAAGTATACTACAAGTGAACTCGTTGAGCTAGGGCTGAACGCCGGTCTTCGGTTACTGCCGAGGCTTTCGTTCTTCCGAGGCTTCATAAGTTGCAAGGCCATTTGACGGTATCAGCTCAGCATCTGTTTTAATTTGCTCCCTTCCAGCATAACTTTGCCAGACCAGACTTAGGCCTGCCCAAGCCGTAAACAAGCCCACGCCCACATTCCAAACATAATCATTAGGTAAGTCTATATATCTGATAATGCCATCATAGGTAAAACGCACGAAAGCTAGGTTCAAAAGAGCGCTTCCAACGAGGGCAGCCGCAGTTCCCCAATAGGACTTAGCGCTTAACCAGGCTACTAAGACTAACACAATGGCAAACAACCAGGATACATATGGAAAAACTCCCGGTTCATTGACAATAAATAAGGTCTCCACAAACACAATCAAGCTGGTAAAAAGCAATGGTAGTAATCGGTGTTTAGCTCGCTGCAGCGCCCAAACCCAAAAGACCAACATAACAGCTATACGTGCAAAGTGCCAGTTCCACGGCATGGTTGCAGTGAAAGCTATTTCTAAAGATTTACCTATAAGCCAAGCTATGGTCAAAATGAGGAAAAAGCGCCGGGAGGTTCGTTTTTCAGTCCAAGCTAATAGGGTTAAGAATAAAAGAACCCACTCTCCATACGGAAACATCATAATTACCCCTCCTAAAACGGGTCTTTTCCATATTATCCCCGTTTAGAAGGGGTTTACACAGAAATGTTTGAGAGGTTTTTTGAAATTTGCCCTTTGGGAACTTTTTTTCGATATCTAGAAAGATTTAAGATCAATCCAAGTTTTACTAAGGTTATCACTAGGGAAGCTCCGCCATAGGAGATTAGTGGAAGGGTAATCCCTGTCACCGGTAATACTCCGGTCACGACGGCCAAATTAATGGTCGTCTGGATTGCCAAAGAGGAGGTTAGGCCATAGCCTACCAGCCTGCCAAAGCGATCAGGGCATTCCCGGATGATATGATAGGCTCGGGCGTACAAAGCCACGAAGAGAAATAACAAGAGCAGGGTTCCCATTAAGCCCAATTCTTCGCCAACAATTGCGTAAATAGTATCAGTGTGGTTTTCTGGCAAGAAACCATATTTTTGCAGACTTCTTCCCAACCCGACTCCAAAGAATCCACCTGAGCCAAAGGCAATCTCAGCATTAGTAATTTGGTAACCTAAATCCATTGCGTATTTCCAAGGATCCAGCCAAACTAAAATCCTCTTCCATTGGTACTCTGTTGAATGAATGAAATATAGCAGGGGTAGACCCAAGGTCGGAACAGCCGCAACGAACCAGATGGTACGAATTTCCGTCTGTAACAGCATTACTGCACAGGTTAGAGCAATAACCATGGTCGTCCCTAAATCCGGTTGTTTATAAACAAGAGCCAGGACAAGAGCTGTCGTGGATAAGAGTATTCCCAAAGGGATACGCTGATCACAGCCCTGTTTGATGGGATAACGATCTAGGATATGTGCGTAAAAGAGAACCATGGCCAGTTTGGCGATTTCTGAAGGTTGGATTGTGATTCCGGCAATTTCGATCCAACGAGCAGAACCGCCTGCCGTAATTCCCGCGTCCGTAAACATTACTGCCATGAGCAATCCTATACTAACAAAGACCCCAATCCCCGCAAATTTCCGAATTAACTTAAAGGGGAATTTAATAGCTATAAGGGCAAAAAAAGAACCTACGAGTGTCCATTTTAGCTGCTGGGAGAAATAAAAATATGAATTTTGGGTTGCATTAAAGCCACGTACTGCCCCGGCACTCAAAACCATAATTAACCCAAAGGCTAAAAGTGCTAAGGTAATATATAGTATGGGGAAATCAATAGGCTGCGTCGGTTGTCGTTTAGCCATCTGGAATCTCCTTCCTTTAAAATCGAATCCAAGGTTGGCAAACATTCGGCACTAACAAAGACACCTCCCCTTATAGGCCAGTAAAATGACTCCCTGTGTCTTTAACAGGAAGTCATTTCTTAACTTTTTGTAGCGCAACTACAAGGGGCTTCACTTTTAGTGAATACTATTCACGGGTTTCTGTAGGGAGGTCGTTTCCTACTGCATCTCCGATGGTCACTGGTTTAATGTCTGATTGGGAAGCCAGGGCTTCCTGATCAATTTCTTTAGTTGATTCGGCAATAGCCTCACGAATACTTAAACTGATTCGTTTTTCCTCTGGCTTACAATCAATAACTTTAGCAGAAACCATATCTCCAACTTTAACCACATCTTCCACCTTATTAACTCGATGATCCGCTAATTGGGAAATATGAACCAGCCCATCAACTCCTTCTCCGAGTCCTACAAAGGCACCAAAGGGAGTGATGCGCACCACTTTACCATTCACAATACTGCCAACCGAAAAGTTTACAGCGGCTTTTTCCCAGGGACTTTCTTTTAGTTGTTTCAGTCCTAAGGAAACTTTCCCGGTTTGTTGGTCGAGCTTTAATACTTGAACTTCCACTTCATCCCCAATCTTAAGCATGTCCGAGGGATGCTTAAGTCGAGTATAGGCCATATCTGAAATGTGAAGCAGCCCATCAAGCCCGCCAATATCAACAAAAACGCCGAAGTCAGCCATGCGTCGGACGGTTCCGGCGACCACGTCACCCTCTTTAAGGGTTTCTAGTAATTGTGTTCGCTTAATCGCTCTTTCTTCTTCTAAAATAACTTTTTGAGAAAGAACCACTTTCCGCTTGGCAGGATCATAATCAATCATCCGTAAGCGCAGGGTCTGTCCTAAAAACTGATCTAGATTTTCAACATATCCCGGTTGAATTTGGGATGCCGGAACAAAACCACGTAAACCCACATCCACCACTAGACCGCCCTTTACAACCTCGACAACTTGGGCCTGTATTTCTTCCTTAGTCTCTGCTATTTTTTCCAGTCGATCCTTAGCGCCTTCTTCATCAGCTTTTCGTTTTGAAAGAACTGTATGCCCTTCCTCATTCTCCACTCGAATAACGACAGCACTAATTTCGTCCCCAATCTCAACTGCGTCCTCAGGGCGTGTTTTTCTTGACACTGCCAACTCGTTGATGGGAATAACACCTTCACATTTCCAACCAATATCTACAAAGACTTCTTCCCTTGTAATTTTCACTACAGTACCAGTAACCTTAGTGCCCTGATGAAGTTCTGGACAACTATCAAACCAAGTTGCCATATCCATTTCTTGCTCATTCATTTCTGTCATTTTGTTAAAAACCTCCTCGATTATCCAATCTGGCGTAGAAGCACCTGCGGTCAAGCCAGCACTGTTAGCTTCTTTAAACCAAACGCTTTCTAATTCATCTGCGGTCTCAATTAAATATGTTTTTGTGCGTTCTGCACAGATACTTGCTAGTTTCCGGGTATTAGCACTATTTCGCCCACCAACAACCACCATAACATCTACCGTTTCAGCTAATTCACGGGCAACTTTTTGTCGTTCCGCCGTCGCATTACAAATGGTATTATGGACGATTAGGTTGTCTGTATGTGATTTCAATTCATTGACAATCCCTGCAAAATTCTCGGCTAGTTGTGTTGTCTGGGCCAAAACAGCTAAATGAGGATAAAACGGTAGTTGTTTGGCTTCCTCAACTGTCTGGATCGGTATTGCCTGTTCACCAGCCCACCCGAGGATTCCCTGCACCTCAGGATGATGCTTGTCTCCCATTACGATGACCTGTTGCCCCTTCTTAGCAGACTCAGCTGCCAATCGTTGAGCTTTCTGTACAAAAGGACAAGTAGCATCTACCACTTGAATACCTTTATTTTCAGCCCCTTGATAGACCTTCGGTGCTACACCATGGGACCGGATAATTAAGGCTTGTTGGCTTGTTAGCTCGTCCAAATCTTCAACAACTTGAATTCCACGTTCTGCTAAGCGTTTCACAACCTGTTGATTGTGGATGAGCGGCCCAAGTGATACAGCATGTGACGTTTCCGACGTTCGTTCAGCCATATCAAGAGCGCGCTTTACGCCAAAGCAAAACCCAGCTTTTGCTGCGCGTTTGACTTTCAAAACCTAGGACCTCCCTAAAAATTGTAAAGAACTAATTCTCTGTTGTCCTCTAAAATTCCTGCAATATGTTGAGTTAATTTAGGAACGAAGTAGGAATGTCTCAAGTGCAATTATTTAACTAAAGCTAAAGGTTACTTAGCTTCTGGTAATTCAATCATAGCCTGCATAATTCGATCAGCAATCCATTCTCGACGTTTTTCCACACCTTCAGGAGGCTTAAGCATTTGATTGGTTAGTGGTTTGCCAACGACAACAGAAATTCTCCCCCAGCCTTTTGTGAACATGTTCGAAGTTCCCCTCACCTTAACTGGGACGATAGAGGCTTGGCTTTTTTCCATAAGCAAAACCATTCCCGGCATACCCTTCTGAATTTCACCGGTCTTGGAGCGTGTTCCTTCCGGAAAAAGCCCTAGTACGCCTCCTCCCTTTAATATTGTCAAAGATTGCCGAATTGCATTCATATCCCCCTGTCCACGTTTCACAGGAAATGCTCCAAGCTTAGAAAAAACCCCCCCTAAAACAGGTATTGAAAACAGTTCTTCTTTAGCCATAAAGGAGACCTGGCGCGGAACACTACAAGCTGCCACAACAGGATCCCAAATACTGACATGGTTAATAGCTAGAATAACCGGGCCCGTTGTCGGCATATTCTCTTCGCCAATAACCGTCCATTTCATCAAACGAAATTGTAAACGAAATACTTTTTTTAAAAAACTATATAGTGTCATCCTTAATAACCTCCTCCGCCAAGACTAAAATTTTAGCTACCAACTCTTCTACACTTAACCCCGTCGTGTCAAGAATGATTGCATCTTTAGCAGGCTTAAGGGGAGAAACTTCACGCTCTGTATCAACACGGTCACGTTGTATCATATCTTGAGCTACTTCTTGAAAGCTAATATCTTTTCCTGCCTTTTTTAGCTCTATCCACCGTCGCTTTGCGCGTTCCTCAGGAGTGGCTGTTAAGAAAATTTTTAGATCCGCTTCCGGCAATACATGCGTGCCAATATCTCGTCCATCCATAACGACTCCACCGCGTTTAGCCTCCATACGTTGAAGTTCCACTAAACGTTCTCTAATCTTAGGATAGGCTGCCACGACAGGAACAGCCCGGGATACTTCTGGACACCGAATTTCCTGGGTAACATCTTCTCCATCACACCAGATGCGCCGTGCTTCAGAATGATCTAGAACAACCTCTGTTCGCTTCGCAATTTGGCTTACTGTGGCCTCATCATCCATTGAGGCTCCCTTTTTAAGGGCTTTATAAGCGATTGCCCGGTACATCGCCCCTGTATCTACATAAAATAGCTGTAGTCGGTTTGCTACAATCTTGGCAACGGTGCTTTTCCCTGCGCCTGCAGGACCATCTAGAGCAATCTGTAATGCTTGATGTTGCCTCTTCTTCATCTTATACTGCTCCTTTTATTCAATTATTACGCTAGCCGCAATCAATGTAGCCACAATATTATTTAATGCATGTAAGGCAACCGAGGGATAGAGGGATTTATATCTATCATAAAGATAGACAAGAACCATTCCTAAAACAAAGCGCGGGAAAAACCCATATGCTTGAAAATGAAGAGCAGAAAAGATTGCGGCACTAATAACAGCTGCTGTCCATTTACCAAAGTAGGCTTGTAAGCTGCCGAAGATAACTCCCCGGAATAATGTTTCTTCCACAATGGGGGCTAAAACACCTGCTAATAGTAAATTAAGGATTAATGTGTACCAGGTCACCTGTCCCAATAACTTCGAGTAAACATCCGTTTCTGGAGGGGTCAATCCATAGTTAAAAAGGGCAAGGGCATAAACTATATTAATGACCCAAGTAATTACGTATAAGGACAAGACCTTGCCCACAATCGTCTTGAGTGGTACACCCTGCCAGCCAAAATCCGCCCATTTCCAATGACGGACTATTTTTAGTGTCCAGATCAATAACCCAAACGCTAACTGCGTCATAAACGCATTTAAATACAATAAGACACGTTCATGGGGCCACTGCTCCATTAACCAGAGCGTTCCAAAAGCCAAAACTAAATATATGCCCACGACTCCGCCCAAAACCAACGCTAAATCCACCCAGTTTAATCGTCTATTTGGTGGTGGACTCTCACTATTTTCTACATTTATCTCTAGCTTCTCCATAGCCACTCACCTTCTTCCTCGGGTTTGTACACATATTTCTCTGGTTTTTTTCCTAGACTAACCCTAAAGGGAGGAATTCTTATGCATTCACAGGATATCACCTTACAAATTTATCACCATTATCTTAAAATCCCCATAGAAACCTATTTCAATACAGTTTCTGATTTCATGGATCCCTGGGATGAACGTGCATATCAATACGTTGTCCATCAATACCTAGAAAAAGCAAAGGATAACGGTATCGTAGGTATGGTACGTCAAGAAAGAGACGAAAATTATGTATATTTAGATGCCGCAGTCCGGTATCCTCAGGCCATGACTCAACCAAGGACGGTTGAGGTTAGAAGCGCCGCCATGGATGGCAAGGCGCCGTGATGGCCAAGTGCCCCTGTAGCCAACCTATGTTAACTGAAAAGTAATTTCTCTAAATCCTGTACACTGGACACTATAAAATCTGGTTTAGCATCCTGTAACTCTTCAATGGTCCCATATCCATATCCCACAGAAATAACATCAATATGGTTGGCCCTAGCGCCTTCAACATCATACTTGCGGTCTCCTACCATAACGGTTCTAGACCGCAAATTAGTGGGAGCTTTCTTCAAAACTTCCCCTATTAAAGCGTCTTTCTCCACAAATTGGCCACTTAACTCACTTCCCATAATAACATCAAAATACTCTTGCAACGAAAAATGCTGGAGGATCTTCTCTGCAAAGACTCTAGGTTTTGAAGTCGCTAACAAATTTTTACAACCTTGTTGTTTTAACTTAAAGAGTAATTCTGAAATTCCCGGGTACACAAAATTTTCATAGAGTCCTAAATCCTGAAATCTCTCCCTATACAACAGGACCGCTTGGGTTAACAGTTTGTCATCTGTACTTTGAAGTAATAGTTTAAAACTCTCTTTCAAAGGTGGTCCAATGACCCAATCGAGGTCATCTGCTTCTGGAATAGGATAATTCAACTGTTTTAGAGCGAATTGAACTGAGCGGGTAATCCCTTCCTTTGGATCTGTCAGGGTTCCGTCAAGATCCCACAATATGATATCGTAACGCATAACGACTGTTTAACCCCCTAATTTTTCCCTAAAATTTCCGGGATGAATCTTATCTACAACGGTAATTCTAAAACTGAAGGAGGGATTTAAATGTTTTTTCATCAAAGACACTATCACGGCCATGGAATGTTGTTTCTGCTTAGTCTTGTTATAGCCTTTTTACTTGGACGCAAATCAGAAAGGTATGGTTTTACTATTGTATCACGCGGGTGTGATTGCTATGAGGACGAAGACGAGATGGATATAATGAACGATCCCACACCAAGCAGTACCTATCCTCAATAAGATTGTCTATAGTTCTCTAACCTTAATCTATGGTCTGTTTTCTTCTAGTATATCATTTTAACGACATGAACCAAAACGGAAACTCCGAGATAATTCTCGGAGTTTCCTATTGTTATATCATACCCTTAATTTGTGTTCAATGGGCTCCGTGGCGAAATACTTCATATTCTTGACTGGTACATACGATAATCCGCTGTCAAGGGATAGTGGTGGCAGCTCTTGGAGGAGAACCGGCCAATCTTCGACTGAATGCACCCCAAGTAGTTTAAATAGTTTAATGACCTTCTTAATACTTAAATTATAAAGCTCCTTTAAGGTCATTTTATTCCCTTCGCCGGTTACAGGGTGCCTCCAATATAGAGTTTCATTCAAATAGGATAAATTTAATGGCTGTGAGTAAAATAAAGCTTCTAGTTTTTCAACCGCTGGATACCCATGACGACGATAATGAGCTAATATCCGACAAGGGAATGACCAACTAAAAGCATTCTGCAGAAAGCGATGATTGCGCCATGCTTTCTTAAAATGGACTTGTGTGCTTTTATCTCCTTGATGAGTGTAGTATGTGACTAGTAGTTTAATAACTTGAGGCCCTTGTTCGCCTGCCTCACTCCATAAATGGTTCAAATCTACTGGATATTCTATAGGATCGAAAGTCTGTAACCAAAGATCAATAGCTGTCTCCAACAAGCGATGCCGAAAAACCGCTTTACCTCGTTCTTCAGGGTTATCCGCAAAATAATTTCCGCTCATATAGTAAACCATTGGGTGAAAGATACTATCCACGACAAAATGTGTTAACATGCCTAGTATAAAGGCTAAAGAGGCCTGTTTATTACTCTGACGAAGTGCCGACTCTAAGATTTCAATAAGCGGGACTAACGTGTCCTCACCATTAACCCCATGTAAATGGTTTGCCAGACGCTCAATGTTGGCTTCAGAGGGTTTGGATAAATCATAAAACCCAATGTCGTGAGCAACGGCACCAATATAATAAAGTGCAGGATTGCTGGCTATGATCCCCCCAACCTCTATAGGGATTCCTCTTTGCAAAGCTTCGCGAGCGATATGCCAGTGTGTTAATTCTTTTGGCACAAATTACCCCTCCACTTATCAGGCAGTAGTTTTACAAATCTTTTAGTTACCCTAACATGTGGTGTAGTAACTAGCCTTTCGACTTTACCATATATGTAACAATCCCGATAGCCACAACATTAGACAGATCGTCAAAGACTTCCACTGTTGTCACAATGAGCTGCTTTCCTCTTTTTACAATCTTGGCATAGGCAAATATGTCTGAGTTAACTACAGGTAACAAATAATTAACTTTCAATTCTACTGTTGAAGCTGCATAATCCCTGCCAATGCACTTATTAACAACCACTCCTGCCGCTGCATCCACGGCGGTTGAGATGATTCCCCCATGCATGGCCCCATATACCTGGCGCAAGTTTTCTGAATCTTTCACATGAACACCAGCGCGACCCTCAGAATCATGCATAATTTTTATACCAAGGTATCTCCATACGTTTGCTGACTCAAGCGAATTAAGATCCACTGTCGAATTCCTCCTACCCTTCTATTTCTACTTTTGTTTGTTTTCTAGAAAATTTGCACAATGTTTTGTGAAACCAATAGTGAAGATTAGTTCCACGTTAGAGATGTAAAGAATACACTTTTTATTTTAACAGTATTTTTAGAAGCCTGCCAGGAAACTGGCAGGCTTCTAAAGTACGCCTGTTTAGATGCTTTTATCTACTATTTAGCGGATATATTATTATTTCTTCCTGAAGATTTGAAGGTTATTTCTTTAGGTTTACATTCAACTCCATGGTCTTCATGAAGCATTTTCATAAAGGACATGGTTAAAATCACGAGAACTAGTATTAGGGGAACTGCTGCGACTACAGAGGATGTTTGAATGGCACTTAAACCACCTAGAGAAAGAATGGCAATACCTACAGCCGCTAAAGCTAATGCCCAGACGATCCTGTTCCAGCGAGCAGGTTGTTCATTTTCTGCCAGATTCTTAGTCGCCATTGAAGCACACACATAGGCCGAGGAATCCAAACAGGTAGCTAGGAACACAAATTCCAACAACAGGAATAAAACTAAAACCACCTGAGGCATGGGTAGTGTATTAAGAACCGCTATAATGGTTGCAGGCCCTCCGCTCTCTGACAAAAGAGTGGATAATGGTAATATTTTGTTAAATTCAAGGTGCAAAGTATAACCACCTACGACTCCAAAGAAAGCCCAGCAGCCTAAAGTCCCCCAAAGCAGCTCTGCAACGATTAATTGTTTTAAAGTTCGTCCCTTAGAAATTCTTGCGACGAATAAGCCCATATAAGGTGCTAGGGCAACCCACCATGCCCAATAAAAGACAGTCCATGACTGGGGGAATCCACTCTTAGCAATGGGGTCGGTATAAAAACTCATGCGGAAGAAGTTATTGAATAACACCCCTATGCTATCTGTGAATACTGACAAGATAAAAACAGTTGGTCCAGCTAATAGAATTAAAACTAACATAGCCAAAGCAAGATAAACATTGATATTGCTTAACACCTTGATTCCTTTATAAAGTCCGGTATAAACGCTAAAACCAAAGATCAACGTCCAAATTGCTAGGATTGCCATATTTAAGCCCATGGACTGTTGCAAACCAAACAAACTAGAAGCTGCTTCCGCCAACAAGGGAACCCCAAGGCCCAAAGAGGTGCCAAAACCACCAACGATACCAAACATAACTAAAATATCGATGACCTTACCCAGCCAGCCATCTACTTTATTGCCTAGGATAGGCCTGCATGCAGTACTGGCCCTAAGTATTGTATCCTTACGAACGTAATAGGCATAGGCGATTGGCAAAGCTGGGATAGCATACAAGGCCCATGCACTAAATCCCCAGTGGAACATACCATAGGTAATGGCCCATTGGGCTGCCTCTGGCGAACCTACGGCTATACCAAAAGGTGGCCCTTGCAGATAGTAGAGCGGCTCAGCTACTGACCAATAAATCAGACTGGAGCCCACTCCGGCACAAAATAGCATTCCTATCCAGGTTATCGTAGAAAATTCGGGCTTGTCGTCAGGTCCACCTAATTTCACGTTGCCATATCGACCAAACGCCACCCACATTAGGAAAACAAATACCAAAAAGGTCCCTGTCTGGAAGAGCCAGTCTAGTTTATAGGTCGCCCAGGCTAAAGCTGCATTTACAATTTCCGTACCAGCTTCGCGATTTGTAATAATGGCTAATGATATACCAAAAATCACGATAAAAGCAGGCCAAAATACTTTATGGTCCAGTTGTGGTTTTCCCATTAATCTTCCTCCTTATAAGCTAATTTGTTTAGCTATTTTACATATAAGCTTTTTGTTATGTTACCTCTCTACTTAATCACCCCATTCCATTTCTCATTTCATTCTGATAGTTACCTGTAGCAACAAGCGATTAATCTTAGTTATTATTTTATTATTCATAATTATCAGATATTAATTAGCAGGTCTATTTCTCTATGTGATTTTCATAGCGGGAATAGAATGCAAAAAACAAAATGTGTTACTAACACGTAACCGAGAACAACAATTATTTGAACAGTGCCTTATTCATAGAGCCTCTTGCGATGGGCATTAAGATAACCTGTACAATATGAATCTTTTCCCAACAAAGTCTGTGAACCCTGAACAGCGCCCATCATACTTTTGTCAAGTGGGTTTAATATATAACTATCCATCCCCATTGTCATGGTTTGAATCATAAACAATTGATTAAGAACTTTTCGGTTCGGAAGACCGAAGGAAACGTTACTTAACCCACAAACCATGTGAACGTTTGGATAGTTTTCTTTTATTAGCTTTATTGTATCAAGGACTTCCAGCCCTGCTTTATCCCCCGTACTTACTGGTTTGACAAGGGGATCAAAATAAATATCGTCTTCAGAAACTCCAGCCTCTATTAGTCTTTGATAGAGGTTTTGGGCTACAGCCATCCTGTCCTCGGCCGTCTCAGGCATCCCGTTATCGTCCATACAAAGAGCTACAACCTTGGTCTTATAGTTTAGTACTAATGGGAGAATCTCTGAATAACGTTCGTTTTCACCAGTAATAGAGTTAATAAGGGGTTTCCCGTTACTGTTACGCGCGATTTTTAATCCTGCTTCTATTGCTTTGGGATTGGGGCTGTCTATGCATAAAGGCACTTGAACAACTTCTTGAACAGTATTAACCAGCCATTCCATGGTCTCTACTTCATCGAAAATCATTGTGCCACAGTTGACATCAATATAATTTGCCCCGGCCTCAACTTGATCAATAGCAATTTTTTTAATATAGTCAGCATCCTTTTTCTCAACCGCTTCGCTGATTAACTTCCTACTAGTATTAATTAATTCCCCGATTATTAACACGTTCAGTCCTCCTCTTAATGTTCTAGGTCACAGTTAACCACTGAAATATTATCCAACAAGCTGTAAACATAACTCCTTAGCTGCCATGGCATCTGCTCCGTAACCATCTGCTCCAATTTCGTCAGCAAAACTCTGGGATACGGGTGCTCCCCCTATTATCACTTTTAGTCCATCTCTTAAACCCTCTTCTATTAATAGTTCAATGGTACTTTTCATATTTAACATAGTTGTCGTCAAAAGAGCTGACAAACCAACAATATGTGGCTTATGCTCCCTAACCGCTTGAACAAACATTTCAGGTGATATGTCCGTTCCAAGATTAATCACTTTAAAACCGCCACTTTCCAGGATCATACAAACTAGGCTCTTGCCAATGTCGTGTAGATCCCCTTTAACCGTTCCTATGACGATGGTCCCTGCCGAGGGCATATCCGTTTCTGAGATAAGTGGCTTAATCAACTCCATGCCAATAGCCATGGATTTTGCTGACATCATCACTTCCGGAACGTACATATCTTCAGCCTTAAACCTGACACCGACCACATTCATTCCGGATATAAGACCCTCGTTAATGATACGCAGGGGGTCTACCTTGTTGTTGATCATTTCTATGGTAATTTCTTTAACCTTTGCGGAATTACCGTTAATCACTGCATCTGCTAATTCGTTAAACTTACTCACTAGGAAATCCCTCCTCATATTAGGCTCTCGAGAAAATCGAGATTAGTCCTTCTAATGCGGATTATGTTCTTGAGCTCTTTTTAAGATTTTATCAATTTCAGCATTTACTTCCTGACTTATAGGCTCAGCCTGGTGGGTTGCAAGTAATTCTTTAGCCTTAACCCTAGCTTTTTCTTCGATCGTTTCTTTGCTTAAGGCCCATTTCTCATAGGTTTGCCTGTCACTAAGGACCGGTGTCCACAGTTCGCCAGCTCTCAGATGTTTTCGGGTATGCTTATGTTCAAGAAAATTACTTTGGGAGTTGATAACTTCGGCAATAACATTAACAGCCAATTTGTCTTCAGAAACTTCGATTCCTCTAACCGTCCGCTGAATAACTGAAGCAAGCTCATTGTCAATAACCAACATAGCAAAACATGATGTCAGGACATTTTCTAAAGAACCCGCAGCGGCGAGAATGTCTGTCCCAATTAAAGCGGGCATCAGGGCATTATATAAGTGTTCGTAACCGCTCTGGGCATCGGCAATTTTAGATGCACCCGAGAAACCGGTTGCCGTAGAAGGTATCCCGTAAAAACGCGCAAGTTGGACCGACGCGGCGGCGGCAAGACCCATTTCTGGCATTGCCCAAAGGCCTACTCCCGAACGCATATCCATGAATGTAACACGCGGTGACATAATCACTGGGCTACCCGGTTTTAAGAGTTGACTGGCAACAACTCCAGCCAAAATTTCGGCATTATGTTGGGCCACGGTGCCAACTAAGGTCATTGGTCCTGTTGAACCCATCATGGGACAGGGTACAATTCCCAAGGGCAATCCGGCTTCTAGAATATCGATCATTGCTTCAGCAGGGTCAAAACCGTATTCTAGCGGACTAATCGGAGATACTTCAATATAAGCTAGGGGCCTCTTTCTTAAATTCTCTCTCCCTCCAGCGACCGCACTCAACAGCTCAAGAATGTATTTCATTTCGTGGGAAGATTCTGCCGTAATTCGAAGAGGTTTAGTTGTATTACGCAGCATAGCTGCAGTCTCAACCGAGACGATGGCTTCCTGGGGAACGTCCCTAGGAAAAATTGGCGAGACAATATTAATAAATTCTAAAGCGTCTGCCAATCTAGTAAAGTCTTCTAAATCCTTAAGGTTAGCATCTCTTTTTTCCCCTGTGTCAATATCAATAATTGAAGGGGTTCCCACACAGGTTTGGGAATAAGCCTTATTGGAACCCATCTCAACGGTATATTTATCACTGCGGCCGTAAATTTGACATCTGGAAGGAACCGTTTTAAGAGCCGTGTCAACAACATCTTGAGAAAAAACAATTCTCCCGTTTTTCTCCCGGCATCCACGCTCTAACAATAATTCCTTTAGCCGTTTTGAACTGGTATGAATGCCAAGTAACTTTAAAATTTCCAGGCTTGCTTCATGGACCTTCTCGAGTTGGCCATCTGAGAATAATTCAAACTTCACTAGCTTCACCCCCTTTTAATAAGCTTTATTAACTTCCTATTTCTGTTTTACGGGCCCGTTCAAGTACTCTTTCGAATTGAGCATCTACTTCAGCACTGGTCGTTAAACCTGGATGGTTCGAAATTAACTCTTTAGCGATTCTACGAGCTTTATCTTCAATTCTTTCCCCTTTGTCCGCCCACTTTTCGTAAGTTTGCCTATCACCAAGGGATGGAACCCATAGTTCACCAGCCCTTAAATGTTTTCGAGTGTGTTTATGTTCTAAGAAATTACTCTGAGTTTCGATGACCTCGGCTATAACATTGACTGCTAGCTTTTCCTCCGTCACTTCAACTCCCTTTATCGTCCTTTGAACCACGGATGACAATTCATTATCAATAACTAACATGGCGTAGCACGAAGTTAGGGCATTGTCTAACGATCCAGCCGAACCAATGATATCACTCCCTATTAAAGCTTCCATTAGTGCATTATATAAATGTTCGTATCCGCTCTGCGAATCGGCAATCTTTGAAGCGCCGCAGAATCCGCCTGGCGCAGAGGGAATACCATAGAACTTAGCCAGTTGATTCATGACTGCTCCTGCCAAGCCCATTTCTGGCATAGCCCATAAACCAACTCCAGAACGCATTTCCATAAACGTTGCTCTGGAGGACATTGTTACAAGAGCTCCAGGCTTTATCAGTTGACTTGCAATAACCCCTGCTAAAATCTCGGCATTATGCTGAACCGCAATACCAGCCACTGTCATTGGTGCAGTTGAGCCCATCATTGGACAAGGTTCGACTCCTAAAGGTAATCCCGCTTCAACAACGTCTATTAGAGCCTCCGCTGGATCATAGCCATATTCGAGTGGACTCAAAGGAGATACAGGAAGCATTGCAATCGGCTTTTCCCTCAAAGCCTCTTTTCCTCCTGCAGCTAAGGCTAATAATTCAAGAATGTAGGGCAATTCACGCGAAGACTCAATACAAATACTTAATGGTTTCGAAGTATTTCTCAGAAGGGTTGCCGTTTCAAATGTTAAGATTATTTCTTGGGGGACATCTCTTGGGAAAATAGGAGAAATAATATTGATAAACTCTAATGAATCCGCCAACCTTGTATACTCTTCAAGATCTTTTACTGTGGCATCCCGCTTTTCGCCCGTTTCGAGATCCATCATCGATGGAGTGCCTACACAGGTTTGGCAATAAGCTTTCTCTTTCCCAATTTCCAAAACAGGTGAGTTGTTCCTGCCATAGAGTTTAAATTCCCTCGGAACTGTTTTAAGGGCGTTACTAATAACATGGCGTGGAAAAAGGATTCTACCTTTTTCCTCTTTACAACCATTATCCAGTAGTAACTTCTTAAAGCGCTCAGATGTAGTATGAATTCCTATTGTCTCTAGGACTTTCAAGCTCGCTTCATGTATTTGAGATAATTCATATTCCGCTAAAAGCTCGAATCTCATCTCTTTCCTCCTATTGATTTAAGCTCTACCGACAAGTTTTTTAGCGATTACAACAGAACTTAAAGCATCCTCTGCATAACCGTCAGCCCCAATCTTATCTGCCCAAGCTCCATTGATCGGAGCTCCACCAATGATCACTTTAACCTGATCCCTTAGCCCCTCTTCGAGTAAAAGCTCAATGATCTCCTTTTGCCTGCCAATGGTTGTTGTTAGTAAGGCCGAAATGCCTAGGATGTCAGGTTTGAGCTCCTTTACCTTTTCAACAAATTTGCTGGCTGGTACATCAGTTCCCAGATCTATGACTTCAAAACCCGAGGTTTTAAGCATCATCCCGACAATATTTTTGCCAATCTCATGTAAGTCCCCTTGAACTGTCCCCATTAAAACCTTGCCATAAAACTCACGTACCGTTCCTACCAACAAAGGTTCTAGTTTCTTGACACCTGCATCCATAGCTTTAGCTCCTAATAGAAGATCCGGCAAATAATAATGTCCAGAACCAAAATAGTCACCAACGATTGTAATCCCTTTCGTTAGTGCTTCATTAAGAATCATTATGGGTTCGATCCCTTCACTGATGGCAGTTTCCGTCAATTCCACCACCAGTTCAGGTTCTCCCTCAACCACTGCTTCGGTAATATTCTTGAGAAGTTCTTCATTTGCCATTCCTAAAGCCCCCTATTCAGTGTCCGAAGAACCCACCCCCACTGCTAGAAGTGGGGGGCTAGATTGCTCGAGGTTATTTATTAATTCCGTACTCTTTTTCTGCTTGTTCCACAATCTCCCGAATTTTCTCTGCTGCTCCAGCCGGCAACGGGTCTGGCTTATGGTTTTCTAGGATAGAAATTGCTACTTCATATGCTCTTTCAGTAAAATCCTTGCCGCCCAGGCCTAACCACGTGTCGCGCATTCTTCTGTCGATTAATTTTGTCTGAGAGTGTGCTGTCTTAAAATGTTGGAACGTATGATCACTGGTCACGAACTCACCGCCGGCACCTACCTGCTTAATGACATCCACCGCCAAAGTCTCTTCAGTTACCGAAATTCCCGAGACAGCTTTTTTAATCATTTTAGCCATTTCATTGTCCATGACTAACTGAGCAAAATCAAAGGTAATGCCGAGTTCAAGCATACCCAAACCATAGATTAAGTTTGCTCCACCTAGAGCAGCCATTAATCCCGTTATGGTTTTTTCGTGGGCAGCTTGAGCATCGGGTACTTTACTATCTGCCTATCCGCCGGCTACCCAGCTCGGTAACAAGTAATATTGGGCTAATTTGGCCACACCCGCATTAATCATTCCTAATTCAGGCGATCCGACAGGGGCTGTGGTATATTTCAAATCCATAATCGTTGTTGAACTACCATAAATTACGGGAGCCCCTTTAACTGTTAGCTGACTTAAGACAATACCGCTCAAAACTTCAGCATTATGAGTAACTAATGTTCCAGCTAACGTGACAGGTGAAGATCCACCTGCCATTGCCATAGACAGAATGTTGACTGCGATACCCGCCTTAGCAGCCTCAATAATAACTTCTGTACAATCAGTAACCAACTGTAAAGGGCTGGTCGGACAAACGATCGTACTATAAATGGGTCGTTCTCTTAACTTATCCATACCTCCAACGATCGCAGCAGCCATCTCTACAATTTTCTTGAAGTTTTTGCCATTACTCGCGCCTGAGAAGCAATGCTTTGAAGTATTAGTAAAGTAGGCTTCCGCTTCATGTAGTGAGCCCACCTTGGCATTTTCATCTTGAGCGGCTACCGCTCTTTCGTAAACATCGATTTCGCTCATGGCGTCACAGATAAGAGCAGTATTAGCAACGTCCTGCTTGGTCGTTTTTCGATACTCTTTAGTGAAAGGATCAATAACACGGATGCCCTCACCGAAATTCGTAAAACCTACCCGGTTAGCTTCTAAAATTATGTCATTTTTAGGATTTCTGCCTGCTAGGAAAATGGTACTAGGGGCAGAACGAATGGAGTCTTCAACTAGGTGCGCTGGAAACTTAACCATGTGTGATTTATTGTCGACGATAGCTCCTCCGTTGGCGAAGATCTCCCTAGCGTCTTCACTCTCCACCCTAATACCGGTATTTTTCAGAACATCTAAAGTGGAACAATGGATGGCATACAGTTCGTCCTCTGTAAACATATTAAGCCCTATTCCCTCTTGTCGGCTTGCTCCGGCAAATAAGTTCCTTTTCAATCACACTCACCTCCACAGATTCCGTTAATTTGTTAACTTTAGGTTCTATTCAAGAGCAAAAGCGCCTTTGTTACTGCTTCTGCCGCATCTTCTGCATAAGCGTCTGCACCGATTCTGTCCGCCCAACGTTGGGTTGCAGGAGCGCCGCCTACCATCGTCTTGAACTGGTCACGCAGTCCGTTTTTGCGAAGCTCATCCTCAAGCTTTTTCTGACTCATTAAAGTAGTCGTAAGCAAAGCACTAGTACCAATAATGTCAGCTTTAACTTCCAGAGCTTTTTCGATTATTTTGACGGTGGACACATCCCGGCCCATATCATAGACTTGAATACCCTGAGTTTTTAGGAGTGATACCACAATTCCCTTGCCAATGTCGTGTACATCCCCTTCAACCGTAGCAATTACAATGGTTCCTTTATATTGAGTTGTCTCACCCTGAATAATGGCTGCATCTAAAATCTGGACTGCTGCCTTCATCACTTCAGATGACATAATTAATTGAGGAAGGAAAACTTCTCCTCTTCCAAAGAGCTCTCCCATTTGTCTAATCCCGTAGCTAAATCCTGAACTAATAACTTCAACTGGATCGTATCCTTCTGCAAGGGCACGCTCTGCTAATCTTACTGCCCTTTCTTGATCACATTGCAAGATAGTCTCCCTAGCCTCTAAAAAAATATCTTCAATACTCAAAGGTTAAACCTCCTTTTTGTTTGACTCCTGATTTCGATCATTTCAATCCAGTTAGCCGTTTGAAGTTTTCTACTGACCTAATATCTATACCTAATAGTTTTGCAATATTAAATTTAGCCTGGATTCCAATTGAGGCTCCATCACGTGCTTGAACGTGACCGATATCTAAGCTTTCTCTGATCTCCTGCATGACGGCCTCGTCACATAGTTCGAAGGTAGAAATCCCTAGTTTACCGGCAACGTATTCTTTTGCTTCTTTAATTTTCATGCCTTTAGCCATTTGCATACGTGCTACCAGATCTCCGGCAGTCCGTATTCCGCCCATGCCCGCAGACGTCTCATGTGTTATAGCCATACCATAAGGATCGCCATGACCTATCTATAATCCGTCGGCCTTACCAATCTCTACCAGAGCCTTATCTGCCCTTGATACAGCATCTACTGCCGGGGTATTAGAATTAGGAATAGCTCCTACTCCCATTCCAACGTTCACATGTACTGGTATACTGGCTGCTTCAGTACAAGCCTTAACGAAGGTAACGGTACGCGCCAGATTCCAGGCAAATGTCCTGCTGCTATTCGTATTTATGACTGCCCCAAATATTGTTGCGCCAGCTTTTTCCGCCACTTTTACCTGTTGATGAGGATAGAGTCCTGCTAAGCGCTTTCCGTCAAAGAACAAATCTCCATGCATACCGAGGATAAACTCTCCAGACATTCCAAACTCAATGGCAATATCCGGGTATTTGTTCTTAAGAATTTCAACCGCCTTCAAGGATGCTAGAACATCAGCATCCCCCGAAGCCCCTACTGTGTCAAAGTTAATCCCGTCTGCCCCAGCCTCATACATACGACTAGCAACATAGACCATATCTTTAATGGCATGCTCCATTGCTTCTTCTTGAGCCGCTTTGGCTTCAGATATTTTCGCTAGCGGAAGCAGTTCAGACCAGTTTTCAATAGGACCATCCGGCTTTGTATAAAGGCCAAGGTTTGGCATAGCCCCATAAAAGATAGGTATTATAGTATTAAGTTGGACGTGCTCCATGGCTGCCGTCTCTTCGTGAATAATTGCTTTCAGTTGTTTATAACTATAGTCAACATGAGCTAACTCCATCGTATCCGAACAAAATGCCCGTTCGTGGGTCAAGATCGCAGATGACCGATCCATGGGAACGCCTGCCCGAATCGGCAGCTTTAACGTTCCTGCATCAAAGGTTACAACGACTTCGTTTCCTCGCTCTACACTCACCGTCTTATCCGGTCTCGTACAAATATCAAAAAGATGATCAAGCTCGCTTTGGCTAAGCGCTGGGATTTTGCCACGATCCGCTGCATCATTGGTTCCCACTTCAAGATCGCGGCGCATCTCATCTGCGCTTACTCTCGTCGGAGAACCATCACCATATCTAGTGTAAAATTCGCTCATTCATTTGCCTCCTTATAAGAATTTTAAGCTGATATTGTTCTAAACTTTCACAATATTCTGTAGTGCAAAAGTTATGCCAAGTAGTTTTTTGGCTGATGATCTAATTATCAGAAAAAATCTTACATTTAACTAATGATTTTTTTCATCACTCAAGAACGAAATATTTTTAAATATTCAGAGTTTTTAGGTAACAGCTCTGTTTAATTTGCCAATGAAAATTTTCATTACCTAATTATGAATATTTTCATTGGTTCGACTAAACCTAAAGCCATCGTCCCTGTTGGCTCCGAAGAAAAAGGACGCTTCTCCATAAAAACTTAACATTTCTATGGAGAAGCGTCCTTATATTCAGAAAAACCTATTGGAGAGATCCTTTTCTCTTAAATTAATTCGTTTCCTACAAACGGGAACCATAGTTTTGATTAACGTAGGTTACCGCATATTTCTTTAATTTCCAGTCAGGTATTTTGCACGTAGTACAGGCATGAAAAAATAATTTATTTCTAAGGCAACGAGCAGCACGACTATGCTTGGAATTATATATTTGAAATTTCTCATTGCAATGGGTAGTAATCTCAGCAGTATTTCCTCTGATTGTCATGCTTTTAACACCATGAAGTATTCCACTTCTGGAAGGCCATAACTTAAGCTTTTCTACAAACTTGAAAAAGTCAATATTTTTGCGATAATATCGCTTCTTTTTGGCAGAATCAACAGTCATTCTTACAACTCCATTCTAACCTTAATTTCAGCGATTCTAGTCAAATGCGCGTCTCAACTCAAGGAGAACATTCCAAAACATCAAAAATCATAGTAGCTACTCCTATTTGTAAAGGATCATGAAGCAATTGGTTTGATAGTTTGGCTAAGCCTGCCGCCTGGATGCCTAAAGGAATACCAGGGGCTGCAATCATCGTATCCTCTGAGATGTGCTGCGGCATGATAAAATCTGCTGATGGACAGGCATCCACCAAAATGTTATGACTCCCCAAGGCCTCGTTTAAGTCAGTCTCCACTTTTATGGCATACCCCTGGTTCATTAACTTCTTAGATAATAAACGGCTTGCTGACAAATCAATATCATATATTGAAACCTCCGCCCCAAAGCGTTTTAAGGCTAGCGCTGCACTACTGCCTACAGGGCCAGCCCCGAACACCAATACGTTCTTACTTTCTAATCCGTCGCACATATGAAATAAGCCAGATACATACCCCTTGCCAGTGGCATCTCCATTGTCAGATACCTTACCAGTTCTCAGGTTAATGGCCACAAAACGATCGTCATCCGCCATAAATAAAATCTCTGAGCCATTCTGTACTGCCTCAGCCAAACCACCTGCATCCCGACTCTTTGTAATAACAGCATCAAATCCTAGAAAACATATGATACTCGCTACAGATTCTACAAAACCTTCGATAATACCTTGCCCACAGGTCATTGGAATCACTGCAACCCTCGGTTTGAGAGTGCTAGCTTCGCTAGCTCCCTTACCTGCTGCATGAGCAGCGATTTCCCGTAACGAGCAACCTGTAATTCTCACTAACTCAGCATTATATTCCTCTAGTGCAGTCGGAATCATAATTACGTCGTTCTGTTTAAGTCGAGTCAATCTAATCACTCCCTAATTAATCCGTCGCTGGTTTCGATCACCTAATACCTATCCTGGTAATGTCTAATCCCGAATTCCTTCTGGATCTCTTGAATTACACTATTGCGTTTATTCCACGCTGCTTGGCAGTCCTTCTCGGTAATAATCAGAGTTGCCACCCACTCTGTTTTTCCTGGAAGATAACTAGTTACTGCTTCATCTGCACCAAAGAAATCCGTATAATGACGGAGCGGCCCGTGGTCAGTCATTACATGTTCGCCAGATACTTCTAGGAGATTATCCCTGACATGGATGTGTTCACATATCACGCCACGCTTTTCAGAGACGTCAAAGGCATGCCAAGGCTTACCTTGTACAAACGCTTCTCCGAGGATTTTCAACATATTTATCCCAGTCGAATGATAAACTGCTATGGGGGTTTGACTAGGAAGTCTGGCATCTATTTCTAAGACCTTTAACTGCCCCTGATGGAGTATTGTTTCGATGTCCATGATTCCATTTAATCTGAGGCTATGAGCTAAACCCAGACCGATCTGTTCAAATTTCTCTCTAAGTTCGTCTGACAGCATCACCGAACCTACTACACGTTTACAGTCATAACTCTCGTCCATATGAAGCTCTGTGATTTTCAATACCTTGTAAACTCCCGAGAAACCGATCACCTCTAATGAATAGGAGGGTCCGTCTAAATACTCCTCGATAACCCAGTTCGTTAAATCCTCTTCAGCAAATAAACGTTTAAATTCCAGAGCACTATCTATTTTAACGACTCCTTCACTACCGCTTGCCTCAGAAGGTTTCACAATAATAGGAAAACCACATTCTGGCCAAGAGACTGGGCATGGGACTCCTGTTTCAGCAAACATAGCGTTAGAATTGATCTTTGATGAGGATATTCTATAAGCATTCTCGTCAAAGATAATGGGTACACCAGCATAATTTGCACTCCGAACAAGGCTGTCCAAGGCTTCCAAATTCTCTAAAGCGGGTATGATAAGATCAATTTCTCTCAAAAATGGAATCCACTCAACAACTTTTGTTACATCGAAGAGGTAAAATTGATCACAAACCTCGGCAGCAGGTACATTCGTTTTTTTATCGACTAAAATAACTTCCCAGCCAGCCTTCTTAGCCAGATAGGCTGCTTCCACTCCTTGAAGTTTTCCACCTACAATTACTACCCGCATACCATACTCCTTCCTAGGATTAACGAATCTTATGGTGCAAGATCCACTCAGCATATTCTTCACGGCTCGCTCTGATCAATCCACACTGTTCCAAAACGGGGAGAATTTTACTCACCGTTCGGTTACCATCTTTGATATCTAAAGATTGATTCGATACTCCAGCTAAGCCAGATTGAGGGGGTATAACCGAAGTTACTACGTTTGCTCCCGCGTTGAGACGCTCTGCTAAACCATTTAAGCCATCAACATCCAATGAGGCCGGGATCAAGCGATCTGGAAAAACTATACGCATCACTGCAATAATTAACATCTCCCTTTGACGAGGTACAGACGGAAACTTTTGCATAGGCGTGTTCTTCTGAGGAACAAAGCTCATCACCCGAAGTTGGTCCGCCTCTAAAGTCTTCATTTCTTCCAGAGAATCAACCAAATCTTCGTCTGTATCTCCTACTCCGGTCAGCAATCCTTCCTCTATAAGAAATCCCATTTTCCGAGCTAACTTTTTTCGTTCCATCCGTTCAGCGAAGTTCTGTCCTAGTCTTAGATTATGGAATAAATCCTGCGCATGGGTTTCTTGATAAGTGGCATACCAATCAACACCTGCATCCTTGAAATCTTTAAGAATATCCTCTGGAATAACACCCATGGAAATCATTATTGGGATATCAGAGCGTGTTTTAATCAGTTTCACAATTTTTATTAAGTTATCAAATCCTAGCTTTGGATTATCATAATAGAACGGATCTTCACCCATAGTCAAGTCAAGCAAATGTACCCCTGATTTCACAAGACTCATAGCGGTCTCCATAATCTCCGAATCAGTTTTACGGTAACGTGCCAAAGATAAATTCGACTTACGATATAAGCAAAAAGAACATTCGTTCCGGCAATAGGTAGAGAAATAAACAAAGCCATAGATGAATACTTTGTCCTTAAAGTAGCGAGTCCGTAGAAACCTAGCTGTTTTAAACACTTTAATAAGGTCTTCTTGTTCAGACAACCCTAACAAAAACAGGAGTTCCTCTCTCCCTAAGGGGACCTCCATTGTTGCCTTTTCTAATATACCATCTAATTTAGACATAACCTGCTTCATGACCTAAACTCACTTTCATTTTAATTAGATTAAGGGCCGTCCTTACCTAGCCTAATTGCAATACCTATGCCAAGCTTCAAAGTGGTGGATTACAAAAAGAAAAGGCCCGGTGTCAAAGATCACCGAACTATGTTACGTTATCAAAAATATATCAAATTTATTGGCGAGGAGTGCGGGAGTTTCACCCGCCTACGTGAATTTAGAGTCCACGCGATCAATCCGATCTACCCCCCATGCAAACCTTCTAAGAGAAGCATACCTTAATCCTTTTACAAATTCAATGCTTAAACGACAAAAATACCCGGCCTTCCTTTCTGACCTCCCTTTCTGTCAGCGGAAATTCGCTTACTTGAACGAGTTTTACTTATATTGTTTAGGTCGACCTTGACTATCCCACCCTCTTAAATTGTAATACTCATCAAGCATATAGTTAAGTTCTTCAACGTTGATAATATCTCGGCCCTCGTTCAGAGGCTCTTTGAACATCCGTTTGGGCAGTGTATCCTGTTCCCTCGTCGCACCCTCACGAAGATTAAATACCTTTGCTAGAGTTACAATCCTATTGGCAATCTCTTCGAGTTCTATTTGAGTATAATCCCAACCAGTAAGTGCCTTTACTAATTGACTAAGTTCTGGCCAGAGGATCATGTCCCTATAAAAGGCACATAAGATTTGGGCATTAAAAAGGGTCAATCTGTTTTCGAAATCTATGAACATTTTAGCTTTGCCTTCAATAATTGCCGGGTCGATCATTCCGCTTAATTCAGCCTTATAAAAAGTTGCCCTCAGGTGACAGGCTCCCCTAGACGAAGTTGCATAAGCCAGGCCCATCCCCTTAAGCACTCGAGGGTCATAGCCAGGAGGTTCCAAACCTTTAACATGTATTGCAACATCTTCAAGATCCCAGGCTTTAGCGGCATACTTAATCCCTTGGGACAAGATAATCCCTAAGCCTCTTACATTGGCAATATCGTTAAGTAATTCTTCTACCCCTTTTGTGTCACCATAGCTCAAATCCGCTTGAACTCTACCACGTTCTACTGCTTCAATTGTTAAAGCCACTAAATTTCCTGCCGTTATCGTGTCAATCCCTAACCTATCACAAAGATCATTTAAGTGAAGGATTTCAGCTAAATCCCTAATACCGCAAAGCCCCCCAAAGGCATAGATAGTCTCATATTCTGGGCCTTCTACTTTCAGCCCATTATGCTTACCTTTTGTTACGGTTGTAAGCTTGCCACATGCTAAGAAACAAGCGGGACAGGCATTCGGCTTAACCTCATGTTCAGCGAGTAAAGTATCCCCACTAAGTTCTCTCCAGTTCTCGTAAACCCCTTTGGACCAGTATTTTGTAGGAAAGGTTTCTGCACAGTTCATGGTTTTAACCATTTGAGTTGTACCATAAGTTTGATAGGCTTTTACAGCAGCATTCCCTTTTGCTTTCGTCGTTATAGACTTAATTAAGTCTTTGAGTAGCTCTGGGTCAGCTATCTCTGCTTGGGCATGACCGTGAAAAACAATTGCTTTTATCTTTTTCGAGCCCATTACTGCGCCCATACCAGTCCGACCAGCCGATCGCCAATAATTATTTTCAATACAGGCAAACCGCACTAAATTTTCTCCTGCCTTACCTATGACAATGGCTTGGGCATCAGGTACTCCAACCTCTGCCAAGATACTATCCTCTGTCTCGTAGGTATCTAAGCCCCATAGATGCGAAGCATTTCGGAACTCAACCTTGCTATCGGATATCTCTAGAGAAAGAGGTATATCTGATGCTCCCTCTAAAATTATAGCATCGTATCCAGTTTTACGTATAACTGGTGCAACCTTGCCCCCTGAATAGGATTCTCCATATAATCCTGTTAGCGGCGATTTACTATATACTCCGTAACGGCTTGACCCCCACATCGGCGTTCCTGAGGCAGGACCAGCAATAAAAATAAGTTTATTGTCATCTGAAAGAGGGTCAACCCCAGGGCTTACGTTTTCTAACAACAAGTAGGAACCTAGGCCTTTCCCCCCAAGATATGTTTTTAATATTTCCTCCGAAATCTCATTGACCATGTATGACTTTGTCGTAAGGTTAATTCTTAATAGTCTACCGAAAAATCCTTTCATCTCGTCCTCCATTCTAGTCCATCAACTAAATTTTTTTAAACGAAACAGTGCACCTGTCCCCCTGTTTCCACCCCTGTTTCCATCAACTAAAGTTTTTTTAAACGGATTAGTACCCACCTAAATAAGCGGCTTTAACTTCCGGATCACTGATAAGGTCGCTCGCTTTACCACTTTTCAGTAACGTTCCATTTTCCAGGATATATGCACGGTTTGCAGTGCGTAGGGCGGTCATAGCGTTTTGTTCGACCAGTAAAATCGTTTTTCCAGCCTGGTTGATGCGTTTGATCACTGCAAAGATCTCCTGAACAATTAAAGGTGCTAAACCCATGGAGGGTTCATCCAAGAGCAAAGTATCGGCTCCCGTCATAAGAGCACGGGCAATTGCCAACATCTGCTGTTCTCCACCAGACAGGTTTCCCGCGGCTTGCCTCTTTCGTTCAGACAAACGGGGAAACTGGTCATAAACGTTTTTCATATCTTCTTTAACCTGACTATGATCTTTTCTGTTATAGGTAGCTAATATTAAATTCTCCTCGACGGTCAATTTAGTTAGCATACCTCGCCCTTCCGGAACATGAGATAATCCCTGGCGAGCGATTATATGGGATGGAGTATTAGTAACATCCTTATCTTTGAACCTTATCTTGCCGGAGCTAGGACGCACCATTCCCGAAACAGCTCTCAATGTACTTGATTTGCCTGCTCCGTTTGCTCCGATAATGGTCACGATTTCCCCTTCATCGATATAAAATGAAATTCCTTGCAATGCTTTTATCACACCGTAAACTACTTCGAGGTTTTCAATTTCCATTATTTTGGTCATTATCCCACCTCCGTTTCACCTAAATAGGCCTTGATTACTATTGGATTGCTTTGAACCTCCCTGACAATCCCATTTGCAATAATCTGGCCAAAATTCATAACTGAAACGTACTCACAGAGACCTTCTACCAATTTCATCTGGTGTTCGATTAGTACAATCGTTATATCAGGGTATTGATTTTTTACTTCTTTGATTAGATCAACTAAACCCATTACCTCTTTTGGATTCATTCCGGCGGCAGGTTCATCCAACAATAATAATTTCGGATCCGTTGCCAAAGCTCTGGCGATTTCCAATTTCCTCTGCATTCCGTAGGGTAAATTTCCTGCCTTTTCCGTCGCACGCTCATCAAGCCCAAAGAGTTCTAATAGCCTTCTAATTTCACCTGGCAGATCCTTAGTAGTTCTATTCTTTCCTCGTCCGCGGTTCGTATAGATTTGTCCAATATGGATATTCTCAATAACCGTAAGATCATTGAACAGGCGCAAATTCTGAAAGGTCCTCGCTACTCCAAGACGAGAGATTTCGTAAGATTGTTTACCCACTAAGCTTTTTCCTTCTAATAGAATCTGACCGACAGTGGGACGATATATGCCTGTGATTAAATTGAACAATGTCGTTTTACCGGCTCCGTTTGCTCCAATCACTCCATAAATCATCCTCGGTTTAACTTTAATATTCAAATCGGAAATAGCTTTTAATCCGCCAAACATATGCTGCAGATTCTTAATTTCCAGCAACTCCATAGTCAGACCTCCTTAGTAAAGTGCTTAGCTTAACATTAGTTTAGATCCTAGTTTTTCTTGGAGGTGAAAATAAACGTGCAAAGGCGCCTTTTGTAGTACTCTTAAAAACTCTAGGTAAACTTAAGAGTCCTTCCGGCAAGAAGAGAATAACTAAACAGATCGCTAACCCAAGGATAATTAAATAAGCAGAACTTTGCCCCCAGGCGGCCAACATATATTGATTTCCAACGTATAGTACAATTGCACCGATAACCGGTCCAAACAAGGTCCCAATACCGCCTAAGAGCACCATTATAACCATTTGATCAGCAATAAGTGGTCCCAACACGCTATCTGGGTGAATATACGTAATCCAATAGGCAAAGGCTCCGCCAATGATTCCTGCAAACATTGAGCTAAGAGCAAATACCTGGTTTTTAATCCAAGTTGTATTAAGCCCTAAAGTACGTGCGGCAACTTCTTCCTCCCGAACTGCCTTAACTTTTAGACCGAAATCGCTATTTTCAAAAAAGAAATACGCAGTAAGAAAAACAAGTAACGCTAAACCAAACATAACAAAATAAAAGAAATTATCGTTAAGCATTGGTGGCAAACGTAAGCCCTCTGGCCCACCTGTAGTATCCAAAACTAGTACCAATTGTCTCATCATTTCTGCGAAGGCCCAGGTGCCTATGGCAAAGTAAGAGCCGCTTAGACGCAAAGTAGGATAACCTACAATCATAGCAAAAATATAGGTAATAACACCCGAGATTATCAGGGCAACAAAAAACGGCAAATGTAGCAGCATCATTAACAAACCCGTTATATAGGCACCGACACCAAAAGAGGCCCCATGACCAAAACTAATATAGCCCATGTAACCGCCTAACATATTCCAGCTTAAGGCCAGGCCAATCCACATCATTATTCCTGTAGCTATTCTCAATATAAAGGATGAAACAACCCATGGTAATGTACATAAGACGATTAAGGAAAGAATGAATATGATCACTCTGGGTTGAGTTAATTGTTTCATTTTTAACATGTTGACCTCTCCTTTCTACCAGCCTTTACCCAGAATACCTTTGGGGAAGAATACCAAAATCAAATAAAGGATGAAGAATAGGATAAGGAAAACGTAGGCACCACCCATGTAGACCGATACAAAACTTGATATTAAGCCTAGCATTAAACCAGCTACTATCGCTCCAGAGAAAGAACCCATTCCTCCGGCAACCACCACAAAGAAGGCGAAGGCGGTATAACGCAAACCCATATCTGGAAAGACTGAAAAAATCGATCCAATAAAGACACCGGACATAGCCGTTAACCCAACATAAATTGAATAAACTAACCGAGAGATGCGGTGACCGTCAATCCCCATTAAACCAGCAACGGTCTTATTCTCAGCTGCTGCACGAATTGTAATTCCAGTTTTAGTACGATAAAGGAAATAGGCAAAAGCTGCCGTTACTAAGATAGAAAACACCGTCGCTCCAGCTCTAATGGCAGGAACGGTAATACCAAACAGATCAACATTCTTTTCCGATAGCACTGTAATTAGGTTACGATTGTTAAAACCCCATAAAGTTAGGGCAGATCCTCTAATTAACGTTGAAAGACCAAACGTAAAGGCTAAGGCCATCATAGCTGCACTTCTGTGCTTAATATTAACCACTTTCTGTATAACGGGTTGAAATAGGTAACCGATCAAGGCAAAAAACAGAGCAATGAAAGGTATTAACAATAATGGGTCAACATTAGTGTACATGTTCAGCCAAAAAGCAGTAAAAGCACCTAACATTATCCATTCCCCAACTGCAAAATCTACAATGTGCATAACGCCATAGGAAATAGAGAAACCAACAGCTATTGTTATAAAGATTCCACCGATCAGGATTCCATTTATTAAAGTTTGCATAAATAATCCCATAAAACATCTCCTGTCCAATATTTGAGGGAACCGAGAAACCTCGGTTCCTCAAAATTACTCTATTGGGGGTTATCGAACATTGAAGGCAGGAACTGGATAAACTGGGTCTTTAGCTTTCATTGCTTCTGGCCCAACGATGACTTGTTCGCCGTTAATCATTTGGATTACTAAAGCTTTTAAACCCACGTTATCATGGTACCAGTTCCCATCAGTCGCAAATTTTATGGGGCCATAGAAGGTATTTACCTCTATCTGTTCAAGTGTTTTTGTTAACTCTTCCCTCTGCTGGTCAGAAAGTGGTGGTTTTGCTCCAATCTTTGCTAATGCGGCTGAAAAGGATTCTCCAGTTGCCGAGCATGCTGCTGCCGTATAGTCTGGAATAGCATTATATTTATCTTTGTAAGCTTTGACGTAATCCTGAGCAGAACCGAACAAATCGTCCTTTAGATCCAAATCAGGAGTCCAAACCGCTGCGCCAAAAGTATAGTCTGCGTCTTTTCCAAGATTCTTTGAAAAGTCCGGGTTTGTAATCCCATAATGCATAACAAATGCCTTAGGCATAAAACCTAAAGATTTAGAGGCTTTGATGACTTCCATATGTTCATTTTCATGACCACCTACAGCAAGCACATCTGGATTGAGTTGTTTAATAGCACTAATTAAGGGAGTAAAATCGGTACCAGCAGGTACAACATCAAACTTAACCACGGTGATTCCATTTTTTTCAGCACTCGCTTTGAAGGCTTCTGCAACTGCTTTTGAAAACGCATCATTTACTCCAAGGACGGCGACTGTCTTCGGAGGATTTGGCAGTTTAGAAAGGGTTTCCAAGGGTGAAATTGCTGTCAAATCAGCAGCAGGAACGGAACCAAAGGTATATTTGAATTTTTGGGTCCAAATAGATGGTGATTCAGCTGACCCTGTAATCATGGGTACTTTGTATTTATCTAGGATTGGAGCAACTGCCTTTGTCACACCGCTAGTGTATGGCCCAAGAATAAAATCTACCTTTTCGGAGGTTATCATTCTTTCTACGGCATTGGCACCCGCTGCAGGATCACTTTGATCATCCGCGTAGACTAATTTAACTTGATAACCTTTATCTCCAACCTTAATGCCGCCTTTATTATTAACAGTTTCAGCCCACAAATCATAACCATATTTAGTGATATTCCCGCCTTGAACTTCTGCTCCCGATAAGGATGTAATTACACCTACTTTATAATAGTCTCTTGCCTCTGTACTGGCACTATTACCTGCATCAGCACCAGTTTTCGCACCGCCACAACCAGTTAAAGATAATATCAAACAAGAGATAGCCAACACTACTACGGCTCGCCTAATTGGTAGTTTTTTAAACATGGTTTCTTCCTCCTCAATTATCTGTTAGAGAGCTATGGGGTGATCAAGTATTATGTCAGAGCTTATATTCTATAACTAGCCCTATCTCCCCCCTTCCATAAGATCTATTACTAACAAAGGCACCATATTTAGGTAATCTTCAAAAAGTACCTTGGCTAAGCAAAATGATAATAATTTAAAGAATTCCAATTACTCTAATTGATTCGCTGGCACTGGTAGTTTATTTTTAAGAATTCCATACCTATGCATCTTCCTCACGACCGTTGATTGATTAACTTCTAAAGCATCAGCCATCCTATACGTATTATGGAATTTAATAAAAGCCTTGTTTAATAATTGTCGCTCTAATTCTTCTGTCGCATTTTTCAAAGAACAGATATCCAAAACAAAAATTTTCTCCTTACTCCCATCTGCGTGCAAGATATAATCTGGCAAATGAATCGGCAATACTTCCAAAGTGTCTACTGTCACTACTACCCGCTCAACTAAGTTCTCTAATTCCCGTACATTACCTGGCCAATGGTAATTCATCAATAGTTCCATAGTCTCTGAAGCAATTATTTTGTGCAAATCGTACTTCTCAAGAAAAGCATCTAAGAAATGCTCAATTAAGACTGGTATATCCTCTTTGCGGTGTCTCAAGGGTGGTACAATTAGGGGTACAACATTTAATCGGTAATAGAGATCCTCTCTAAACTTTCTTTCTTTAATTAGACGTGGTATATTTCGATTTGTTGCTGCCAGAATCCGTGCATTAACATCAATGAATTCATTTCCCCCAACCCGTCTTAACTTTCTATCTTGGATAACATGCAATAGCTTAACTTGAAGATTCAGTGGAAGTTCGCTAATTTCGTCCAAGAAAACCGTTCCATTACCTGCCACTTCAAAAAGTCCTTTTTTACCTTCTTTTTTAGCCCCAGTAAAGGCTCCTCCATCATAGCCGAACAATTCTGATTCGATTAAATTTTCCGGAATAGCACCACAGTTAATAGTTATAAACGGAAATTCACTTCGCTTACTTAACTGATGAATATTCAGAGCGACAACACCTTTACCAACACCGGACTCTCCCTCAATCAAAACTGTAGAATCTACGCCTGCCACCTTTTCAGCAAGCGCCAATATTTGCTGCATTATTGAACTCTTACTAATGATTTCGGATGTTTTCATCCTCTCTTTACGCAATTTTGCAATCTCCGATCGATAATTATCCATTAACTTCTCAGTGTCTTCTAGGCGTTGGCGTAAGTTGCTAAGCTCGGTTATGTCTCGTGAGTTCGTAACCACACGAATAATCTGGCCTTTTTCATCGAATACAGGGTTTGCCGTAACGATGATTTTTTGACCTTTCTTAGTAGTTTGTATTAAGGTAGTACGTTTCTTTGTTCTCAGAACTTGCGGTGTGATACTAGGTGAGAATAGCCCCAATTCCTCTAATTCTGAAACATGTTTACCTATCATTTCTTCCGCTTTCATTCCGTAAAAGCGTTCACCAGCTTTATTTACTCTAAGTGTATAGCCCTCTCCGTCTGTGACGTAAATTTCATCGTAAGAGGAGTTAAAAACGGCCTCCATTTCTGTATTAAGCTTTTTAGTAGCTTCCAATTCCTGAGCCACTGAATCCAGATCAGTTATGTCCTGAAAGGATGTAATAACTCCAGCGATCCTACTCTCTTCAAAAATAGGTTTATGATTAGAAAGAATTACTTTGCCTCCAATGTCAACTTTATTATTAATTACAGGAGTTCCCGTTTCTAACACCTTATACATAGTTGAATCTGGAAGTAATTCTCTAGCCTGTCTTCCTATGACCTGGCCGTCGATATTTAGCAATTCATTGGCTGCTTTGTTGCAAGCTACAATACTTCCATTGGAATCTACCAGCATAACTCCATGATATAGCTCCTGAAATCCCGCTTCTAATTGCAAAGTTCAACACCTCCGAGTACATATAACAGTACTAGCAACTTTTGTGCCATCCCAACCTTTATTGAATATTTAGTTATTTCTGAATATTTAAAGGACCTGGCAACTTTTAATTTAGATATTTAATGCATACAAGCATTAAATTATCTTGGCTAATTTAGTATAAATTGTTTCTAATGGACTTCTGGGGAAGACTTAATATAAAATGCCGTAATGCATCTTATTAATGCAATTCTGCAGAATAAGAGCGCATGATACTTTTAAAATTAGTTAATAACTCTATATATAAACGAAAAGGACAAGAAGGAGCTCTCTCCTTCTAATCCCCTCCTAGGGCTTCAGCGATATCTTTTCATAAGTTTGACAACTGTAGACTGATCAATTTCAAGAACTTTTGCTACTTTATAAGTAGATTTGTATATGTTATAGGCATTCTTAACTAGTTGTTCCTCTATTTTTCTTTTTGCAAGTTTTAAAGGCATTATTTCGTTGCAAATAATATTATAATAATGGGTCTTTCGTTCTAATAAACTCTGTAAATACTCATGGGTAATTACATCTGCTTCGCTTATAACAATTGCCCTTTCAATTACATGTTCTAATTCTCTTACATTACCAGGCCAATTGTAATTATAAAGTGCTTGCATTGCCTCTGGGGCAATTTTTTTATTCATCTCGTATTTACGATTAAATATATTTAGAAAGTATTCTACTAAAACAGGAATCTCTTCTTTCCTTTCCCTAAGAGGCGGTATGTAGATAGGTATAACATTAATCCGATAATATAAATCTTTTCGAAAAAGTCCCTCTTCAACCATGTCCTGCAGATTGCGATTGGTGGCTGTAATAATCCTTGTATTTATTTTTATTCGCTTAGTACCACCGACCTTGCAAATTTCCCTATCTTGAAGAAATTCAAGTAATTTAACCTGAATCAGTAGTGGCACCTCGCCAATCTCGTCCAAAAACAGTGTGCCGTTATTCGCTAATTCAATCTTACCTATTTTCCCTCCCTTTGTAGAACCAGTAAAAGCCCCACTTTCGTAACCAAAAAGCTCAGATTCAATTAAATTCTCGGGAATCATACTACAATTAACTTTTATAAAGGGTTGGTTTCTTCTTGGACTCGCATTATGAATAGCCTTTGTGATAACTTCCTTACCTACTCCAGAATCCCCTTGAATTAACACGGTTAAATCCAATGGTGCTATTTTAGAAATAGTATCTCTTATACTTTTCATTTCTTTGCTTTCATATATAAAGTTAACATTAGAGAAAATCTCCTGGCGCAAAAGTGAGATTTCTTGATTTTTCCTTGCCAATTCTGTAATCTTTTCATCTAACTCAGCTTTTAGTCTAATAATTTCTTGGTAATCTTTTGATGTGCAGATTACCCTATCGATTTGACCTTCTTCATTAAAAATAGGGATGGCAGTACTAATAATTGTTTTGCCGGTTTTTAATTGTTGCATCATATTTACTTTCTTCTTTTGGTGAAGTACATGCATAGTTATGCTGGAAGATATTATCCCTTCCTTTTCCAGTTCTCTGACATGTTTACCAACTACATCTCTGGCAAAAACACCACATACTTTTTCGGCAGCTGGGTTAAGACGCAAAATATAGCCATTTTGATCGGTAACAAATATCTCTTCTTCAATATTTTCAAAAATCTTTTCATATTCTAATAAGGTTGTTTTCATATCAGGAGTATAATTGATGTAATCATTTAAAATTTTATCAAGTAAACTTTGTGTATTAATAAATCCTACAGGATAATTCTCATCGTTTACTATTATAATGACCTCAGAACAATTATTGTTCAATTCTGCAATCGGTAGGTCTTTAGAAACAACAGTAAACGATACTCTGCACTTCAAATTAGAAATAGAAATACTTTTGCTAGTTATAACATCTTTTTTTCCTTCTCTAAGTTCATGCAAAAGTCCATTTACGGTCAATACCCTATGTACAACATTCTCACTAAAGACTATAATCACCTTTTTGTTCTGTCCGAATATATCCTCATCGATAAGAGACCCTAGATTAGCTTCGTTTGAACATACAATAAACTCACGGGAAGCAAAATCAAGAAGATTAAGCATAAATATTCCTCCCAAGTTTATTTTCAATTTTTTTACTTTTCTGACTAGCAAAGTATTCTATATAACTCCATTGATTCCTTCTTTAAATATTAAAATTATCTCATTCTAGGAAAACGAACAAAAATTCAAATATGCATTTTTCCAATGCAAGCCTAAATATGCGCTTGGCCAGAAATATGCCCATTCCTCAGATGCAGTTATGCATAGTTAAGAAAAACGCTAAGCTTCTTTTTACTATACATGTCTTTCTGAGACATAGCCGAAGAATCTTGACTCCTGCACTATTCCACACAAGTTAAGATCCTTCAGTCGTCCCTCCTTCAGGGTGACACAGTGCTTAAGTTGCTTTCATAGCAATTAAGCATTTACATGGTTTCTGAATCCATAGATAGGCTGGCACGCACTTTGCATTGTTAGTAATTTATTAGACGTTGAGACGGTTCATTAGAATAAAGGAGGCTCATAAGTATGATCGTTGGAATTATTAAAGAGATTAAAAACAATGAGAACAGGGTCGCAATCACACCTGCCGGGGTAGAGGCCATGACCAAGGCAGGCCACGAGGTAATAATTGAAAACGAAGCGGGCACGGGTAGCAGGATTAGCAATGAACACTTTATTGCTGCCGGTGCAAAGATTATCCCTAGCCCTGAAGAAGTGTTCCAAAGAGCTGATATGATTATGAAAGTAAAAGAACCCCAACCGCAAGAGTATGACCTTTTCCGAGAAGGGCAAATTCTATTTACTTATTTACATCTCGCACCGGAACCTGAGCTAACTCAAGCACTAATAAATAAAAAAGTCGTGGGCATCGCTTATGAAACTATTCAATTGGACAATGGAACCTTACCACTTCTAACCCCTATGAGCGAGGTTGCTGGGAGAATGTCCGTTCAGATCGGAGCGCGGTTCCTTGAGTGTCCAGAGGGCGGTAAAGGTATGTTATTAGGAGGGGTTCCCGGCGTTCCGCCGGCAGAAGTGGTAATCATCGGCGGAGGTGTAGTAGGTACAAATGCAGCAAAAATGGCTTTAGGTATGGGAGCTCATGTAACTATACTTGATAAGAATGCTGATAGGTTGCGTTACCTCGATGATATTTTTGCTAATAGGATCACGACGATTATGTCCAATACTTATAATGTTGCCAAAGCCGTTGAGAAAGCAGATCTACTGATTGGTGCAGTTTTAGTTCCTGGAGCAAGAGCTCCTCGTTTAGTTTCAGAAGAAATGGTCAAAGCAATGGAACCAGGCTCAGTTATTGTGGATGTTGCCATCGACCAAGGAGGATCTATTGCTACCATTGATCACGTTACTACCCATCAAAATCCGATATACGAGCGATATGGTGTTATTCATTACTCAGTTGCAAACATGCCCGGTGCGGTCGCTCGAACGTCAACCTTTGCTTTAACTAATGCTACGCTGCCATTTGCTTTATTATTAGCCAATAAAGGTTTAGCGGCCTTAAAAGAAAATAAGGCTTTATCCTTAGGGGTGAATGTAATTAAAGGCAAAGTTACCTACGCTGCGGTTGCCGAGGCACTTAATTTAGAATATACCCCTCTGGAAAAACTTATTTGAGCTTTTATATTGAAAGAAGAGAAGGTGATTAAAATGACAGGCTATACTAAGGACCAAATCGACCAGATGAAAAAGGATGATATGAGGTATTTTCTACATCCAACAAGTTCAATAGCCGACATTGAATCATGGGGTGGTCCTAAGATTATTGAAGAAGGCAGTGGAATTCGGATAAAGAGTGTTGAGGGTAAGACCTATATTGATTGCGGCGCAGGTCTTTGGTTAAATAATGTTGGTTTTGGCAGGACTGAATTGGCAGAAGTCGCTAAACAACAAATGGAAAAGTTGTCTTACTTTCAAACCTTCAATGGCTATTCTCATCCATTAGCCATAGAGGTGGCCAAAAGAGTAGCCGGCATGATCCCTATGGATAACCCCAGGATCTTTTTTACCAGTGGAGGTTCAGAGTCCAATGATACCGCTTACAAACTGGCCCGGATGTATTGGTATTTGCAAGGAAAGCCTAGCAAAAATAATATCATTGCTAGGACGAAAGCCTATCATGGGGTTTCATACGGAGCAGTTAGTGCCACCAGTTTACCTGGATTCTGGGACGGCTTTAGACCTCTAGTTCCTGGGTTCCACCACATTGAACATCCTCACTGTTATTTCTGCCCCTGGGGGAAAGAACAAGGCAGCTGTGACTTAGAATGTACGGATGCTCTTGAACAAAAAATTTTAGAACTTGGCGAGGACAATGTAGCTGCCTTTACTGCCGAACCAGTTATCGGAACCGGTGGGGCAATCGTTCCTCCGGAGGGTTATTACCAAAGAATTAGAGAGATTTGCGATAAATATAACGTCTTGTTTATAGCCGATGAGGTCATTACCGGCTTTGGTCGGACGGGTAAGATGTTCGGTATGATGCATTGGGGGGTAAAACCCGATATTATGATGATGGCTAAAGGGATTACCAGCGGTTACATTCCTATGGGTGCTGTTGGAATTTCAGAAAGAGTGTTTGATCCAATTAAAGCCCATGGCATTTTTATGCATGGTTATACCTACAGCGGTCATCCTGTAGCCTGTGCAGTAGCCTTAAAGAATATTGACATCGTCGAAGAGGAAAACCTGGCAGTAAATGCCCATGTTAAAGGCGAACAATTGCGTACCGGAATTCGAGACTTGATGTTACCCTGTATCGGCGAAGTTAGGGGTATAGGTCTAATGAATGCCGTCCAGCTCGTCCAAAATGCGGAAAATAGGACTAAGTTTAACTCAAACATAGGATTTGCCAAGCGTGTATCGGCTATTGCTTGGGAAAACGGATTGGCCTTACGCCCGTTGGTTGACGACGGATTACAATTGTCACCGGCATTAGTTATTACTGAAACGGACGTAATAGAGTTAGTTGAAAAACTAGGCAGATCCATAGAACAAGCTCATTTTGAGTTTTTGGGAAATCAACTTTAGCTTCATATAGTAATTCAGAAGGCACCCTTTGTATGGAATAAATTCCAGCATACAAAGGGTGCCTTTCTCAGGTTTAATAGTTTTTTCCATTCTGAACCTTATCAAAGGCTTCATCTAAAATGTTAAGTGCTATCTCAAGTTGCTCATTTGTGATCACCAGCGGCATCAACATCCGAATTACATTTCCGAATACTCCCGCCGAAATGATTATTAACCCGTGACTCAAGCATTCTTGAGTAATCTGAGCAGTTTCTTCTTTAGCAGGTTCTTTTGTCTCACGATCTTTGACTAGCTCAATTCCAATCATAGCACCTAGACTTCGGATATCGCCGATCAACGGATATTTTTCCTGCATCACCTTCAAGCGATCAACAACATAATCTCCGATTTTTGCTGCTCTGTCCGGAAGCTTTTCTTCCTCGATATAATTTATCGTCGCTAAACCTGCCGCACAAGAGAGTGGATTACCTGCGTAAGTTCCGCCTAACATTCCAGGCCCCGGTGCATCCATAATTTCAGCTTTGCCAACTACTACACTTAGAGGCATACCAGCAGCAATGGACTTCGCCATTGTTATAAGATCAGGCTCGACACCGTAGTTTTCAACCGCAAACATCTTGCCAGTTCTACCAAAACCTGTTTGAATTTCATCTGCTATAAATACGATACCGTATTTTTTGGCAATCGTTTTTAATCCAGGCAAGAACTCCTTAGGTGGAACTATAAACCCACCTTCTCCTTGAACGGGTTCGATAATCATTCCGGCAATGGTTTCTGGTTCAACCTCAGCAGCAAAGAAACGTTCGAATTGTTCTAAACAGTGCATACCACAGCTTGGATAATTGGAACGATAAAAACACCGATAGCAATAAGCAGAAGGAATTTTATAGATTTCAGGTGCAAAAGGCCCAAAGCCATATTTGTAAGGCTTGACCTTACTAGTTAAGCCCATAGCAAGATTTGTTCTACCATGGAAGGCCATTTCAAAAGCAATAACTCCCGTCCTTTTAGTATAAGCACGAGCAATTTTTATGGCATTCTCCACTGCTTCCGCACCACTGTTAACGTATGTTGCTTTAAGATCTCCCTTAATAGGTGTGATTTGTATCAATTTCTCTGCTAAGTCTACCCAACCTTCGTACATAGATGTCATAAAACAAGTGTGTATTAATTTTTCAGCTTGTTCCTTTATAGCATTAACAACTGGTCGGGGACAATGACCAGCATTCAAAACCCCGATACCACCGTAAAAATCGATGAACTGGTTACCATCGACATCCGTCATCACAGCGCCTGAAGCATTCTCAATGAACAAAGGAGTTCCCTGCGAGATCCCTCTCGCTGTACACTTGTTTTTTCTTTCTATTAACGCTCTGGATTTTAGTCCTGGAATTCCAAGTTTTTCACTCATGCTATCATCCCCCTCGTATTTCCTTCAAAAGTACAAATCAAGGCCTCTTACGCTCTTTCTTTGCCAATTTGTTATGCAATTTTCACGCCAAGGTTTTCACTTATTTCATAAGGGATTTTCAACAGCTCCAAGTTAATCTATAAGTCACAAAATGCACTTAGACATTTTATATTTCTGATTTAATATGAACTTTACTTCTCTATCTTAAGACTTTCATGATGTGCGATGATGCAAATGGGCATCAGATTAATGTATGGTTGCAGTTATTTCGTGAATATTCTAGACGTTAAAGTGAAAAACTACCCGTTGCTCAAGGCATTTTTCCTACCAATAGTACTGCCAAACCATTAAAAAGCTTTAATATAATAAAGCAAATCCGATGACTTTTTTGACGCATCGGATTTTGCTTATTGTAATACTAGCGAACATTTTCAATTATTATTGCTAACCCTTGCCCCCCTGCAATACAGAGGGTTGCCAAACCATATCGAGCTTGACGACGCTTCATTTCATACAGGAGAGTTACTACAATTCGAGCTCCAGAATTTCCGATAGGGTGACCAAGAGCAATTGCTCCACCATTTACATTGACTTTTTCAGTACCCAAACCTAGTTCTTTAAGTACGGCTAACGATTGGGCTGCAAATGCTTCATTTAATTCAATAAGATCAAGATCCTCCAGAGTCAAGCTCGCTCGGGTCAAAGCTTGTCTAGTTGCTTCAACTGGACCAATGCCCATGATTTCAGGCGAAACACCTGAGACTCCTTCCGAGATAATTCTTGCCAAGGGCTTAATTCCTAACTCTTTTGCCTTCCGAGCAGACATTAATATTAAAGAAGATGCTCCATCATTTCGACCAGAAGAGTTGCCCGCTGTTACTGTTCCGTTTTGTCTAAAGGCCGGTTTAAGCGAGCTTAAGGCTTCAATATTTGTCTTTCGCGGATGTTCATCAACTGCAAAATGGTTAATTTCCCCTTTGAGGTTAGGAATTGGTAATGGCACAATTTCTTCTCTAAATTTACCCGTATCGATAGCCATGAAAGCCCGTTCCTGGCTTTGTAAGGCAAACTGATCTTGTTCCAGCCTACTAATATTGTACTTTGCAGCCAGGTTTTCGGCAGTCATCCCCATAGTCAATTCCCCGTATTCCTTGGCTGGTTGAGAACGGGGTTGACTCTCCGTATTAGGGTCTAGTAATAAAACATTTCCAGCATTTGCACCATACCTGACTTGACGACTGTAATAGGGAGCTGTGCTCATTGACTCGACTCCTCCAACAACAACAGCGTCATTTAGCCCCAAGGCAATCTGGTGTGATCCATTGAGAATTGCTTGAAGACCAGATCCACATTGTCGATGGACCGTGTAACCAGGCACTTCCACAGGTAGTCCTGCTTTTAGTGCACTTAAACGAGCAATATTGGGATTATCGGCACTTTGTTTACCATGACCGAAAATTACTTCGTCCAGTTGCTTAAGCCCTACTCCAGTGCGTTTAATTGCCTCCCGAATTACAAAGGAGGCCAAATCTTCCGGCAAAATATTCTTAAGGGCTCCCCCCATTTTCCCTACAGCTGTACGAGCAGCCGATACGATGACTACTTCTTCCATTGAATTCCCCCCATAACTGAAAGTTTTTCTTGATTCTACTTTTCTACTTCTCATTATGAAGTTTCGTGAGTTCGGAACATGGCATGAAATGATCCTGAATTAATATAAGACTTGCCTTACCTACCCTTAAAATCTGGAGATCTTTTTTCCAAAAAGGCTGACAATCCCTCATATCGGTCTTCCGTACTAAATAAAACTGTCTGAGCCAACCTTTCTATATAAAGTCCAGTATTTAAGTCTGTATTTATACCTAAATTAATTACCTCCTTGGCAAAGCACACAGCGGTGGGGCCCTTCAACAATATCTTATGAGCCATTTCTTTAGCTGCTTGGAGTGCCTCTCCTTTTGAAACAACCTTATTAACAAGCCCTATCCTCAAGGCTTCTGAAGCATCAATAATTTCCCCGGTAAATATTAGTTCTTTAGCTTTACCTAGACCAACAAGTCGGCTCAGTCGCTGAGTTCCTCCCGCCCCAGGCAAAATACCCAAGGTTAATTCTGGTTGCCCAAGTTTGACATTATCTGAGGCAATTCTGAGGTCACATGCTAAAGCAAGCTCACAGCCACCGCCTAATGCAACGCCGTTGATTGCAGCAATCGTAACCTTCTTCATGGCTGCAAGTTGGTTAAGAATCGCTTGATTTTCGTTTAAATACGTTTCCAAAACCGTACGTTCTTTTAAGGCTGCTACATCAGCCCCTGCGACAAAGGCTTTTTCACCGGCTCCAGTAAATATAACTACTTTGATCTTTTTATTCTGTTCAACTGAATTAATAACTTCTGCCAATTCCCTTACAGTCTGCCAATCCAAAGCGTTACGTACTTCGGGGCGGTTAATAGTAACGATACCAATACATTCATCAATTTCTATGCAAATATTTTTAAGTTCCATGACATTCTGCCCCCTATTTTTCAGTATAGTCGTATACGCCTTTACCTACTTTACGACCTAATCTACCGGCTTTTACGTATTTGACCATGAGAGGAGCGGGTCTATATTTTTCACCGAGTGTTTCGTGTAAATATTCAAGGATTTTTAACCGAACATCCAATCCAACTAGGTCTACCATCTCAAAAGGCCCCATGGGGTGATTCAGACCAAGCTTTAATGCTTTGTCGATATCTTCAGGTGTACCAAGTCCTTCCTGAAGCATATTAAAGGCTTCGTTTCCAATCATAGCATTGATTCTCGTGGTTACGAACCCGGGATATTCATTAATCTTAACTGTTTCCTTGCCCATTTGTTGACACATCGCAGTTGCTATTTGGTAGGTTTCTTCAGAAGTTTCCAAAGCGCAGATTATTTCTACCAACTTCATCATGTGAACAGGATTGAAAAAGTGCAATCCGATCACTTTCTCGGGTCTTTTTGTAACAGCTGCTATTTCTGTAATGCTTTTTGCCGAGGTATTTGTAGCTAAAATAGTATGGGTTGGGCAGAATTGGTCTAACTTGGTGAAAACCTCCCACTTTAACTCCATTATTTCGGGGACGGCTTCAATCACCAGATCAGCATCCATTACGGCTTTTTGTAAATCTGTGACACAGTGTATACGAGCTAGGGCCTCTTCTTTAGCTTGAGGAGTTACTTTACCACGATCTACTCCTTTTTGCATATTTCCTTCTATAATCTTTAGAGATTTAGCTAATACTTCATCACTAATGTCCTGCATAGTTACTTCAAAACTATTTAGAGCACATACATGAGCAATTCCTCTTCCCATAGTTCCTGAACCAACAATCGAGACTTTTTTTAAACTCATTAGCTCTTCCCTCCTTAGATTAATTCGTACTCTTTCAATAACTGTGCACTAATAATATTCTTCTGAATTTCTGAAGTTCCTTCATAAATTCTCGTAATCCTAGCGTCTCGATAATATCGTTCAATCGGAAAATCTTTCATATAACCCATGCCGCCGAAAATTTGCAGTGCCTTATCGGCCACTCGACCGTAAGCCTCTGATGCGAAGTATTTTACAACTGCTGCGTCCTTGATAATTTTCATTCCCTGATCCACCATCCACGCAACTTTATAGGTCAATGCTCTTGTTGCCTGAATGTCCACTTCCATGTCCGCCAACATGTGCTGAATAGCTTGGAAAGAGGCAATTGATTTCCCGAACTGAGCTCGCTGTTGAGCGTATTGAACACTAAGCTCCAGAAGCTTTTGCATTGATCCAAGATTTCTGGCGGCTAATCCAGCTCTTCCATTAGCTAATATTTTAAGTGCGTTAACATAACCCTGGCCCTCTTGCCCCAGAAGATTCTCTACAGGAACTTCGCAATCTTCAAAAATAATTTCTGCAGTATGGCTACCCCTAAGACCCATTTTACGTTCGACTGTTCCAATCTTGAAACCTGGGAAATCCTTTTCAACGATGAACGAAGTAATACCCTTGGCTTTTTTAGATTTGTCAGTAGCGGCCATGACCGTAAAAACAGTGGCATCTGTTGCATTAGTGATAAAGTGTTTAGTGCCGTTAAGGATGTATTTATCTTCCTTCAAGACGGCAGTTGTACCCAGGTTGGAAGCGTCTGAACCTGCGCCAGGTTCCGTAAGAGCAAAGGCACCAAATCGGTTGCCAGCGGCCAAGTCCGGAAGATATTTCCTCTTTTGCGCCTCGTTTCCCATCTCAACAATTCCTACAGTACCAATCCCGTTATGGGCACCAATAAACGTAGTAAACCCATTCGATGTTCTACCTAATTGTTCAAACACCATACACTTGCCAACCATGTCCAAACCAGTACCCCCATATTCTTCAGGGATACTCAAACCAAATAGACCCATGTCTTTAGCAGTTTCAATAATTTGACTAGGTATACGATTTTCTTCTTCAATTTGCTGAGCAACAAGATCTACTTCGCTATCTACAAAATCCTTAACAGTCTTTATTATCATTGCTAAATCTTCATTGATACTAAAATTCACAAATACTTCCCTCCTCTGAGATTCAAACTATTCCCTTTTCTTCTAGTACCGTGATTTCACTGGCACTGTAACCCAGTCGTTCTAAGACACCTACAGTGTGTTGTCCTAACAACGGCGGTGCCAACCGAACTGAACCTGGCGTTTCTGAAAGCTTAAAAGGGACACCAAGTATCTTCAAGCTTCCAATAGTCGGATGATCTATTTCCTGAACCATGCCTCTGTTAATAACCTGCTGCTCGCTTAAAATCTGAGCGATATTGTTGATTGGTCCTCCTGGGACACCAGCTTCCTTCAACATTTTCGTAATTTCTAGAGTACTTTTAGTCTTAGTAAACTCGGTCATTAATGTTATAAGTTCTGTTCGATTATCAACTCGATTTTTGTTAAGTGCAAACTTTGGATTTTCTTTGAGTTCTCCTAAACCAAGTGCATCACACATTTTTCGCCAAAGCCAGTCATTCGGAACTGCAATAATTACGTAACCGTCTTTTGTTTCAAAGGCTTGATATGGAGCAATATTCGGATGTGCTGATCCCATAGGTTGAGGGACTTTGCCCGTAGCTAATACTCCTTGGGCAAGATAGGTCTGAAGCGATACAATTGATTCAAGAAGTGACGCCTCGACATATTGTCCCTTTGAATTCTTTTCTCTAACCCAAAGCGCCATCATTATACCCAGCGCTGCATATAATCCGGTTGTCAGATCAACTATCGAGAAACCCACTTTAACAGGTGGGCGATCAGGTTCGCCAGTAACACTCATTAAACCTCCAAATGCTTGTAAGAGCAGGTCATAGGCTGGTTCGTTCTTCATCGGTCCTGTTCTGCCGAAGCCGCTAACTCCGCAATATATCAATCTGGGGTTAATTTTTTTTAATTCTTCATAACCTAATCCAAATTTTTCCATTGTCCCAGTTCTAAAATTTTCAATTAGTATGTCTGATTCCTTGATTAATCGTTTAACGATTTCTCGCCCTTCCTCAGTCTTAAGATTTAATGTCATCCCCTTCTTATTTCTATTAAGGCTCATAAAATAACAGCTTTCACCTTCCAATGCTGGAGGTGTATATCCTCTAGTTTCATCTCCAACTCCCGGTTGTTCTACCTTTAGTACATCTGCCCCCATATCTGCTAACAACATGCTGCAAAAGGGGCCCGCTAATGTACGTGAAAGCTCTAGTATCTTAATCCCCTGCAATGGCCCAACCATCTAAACACCTCCATTAAGTCATGAAATTCATTAGACTCGCCATTCTATTCCGCACGGATGTTTTAGACTACTTATAAGGTAATCGGAATACACACACACCACTATAATGACCTTTCATTTCTTGTGTTTTGGGGAATCTTGTATCTTAGTGCGAAGGTTTCCTATTCACCTAGATAATTTAGGTTTTAGCCTGCTACTACCTCCGTAACACCATATTTATATATTTTAAACATTCAAAGAGTAGTTACTCCCCCCTCATTATTCCGTTAACGGAATATCATTCCGTTATTGAATTAATGATATATGCTAAACATTTAATCGTCAATACTTTTTTCTGAAATTTCTATACTTATTTTATATTTTGAATATTTTATGAAATGGGGCCGTAGCGAATCGGATTCGCTACGGCCCTTCCTTTGTGAACTCTGTTTTTGTCCAATAAATTCCCAAAAAGGGTCTGGTAGAATTTATAGCCCCAAGCCTACGATCAGTCTTTTTCTGAAAGGCGCCGTAACAAACAGTGCCTTGGTCTATTTCATCAGACGATCAACAAACTCTACTAGGTTTAGTACCTCAACGGAGTTTTCCAGATCTTTTAAATTCTTGTCTAATTGTAACTGACATGCCGGGCAACTGGTTATAACTTTCTTTACTCCAGAATCAATAATTGCTTTTGCACGTTGCATTCCAAATTTTTGAGTGGTCTCCAAATAACTAGTTATAAAGGTTCCTGCAAACCCGCAGCATCCTGGATCATTTAGCTCTCTTAATTCGAGCTCTGGAATGAGCCTAAGAACATTTCTCGGTTGATCGATAACTTTTTGTCCATAACGCAAATGACATGGATCATGGTATGATATGGCTCCCTCGTAAGATCTTAAAAAACTGGGTTCTAAATAGTTACATAAAAATTCACTTATATCCATTACTTTTGTCTGGAATTGTCTACCCTCTTCTTTCAAGAAAAATTCTGGTAAATGCTTTAATGAATGTCCACATGAAGCACAATCAGTTACAATTAAATCTACATTTGAGTTGTTAAACGTATAGACATACAGTTGTACAAGCTCCTCAGCTAACTTTAAATCCCCATTAGTCCAGGCAGGCATACCACAACACTTTTGGTCGGGAATGACAACTTCGAAACCTAACTTCGTGATAATACTATATGTGGACTGACCAACTGATTGACTGATAAAATTGTTCATACATCCTATGAAATAGCCAACCTTTTGTTTTTTGCTTTGTGAAATCTCGGTTACCTTAGGCAAAGATTCCGTAAGAGGTCGCTTTTTTAAATTTGAGGTAATTAAATTATAATACGGCCAATAAGGTTTCATTTTACCAACCCATTGCAAGGGCATATCAATTCTCATCTTACGTGTAAAATATAGACCATGGAAAGAATACTTCATTCGCTCTTTTCTGAGCATATAACGTATCAGCTTATGTTTAAATTTTGGAATGCTTTGGTTAACCAAAGCCCTCCCTAAAACAATAAGAGTGTCCGAGGGAACACCGTTTTGACACAAGCTCGAACATCTCCCACATAAAAGACAAAAATCCAAAATCTGTTGAAGTCTGGAACTTGGGTTTATCTCATCTCCTACTAAGAGAGAGATTAAGTGCAACTTTCCTCTAGCCACCGCGGTTTCCTGTTTGACTTCCGCATATAGAGGACAGATTTGTTGGCAATTTCCACACCTACTACATAAATCTAGCATCCCCTGCAACTCGTTAATATTTACCATAGACCATCCCCCAATTCATTCCTGAGAGAATGGCAAAGCCACCGAATCTCCGAAAAATATTTTTCCAGGATTCAAGATCCCTTTAGGATCCATGGCATGTTTGATGGCTTGCATTACTCCAATCGTATCCTTGTTCAGTTCTTGACTAAGATAGGGCGCTTTCGTTGTTCCAATACCATGTTCTCCTGATAGTGTCCCTCCAAGGGAAATCGTAAGAGCAAACAATTCTCCTACAGCTTTCTCAACCCTTTCCATCTCGTCACGATCTCGAGTGTTAACAAGGAAGTTGGGATGCATATTACCGTCCCCAGCATGCCCTGCGAGGGCAAGTTTTAGGTTATACTTTATTGCAATCTCTTTGACACCCTTAATAAAGTCAATCAATTTATCTCTTGGAACCGTCGCGTCCTCGCTTATACGTGTGGGATTTAACTTAAGTAATGCCGGGGCAAAGGCACGGCGAGCGGCCCAAAGTTTTTGACTTTCTTCATCGTTTTGAGCAATAGTTATCCCTTTAGCACCGCATTTAATGCAAACCTCCTTGATGAGTTGAATCTCTCGCTCGATAGTTTCACGGAAACCATCAACTTCGATGAGAAGAATGGCTGCTGCATCAAGAGGGAGTCCTATACTGAGGGTTTGTTCTATACAACGAAGAGAAACGTCATCTAAAAATTCAAGTGCTGCCGGGACAATACGGTTTGCTATAATTCCGGATACGGTCTCAGCTGCCTGTTCTATAAGGTTAAATACGGCCATAATGGTCTTCCTCGCCTCTGGCTGAGGGATGAGCCGCAACGTCGCTTGGGTAATTATTCCTAAAGTACCCTCTGAACCAACGATTAGGCTAGACATGTTATAGCCTGTAACGTTTTTCATAGTTTGACCACCGAAATTCCATGTTTTTCCTGATGGTGAAATTACCCTTAAACCAAGAACATAGTCTCGGGTTACACCGTATTTGAAACATCTCGGGCCACCGGCATTTTCGGCAATATTTCCCCCTAGTGTTGATGTATTAAAGCTTTGAGGATCGGGAGGATAATAAAGTTTTTGTTTTTCAACTTCCCTTTGAAAAAATCCAGTAACTACACCGGGTTGAACAATAGCTGTCAAATTCTCTGGATTTATAACCTTTATTCTATTCATTCGAGTGAGAGAAAGTACAATACCTCCTTTTACAGGTACTGAACCGGCGGTAAGACCTGTACCTGCCCCACGAGGTACGATGGGTAACTCTTCCTCATTGGCGAGAGTTAAAAGCCTTACTACTTGATCTTCATTAGTTGGAAAAACAACCAGATCTGGAATATGTCGATGAAAGCTGGCATCGTAGGCATATGTTAACCTATCCTCAATTTTAGTCATGACCGATTGCTTTCCAACGATGTTCTCGACTTGATGAAGTAATTCTTTACTTGGCAAAACCTCACCCTCCTCCCCTACATTTTTATGTACCAAAAATCTCAACGTCTGAAGCTGGCAAGACACTCCGATCACTGATAAATAGTCTCAAAATGTACTAGTCTATTTGTATAAACTTATCATTTTTCAATTTCCCCAACTCAAACGAAAATAGGCCTCAATATCTTAATTAATTAATATTGAGGCCTCTAGCTTTCATATGCCTACTTCAGTACCCCGGATTCTTTGTAGAACTTCTCGGCGCCTGGATGCAGAGGAAGACCGAGGTCCTTTGTAATGGTATCTTTCGTCATATATTCAAGACTGTTATGAACACTCTTTAAATCTGAAAGGCTTTCATAGATAGCTTTAGTAATTTGATACACCAAATCTTCAGGCATATCTTTGCGAATAATAAGCATTGCATTACTTCCTAAACAAGGAGCATCCTCATTCTGTCCCTTATAGGTTCCCGCTTTAATTGTGACATATCCATAACCGGAGTTGATTTTCTTAAGTTCTTCCATTTTCTCTGGTCTTAACGGCAAAAGATTTACACCACTACCCGTTTGGGCAATTTCCTGGATGGAAGGGGCTGGCCAAGTCGTTATGGGATCAAACATATCAATCTGGCGGTCTTGTAATAGACTTGCAGAATCACTGTAAGAAACACGTTCGACCTTGGACATATCTTCGAATTTGAGTCCATGAGCTTGTAAAACAATGCGGGTTAGAGTTTCGCCTGATAATCCTTTAGGACCCGGGGAAATGGCCTTTCCTTTTAGATCTTCAATTTGCTTGATATCTGAATCTCCCCGTACAACCCATTGTAGAGCGTTAGGATAAAGCGAAGCGAGGGCTGTTATATTCTTCATTGGTTGAGTAAAGCTTTCTTTTCCCTCCATGGCCTCATAAGCGGTATGAGCAAAAGTGATGCCTATGTCATACATCTTTTGATCTACTCCCTTAATATTAGCTTCCCCACCGCCCTGCTGGACAGAGACCACGCTCCCGGGGATCTTATCTTGAATGATCTTACCAAGTGCTCCGCCGAGGGGATACCATGTTCCACCAGCCGGTCCACTCGCAAGAGTTATATTGATGGTTTTGGTAGTGGACGCGTTACCTGTGCTCTCCACTGGCTGGGTTCCACCACACCCTGTGGTGCTAAAAATCAAGCTTCCCATTAAAACAATCCCTAAAAGTTTAGAAATTTTTTTCATATTTCTCCCCCTCTTAATTATTACTTTCATAACCTAAATTGAAAGCCTCAAGATTGAGTTCTAAAATCCTTTCAGGTAACTCTTCTTTTAATACCTTTATAACACTCGTGTTTTTGAGGATCGAACAAATTCTAAGGACAACACCCAAAGCAATTGAATTTAGTATTTTAGTATTACCTAACTCAATTGCCCTATGGTTGAATGAATAGCCAATGTCATTTTCTCTACAATTAGTTGTTACGATTTCTTGATCATATAGAATGATACAATCGTTTGTTACATTGCCTTTGTATTTGTCGTAAGCGACTTGGCTCAAAGCCAAAATTAAATTTGGTTGGTCACATTTAGGAAAATATATTTCTTCATCACTAATGATGACCTCAGCCTGGCTATACCCCCCTCTCGTTTGCGCACCGTAGCTTTGAGTTTGGATAACTTTTTTGCCTTCAAATATCGCAGCTTTTGCTAAAACTTCACCTGCTAAAATCAGGCCTTGACCTCCGGTTCCAGCTAAAATAATTTGCCATCGTTTACCTCTCAACGTCCCCCCTCCCATTTGCAATCATTAATTTGTTGGTACATAGTATAAAAGTCAGGGCGGTCCTTATTAACAAATGTCCCAATCGCAAAATGTTGTAATTTATCTTCGTCTGTCATATGTTGATATCTAGACACAGAAACGGCTTTATCCTTAAGCCAGTGCATATTCGCTACAGGGCTAGAGTTAATATTGTATCGACCAAAGTAAGTAGGACAGGGTGTTATCACCTCAATCAAACTAAATCCTTTTTTTTGAATGCCTTCTTTAAGGAGGTTCTTCAGACTAACTACATGAAAGGGTGTGGTACGTGCCACAAAATTTGCACCAGCGGCTTCTGCGAGTGAGCAAATATCAAAACCTGGTTCCGCATTACCCAGGGGAGAAGTCGTGGTTTTGCTTTTGAGTGGCGTCGTCGCAGAATATTGACCTCCGGTCATTCCATAATTGAAGTTATTTATAACGACCGCTGTTAAATCAATGTTACGTCTAGCAGCATGAATGAAATGGTTTCCCCCTATTGTTACTGCATCTCCATCTCCCATTAGTGCAATAACTGTGAGGACTGGGTTCCCTAATTTTACTCCTGTTGCGTAGGCTAAAGCGCGGCCATGAGTACCATGTAAAGCATGTGTTGCAACATAATCATCTGACTTTCCCCAACAACCAATACCAGTTACTGTGACAACCTCTTTCGGTGCAAGCCCTAATTCAGCTAAAGCGATAGCGTAAGCATGCAGTACAATTCCGTCTCCACAACCGGGGCACCAAATATGAGGAAAATGTTCTTCTTTTAAGTAGTTCTTGTAAGAATTTGTGGACATCAACGTATCACCTCCTCAATTTTAGACATAATTTCGGAAGGCATGATTATTTCTCCGTCGATACGGGTAATGGAATAGATAGGAGTCTGAAGAGAATTTAAACGAAGTATTTCCTGTGCAACTTGCCCAAGATTCATCTCCGGGACAATGATAACTTTAGCCTGGGAGAGTGCCTCTTTGACTTGTTCATCCGGGAAAGGCCAATGAGTGATTAATCGAAGAAGGTTAACAGACAACCCTTTTTCTTGAGCATCTACGACAACCTGTTTTGCAGTCCTTGATACAGCTCCATAAGCTATGATACAGACATCTGCCTTTCTTGGTCCAAACCATTCTACTTGAATGATATCCTCTTGGTTCCTCTCAATTTTTCGGTGGAGCCGACGAACCAATTGGTCTGCGGTTTGAGGTTTACTATGGGTAAAACCTGTTTCGTCGTGACACGAACTGCTGATATGCACAATATATTCTGACCCAAAAGGGGCAATCCTTGGGATATCATCATTTTCAGTTTGATAAGCTCTGTATTCTTTTATGGGTTTGTTCGGTAATTTTCGATTAACAATTACTAAATCTTCCAACTCTGGAATTACAAGATCTTCTCTCATATGTCCGATTACTTCATCACTAAGTAAGATAACTGGGATGCTATATTTCTCAGAAAGGTTGAAAGCGCGCAAGGTCAAATCGTAAAATTCTTGGACTGAAGAAGGGCTTAAGACAATAATAGGGTGATCTCCATGTGTCCCCCACCGCGCCTGCATAACATCTCCCTGTGCAGGGCGTGTAGCAAGTCCCGTACTTGGGCCGTTTCGTTGAATATTTACCAGGACACAGGGAACCTCTGTATATATGGCCATCCCGAGATTCTCTTGCATGAGTGTAAATCCAGGGCCACTCGTTGCCGTAAACGCTTTCGTTCCGGCTGTAGATGCCCCAATCACAGCAGCCATACTTCCCAATTCATCCTCCATTTGTAGAAATACTCCTCCAACTTGAGGTAGGAATTTTGCACATAACTCTGCAATTTCGGAAGAAGGAGTAATTGGGTAACCGGCATAAAACCGAGCCCCTGCATCAATAGCTCCAAAAACACATGCTTCATTTCCTTGCATGAATTGTTTCCCAACAGGCCTTTTCACGAAATCACCTCCAAAGTGATTGCTAAATCAGGGCATCGCCAATCACACAAATGACAGACTATACAGTTTTCAGGAACTGTTACTTGCGGCATCCCGTTATCTAGCTCTAAAAAAACTTTCTCAGAACAAAATTCTGAGCAGATACCACATCTCTTACACAAGTTTTCATCAATGCTTATACGAATCTTCTCTTTTGCTTTCATAAGCGGCCTCCCTCTTAGACTTTATGAGGTATGTCTTTAATTGTCTTTTAAAATCTTTAATAGATCTAAATATTTACAGTATCCGCTTTTACTTCTTTCTTTCGAATTTTTTGCAGTGCAAAAACAGTGCTTAACAGAATTAAGCCAAGTACATCTGTGTAAATACCTGTTTTAATTAACGACAAGGCAGAAACTATGAGAATAATCCGTTCGACCAGAGTCGCCCGCTTGAGAAGATATCCTTCGACGCCTGCAGCCAATGCAAAGATGCCAATTAATGCTCCTGTAATCGCAAGAATAATTTGCCCTGTAGTACCTATTAATAGTAAGGATGGTCCGTAAACAAACATGAAGGGTACAATAAATCCTGCGATAGCAAGTTTAAAGGCAGACCATGCTGTTTGGCTCACGTTCGAATTGGCTATACCTGCTGCTGCATAGGCCGCAAGTGCAACTGGTGGGGTTACTGCCGAGATAATGGCAAAGTAGAATGCAAAAAGATGTGCAGCAATCAAGGGAACACCTAGGGTAACTAAAGCTGGAACAATTAATGCAGCCTGAATGATATATGCCGCAACCGTGGGGAGACCCATACCTAAAAATAGGGCTGTAATCATTGTGATGAGAAGAGCCAGGAGTTGGCTTCCGCCGGCAGCCGCCATGATCAAAGCGCTTAAACGAAGACCAACACCTGTGAGAGAAATAATCCCTATAATAATCCCCGCTGATGCAGTTGCTACGGCAACTTCAACAATTGTTTTACCAGATGTTTCAAATACCTTCCAGTAATCGATAAGTTTTATTAATTTTGGTGTTCTTAAGTATGTTACTGCCAGAAGGACTAATGAGGAATAAAGTCCTGCTTTTAAGGGACTATATCCCATCATCAGGAAATAGATAATCGAAATAAATGGAAGGATGTACTGAAACCCTTTCAAAAACTCTTTTTTGGTACTGGGTAATTCCTCTTCTGGCAGCCCCTTAATCCCTTCTTTCAGGGCCCTAAAATGAACCTGCAAAAGAATACTTAGATAGTACAGAACCGCAGGTATTGCAGCCGCCGCAGCAATCTTTAGATAGGGTATCCCAGTGAACTCTGCGATAATAAAGGCTGCCGCTCCCATAATGGGTGGAGTAAACTGCCCCCCTGTAGAAGCACAGGCCTCGACAGCTCCAGCAAAATTAGGTTTATAGTTTAACTTCTTCATGAGTGGAATGGTAAATACCCCAGTTGTTACAACATTTGCCACAGCACTGCCGGAAAGCATTCCCATAAAACCACTTGCTACTACAGCTGTCTTCGCTGGTCCTCCCCGATATTTCCCCATCAAAGCTAAGGAAATCTGAATGAAGAAATCCCCTGCACCCGTTCGTTCCAGAAAGGAACCAAAAAGAATAAAGATAAAAATATATGTTGCAGATACACCGAGTGGAATACCTAGAATGCCCTCAGTTGTAAAAAACAAATGGTCAATAATCCAACTAACATTGTAACCCCTGTGATTAAAAATACCGGGGATATGCTGACCAAAAAACGCATAAAGAAGAAAAACCATTAAAATTACTGCAAAAGCTTTACCCAAAACTCGCCGGGCAGCCTCGATCAAAACTACCATACCTGCTATCCCAATGGCTAATTGCAGAGTAGATAATGGAGTTACATAGGCAAGTCTGCTAGATATTTCTTCATTGTTTAAGGCTAGATATCCATAAGTTAAAATGGCTAGAAGAGAAAAAACAATATCATACCAGGGCACTTTTAGATCTGTTTTAGGCTTAGAGCCATTGATTTTAACCAGTAGAAACGTCAGTATTAAGGCAAATAATAGGTGAACTGATCGTTGACGTGTCGATTCAAAGATTCCGAAGATCGCAGTATAGACTTGGAAACTTGTCATTGCGACCGCGACTACACTGGCGACTTTTTGCCATGTTAAAAAATCAGATATTGTTGGCACATGGGGTTTAACCGCCATAATATTACCTCCCAAAATATCTTTACTACTTCTTTCATTAGAATTAGGAATAATTATCCATTCCAACTCAGTTTGATCGATCATCTTAAAAATTGCGTTATATAAATAATCGATAGGGTATTTTTGGTCTTGTTCACCTCCATTCATTTCAATTCTTTTAGGCATTATTATCAATGAATCAGCACTTTGTTCCGTACTCGGCATGTTGTTCCCTATTTGAGTTTATGATATACTCAAAATATTCAGACGTCAATACTAAATTCTGAAATTTCTAATTAATTATATCACCTTTTTCCCTCTTATTTCCAGTATAAACCGACCTTTATGTAAGGATGGTTGACATTATTATTAACTTGTCTATAATTTAAATTACACTAATCGAAAATTGGAGGTCGATCGGAATGGATGTCGAAAAGCATCGCTCAGAGGTTCCTGCAGTTGAAGCGGCGATCCAAATCCTAAAATATCTTAGCAGTTACAAAAACAAATTGAGCCCCTTGTCCGATATCTCCAAGAACTTATCAATTAATAAAAGCACATGTCACCGTATTCTAAAGGTTTTGGAGGATTACCACATAGTATTTTTTAATTCTGAAACAAAGCAATATAGCCTTGGAACATACTTAATTGAACTTGGAGCAAGAGCCTCAGAGTTTACAAATTATTTAGAAGTTATAAGACCAATTTTAAGATGGCTTTGTACTGAAACTAAACAAACTAGTGTATTGCTCGAACCAATTTCTGACACTAAGTTAATGTATGTGGCGAAAGAAGAAACTAATTCGCCAATCCGTATGACGGTTAGCATTGGGCGCCAGTTTCCATTAACCAGTACCTCATTCGGAAAATGTTATTTGGCTTTTTCTGATAAAGCCGAGGCAAACAGACTAATCAACGAAATTGGTTTTAAGCAATTTACTAGTAAGTCCATTACCAATGTTCAACAGTTTAAAAACGAGTTAGATAAAGTAAGACTAAATGGTTATGCTCTGAGCTTAGAAGAATATACACCTGGAGTATTTGGAATTGCGGCACCGATTTTTGATGTTCAGGGTAAAGTCATCCTCGTAATAGGTTGTGTAGGTTTGGCTCACCAGTCCTACTGTCCGCCAATCAATAGATGTGCTGAATTGATTACTGAAGCGGCCAGAAGAGTCACTGAACTCCTTGGCGGTCGAATGGTAAGTATTCTATAAGGTGTTAGGAGATTTGTTCCATTTTTTTAATTTCTTCATTTTTTGAGAATCTCTTTTTAGAATTTAAAAAAGGTTAGGAACTATTATTTCGTTCCTAACCTTTTTTCTGATTTTTTTGTTACAGAAGTAATCTATCCAGTCCCCAAAACATCGTCATCCCAAAGACGATCCCTAAAAAAAGATTGGGCACGAATCTAGAAAAGAGAAAGGTCAAAATACCTGTCCATAAATAAGGATTTTGTATAAGTACAATTGTTCCAGCCGGTGTTACCAACTCTGGAACAACTAAGGCTGCTAGTAAAGCAATGGGAACCAGTTCGATAAAATCCCGGGCAAAGCCTTGAACATTCTTCCCTTTGAACAAAAGAAACGGTAACACCCGCGAACCATATGTGACTAAAGTCATTAATAAAATGGTTAGTAAAAGCTGGTCTGACATAAGTACCTTCCCTTCTCTGCTAAGGCTTTACTCAGGGCATGCTCTTAGGAACGTCAAACCCGGGCTGATGGGCTTTCCTCCCACGCCACCATGCCCCAATACCTGCGGCAAGGACGACGCTCATAATTAAGTATAGTTTCCCTGGAATAAGTAGTTTGAAAGCAACGGCTAGTAAGGCCGCTAGAAGATACGTCATATAGTTCTTTTTAGACAAGGATGATGCCGTTAATATAATGAACAGAGCCAAGAGAGCAAATTGAAAACCTGAGAACTGCACTGGGAGCCATTTACCAATCAGACCACCTATGATTGTAAAGGTGACCCAAGTTGTGAAAGCCCCGATATTAATCCCTAACATAACTCGGCGACGATTTTCTTCTCTGTCGATATCCTTCAAAACATTTGTATTTAGCACAAAGGTTTCATCTGTAAGCCCTTGGGCCAAACCCAAAGACCAGGGAAGTGTTCTTTCTGGGAAAAAGGGGACAACGGATAAGCTCATCAACAGATGTCGAATATTGACAATCAGGGTGGTAACACCGATCATCAATGGGGTCGCTCCTTGATGGATCATTTCAATGGCAATGAACTGCGAGGCACCTGCGAAGACAAAGAAAGACATCAGCCCAGCTTCCCAAAAGGTTAAACCGAACTGAGTCGCTAGGATTCCAAACGTTATTGCCACTGGCGTATATCCGATTACAATGGAGAATGATTGACTCAGGCCGTACAGAAAGCCCTTGTCCTCAGTTACTCTTTTCTGTTTCTCTTTCTCTCTAAGCATTTGATTATCCAGCTACTTTCTTAATGACGGTTAGAAATTCAGGGTAAGAGACATCTGCAGCGGCCATGTCCTCTATGCTAACCCCTTGCTCTGATAGCATACCAGAAATAGCCCAAGCCATGGCTAAGCGATGATCTCCAAAGCTGCTGGCTTGGCCTCCGTACAAGGAAGTCTGACCCTGGATGTGCATTCCATCAGGGCGTTCCTCAACCTTAGCTCCTAAGGCATTCAACCCCTCAACTACGGTTTTTATCCGATCTGTTTCCTTAACTCTTAATTCCGCAGCATCTCGAATCAAGGTTTCCCCTTCCGCTAGGCTTGCTGCTACAGCAAGAATAGGGATTTCATCAATTAAGCGGGGTATCATATCCCCTGAGATTTCAATCCCTTTAAGTTTTGCCGGGCGGACTCGTAACGTTGCCCTCGGCTCTCCACAGATTTCCGAGGAGTCCAGCAATTCAATATCCGCACCCATGGCTTTTAAAACATCTAGGATTCCAGTACGAGTTGGGTTCACACCTACATCCGGTAAGACGATCTCCCCTTGACCAACTAAACTCCCCAAGACAAGAAAAAAAGCCGCCGATGAAATATCCCCAGGTACGGACACAGCCTGCCCGTTTAAGCGACTACCCCCATGAACTCTGACCAGGGTTCGGTCACTCTGAACGTCGACGCCGAATCCCCTCAGCATGCGCTCAGTATGATCCCGAGAGAGCGCGGGTTCTTCAACGCTAGTTTCCCCCCTTGCTCTTAATCCGGCAAGAATGATGGCTGACTTGATTTGAGCGGAAGGGACAGCGGTTCGAAAACTTTGCCCCTGTAATTGCCCACCCATCATTGTTAAGGGAGCAAAGTTACCGTCCCCACGTCCCATTATCTGAGCACCCATTTGCTTTAGAGGATCTGTAACTCGCCGCATGGGGCGTGAGCGAAGAGATTCATCTCCGCTCATTGTTACGGTAAACGGACTTCCGGCTAAGGCTCCCAGCATTAGCCTCATGGTCGTCCCAGAATTACCTGCGTCAAGAACATCAATTGGCTCTTGCCACGTTTCCATGCCTTCGCCGCGAAGCCAGACCTCCGTTCCCTTTCTCTCCCAGGAGACTCCAAGTTGTTTTAGGCACTGAAGCGTACTTAAACAATCCTGGCCCAGAAGAAAATTTGATACATGTGTTTCCCCATAAGCCATGCCTCCGAAGAGCGCAGCCCTATGTGAAATCGACTTATCACCAGGAACCTTGATTTCTCCTCTTAATTTTGAGACCGGCTTTATAAACACGCCCCCCATAGATGTTTTCCCCCTAGCTATGATTACTCTTTGAACTTCTATACTAACGTACCCTAATTTATAGTTTCTTTTCGAGCCCTATGGGCTTTTCGAAAGGCTTCCGCTATCATCTCTCCGTCTCCCTGTTGAAGGGATTCCCTCAATTCGTTAATTCGTTGTTCCCAAAGGGCAAGTCCCCCTAAGATTGCATCAGCATTCTTTACCATAATCTCTTTCCACATCTCTGGGGAACTGTCTGCAATACGTGTTAAATCTCGGAAACTCCTACCCGCTAATGCCAGAGGAGATTCACCCTCTTTAGAAGCATCCTGGGCAGCTAGGGTTAACGTTACTGCTAATAGATGAGGAATATGACTGACCATTGCCACTTCTACATCATGATTATCAGGTTCTCGGAACACGACTTTAGCACCAAAGCCCCGTACTGTATCAACCAGTTTTTGAACCACTTGCTTAGGGCAATCCTTGCCAGGGGTTAGGACGTAGGGATATCCCCGAAATAGGTCAGGATCAGCGACCCCAAACCCGGATTGTTCTGAACCCGTCATAGGATGCCCGCCGACAAAATGGAAGTTATAACCCATTTGATTATCCAATAGTTTCTTGCAAATCTCGGTCTTTATACTTCCCACATCCGTTACAATCGTCCCCTTGGGGATCTTACCTACTAATTGATCAAGACCTCTTGCTAAGACATGAAGAGGCAGGGCTAAAACGATTAAATCCACGTCTAAGAACTCCGGCATAGATGTCCACCCGGTTTTCAGCCAGCCTCTTCTCACGGCTTCATCGATACTAGCCTTTTCCGAGTCAACTGCACACACATCCCAGCCAGCCTGATGCAAGGCTCCGGCCCAAGACCCGCCAATCAGCCCCAATCCAAGGATACAAGCCCTAGGTATCCGCTGGCCTGACCAACCGGGTGTTAAAATTCTCTCATCCTCCGGAATTACAAATTTTTCAGTCAACATGATGACTCACTTCCCCTAACTCACGATCTAATGCGGAAGTAAGTCTTACCAGATCAGCCATCATATTTTTAAACTTTTCAGGTGTCAAGGACTGCTTTCCATCTGAAACAGCCTTTTCGGGATGAGGATGAACTTCAACGATTAAGCCATCCGCTCCTGCAGCAAGGGCTGCTTTCGACATTGGATGGACTAAATTCCATTTTCCTGTTCCATGACTGGGGTCAATAATGACTGGTAAGTGGGAAAGAGCGTGTAAAGCGGGAACCATACTTAAATCGAGAGTATTTCGGGTATAACTTTCAAAGGTTCGGATCCCCCGTTCACAGAACATAACTTGGTAATTTCCCCCGTCCAGGATATATTCGGCCGCCATCATCCATTCTTCTAAGGTTGCCGAGGGGCCTCTCTTAAGAAGAACTGGTTTTCCACACTTTGCTACTTCTTTGAGAAGGATAAAATTCTGCATGTTCCGGGCACCAATTTGAAGAACATCCGCATAATCTGCTACCAAAGAAACATCCCGTGCATCAATAACCTCTGTAATTACCAGCAAACCGGTTTTCTCTCGAGCTTCTGCCAAATAACGTAATCCTTCTTCCTCCAGCCCTTGAAAGGAATAAGGAGAGGTACGCGGTTTGAAGGCACCTCCGCGCAAGAAGGTCGCTCCTGCTTCACGCACTGCTTGAGCTGTTTCTAAGATCTGAGTTCTACTCTCAACGGCACAAGGCCCTGCCATGACATGAACCTTGTTTCCACCAATTTCCTGGTTGCCTATCCGAATAATACTGTCTGCCGGGTGAAACTCCCGACTAACTAGTTTATAGGGTGCCAAAATGGGCACAACTTTTTCTACAAAAGGAAGTGCTTCTAGATCAAGCGCTTCAAGTCGTGTGCGATCCCCAATGGCCCCCATAATGGTTTTTTCTACTCCCTGAGAAAGATGGACTTTGAATCCCTCTTCCATTAAGCGTGTGGAAACCTCTTCAATCTGTTCTACCGTTGAACCCATTTTCATAACAACAATCATCTTTCCTACCCCTTTCTACCATCCTACATCTTTTACATTTTACCTTCATTCATATGCATTAAACTAGCTTTGTGAGCTAAGTTACTGCCTGGGAGTTTAGAGATGGGTTCGCGGCAAGCTAGGTTTTACTTTCCGAATAGTAAAAAAGCACCCTGAATAGAGGGTGCTCTAACTCTTAATCGCGCCCATCCTACTATCCTACACTCTTTGACCTAGTCCTGATACAGTGGAAACAAGGATACCGTTCTACGTAAGCTTTGCCAGACAAAGCTTGCTAAACCATCATGAATTTTTAATTAAATTTAAACTATCTTACCATAGAAAGGGCTCTTCTCACAACCCCTATTTTATATCTTGATGATTCATGAGATAAAAAGCTATATCAAAGGTTAAGAAAATGTCTGCGCTATGAATACTGCTTTAATAATTAAGTAAAAAACAGTATGTCAAATTGTAGCCAATTGACATACTGTTTTTACACTATTCACTAATTCTTTTTGGAATAACGTCTGGTACAGGTGCTTTCACCCGCTGCCAAACAACTATCAGTTTGGATTGAAAAATCAGATGATATTGTCTTTAGGGCAGTCTCAAACCACTTATCGCATCCTTCTTGGCATTGCCCCGGTGCTCCGTAATCCTTGTAGGAATCGATCCATGGACAGGCATCATGGATGACTAGAATGTCATCTCCATCCTTAGCTAACCTTGCATTTTCTCCCATGACAAGACTTGCTCGCACAAAGGACATTGCTATTTGTTCAAGGTTTGCTGTATCCCGACCACGCTTTAGATAGCTTTCTGCCGTACCCTCCCCGACTGATTCCCAAAAGCGGTTAACCAGGTCGGCCGTTTCTTCTGCCCCATACTTCTCCTCGAGAACCATCCTCCATCGATGAAAAAAATCATGGGAAATAAAAATCATTGAACGCCAATTACGTTCCAGTTTTTTCATAACGTCATTATTAACTTCTGTCAAAGCCGTTTCCTCCTCCTTGAACCTAATCCTACATTGTTAACTGACCTAATACAGGTTTGTAAACACCAACCCTTAACAGGAGGTAAAATAGGAAGTAATGCCCTACCAGATCAGCGGCAGTGATTAAACCAACCACTCCTGCGCCACCGTGAGTACCCACAAAGTAAGACATTAGGAGAGTAAATACAAGCCCAATGCCTAGGGCCAAAACATAAAATGGCAAGGCGAAAGTTCCCCTAACTAGAAGGCGTAGCGACTCTTTCGCTGCGGCAGTTGCATTGGCCATACTTAGCAAATAGAGTATCATAATAATCAAATTTGTTAACAACAAGACTATTTCCATATTACTTAAGAAAATAGTTTCAACTGCCACTTCGGCAAAACCAAATTCAATCAGAAATAGCGTAAGTGTGGTTCCCCCAAGCAAAGAATAAAACAAGCAGAGCACTGGCATCATGGCTGTATTCCATAAAGGAATAGAAGGCGAAGAGTTCATTAGAAACCCGTCATAGATCGCCACGACAAAGGCACTTATTCCTGCAATTACTGCGAATACCGAACTTGCAGTACTCCCTATTGGAGAGAACAAATAGATTGTTCCTGAGACCATCATTATCATCATAGCCCAAAATCCGCGAGCAACCCAGGATGTTCCAGGTTTCGTAAGACCTCGCCAAAATCGTTCTGGTCTCCCTAGATAGAGCAGATGGGCACCACCTTTACCGATAAGCACAATCAGCAAACCCACTAAGGCTCCCACCCAAGAATTGATAAAAAGTGACATTAGGAATAGACCTGAACCAATTTTTCCAAAAAAGAACGCCGCAGCTATCAAAGTTGCCCATTCTGTTTGTAGACGAAAACCGGAAACAAATTCCTTACCTACCAAAGGCGTAGTTTTTGCCAACTTGGTCACCCCCTATTCTATATAATAAACGGAAGGTTCTGTATTATCCTCAGATAAGGGCTGAAAGCCCCCCCGCTGACGGATCAATCGACTTACCTTACTTTCTGGGTTAGATAGGTCACCAAAGATACGCGCATCAGCAGGACAAGTCTGAACACAGGAGGGATCCAATCCTTGATCCACCCGTTCTACACAGAAGGTACATTTCAGTACGACACCTTCCTGCCACTTAGGATATTTCACTTTTTCAAAGGGTGTCAGTTCTTTGCCGAAATAACCATTTTTCAGGGAACCTCTCTTCAAAAATATCCTATTTTTATACGGGCAAGCTACGTAACAAGCTCTGCAACCTATGCATTTTTTATGGTCTACCAAGACAATTCCATCTTCACGCTTGGTAGTAGCCCCTGTCGGGCAGACACGGACACACGGTGCATCGTCACAATGATTACATAATATAGGAATGAACTTTTTCTTAACTATGGGATATTCCCCAGCCACTTGCTCCAAAACTTTAGTGAAGAGTACTTCTGGCGGAGTACCATTCTCTGCCTTACAGGCAATGGTACAGGCTTGACAGCCTACACACCTTTTTAAATCAATAACCATTCCTAAATGCATCAGCGTTAACCCCCCCTCAAATTTTAAAAATTTTAACCTTTGTCGAAGTCTCCAAGTGCCCTGTCATCCCATCTGTCCATTTGACATCCGCAGGCAGTAAGCGATTAAAATGAGTATTATTCTTCTTTGGTATGGGATGATTCGACCAGCGGCTGATCCCATTTGACAAAGCTATACACCCAGGATGGATTTCCTCAACGACACTCGCCCGACCAGTTACTTCACCAAAAGGTGATTGGATCCGGATAGCGTCACCATTTTTAATTCCCTTGGCTTTAGCTGTTTTAGTATTAATCATAGCGCCCATATGCATAGGGATATTTTCCATCGCCTCGTTAATCCAAGGTATCGAAGTGCTTTCCGAGAAATTGAGTAAGGTCTCTTTAAAGGCAAAGGCATAAAGATCATATTCTGATGGCAGGTTGTGCAAAGGATGACTATCCCGCCATATAGGAATCGGCAAATAACTGGAAGTATCCCATTTTCGTCCAGCTGCTTTCATTTTGACTTGGAGGTCATCCCCCGTTTCTTTAAAGAAATTGAAATAAATGGGGATCCGATGTCCTCGATAAGGCATATACATTTCTTCTAGTGTCTGATGTCTTACCGTATGTCCATTTTCTTGGAACCAATCGAGACCATGATCAGGGCCATAAATACTCTTAGCCATTCGATCTGTAAGCTCAAGATTCGTATACTTTTTATCCGGTTGCAAGTAATACTCGGGTTTTAGGAAGACTGTGAAGTTCAATAGGCCATTCCACTGCTCCAAGAAACCAATGCGCGCTGCCAGTTCGGTTAATATATCAGTAGCGTCCCGACTATCGTATAAAGGTTCTATAACTGGACGACGATAAACGTGACCGGTAATCACCGGAGGCTCAATATCTACAAGTAGATGGGATTCCAGATAGGTATGATCAGGGAAGACAATATCTGCCCATTCAGTCGATTCATTAAGGACAACATCGATAGCGACGATAAAATCTAAGCGTTTAAAAACTTCCATAACTTTATCTGTTGCCGATAGATTCCACATGGGGTTAGAATGCTCAATAATTAAGGCCTCTGGCTTAAAGTCAAAACCATGTTTCTCTGGGTATAAAATGTTATCTGCACTAAGGTGACCAGGGTCAATTCCTATCGGGAACCATTCCATCAGTTGGAAGCTGTAAGGATTGTTGGCATAATCGTAGGGTGGGTGCAATAGATGGGGCTGGGGCTTAATCATCCCGTCCGCTCCCGGTTCCACAATTAAACAACGATGATCTAATCCGACCCCAATGTGACCTCCAGGTACATCAATGTTGCCGATAATTAGATTAATTAATTTCATGGCCAGAGAATCCAAACCACCGTCGACATGACCTATGGCTCCGCGGTAATAGTTAACGCCTGCCGGGCGATAGGGATATTCCTTACCATCAATAACAATGGTACTACCAATCCGAGCAGCTTCCCCGTATTCACGAGCGATCCGTCTAATGGTTTCAGCAGGTATAGTGCAAATCTTGGACATGCGCTCTGGTGTATGATTCTTTAACGTATCTTTAATTAGCTGAAATGACGGTCGGCATTTGATTCCATTTACCGTATAATTTCCTTCAATAGCATATTCTTGGATACTGTTATCATCAAAACCTTTGGGTGAGCCAACCCCAGCATCCCAAACCAGCGCCTTCCCAGTTTCAGGATCGCGAACCAAATTACCATCCGGCCCTACAAGGTAAGGACCATTTGTATACTTTTTAATAAATTCCGCATCATAGATATTGAGTTCGTGAAGTAGAACATTAACCATGCCTAAGACGAAGGCCCGATCGGTTCCGGGTAGCACAGGTATCCATTCATCGGCCTTAGCAGCTCCAGTCGACATTCTTGGTTCGACTACAACGACCTTCATTCCTCGATTAACCCTAGCCTCCGCCATACGTTTAATGGATCCAGCCACATGCAAGTGGGAAGAAAATCCGTCGCCTCCACCAATTTGAATCCAATAATTGCAATATTCATAATCATTAGTGCAAGCAAAAGAGCCGTCTAGTGTTCCATTGATGGGGTGATAAGCAGCCCCGCAATATTGCCCAACCGTTGAGAAATAATTTGCTGATCCAAAAGCTGCACCCCAGCCCCAAATGTGAATACGATGAAAATCATTGATTGAAACTAACAGTTTACGAGGGTCTTCGTCTCGTATCTTCTTAAGTTTTTTAGCAGTTATATCGTAAGCTTCTTCCCAGGAAATTGCTTGCCACTTAGGATCAATACCTATTCCCTTTTCAGGGTTTGTTCTTTTTAAAGGAGTTTTGACCCGGTTAGGATCGTAAAGACGCATGATTCCCGCTTGGCCTTTGGGACAAAGCTTCCCCTTATTGTTCTCGTTATCGGGATCCCCTTCAATTTTAACAACGATCCCATCTACAACGTGAACCCTAATTGCGCAACTATGAATACACATTTTACAGGCGCTTTTTGCCCAGTAATCCTTCTGGGCTGTTAATTCTGCTTGACGCAAAATCCATACCTCCTTCTTTAACTCCTCAGCTTTATTCCCGTTTGACAAAACACTTGTCATCAAATTTATAATTATCAAGATAATCTGTTTCAAATAATTCTTTTAGGGCCAAAACTCTTGTGGTACAATAGTTTCAGTCTAGGGAAAGCCGCAATTTTCATTTACAGGAAAATGCGTGGTACATCCTTTTGACCTCCTGGAACCCTTCCGTTACAAGGGTTCCAGGTTTTTTTAACAATCAAAATTCTAGCTTTATCGAGCCTTGCTCCACCAGCTCTCTTCTTTTCACATTCTATAGGCTTCTCTTAAGGAAACGACCTTCAGCCTCAGAGACCATTTTTCCATCAATGACTGCAACCTGCCCTCCTTTGATGGTCATAACCGGCCATCCCTTTAGCTCCTGTCCGTCATACAGGCTAAAGTCGGCCCTTGAGCCTAGTTCCTCATGACGTACGGTTTTAACCAAATCTAGATCTATAACCACAAGATCGGCATCACTGCCCGGTGTAATGGTTCCTTTACGTGGGTAGAGACCATAGATCTCTGCTGGGTTTTTGCCCATAACTTCAACCAGACGAATAAGATCAAGCTTACCACTGTTGACTCCATAATGAAGCATTACTGGTAAACTAGTACCTACTGCTGGATAACCGGGCATTGCGCCCCAAATTCCTTTTTCCGCACCCTTCAGATCTAACGTCAGCGTAACATTGTCCGTACCGACTGTATCCAATAAACCGCTTGCTAACCCCTGCCAGAGGGCATCGACACTTTCTGGCTCTCGGAAAGGCGGAACCATGTGGGCAACTAGCCCTAAAGGACTGAATTTATCGATAGATAGGTAAGGCGATGTTGTTTCGGCAAAAAGTTTTGGGTAGCGCGGTTTCAGTTCCGCCAATGCCCTTACACTCTCAGCAGTGGAAACATGAACTATATACATGCGGCTCCCTGCCAGATCATTGAGATAAGCGGCCCTGCGTACTGCATCTTCTTCGGCAGCATTAGGATGTGTATCCGCCCAATCAGCAAGGGTTTCACTACCTCTAGCCTTTACTTTTTCAGTAGCTACTCTAATAAGATGAGGATTTTCCGCATGCACACAAACAATTGCCTTGTCCCCTAAAGCAGCTACCGTTTCCAGAGTTTGAAGCATAAAGCCATCGTCAACATCTGGTATAAGCCCGGGGATCCCTGACATGTACATCTTGAAGGAGGTAATACCAAGTTCCTTAGCATAGCTAGTGATTTCACTTTGCTGTTCGGGAGTCATAATGGCCAAATGGAAAAAGACATCAGCAGCAGCTTTAGCATCGGCGAGATTAATAACATCTTTAAAATAAGACATATATGGATTAGGTCCACCCATAAAAGCACCTACAGTCGTTATACCGCCCAATAAGGCTGAAGCTGTTTCTTTTTCCATCTCTTCTGCTAAATCACCAAAAATACCTAAATGGATATGAGGGTCAATGAGACCAGGTAATACATATTTTCCAGCTACAGAGATTTCTTTCTCACCGCTTAGACCTGTACCAATTGCCACAATCTTACCGTTTTCCATCGTTACATCTGCCTCAACAATACCTTGGCCTGGAATGACTAAACGACCATCTTTTAATACTAATTGGCCCACTCTTAATTACCTCCCCTTTTTAGTAAATAGATTAATTATTTAAAAGATTCAGAGAATTTACATCCTTTTCACTGAAATTCTCTAAATCAAGTACCCGTAAATCAGTAAAATCTCAAGAAGTGAATATAATCAAGTTGAAAATTTGCGATGTAAGCGTTGCCAATTATTATCAACCTCTATTTGAATTTCCTCGATCTGAGCTTGATTAAGATGTCTATACCTTTTTTGAAGAGATAAATACTGGTTAATAGGTGTACCTTTAGAACCGTAATTTAACGTATAATGTTCACCATTTTCTACTTCATACAAGGGAAAAACCCCTGTTTCTACTGCAAGACGAGAAACTTTTGGTCCAGCATTGTCTGCCAATCCCCAGCCATCTAGACAGGGAGTCAAAACTACGATAAATCGTAACCCCCTTATTCCCTTGGCCTTAGCAACTTTCCGCGCCAAATCTTCTGGATAACCTGTAGTAGCAGTAGCCATATAGGGAATACGGTGGGCCGCCATAATTTCTGCCAAGTTTTTCTTTGGCGTCGGCTTCCCGGCGGGAGTAGACGCTGTGTATGCTAGGTAGGGGGTTGAGGAGCTTTTCTGAGCTCCAGTATTCATATACCCTTCATTATCTAAACAAATGTAAATAAAATCTTCATTCCTCTCTGCCGCAGAAGATAAAGATTGAAAGCCAATATCATAAGTTCCACCATCACCAGCAATAGCTACAACTTTAGTATGGTCATTACCTTTGGCCTTCAGTGCACGAGCAATACCTGTTGCTGAGGCCGCACTTGCCTCTAGAGTCGTCTGATATACTGGCATCCGCATCGAGCTTAAGGGTTGGGGACCGGAAATTATTGCGATACAAGAAGGAGGCACTACTCCGATGGTATCAGGGCCTAAAGTATTAACAATATAACGCATAGCCAAGGCTTCACTACAACCTGGGCAGGCAGCGTGACCGGAATTAAACACCTTTTCTTCATTGATTTGATAACCCATATTCGTATCACCCCTTCCAAACAGAGCTAGCGATTGGTGTAGTACTCATGGCTTCTCGAACTAGAGCTGCAATATTATTTGGTGAAATATTCGTACCACCTACACCGGTCAAATAACCATGTACTCCGGGTCCATCGTCCACCCCATATAATGCTGCCTTTAGTTCTTGATGAAGAAAGCCACCTGTACCAGGAGCAAAATTACGGTCCAAAACCATTACTTTAGGAACAGACATCAAGGCCTGGCGCACCGCTTCAGTTGGAAACGGCCTGAATAATTTAACCTTTAATAAACCAACTGGGACTCCCTCCATGCGCAGATTATCAACTGCATCTCGGGCGGTTCCTACCATACTTCCCATTGTCACTATCACTAATTCAGCATCATCACAACGATACTTTTCAATAATTCCATACCCGCGTCCCGTCAGTTCCTGCCACTCAGTATCAGCTTCTTGAGCCACATCAATGACACTTTCCATTGCCAAACCTAGATCTCGACGATGACGATAGAACATCTCTTGATTGACAGTATTCCCCCAAGACTCCCCGATCTCTGGATCTAAACGATGGAGGGGATTAAAGGCTGGCAAGTATTGATCAACATCCTTCTGAGCTGGAACCTCAACAATATCTAGGGCATGTGACACATAAAAAGCTTCATGCATAACCATAGCTGGAAGCATAACCTTTTCGGCAACTCGATACGCTTGGAGAACTGTATCCAGGGACTCTTGACCATGTTCACAATAATAATGAATCCAACCCGTGTCCCGTTGTGCCAAACTGTCAGTTTGATCGGGCCAAAAACCCCAAGGGGAACCAATTGTCCGATTGACATTAAACATGACAATGGGCGCTCTAGCTCCGGAAGCATAATGTAACATCTCATGCATTAGCATTAACCCCTGAGAAGCAGTAGCCGTAAACACTCGAGCACCGGTTAGAGAAGCTGTGATACAAGCAGCCATTGCGGAATGCTCTGATTCGGCAGTCACCAATTCAACGACCATTTCGCCGGCAGCTTGAAACTCTGATATTTTTTCAACAATAGGGGTTTGAGGGGTAATAGGATAGATAGGTACCACTTGTGGTTGAGCCAGTTTCACACCATAGGCAACAGCATGATTACCATTAACTAAAATGCGGTTGTTTTTTTCGTTCATCGTCCTGTCTCCTCCTTCAATACAACCGCTCCTCGTGGGCATTCCTGGACACAGCTTCCACAGCCTTTACAATATTGATCTAAAATGCTGTAATGTTCTGCTAAGGAAGAGTCCTTAACCACTGCCATATCTGGACAAAAGTAGAAACAATTGTCGCACTCAACACAATTTCCACAACTAAAACATCGCTCAGATTGGGACTGTGTTTGTTCAAAGTTAAAACTTATTCTGACCTCATCAAAGTTTTGAAGCCTTTGTTCAACTGGGACTAGGCCTTTACGCTCCCGAGCCTTCTCTGGGAAATAAAACATATTAATTTCTTGGTAAGCCACTTTATCTTCTGAGTTTTCCGTTTTGCTAAGGGATTGACTATCGGAAGTTTGTTCTGTTAAATAACGATCGATACTTGATGAGGCTTTTTTACCTTGACCAATTGCTGTTGAAACAAAGCGCTCTGCTGGAGTAACATCTCCGCCTGCAAAAACTCCAGGTCGACTAGTAGCTAAGTCAGCACCTACTTTAACTAGTGATTGTCCGATATTTATTACGCTATCCCATCCTGTCAATTCAGTTTCTTGGCCAACAGCCAATATAACACTGGTTGCTGAAACGTTGAATTCTGTCCCAGAACGTGGGATTGGCCTAAGTACTCCTGCCGGGAAAGCCTCATCTAAAGTAACCTTGATACAATCTAAGCTAATTCTTTCAGGACCTAAGTTTACTTTCTGAACCATCGCTCCTGCATAAATCTCTACGCCTTCTTCCAGAGACTCCGTAAGCTCATCAGGCTGAGCGGGCAGTGAATCCATAGCTTCTAAGGCTAGGACCTTAACCTGACTACCTAACCGTCGGGCTGTACCCGCTACATCTAAAGCTACACTACCACCACCGATTACGACTACTTCTTGCCCTAATTGAGGGACTTCTCCTCGATTAACCCTTTCCAGAAATTCATAACCTTTAAATACTTTGAGATCGTCCACCGAAAATTGAGGGAGTGTTTTAGAGTTCTGAGCTCCTAAAGCTAGAAAAACGGCTGAATAGTCTCTTTCCAAACTACTTAAATCATTTGCTTTAACTAAATGATTCACCTTAATTTCAATACCTAACGCTAGTAATCGTTTTAATTCCCCGTCCCAGATCTCCTTTGATAGCCGATATCTAGGAATCCCATAGCGCAAGACACCGCCAAGTTCGGGTCGAGACTCAAAGATCGTAACTTTATATCCAAGTTGTCTTAATTGATAAGCGCAGGATAGTCCCGCTGGTCCACCGCCGATCACCGCTATCCTCTGGTCTAGTTCTATTGTTGGGTGGGGTAAGGTCCAACCCTCGCTCAAAGCTAAATCGCCAATATATTGTTCAAGAGCATTAATAGCGACTGCACCATCGTATTCACCACGATTACAGGCACCCTCACAGGGATGGTGACAAATTCGCCCAGTTACTGCAGGAAAAGGATTGTTGACCACTAGAGCAGACCAAGCCTCGTGATAGAGTTGCTTCCTCGCTAACATAATCCAAGTAGGTATCTCACCGTCAACGGGACAGGCAGAGTGGCAAGGTGCTAAACGCTTCTGATAAATTGGTATTGCACTACGCCAAGTCCCTGTGTTCAAAATGTCCGTCCAACCGGTCGTCCAGATTGAAGGAACTTCCTTAAACGTTTCTTTCATTTAGCACCCTCCTTTCTTATCAATCTATACCCATCCTTACAGGATTTAACATTTTGTTCCACTTTAACCGGACTCATATCTGAGACAACTTCACATAAAACGTCTAGCGAAGGTCGTCCTAGCAAACCCGCAACTGCCCCAACCAAGGTTGTATTAACTATCCGTCCTAGCTTATTTTCTTGAGCTATAGCCATGGCATCAATTGTAACGATCCGAAACCTCCCTAAACCGTTAAAATATTCGGGTGGTTGAGCTGAGTTGATTAAGACCAACGTATCCTCTTTAGCATCTTTTAGTAGAACATCATTAAGTAGACTAGGATCGAAGCAAACTATAACATCTGGGTCTTCAATGTTACAGCGTAAACGAATGGGCTGGTCATCAACTCTAATGAAGGAACTTACAGCTGTACCCCGTCTAGCCCCTCCATAAGTGGCATAGGCCTGGACATACTTGCCTTCACGGAAAAACACGTTAGCCAAAATATCTCCAGCCATTTGAGCTCCTTGACCACCACGTCCCTGAACAATAAATTGCAGCAAACTTTACACCTCCTCCAGTTTTAACTAGTTTTATTTCAGTAATGTATTGCAAGTTTACTTCCAGCTCCTCCCTTTGAGCTACGATTTGTCCTCAAAAGCTTATTTTTGAGTGCCAACGGTACATTTATAAGGTTGAATGTTTTAAATTATTATAAATATTATAAATATTCTGATTATATTGGACGAAATCGGTTCTCTATTGTACCACTCTCCTTCTCGAAACACGCCAGCCTACGAACACTTTCCCTCTTACAACCCGTTACTAGGTTGGTACAGTAATTTACCAGTACAATTTTGATTAAAATCGGCGACTTTCTAGTTAGTTGACACCTCAGCAATTTGTTTTTGGTATATTTACGTACCAAAAACAAATTGCTAACGTGGTATAGCTTCTTGTATATAGCGTGGAGCCCTCTTCTTTAATGGGTTCCACGCTATTAAAAGGAATCTCCCGCCTACTTATTTTTATTTTGCAATGCAGCCAACACTCGTTCCGGGGTCATCGGTAACTCTTTGAATCTGATACCAATGGCATTGTAAACAGCATTTGCAATGGCTGCTGCCGTAGCAACTAACCCAGACTCTCCTACACTCTTTGCTCCAAAAGGTCCAGTATCACAAGCTGCCTCTACTAAAATTGTTTCAATTTGCGGCATGTCTACAGAGGTTAGAATTTTGTAATCCGATAAATTTGGATTCAGAGGTTTACCACTTTCCTGGTCATAACAATACTCCTCCGTTAGGGCGTACCCTATTCCTTGCTGAATTGCTCCTTCGATTTGACCCTCAACTATGGCCGGATTAATTGCTGTGCCGACATCATGAGCAGCTACCACTCTGAGAACTTCTACTATTCCGGTTTCAGTATCAACTTCAACTTCTACAAATTGGGCTGCATACACTGGAGGATTACCTGGCGGTTCTTCACTTACTACTCCGATAATTTGATTTCCATGGCTGCCAAAATGTGCACGGTGTGATATTTCTGCTATACTTACAGATTTAGCAGGCTCTTCAGAGGATTTATTACTTGCCCAGACTCTGCCACCCTTCACAACAAGTTCCGAAACCGGAGTCTCCATCATTTCAGCAGCCATTTCTAATATTTTTTGTTTAGCCTTAGCAGCAGCATTCTTTACTGAATTCCCACCGGAATAAGTTTGGCGACTGGCATGACTGCCAATATCAAACCCTGCTACATCCGTATCGGCAGTTTTGGTAATCATCACATCCTCAAAAGGAATTCCAAGTTCTTCGGCCGCAATCTGGCTTAGGGATGTACCAGCCCCTTGCCCGCAATCAGAATTACTGTAAATTAAATTAGCAGTACCATCTTCGTTTATTTTAATCATTGCCGCCGATGTTTCGTGAAGCATAGGACGTGCCCCGCTTACATGCATCATGTACCCCATCCCGACTCCACGTTTCTTGCTTCCTTGATGACTGCTTTCGTTTCCTATTTTACTTCTCTTCTTAGTCCATTCAATGGCCTTTGCCCCACTAGCGATACATTCCTCAAAGCCACAGCTTTCTATAACCCAACCGCTCCACAACCAAACCTCTCCGGCACATGGATGATTTTTGAGTCTCAGCTCCAGTGGATCTATACCTAATCTTTCTGCAATATCGTCTATCTGTGATTCTACCGCAAATACCACCTGAGGGTTTCCATAACCGCGAAAAGCACCACACTGGGTGGAGTTTGTATATACAGAATAGTTATCTACTTTTATATTCGGAGACTTATACATAGCCAAAAACCAACCAGCCACAGGACCAGCTAAGGATGGGGTGTGGGTCGCATACGCACCACCGTCAATATAAGAAGTTAACTGTCGTGCTGTAAACGTACCATCTTTTTTAACTCCGGTTTTGATGGTCATCGTTATGGGATGTCTAGATTCTGTCGCTAAAAAGGCCTCTTCTCTCGTATACTTAAGCATTACCGGTTGACCAACCTTCATAGCCAATAAAGCGGCGATGGGTTCGTTAACCACTCCTAAACGACTACCAAATGCTCCTCCCACCGGTGGTTTTATGATTCGAATTTGTCCAGTCTTTAAACCTAATGCATGGGCTGTAATGCTTCGAACTAAATGAGGCATTTGGGTCGAAGTCCAGATCGTTATTCGACCGTCTTTATCCGGTGCCGCCATAGATACACCACAGGGTTCCAAACTTACTTGATTAACCTTTGGCACGTAATAAGTGTCTTCAAAGACAAAATCAGCATCGGCAAAACCGGCATCAATATCTCCTATCACTACTGGCGTATGACCATAAATGTTTTTTTCAGCCTCATGTATTAAGACTGCCCCATCTGACATTGCCCGCTCTATATTCATTAATGCGGGCAACACCTCGTATTCTACTTCAATTAACTCTAAGGCTTGAACAGCAGTCGCTTCATCAACAGCGGCTACTGCCGCGATACCGTCGCCAACATAGCGAGCCTTATTTGTGAGAATATATTGATCCTCTACTAAAATCGCTCCTGGAGAAGGAGGAAAACCTGCACTGTTCCACAAAATCTTGGGTGTATCCTCATAAGTAAGAACAACCTTTACTCCTGGCAATTCCTTGGCTTTTGATGTATCAATACTGATAATCTTGGCGTGAGCGAAAGGACTGCGCAACACTTTACCAATTAACATATGAGGTAACATCATATCGCCAGTGTATAAAGCACTCCCACTGACTTTTTCCCTCGCGTCTACGCGTGGTACTGACTGACCTACAACAGAATAACTCATAAATGTTTTCCCTCCTTTCCCTATCGACGACTTACATCCATAATGGCTTCGACAATCTTAACATAACCTGTACACCGACAGAGGTTTCCTGTTATTCCCTCTCGCACTTGGCTTTCTGTAGGATGAGGATTGCTATCCAATAACGCCTTAGCTGTCATAACAATTCCCGGAGTGCAATAACCACATTGAATTGCCCCGTGAGCAACTAGTGCTTCCTGAATAGGATCTAATTCCGTAATCCCACCTATACCTTCAATGGTGGTAATTTGCTTACCCACTGCATCAACCGCTAAAACTATACAAGAGTTGACTGGTTTCCCATCCATTAATACAGTACAAGCACCGCATTCCCCGCTATCACAGCCCTTTTTAGTTCCAGTCAGTGCAAGATCTTCTCTAAGCACATCTAGTAAGGTCTTCTTATGAGGAACATTTACTTGATAGGTCTCGCCATTAATCAGTAAACTTATCGACATTTTCATAGTTCTTCCCCCCAAGCTTCAACAAGTGCTCTCCTTGTTAGAACACCTACCATTTGCTTACGGTAACTGGCGGTGCTGCGAACGTCGTCAATTGGATTAACTGCCTCCTTAACTAATTCCGCTGCCTGCTCAAAAGCGCTTAACGTAGCTAAAGAATTAGTCAAGCTATCTTCCGCATCCTTAATTCTCAACTGAGTAGAAGCTACAGAACCAACTGCAATCCTTGCCTGGGCAATTTGCTTTCTTCCTGGATGAGGCGTTAAAAGCACCGCTACATTAACTAGGGCAATTTCATGACTTTTTCGTTTACCATGTTTAAAGAACACACCTTTACTGTTAAGAGGTGGAAGATCTATTTCTATCGCCGTCAGTATTTCCCCTTGTTGTAAAACCGTTTGACCGGGCCCAACATAGAACTCCTGAATTGAAACCTGGCGTGATCCATTAGGGCCCATAATTAGGAGGCGCGCCTCATACATTAAAAGAACTAAAGCAACATCAGCGGCAGGAGACGCATTGCACAGATTACCCCCAACAGTCGCAAGATTACGCACTTGAGGAGTACCCAAACTCCTCGCCGCATCAACCAAGGCAGGAAAATGAAGACTAAGTAACGGGTTATCAATAAGGGCACTTATTTGTGTTAAAGCCCCAATCGAAATTGTTTGGCCCTCATAGATAAATCCCTTAAGTTCAGTCAAACCTTTTAAATTAACGATACCCTTCCAGTTCGTTAGGCCTTTCTTCATTTTAACTAACAGATCAGTTCCCCCTGCTAAAGCCCTGACCTGATCTGCCCTATCAGCTAGTATAGAAACTGCATCTGTCAGGTTTTCAGGCTCCCAGTAGTTGATATCCGACAAAGACTTCACCCCCGAAGTTCAAATTTATTTCATTGATCATTCACAGGAAATTAATAAATTTAATATTTTATATTTTCTGACTATTTTTTTGAAATAAAAAATAGGGTCTATGCTCAATGCCCTTTCGAGAGCACTGAGACTCCTTATCTACTATCACCACCTTGCAACTTTACTCTATTTAAGTCAGAGCCCCCTAATAGAGTCACAAGATTGTATATATGCAAGATCAGTTCCTAATTTGAATAAAGACGTCGATATTAGCCTGAACATCTTAAGTAGGGGCTCAGACGGTATAATCTTGGCTCTTAACGGTCCTCTTACCATGATTGACACAGACTTCAAGAATAACCTTGGTACATTTTAACACCACTTTGTTTCCTTCACTTTTTGAAATGCTGTTCCCACCCGATGACTCTTCAATTTTTACGTCACACATTATTTACCACTCTTTCCAAGAAGGTACCACCTTCTTAAGGCAAATGACACTTGCTTAGATTTTCATACTAATCAACTGACATGATTTTATATTTATGAATTTTACGAAGAACCGTAGGATGGGAAACACCTAAAACCTTGGCTGCTTGTCTTATGGACGGATAAGCCTGCAGAGTTTTACGCAAGAGTTCTATTTCCAACATTTCGACGGCTTTTTCGAAAGGCATAGGATCGTTAACCTGTATTATTAGAGCCTGATGTTTGGGAACTATACTCAGGTTAAAAGGCAAATGTTTAAGAGTCAAAACCTCATCTTCATTCATAATCAGCATTCGTTCAATCAGATTTTCTAATTCTCGGACATTACCTGGCCAAGGATGTCGTTCAAAAGCCATTAAAATTTCAGGTTCAAACCTAATATTTCTTCCATATTTTTGGTTAAATCTCTCTAAGAAGTGGATAGCCAAAGGTACAATGTCATCAGTGCGCTCTCTCAATGGAGGGAGATGAATTGGTACGACGTTTAATCGGTAAAAAAGATCGGCCCGAAAACTATGTTGGGCTACCATGTCTTCTAGGTTTTTATTTGTAGCTGAAACCACCCGCACATTAAATTTGACAGGTTTAGCTGCACCTACTCTAAGCACCTCCTGTTGCTGCAACACCCGCAATAGTTTAACCTGCATATTCATGGGCATTTCCCCGATCTCATCAAGAAGCAACGTCCCGCCCTCGCAAAGTTCGAAAATACCTTTTTTTCCCCCACCACGTGCGCCTGTAAAAGCCCCATCTTCATAACCAAAAAGTTCTGATTCCAGCAAGTTTTCTGGAATGGCCCCACAATTGATTTGCAAAAAGGGCCCGTTGACACGTGGACTTAACTGGTGAATCAACGTAGCCACAATTTCCTTTCCTACCCCAGACTCCCCTGTGATTAAGACGTGAGAATTGACTTGAGCCAAACGGACTATTAGTTTATAAACTCTCTGCATACTCACACTTCGGAATACAAACTCCTCATGTCGCTGCAGCTTTGTTCTCAATTCCTTAATTTCGTGGGCATACCGAATGTTTTGTTGTTCGGTATTTTCAATCCGTTCACGCAAAAGATTGAGTTCAGTCATATCACGAACATTACAAACTACTCGCAAAATTTCCCCTTTTTCGTTAAAGAAGGGACTGCCAGTTATTAAGATCTCTTTACCAGTTTTAATTATCTGTTTAATTGTTACTGGTTTTTTTTGGCTAAGAACCAGTAATGCTACCGCTTGAGAAACCGTCCCGTCATCTTGAAGCTCTCTGACATTACGACCAACGCCGTTGTCATGTTTAGACAAACCTGTAATCCTTTCATAACTGGTATTTACTCGTAACAGAGTCCCATCACCATCAATAATCCCAACGCCATCGTAAAAGGATTCAAGAATAGCCTCAAATTCATTATTTAACTCTTTAACCTTACATAACTCAGTCGCCAAAGATTCTATCTCAGAAACATCTTGAAAGACAGCAATGGCTCCAATAACCCGGTCATCTTCAATAATTGGCGTATGATTGGTGACCATGATGAGGTCACCTCGTTCAAACTTTTTTCCGAATTGGGGTTTACCACTATAGAGTACCGACGTAAGCCCTGCCGGTAATAAATCACCGATTTTCTGCCCAATAATTTTGCCAGCTGGTACTCCCAGCATGCGCTCTGCTTGGCGATTAAAGATTGTAACCCGCTCTTCGGCATCAATAGCTACAATTCCATTATGTACAGCGTTCAATACCTCTTCTAATTTATTAAACCAAGACACCTCTTTCACCTCCGTAGCAGATCGAGTGTTGTTCGATGATTCGTCTGGAAACACGGGTGCAGGAAGAAAGGTTCTCCTACACCCGTGTTTTCTATGTTTTTTCGTCAGAGCGTGGTATAGACGATCCGATTGTATTTATCCCCGTTCCTTGGCTCACGTTAGTACAGCGCCTCAATAATAGTAGCCATACCTTGCCCTCCGCCTATACAAAGGGTAACCATTCCATATCGTCCCTTGCGTCGACGCAGTTCGTAAAGAAGAGTCGTCATTAAGCGCGCTCCAGTCGCTCCAACGGGATGACCTAGTCCAATTGCACCACCATTGACATTTAGTTTCTCCATATCTAACCCAAGTTCCCGAATAACGGCTAAGGATTGGGCTGCAAAGGCCTCATTCAGTTCAATCAAGTCAATATCGTTCAGGGTCAGTCCGGCTTGTTTTAAAGCCTTTCGCACAGCTGGTACAGGACCTATTCCCATGATTTGTGGCGGTACGCCAGCCAACGCATCTGTAATAACTCTGGCCATTGGTTTAATACCGAGTTCCTTGGCTTTATCAGAAGACATTAGAACCAGAGCCGCTGCACAATCATTTCGACCACAGGAATTACCGGCAGTAACTGATCCGCCTTTCTTGAACACTGGTTTCAAACTTGCTAGTTTTTCCAGCGTCGAAACTCTAGGGCCTTCATCTGTATCAAAAATAGTCGTGCCTTTCCGTGTCTTAATTTCAACCGGAATAATTTCATCCTTAAAAACCCCTGAAGCTAAGGATCTTTGACACCGTTCCTGACTTTGAAACGCGAATTTATCCTGGTCCTCCCGAGAGATATTAAACTGTTCAGCTACATTTTCTGCGGTATCACCCATAGAAACACTGCCATAAATTGAGTGAGGTTGCCCACCAGGTCCCGCTTCTGTTAAAGAATCAACTAAAACCCCATCTCCAGCACCAAAACCATAACGGGCATTTTTAAGGTAGTAAGGTGCTCGGCTAAGACTTTCTGTTCCGCCGGCAACAACCACTTCAGCCCTTCCGGTCTGTATTTCTTGGGTTCCATTACTGATAGCTTTTAAACTGGCTGCACATTGACAATGCACTGTATATGCAGAGGCTGCTTCCGGAATGCCCGCCAAAAGCGAACTAACGCGGGCTATATTTGCTGCTTCAGTCGTTTGTCGGGACCAACCCATGATAACTTCCTCTACTAAATCAGGACTTATACCTGCCCGAGTAACTGCCTCTTTTACGACAAGGCCCCCCAGATCTTGGGGTGTAACGTCTTTAAGTGTCCCACCAATGGTGCCAATTGGAGTTCTCACGGCACTAACGATTACAACTTCTTGCATTCTGGTCCTCCCTTTTCTCCTATTTTCTCAATATTCAATCTTTAGGAATCGTGTAATGGCATACAATTAACCGATACTTCCAACTAAGGCTTTCTTAGCGGCGTAAGTATCGTCGCTTAACGCATGATCATACCGCCTTCAATACATAGAATCTGTCCAGTAATATAACTCGCATCCTGAGATGCCAAAAAGACAAAACCACCAGCCATTTCCTCCGGTTGTCCGAATCTACCCATAGGGATTCTATCAATATACTTGACACTCAAGACAGGATCTGTTGAAATTTTCTCAGTCATTTTTGTCACAGCAAAAGGAGAGATTGCATTAACAGTAACTCCATATTTAGCTAATTCACGAGCCGCAGATTTTGTCAATGCATTTATTCCGCCTTTTGCGGCGCTATAATTCACTTGCCCGATAGTACCTTGCAATCCAGCGGATGATGTCACATTTATGATTCGACCATAACCATTAGCTTTCATGTCTCCTGCCACAGCTTGCATGCAAAGAAATGTACCTTTCAAGTGGATATTTATAACGTCATTCCACTGCTCTTCCGTCATTTTGAGCATCATAGCTGGTTTACTTAAACCAGCATTATTCACTAAGATGTTAATTTGGCCTAGTTCTTCCTTAATCTTTTGAACCATTGCCATTACAGATTCTTTATTTGCTACATCTACATTAACTACGCAGGTTTTACGTCCAAGAGCTTCAATCTCCCGCACAACTTCATCTTCACGAGTGATAGATCGACTCGCTAGTCCAATATCTGCTCCCTCATTAGCAAATGCTAAGGCAACGGCCTTGCCTATGCCATCCTTTGCACCAGTCACTAACGCTACTTTTCCAGCAAGTTTCATGGTTTTTCCTCCAATACATAATTTTTTCACATAAATACAACGCCCTTATTATAAGTTCCTAAAAACCTATTCGGATCCACATGATGCAAAGTCTCTGATTCAACAATTTTGAACCATTCTTTTACGATATTGTCGTGTCCAAGGAAATGTCTATTCTTAAACTCGTTTGATCTAGTATCGTAAATATAGTCTTCTTTCCACTTTCCAATATTTTTGACAGTCTCTTTTATCGCATAAACAATATAATGTACTTCTTCATCTGTCATAATAGAGTGTATTGATAACCTTACCCAGCCTGGTTTCTGCGACAAGTCTCCTGAATCAATCAAGTTGGTAATTTGGCAGGATGTTCTTCGATCAACGTTCAACAGATAATGTCCATAAGTCCCCGCACAGGAACACCCTCCTCTTGACTGAATGCCGAATCGATCATTGAGTATTTTTACCAAAAGATTATAGTGGATATTTTCCACATAAAAGGACAGAATCCCCAGTCGGTCCCTGATATTTTCTGCAAGAATGTGCAGTCCATCAATACTATTGAGTCCGTTGAACAGTATCTTTATTAATTCCTTTTCTCTCTTAATTATCTTCTCAACATCCATTTTATCCTTAAGTTCTAAACAAAGTGAGGTCTTGATGGCCTGTAAGAATCCAGGAGTTCCCCCGTCCTCCCGAATTTCTATTTCAGAAGAATACTTATGCTCTCCCCAAGGATTCGTCCAATCTAATGTGCCGCCACCCGGATTGTCAGGTATTTTGTTTAAATATAGCCTTGAATCAAATATGAGCACACCTGATGTTCCAGGACCTCCTAAAAACTTGTGCGGTGAAAAAAATATAGCATCTAGTTTTTCTTCGGGATCAGCGGGATGCATATCAATAGGGGTATAGGGCGCCGAAGTTGCAAAATCCACAAAACAAATACCCCCATTCTGATGCATCAGCTTGGCCATCTTATGGTATGGTGTCCGAATTCCTGTTACATTGGAGCAAGCTGTAAAAGAACCTATTTTGAATTTTCGAGCACTATACTCCTTTAATAGCTCCTCTAGATTATCCAGGTCAATCAACCCGTTTTTGTCAGGACTTATTATCTTAACTTCCGCGATTGTTTCAAGCCACGAGATTTGATTGGAATGGTGTTCCATATGGGTGATGAACACTACAGGTTTTAACTCTTGGGGGATATTGACAAATGGACGAAGGTTTTCATGCACCTTGAGTCCCAGTATTCGCTGCAGTTTATTTAGAACTTCGGTCATACCAGAACCCGCTGTAATGATAACATCATTTTTATCTGCATTTACATGCTCTTTAATCCTCTGATGGGCAAAATGGTAAGCCCGTGTCATCAACATTCCTGTCTCACTAGACTCTGAATGAGTATTTCCAACGAAGGGTCCGAAACTATTAATAATTATGTTTTCAATTGGACGATATAATCTGCCACTGGCGGTCCAGTCCGCATAAATCATCCTTAGATTTCCATAAAAGGTCCTAAACACTTGATTATAACCTATTGAATTATTTCTAAATTTTTCAAAATGATTTTCTAATTGCATTTAAAACCTCAATTCATTCGTTTGAAGAGTGAGGGTTACTAAAATAAGGGCCTCTCATTCCGCTGGCGTGGACTCTAAAGAGGGAAACGCGAGGGCTTGAACTAAAACGTAAGCTGCTTGTAGTGCCTCGGTAGGGCAAAGAGGGAAACATTCTTTGCAGCTCCAGCACTCCTTGGAGGCTATCTCGGGAATGAAACTTATCTCCCGGGTTTTTCCTTTGTCAACAAATGTAATAGCATTCTTTTTTTTGACTTCGGCACAGTACCTTACACACAGACCGCAATGAATACAAAACGAGGCTTCTTTTTCAAAACGGTCTTTTTTTGCTCCATACTCCTTAGCTAAATCCTGCAAATCAAAGGCATCTGGTGCATGAGCAAGTAATAGCTCCAAGATCATTTTGCGAATTCGATTTAACTTCTCAGACCTAGTTTTTACGACCAAATTGTTGGCCACTGGGTAAAGGCAGGCAGCAACAAAATTTGTCCAGCCGCGAACCTCTGCTTCTACTGTGCAAAAGCGGCAACCCCCATAAGGATCCAATTTCTCATGGTGACAAAGTGTCGGAATTGTTATTCCCGCTTGTTGTGCAGCCTCTAAAACGGTCATGCCTTCACTTGCCGTGACTTCCTTTCCATCAATCTGTAAAATAATTTCACTCATATTTCTATACTCCCTCTATTGCAGCTTCCTTGCAGGAATGCGCCGGGCACCGTTTCTCCTTGACGTGCGCCTCAAACTCATCTCTAAAGTACCTTAACATGCTCAATAACGGATTCTGAACACTCCTGCCCAACGAACAAAGGGCCGCCGCACCCATTACCTCGGCTAATTCCTCCATAAGCTCAATGTCCCCTTCTCTTCCTTTACCTTTGGTCATATTAGTCAGGATATTTTGCATCTGCCTGATCCCTTCACGGCATGGAACGCATTTGCCACACGACTCACCAGAGAGGAAATCAATGAAGTACCTAGCCAGCTCAACTAAACAAGTGCCTTCATCCATTACCAATATGTCGCCTGCGCCCATTGAAGCTCCAAGTTTTGCAAGCACATCAAAATCCAACGGGTTGTCGATGAGACTCTCGGGAATTGTCCCTCCCATAGGTCCTCCAAGGTGAATTGCTTTAAGTCTCTTTCCGTTTGGAATTCCACCACCAAAGTCATAGACAATTTCTTTAAGCGAGGTCCCCATAGGAACTTCTACAATTGTTGAATTACATACATGGCCTGATAAGGATATGAGTTTTGTCCCCTTGCTCCGGTCTGTCCCGATACTGTTATACCATTCGGAACCCTTACTGATAATCTGAGGTACATTGGCCCAAGTTTCCACATTGTTCAGGTTGCTCGGTCTATCCCAAATACCATTTACTGAAGTGCGGATATACTTTGGTTTTGGCTCCGGTGCCTTCCCTTCGATAGACCTCATTAAGGCACTTGACTCGCCTGATACGAAGATTCCGACATCAAAATGCACCTCAACCTTAAAGTTGAAACCAGAACCAAGGATGTTTTCACCAAGAAGTCCGTATTCCTCTGCCTGGGCAAGAGCAATGTCAAGATTCTTTCTCAACTCCGGGGTATCATGTCTTGTGTAAATAAATCCTTGATGTGAACCGATAGCATACGCACCAATAATCAATCCTTCTAGTACGCTATGGGGATTAGCCTGGAAGAGGGCTCTATCCATATACGCCCCGGGCTCCCCTTCATGAGCGTTCACAATAACATACTTTTCTTCGTTGGGTGCATTACGGGTAGTCTCCCATTTCCTACCTGCAGGGAATCCACCGCCGCCCCGTCCGCGCAAGTTTGCTATCTTTACTTCTTCAAGAACTTGCACAGGGCTCATCTCAAAAAGAGCTTTGGCTAGCGCAGAATACCCGCCAATCATCAAGTAATCATCGATGCACTTCGGATTAATCTTTGAGTTATTCCCCAGAAGAACCCGCATCTGGTTTTTATAGAAAGGTATCTCCGCCATATGTGTTGCTTTTTCACCGCTATTGGGGTCTGTATAAACCAGTCGGTCAATCACTTTTTTTTCAATGACCGTCTGGGAAATTATCTCCGGGACATCCTCTGGTTTTACCTCCAAATAGCAGATTTCTTCCGGATTAATAACTACTATCGGCCCTTTTTCACAAAAGCCGTGGCAGCCAGTGGTTACAATATCAATCTTAGATTCTAAGGATTGTTTATTGATTTCTTCTTTAAATGCACTAATAATCGTTCCATTTCCGAGACCGAGACAGCTGAGTCCAGCACATATAGCGATACTAGGCTTATCGGGATCTTTTTTTGACAAGATGCCCTGCCTTAGTTCTTCTAATTCAGCAGCTGAATTTATCCTTGTCATAATCATCCCTCAATCATATTTTTTTAAAAGGTCTGCTATCTGGGCACTCGATAACCTACTTTGAGTCACCTGATCAATTTTTATCATCGGACCACAGGTACAGCTTCCTTGGCAGTTAACGGTCTCCAAGCTAAACTTTTGGTCCAAATCCGTTTCACCAGGTTTAATTCCTATTAGGTCTTGCACCGTGTCGAGAACACTCTGCGCACCACGAATATGACAGGCAGTACCCGTACAGATTTGAATTTCATGACGTCCTTTGGGTGTTACACTAAATGATTTGTAATAGGTTGCTATTCTCAGTACTCGACTTAAGGGCACTTCTAATTTCTCACTGATCTTCACTAATATTTCCCTGGAAAGCCAGTGTTCCTCTTCCTGAATCTCCATCATTACTCGTATCAGTGAACCGGCTTGGCCCTGGTATTTATTGAAAATTCCGTTAATTCTGTCGTTATTCATAGCTTCTCTATCCTGACCTCCTTCTTTCCCCTAATCCAGCATACTCTTTTACCTTAGGCGAGAGCAAAGCTCTTCTCGCCTTCCTCGAACCTGACTAGTCCTTGCCTTGACGAACTATTAAGGTGCATTGATACTTCAGAGGGGGTCAGGTCTAAAACCTTTGTAATCTCTTCGGTTGTACGGGGTCCTTCCCGCAAGAGTGTGATAATTTGGCTGATCGCAATTTTTTCGCCAATTGTTTCTTTAAATAATCTATTGAACTCGTCACTGTTAAAAAATTTATAATATGCCTCCTCCGATTGAATAGATATTCTCATTCTCTCTCTTTCCACCAGCCTGATATAGGGAACTAGGTTTGTAACTGCCTCGAGTTTAGCCTTCAATGCATTTTCATTGGCTCCTTCGCCTCTGCCGAGAGGTCCTAACGCCTTCACCTGCTTACCAAAATCGCTCATAACTTCGGCAAAAAGAATTCCATCACTGGAAGACATAGTTTCCAGCCTTAACCGATCTGGGTTTAGTCCGATATACTTCATTATTTTCTTGCATAGAAGTACCATGTTTAATGCATGGTAATTTCCATGAGTCGCATAATTACATTCGTTAAAACGGCAACCCCCAATTATCACTCCATCCATGCCATTTGAGAAAGCTCTCAGTACAAATGACAGGTCGACCCTACCGGAACACATGACACGAATAAGCCTGCTTTCAGTCGTATATTGTAGTCTGGACACGCCAGCCAGGTCCGCTGACCCATATACTCAAAAGTTGCATACAAATCCTAATATCTTAGGTTTAAATTTAAGTTCTATGCTCATTCGTTTTCACCCCCTCACTTAGTGATCCCTTCTTAATTTATATCAAACTGTTATATACAAACCGCTGCATCAATCTGGCTCAAAAGTTCTTCATCAGTAAAGTGCTTGAGTGATATAGCTCCTGTTGGACATTTTGTGTTACAGAGCCCATCACCTTTACAGAGAGCAGGATTAACTCCGGCCTTTCTGCCTTGTGGTGTATCAATAAATTCTATAGCACCGTAGGTACAAGCTGTAATACATGCCCCACATGAAATACATTTATTTCCATTCACCTCGCAAACAGAACCGGAGGCTACCACGGTATCATGAGAGAGAAGGGTTATGGCTCGACCAGCAGCTCCATAAGCTTGACTTACTGTTTCGGATATAAATTTGGGATAGTGTGCCATTCCGCAAAGATAAACCCCATCAACAGCAAATTCAACAGGTCTCAATTTGACATGGGCTTCTTTGTTAAAACCATCCGGATTGATTGCTAAGTTAAATAGCAGGTTTGCTTCCTGGCTTCCGGATGACGGGATAACTGCAGCAGCCAAGGCAAGTGCATTAGCCTCTATTTCAAGCTTCTTACCTAAAATAAGATCTTTCACCGAAACCCTTAAGACAGGCTGCCCTTCCTCATTCAAAACTGCCTCCACCTCGGGTTTATCCTGGGGTTCATAACGGATAAACCTTACTTCCTTATTTGCCGCCTCCCTGTAATAATCTTCTTTGAAACCATAGGTTCTCATATCTCTAAAGAGAACATAGATTTCCATCTGTGGGTTTATCTCTTTTAGCTTCAAGGCGTTCTTTATAGACTCACTGCAACATACCCGGCTACAGTAATTTCGGTCTTCATTTCTGCACCCAACGCATTGGATCATGACTAGACTCTCGGAATGAAGTAGTTTTTCATTCCTCTTGGCGATGTGCTCCTCCAACTCCAGGTGAGTCATTACCCTCTCATCTTCACCATAAAAATACTCAGTAGGTTTGTATATCTCAGCACCTGTAGCGAGGATAGCTACTCCATGTTTTATCTCTATGAACCCTCTTTCTGATTTCACCTTGGTTAAGAAATTCCCAACGTAACCGGTTGTCTCAGTAATGGTTGCATCCGTATATACATGTATTGAAGGGTGCTTATAAACTTTTCGTATTAGATCTGTTAAGTACTCTTGTACATCCAGCCCCTCAAGGGTATAGTAAATCCTTCGTGCAATTCCTCCTAGGTCTGAATCCTTTTCAACCAGGTAAACTTCATGTCCCTGATTAGCAACACTCAGAGCACTGGTCAGGCCTGCAATACCTCCTCCTATCACTAAAGCAGTCTTGTTAACGTGCAATTCAAATTCTTGCAAAGGCTTCAGATGGGAAGCCCTCGCTACGGACATTCTGATTATATCCTTGGCCTTTTGGGTGGCCTCTTCCTTTTCCTTCCCGTGAACCCAGGAGCAATGTTCTCTAATATTAGCCATATCTAAGTAATATTGATTAATTCCTGCCTCCCTAAGGGTGTCGCGGAATAAAGGTTCAAGGGTTCTGGGAGAACAGGCGGCGATAACTACTCGATTGAGCCCTTTTTCCTTTACCATATCCGATATTTCTTTGGCCGAATTAGTAGCACATGAAAATAACTGTTCCTGAGCATAAACAACATTGGGCAAGGTTAAGGCATATTCAACTGTGGACGGAACATTTACTATCCTTGAGATATTTGCCCCGCAATGACATATAAAGACACCTATCTTTGGTTCCTCTTGAGAGACATCCCTTTCTTGAGGATATATCCTTTCTTGGTTCAGCTTCCCTCGCCTGTAATCGAGGAGTTCACCACATCGGGAGCCAGCAGCGCTGGCAGTAAAGACCGACTCAGGAATATCTGAAGGGCCCTGGAAGGCTCCACTTACAAAAATCCCAGGCCTAGTGGCCTCCGAAGGATTGGAAGGATTCGTTTTACAGAATCCATGAGAATTGAGCTCAATTCCGAATTTATTAACAAAACTCTTCGCCTCGGCAGGAGGGTTCAATCCGACGGATAATACTACCATATCAAATTCTTCTTCTTTTACTCCATCCTCTGGTGTAGAATATCTGATCGTGACATTCTTACTCTCTGGAATCTCTTTTCCTATGGATACATAGCTTCTAATAAAACGAACCCCAGGAAGATTTTCTGCTCTTTGGAAGTATCGCTCTAAATCTTTGTTATGAGAACGAACATCGTTATGAAATATAGTGCACTCGGTCTCAGCGTCATGTTCTTTTGTCAAAATTACTTGTTTTTGGGCATATGTGCAGCAGACAGATGAACAGTAACTATTTGCGCCCGCCGGGTTAACCTGTCTAGAACCGACACATTGAATCCACGCTATCTTTTTAGGATGCTTCTTGTCGGAAGCGCGCAATATCTCACCTTCGTATGCTCCTGAGGGACTCAAAATCCGTTCAAAATCAAGGCTGGTTACAACGTTCTGATACTTTCCGTAGCCATAGTCGTTTCTTAGCTTAGGATCAAAGGGTTCAAAACCCGGAGATAAAACGATTGCTCCTACATTGACTTCTACCTTCTCCGCAGTTTGGTTAAAATCAATGGCATCCGCCTTACAAACTGATTGGCAAAGACCACACTTCTTTTCTTTAAGATAAAGGCAGCTTTTGTCAATATAAGTGACAAGAGGAATTGCCTGAGCGAAATATATATGAATTGCTTTATTTTGTGAAATTTCCTGATTAAATTGATCCGGGTACTTCACCGGGCAGTATTCTACACACGTAGTACAACCCGTGCATTTGTCCTCATTAACATATTTAGGTTTTTTACTCAATGTTACCTTAAAGTTTCCAGCTTCCCCTTCTACATTGTCCACTTCAGTATAAGTTAGAACTTCAATATTTGGCTGCCGGTCGACCTCGACCAGTTTGGGGTTGAGTATTCAACTGGAGCAGTCATTAGTAGGAAAGGTCTTGTCAAGTTGAGCCATATGACCTCCAATACTCGGTGCTTTGTCAACCAAATAAACCTTATAACCAGCAGTCGCCAGATCAAGAGAAGCTTGAATACCGCTGATCCCTCCACCAACAACCATGACATCTCCATAATGACTGTTTCCAACACTATTACAAAGATTTTGAACTTGTTCTTTTACCAGTAACTCGTGTTCCAATTTTCTATCACCCCTTTACCCTTCTAAATTACTTCCTGGAGGATTTCCGTAATGTCCTTGACCTGTATGACATCATCATAGTTCATGACTAACCTGCTATCCTCAAAATTGGTGATGCAATAGGGGCAGGAAGTAACCAACACTTCAGCCCCGACCTCAGTAGCTTGTTCTAATCTGAGGTTGGCGAATCTATCAGACTTGATCGTCTCTATCCAAATCCTGCCTCCCCCCATTCCACAGCAGAGACTGTTTTCTCGATTTTCAACCATCTCATTCATTTCTAAACCAGGAATCTTGTTTAGGATTTCTCGCGGTTGGTCATATATGTCATTATGACGGCCAAGATAACATGGATCGTGATAGGTTACTTTCTTCCCGTACTCCTTGCTAACCTGAAGTCTCCCTTCATTTATAAGCACGGATATATACTGGGAAATATGAATCACTTCAAAGTTCACATTGAATTCGGGATATTCGTTCTTGAAGGTGTGGTAGCAATGAGGGGAATTAACAACGATTTTCTTAACTCCGTTTTCGATCCACGTTTTGATGTTTTCCTTTGCCATGCGTTTGAATAATTCCTCATTTCCCGTCTTACGGATGCTTTCTCCACAACAATTTTCTTTCGATCCCAGTATTCCGAAATCTACGCCCGCCTTTTTGAGAATCTTGGCTGTAGCAACAGCTACTTTCTTTAATCTTGAGTCATAGCTGAGATAACACCCAGGGAAATACAAAATTTCCATTCCTTCGGTAAATGTTTTTACACCGAGGCCCTCTGCCCAGTCTGCCCTCTTTCCTCGATCTTCTCCGAAGGGGTTACCATCAGAGGTGAGTCCTGAGCTTGCTGCGCGAATAGGCTTGACAGCCTCAGGAAAAACCCCATATCCCGTGGCAAATCTGCGCAGGCCTATCATATTTTGTATCTGCTTTACGTCCCGAGGACATTGCTGCTGACACCTTCCGCAGGTAGTGCAACGCCAGATCTCTTCAGTTTCTATCTCCGTCAAACCGAAGGTTGCCTCTCGAATTTGCTTGCGCATACTGAACGTTCTAACCCTATTCCAGGGACAAAGAGAGTCGCATTTTCCACATTGATAACAGAATTTAAAGGCTTCTGCCCCGCTCTCTTTTATTTCATCGATTACCTCTTTGAAAGGTGCTACGGTCTCCACGAGTTTAATCACCTTCTATCCCATTTAGTTGGGGACATTCCTTTTATTGGGGACATTCCTGTCCATAAAGTATCACCCAAGCTTCAGCAGGTGTGTCCCCTTTCCTTATTTAGCTCTTCTGTGACATTCGAACAACCGTATCCAAGAGGTTCTGTAATCCATGTTTGTCTACTAATGATTTCAATCCTCTCTCTATATCACTTAGCTTCACTTCTTCTTCAACTTCCTCTTCCCTTTCCTCGTAAGTCAGGGCATCAGCTAAGCACCACTGAACACACAGAGGTTCTTGTCCCGGATCATTCTCTTCACACATATCACATTTGAGAGGAAGGCCGGAATCGGGTTCTTTGAAAAAGCCCCGAGATGGGCAGGAAGCCCTGCAAAAGCCGCACTCGTCGTATTCCTTTCCGTCAATCACATATTTGTCTCTACCCATACATTCCGCTGAAGTATATTCACCGGCATATACAGGAACAAATACGTCTCTTATTGGATCACGTGTTAGTCTAATACGAGCCCTCGCCGGATTATTACTACTGTATTTTGGCGTAGCGTGAAAGGATGAACAGATTACCTCACACGCCTTACAGCCATTACATTTATTAAGATCAATTTTAATAGACTTGACTTTTTTCCTAACTTTGCTCATCATAAATCCCTCTCTGTTCAAAGTCCTCGGCAACATAATCTAAACCTAATGCCTGTAGTGTCTCTTTAGTAGGAATACCCTGATTGTTAAATCCCCTAAATTTGTAATACTCATCTAAGAGCTTCGTTTCAAGCTCGGGGAACCTATGCCTCCAATGATCCTCCGGCGGACGTTCATCCTTTCTTCTTAAGCCTCTTCTGTTGTTGATAGCCCTAACTAAAGTCCGGTTTCTCCTAGCTGCCTTTGTTAGTCTGTCTTCGTCAAAATCCACCCCGATAGCTGCTGAGATTACCTCAGGGTAATTGTGCATATGATAAGCCGGCTTTAGAGGGAATGAGGACAAACCGGCGCACATCCCGAGGGAGTCATCAATGTAATGCATCCTCTCCATCCAGTCTACAAGTTCACAGGACATTTGAACCGTTGGGTAATAGGGATTTGAATTTTCTCCCCGTGGGTTCCAATCCAGAAAATATTGTTTGAACTTTTCATCTGGAACATGGTGCCAATCCTTAATAAACTCTTCTCGATCCTCCCTGTTAGGAAATGGTCCTTGGGGGAACTGACCTTCAATTTGATTGATACCTATTTTCTCGCCGGTACAATACATAAGGAAATAAATAGGATTCAGCATCCCTAATTTAAGCGGTACCTGCTCATGTTTTTTTATGTTGTTATGAGCATACGCTTCTGCACCATTACCAATCTGTTTGGCTGCCCAGTAGGTACCATTAGCTAAAATATCTCCTATTCCTTCGCGCTGGGCAATTTTGTCAAGGAACCAGAAAAACCTCTCCTCTGTATCGGACGGCATTCCCGGTAGATCCTTGTCAGTCAAAATGCCAGCTTCATAAAGTTCTATGGCAAAGGCAATCGATTGCGGGGTTGTAAATCCGTCTACTCCATAGGCTTGAGCCTTAGCATTGATTCTATAACCAAAGTCCAAGTCCGACATAGCAGCCATAGTATAAGTAAGTTTTGAGTAACACTTCATCATGTATTTAGGAATGCCCGGATAGGCAACAGATGCACCACAACTCAAAGGACAATTGTAACAGCTTAAAAACCGTTCCAGCGTCTTTTCTGCAGTTTCAGTCCAATTCTTTTCGACTTCTTCCGTCCAAAAATCTTTTCTACGTGTACGGGCATTGCCCCACGCGAAGCCGGTGGTGTGCCACTTTTCATCATGGAGTTTCATTTCTTGCGGCGCCCCAAGCCCTTCAAAAATAGGCTCTACCATTCCAAGGGGATTTTTGCTCCTAAATTTTACATATTTCAGTATATCGTTACAATGCTCCATAAACTCAGCCGGTCTGGCAATATTAATCTCCTTGGTGCCACGAACAGCAATCGCCTTTAACCTTTTATCCCCCATCACGCCGCCCATTCCTTGACGACTACAACTGGATTTGCCCTGCTCAATTGAGGCAAAATAGACTCTATTCTCTCCAGCTAGGCCAATTGAAGCTACCTGAGCGTTTGGTTCCTTTAACTCCTGCCGAATAATGTCTGCCGTTTCCAAGGTGCCTTTCCCCTGAAGATGACTCGCATCACGTATTTCCACTTTGTTATTGTTTATCCATAAATAAACCAGACTAGGGGATTGACCGCGAATAATTATTTTGTCATAGCCGGCATGTTTTAACTCCGAAGCAAAAAATCCTCCCATCATTGAAAAGGCCATTAACTTAGTCTGAGGAGAAAAGGAAGAAACAATGGTACGGTTTGCACCAGGAGCTGGCGTTCCACCTAAAAGACCTGCGCTAAATATCAGTAGATTCTCAGGTGAATATGGGTCAGCATCAGCAGGTACCCTATCCCATAATATCTTGGCGTTTGTACCTAGCCCCCCAAGATGAAGTTCCGTTAATTTCGGATCTGTTTCTACCTTCTCAATATTTCCTCGAGATAAATCAATTTCAAGATTATACCCTGTCTCTGCATACCTCATTTTTCAACCCCTCTATCTAGGGGAGGTGCCATGACTTCTTCAAAGAATTCTGTGGTATATGGCTTACATTCTGCCTGCAACTGACGATACTTAATAAAGTCAATAGTGTCTTTACCGGTTGTTTTCTTGTTGTTAAAAGCATTAAAGCCCATATACGCCTCACTTTGCATGTTAGCCACCAACCAGTGACGATTCAGTAGTTTTGCTTGATCCCAGAAAAATTTCTTCTTGCCGCGGACACCATCAATTGACATCATCAGACAGTTAGGGAACAAGTTGGTAAACACATAGAGAATCCTATCAATTTCTTTATCCAACAGGGTAAAGTCTATAATGGCTTCACTCATTATTTTTTTAGCCTCTGCAGCAGCTTCTCCTGTTTTAAAGTCCCCATAAACGATCTCTCCGTCTTCAACATAGTTTTCCGTCTTAACCATCGGGTTACGGATAAACTTTCCGTCTACTTTCAAGACGGGGAAGGTTTTACTGATCATGCCCATCCGATGAACTTTATAAGCGCTCCACATTTCACAGGAAATACAATTCCACATAGCCTGCTCCATAGTTAAATATTCAGGGAGAAAGTCTGTGGCTCCACCAACGGGAGCAGATCCGTGTTTCGGGCCTGCCTGCCCAAAAACAGCAAGGTCGGAAGCCACAGTGAGGTCGCACGCTAGACCAATCTCCTGACCGCCGGCAACCCTCATGCCGTTTACCCTGCAGATAACAGGTTTTTTGCAATTGAGGATACCATCAACCATGGCGTTGAAGAGATCCATGTAATAGCCGTACTCCGTACCATTCATGCTGTAATACTCAGAATATTCCTTTGTGTTGCCCCCTGTACAGAATGCCTTGTCTCCAACAGCAGTAAAGATAACAGCAACAACAGAGCGATCAGCCGATGCTTTTTGCATACCGGCAATAACCCCTTTAACCATTTCCGTTGTGTAAGAATTAAATTGTGAGGGGTTGTTTAGAATTACCCATGCTGAATAAAGATCTGGCACGATGTTTCCTTGGGGGTCTAAGATGGGCTTTTTCTCATACAAAACGCTGGGTGCTTCAGTTCCAAAGTGTTCATTTCCATATAGCTCATGATTTTTTGTATCTGTTTGACGGGGCCATCGGTTTAAACTATTTAAGTCCATCATCAATTTCCTCCTTAATAATAGCCTGAATCAATCTTCTAACCTTCTAAATCCCAATCTCCGCATACTTCCCTCCATCATTTTGGAAATATTTAGTTCTTAGTTGTCTTATATGCAAGCACAGTGCCATTTTACAAAGCACTTAATAACTATATTGACGATGTGTTGAAACCTAAAGTTCAAGTGTATGAAATGAAGAGTCAACGGTTTATATATGTCAAATTATTTTAAATATTTAAATAATAATAATAATAAACACCACTGCAAACCTGCAGTGGTGTTTATTATCTTCCGTAAAAAATCTTCTTGAATCGCAGCTTGGACCGAGTCATATTTGCATCGCCATAATGCAGAAATGATTCGGTGTCAGATGAATGCTCTACTGTGAAACTGACGACTTAGCATCGGTTCGAAAACGAGCCATTCTTCGAACTATGGTAGACTGATTAACTCCCAAGGCAGCGGCTGCTCGATAGGTACTACCATATTTATCCAATGCCATATCGATAAGTTGTCGTTCTACTTCATATACAGCTTTTTTCAATGGCATTAATGTATTGATTGATACTCCACCTAATTTACTGGTACTCCGGTTAAAGGAGTTAGGCAACTGGGATATGGAAATCAATTCTCCCGCCGAAACAACCATTAAACGCTCAACCATATTTTCTAACTCCCGAACATTACCTGGCCAATCATATTCCAGAAAAGCTTCAATCACCTCGGAAGAAAATTCTCGCTTAAAACCGTACTTTTTACTAAATTTATCTCTGAAATGATAAAGAAGAGGGATGATATCCTCATATCGTTGACGCAATGGCGGAATCAAAATCGGAACTACATTTAATCGAAAAAACAGATCCTCTCTAAATTGCCCCGCCTTAGTCATCTCTTCAAGATTTTTGTGTGTTGCAGCTAAGATTCGTACATTAACTCGGCGCGGAGTTGCTCCTCCAACTGGAACAAACTCCCGTTCTTGAATAACCCTTAAAAGCTTGGACTGAAGGTTCAAGGGAAAATCACCAATTTCATCGAGCAAAAGCGTTCCATTATGAGCGAGTTCGAACATACCCATCTTACCTTCTCTACGAGCCCCCGTAAACGCCCCTGACTCATACCCGAAAAGTTCGGATTCTAACAAATTCTCCGGGATAGCCCCACAATTGAGTTTAATAAAAGGGCCTTCGGAGCGATTGCTTTGGGTATGAAGGAGTTTCGCAATACCTTCCTTGCCTACACCGGATTCACCGTAAATAAGGACCGTTGAATCAACCTTAGCTACACGCCGGATTAATTCGAATATTCGTTCCATCTCGGGGCCGTTGCCAATCATCCCCCCTGTATCCTGACGATTACGCAATTCCGATAGCTCTTGATGGTATTTATCACTTAGACGCTTGGTATCAATCAGTTCCTGCCGTAGTTGATTAAGACTGGTCATATCTCTAAGGTTTATAACTACCCTCATGAGCTTTCCTTCTTCATCAAAAACAGGAGTACCCGTGACAAGCAAACTATGATTTTGCTTATTTTCCATAATTGTAACTGGTTGCTTGCGTTGCGGAACCAATTCAACTAATGAATGAACATAGGTAACGTCTTCAATTTCTCTGATTCCTTTTCCAATAAAATCCTGAGCATTACAAAGGCTCATTTTTTTAAACGTTTCATTAAATCTTAGGACAAGGCCCGCCGCATCAGTAACTAATAAACCGTCTGAGGAGGACTGGATTATGGAATCGAGTTCACGATTAAGTTCCTTGACTGTAGCTAATTCCTGTGATACCGATTCAATCTCAGATATATCTTGAAATACGACAACAGCCCCAGTAATCCGACCGTTTTGAATTACTGGATCTTTGTTCATGATATAAGTCCCACGTCCTACTCGAAGCTTTTGGGAGTACTCCGATTTTCCTGTTTCTAGAGTCTCCATCAGACCCATAGGCACCAAGACATCTAAGACATGGCGTCCAATAGCTCTTCCACGAGAAACCCTAGTAAATCCTTCGGCTGCCCTATTAAATGAGGATATTATACCATCGCTATTAATCACTACAATACCATTATGCGCAGAACTTAGCACAGCTTCGAGTTCTTTAATCTGGAATTCAGCTTCTTGATATAATGCAACAGCTAGGTCAGCACGGTTCAAAATCCCAACTATCTGCCCATCCTCTTCAATTACCACTGCCAAATCAAATTGGTAACCCCAGGCCTCACTCAGACGCAAAGAAGGCTTAATAATGATTGGATCCCGTTCCACAGCTTGTAGACAACTCAACTCAGCAAATGAACAGTCGTTATCGATGACGCTCTCGACAAGTGTCTTCATCGTAACTATTCCTATTAGCTTCCCATTTTTATCCACGACAGGCCAGCCGGAAGAATCAGCTTTGCTTAACCTCTGCAAGGCTTCCAAGCAAGAATTGGTCTCGTTCAGACAAACTGATATCTGGGTCATGATTTCTTCTACCCATATCATAACACCAAGCTAGTTTCCAATAGCTCTTTCAATGTCGTTGGAAACACAAGCCTCTCGCCTCCTCCCTATTAAGGTTTACGTTGATTATATCTGGGGTAAGATTATCCGTCAATTAACAAAAATCAAGGGTTTCTGGGTACCATTTATTCGGTTGAGAGGCTGAAAGTCTGCCCAAATTACTCCTTGACAAAAGTTTCCAGTCTATGGGATAATTATTAACATAATATTTTTAATATTGTGTTAATAATTATACATTTTTTAACACAATAGTTCAATTGTCCCAAACATTTAGGAAAAAAGCACTAACCAATTCTGGTCAAAAACACTTTATAATATAACTGTTACATTACCAGGATAAGTAATTTCATTTATGTTTGTATAGAGGAGACGTGGTAGGTACTTTTTAATCTTCTAGAAATGAGGGATTAGCTTGAAACTTCGAGCCCTACTAATCGATGACGAGCGCACTGCCCTTGAAGAACTTCGCTATTTACTCCAGCCCTTTGAGGATGTTGAGGTTGTTGGCGAAGCCACAAATGCTCCAGAAGCCTTAGAGTTAATCTGTCATCAGGATTATTCAGTAATTTTTTTAGGCCTTTTTATGCCAAGCTTGAACTGGGTTGACCTAGCAAATCTATCCCGAAAAAAGCCGAATTCACCTGCAATTATCTTCATCACTGCTAACGCAGAATACGGGTTTGCTTTTGCCCTAAATGCTTTAGACTATCTTCTTAAACCCATTCACCCTAAACGTCTTGAAGAGGCTTTAACGAAAGTGCGGCAATTTCAAGGCATCCTATCTATACCAAAGAGTAATCCGCTACCCTCTGTTAGAAATGGAGTTATTGAACCTTCACCGCCTATGCGTCTAGAGGTTGTACCGGTTGAACATAGGGGTAAAATAGTTTTATTACACCAGAAAGACATAATCTTTATCTATACAAATAATGGTAATGTCTACATTAAAACCCAAAAGGACTCTTACCTAACCCTGTTTACCTTACAGGAGTTGGAATTGCGTTTAAGTTCCACTCTCTTTTTCCGCTCCCATCGATGTTATATAGTTAACGTTTCACGCATGCGAGAACTAATTCCCTATTTTAATGGGACTTACACCATAGTGGTTGATGACCATGAAGGCAGCCAAATCCCAATGAGTCGAACCAAATCCCGTATACTCAAAGAAATGTTAGGTCTTTAAAGCATATTTCAAGAAAAACCGAGGCATTAGCCTCGGTTTTTCTTGAAATCAGTGATTGTCTAGTAGGCATTAATCGATACAATTCGATTAATTCTCCTCATCATCGGTTCCGAACTAATTTACTATTAGTGACTCCTCAGGGCATTCTTGACTGGATAAGTCTGCATCTTTTATTATCTCACTTGTGATAAACACATTGGGTAAAATATTATTAGCATAGTACTTAGCACTGGCTATTTTCCCTTTGTAGAAGGTAATATCGAAATGATCCGGAGATAATTGAGCTATTTGTTTTTGAGCGATCAGTGCCTGTTCAAGCAAACATTCAGCAACCATAACCTGAGAACATATGAAGAGAGTTCTGATGGCATATAAACCGATCAACTCTTCCATCTTGTTAAGCTGCCAGGTATCGTATAATTTCTTGACGCCATCCATACAATGATAGGCCTTTTCTAGGTTTATGAATTCCTTCTCTAGACCAGGGGTGCCCTTGTGAGCTTGAATAAAGGCCAATATGTCATCCATCCAATTGGCAAAAGGTTGGCCATCTCCCATCCGCATTTTACGTTTCACAAGATCCTGGGCATGAATGTATGAGGTGCCTTCCCAGATGGTCGATATTTTGCAGTCTCGCACATACTGCTCTATTGAAAACTCCTTGGTGTAGCCAACTCCACCTAATACTTGCATAGCTTCACATGTCATAGCAACCGCTGTTTCACTACTATAGCACTTGATCAAAGGAGTGAGTATTGCCGCAATATCCTCATATTTCTTGGCTTTGATTCTATCACTAGAATTTTCGGCAATATCAAGACTGTAGAATCCCTTAAATATCATAGCCCTTATCCCTTCAGTTTGAGCCTTCATATCAATTAACATTCTTTTCACGTCAGGATGCTTAATAATTGGTACTCTTTCTCCATTTATGTAGCCTTGGATTCTTTCAACAGCATATTGGGAAGCTTGTGAATAGGCTGCAGAAGCTTGAGAATTAGCGTTGTGTCCCGCTCCGATACGGGATTCATTCATCATTCGGAACATCATTGCCAAACCTTGGGATCGACCCTTTTCATCCGGAGGTGCACCTAGCATTATACCGTAACATTCATCATTTTCTCCGTAGTTTAACATACACGTAGCTGATCCCTTGAGACCCATCTTATGCTCCACCGCTATGGTAGTTACGTCATTAGGTTTTCCGACGCTGCCATCTTCGTTAACCCAATATTTCGGTACAATATACAGCCCTAAACCAGCTGATCCTTTACAGCCCTGAGGGGGTCGTGCTAACACCAAATGGATAATATTATCACATATAGAGCCATCTCCAGCCGTGATAAACATCTTAGTCCCTTTGATCTTATATACCCTAGGGTCATCTGTTGGATAGGACTTCGCTAAAGCATCTCCTACATCTGAACCTGCAGAAGGTTCTGTGAGGTTCATAGTCCCTTGCCATTTACCACTTAGCATTTTGGGAATAAACCTTTTCTTATCATCCTCCGTACCATAATTCAGAATCACATTAGCTGCACCCGAAGTAAGTTTAATGTTTGTATTCATGGCTGGGCAGGACGCCGAAACCAGCTCTGATACTGCTTTGAAAATAAGGAGAGGCATCCCACTTTCTACTTGAACACATTCACTGCTGGAACCCCACCCGTTTTTCTGAATAAATTGAAACACTTCTCTATAGCCTGAGGGAGATGTTACAATCCCATTTTCAAAGCGCACAGGGTTTTTGTCACCTGCAGCATTAATTGGACTTATAACCTCACGACACATTTTATATCCTTCATTCAAAATCTGATCAATATCTTCAATACTGTATTCTTTAAAACGTTCACACTCTAATACTTCCTCAGTAGGTAACCATTCTTTTAAAATAAATCTTAAATCACGAGTATCGTATTTAAATTCCATCTGCAGATTCCTCCAATACAATTAACTAGATTTACTCCCTTGAAAATCTCTCAAGGAATAATTTCATGTAATCCAGCAACGCAAAGAATCCAAAACTGTAAGAAAACCCACAGAAGTTATTTATTTCTTCTGTGGGTTTTTCCCTCGGGCGACCTGGAATGTTACTTTTAATTTACTATCAGAGACTCCTCAGGACATTCTTGACTAGATAAGTCAGTGTTTTTAATTATTTCGCTTAAGATAAATACATTGGGCAAAATATTTTTGGCATAGTACTTAGCACTAGCTACTTTTCCCTTGTAGAAGTTAATGTCGAAATGGTCCGCCGATTGGTCTATTTGTTTTTGGGCAATCAGAGCCTGCTCAAGCAAACTTTCGGCTACCACTACCTGGGCACATATAAATAAAGTTCTTGTCGCATATAAGCCGATTAATTCTTCCATCTTATTTATCTGCCATGAATCGTATATTTTCTTTACTTCATCCATACAATGATAGGCCTTTTCAAGGTTATTGAATTCCTTCTCTAAGCCAGGGGTACCCTTGTTAGTCTGAATAAAGGACACAATATCTGCCATCCAATCAGCAAAAGGTTGGCCATCTCCCATCCTCATTTTACGTTTAACAAGATCCTGGGCATGAATGTAAGAGGTTCCTTCCCAGATCGTCAATATTTTGCTATCCCGTACAGACTGCTCTATAGGAAACTCATTAGTGTAGCCTACTCCACCTAATACTTGCATGGCTTCACAAGTCATAACAACCGCTGTTTCACTACTGTAGCACTTGATTAAGGGTGTAAGAATAGCAGCAATAGCTTCGCATTTTTTGGCTTTGACCTTATTATTTGAGTTTTCGGCGATATCCAGACTATAGTATCCTTTAAATATCATTGCCCTTATCCCTTCGGTGTGAGCCTTCATATCCATCAACATTCTTCTCACATCGGGATGTTTAACGATAGGTACCCTCTCTCCTTTGATGTAGCCCTGGACTCTTTCCACCGCATACTGGGAAGCTTGAGCATAAGCTGAAGAAGCCTGAGCATTAGCATTATGTCCTGTACCGATACGGGATTCATTCATCATTCGGAACATCATAGCCAAACCTTGGGATCGTCCCTTTTCATCCGGAGGTGCACCCAGCATGATACCGTAGCACTCATCATTCTCACCATAGTTTAACATGCACGTAGCTGATCCCTTGAGACCCATCTTATGCTCGACCGCTATGGTAGTTACGTCATTAGGCTTACCCACGCTGCCGTCTTCGTTAACCCAATATTTCGGAACAATATACAGCCCTAAACCAGCTGATCCTTTACAGCCCTGAGGGGGTCGTGCTAACACCAAATGGATAATATTATCACATATGGAGCCATCACCAGCCGTGATAAACATCTTAGTCCCTTTAATCTTATATACCCTAGGGTCATCTGTTGGATAGGACTTCGCTAAAGCATCTCCTACATCTGAACCTGCAGAAGGTTCTGTGAGGTTCATAGTCCCTTGCCATTCACCATTCAACATTTTGGGAATAAACCTTTTCTTATCATCCTCCGTACCATAATTCAGAATCACATTAGCAGCACCGGAAGTTAATTTTATGTTCGAACCCATTGCCGGACAGGCCGCCGCAATCATCTCGAATACTGCTTTGTAAATGATTAAGGGCATGCCTCCTTCAACTTCAATACACTCACTACTGGAACCCCACCCGTTTTGCTGGATAAATTGAAATACTTCCTTATATCCTGGAGGAGATGTTACTACCCCATTTTCAAAGCGCACAGGGTTTTTGTCACCTGCGGCGTTAATTGGACTTATTACTTCACGGCAAACTTTATATCCTTCTGTTATAATTTGATCAATATCCTCAATGCTATAAAATTCCTTAAAACGGTCACATTCCAGGACTTCCTCAGTAGGCAACCATTCTTTTAAGATGAACTTTAAATCCCGAGTGTTGTATTTAAATTCCATGCAAATTCCTCCAATTCTAGTAAGCCTTCGCCATTAGCAAAGGCAAACAATAACTGATTATATTACAAGAACCGTGCCAACCTTGGATAACGCATAGAAAATACTTTGTGCAATCTGGGAATCAGACTAAACCAAGCCAAACAAAAAAACATAAAAGGCTTGGCCTTCATAGCCTATGGAAACTTTAGAGAGACTCACTCTTTCTGTAATCTCGGCTTAATAAAGCCACTTTATTTTACAAATTTTTCTGCAGAGGGGTCTATCTTGTATAGAATTGGGACAGATATGCTAACTAATAGCCTTGTATTGTATATAAAACATACAGTATGCGGGGTATTTGTTATAATCGAAGTCATGATAAAATAGTCGTAATCTCAAATGCAGTAGATGTGAAATGGACAACACTAATGACTCATTAAGGAGCGGAGATACCAATGGAAAAGCTGATAGTTTTAGGAACGGGTCATGCAGCAGTAACTAAATGTTATAATACCTGTTTTGCAATTACGAACGGGACTGACCATATTTTAGTGGATGCTGGGGGTGGCAATGGAATATTGGGAGTTTTAGAGAAGGCTCAGATCCCTTATCATAAAATTCATAACGCCTTTGTCACACATAAGCACACTGATCATTTGCTGGGTATGGTGTGGATTATTCGTAGAATTGCTATGTCAATTCTCGAGGAGCAGTATGATGGGAACTTCAATATTTACTGCCATCCAGAGTTAATTGGCAATATAAGTGCCATAACAGCAGCGACCCTCGATAAGGTCATTACTGACTTTATCGGCAAAAGGATCATCCTAATTCCTGTGGCAGATGGGCAGATTAAAAACCTAGCTGGTTACGATTTCACCTTTTTTGATATACACTCCACAAAGGCAAAACAATTTGGCTTCACTGTTAAACTGAACAATAGTAAAACTCTTACCTGCTTGGGTGATGAACCCTATAATCCGTTATGTCAGAAGTATGTAGAAAACAGTGATTGGCTATTATGCGAAGCCTTTTGTCTTCATCGGGATCGAGAAATATACAAACCATATGAGAAACACCACAGCACAGTGAAGGACGCTTGTGAACTTGCCCAAAAGTTAAGCATCAAGAACCTAGTTCTATGGCATACAGAGGATCAGACGATAACACATCGCAAGGAATTGTATACCGCCGAGGGAAAAGAGTATTATGACGGCAATCTTTACGTTCCTGATGACCTTGAAGAGCTTTACCTTTGAAGTATGACAGGGGGACGGTCCTTTTTGACACACATGTGTGTCAAAAAGGACCGTCCCCCTGTCACGTATTGCCCTTGTCACGCCAAGGCTCGTCCCACGGCTTTTGCCACGGGTTCGATTCTTTCCATGAGTTCAGCAAAGTTTTTGAAGTTCAGGGATTGATCTCCATCGCTTAAAGCCAGATCCGGTTGGGGGTGTACTTCGATCATTAACCCATCTGCCCCTGCGGCAACCCCCGCTAACGCTACTGGGCTGACGAGTGACCATTTTCCTGTTCCATGACTAGGATCCAAAAATACCGGTAAATGAGTTAATTCTTTCAAGGCAGGAATTGCAGTAATATCTACCGTGTTTCGAGTATACGTTTCAAAGGTTCTGATCCCACGTTCACATAAAACGACCTGATCGTTTCCTTCGGCCATAATGTATTCTGCGGCATAGATCCATTCCTCTAGGGTTGAGGCCAAACCACGTTTTAGGAAAACTGGGAGTTTAGTTTTCCCCACTTCCGTTAGCAGGGTGTAGTTTTGCATATTACGAGATCCGATCTGAAACATATCAGCCACTTTCGCAACCTGCTCGATGTCACGAGCATCCATAACTTCCGTTACCACTGGAAGCCCTGTTAGGGCCTTAACCTGGGATATTGTTTCTAAGCCGATTTCCCTTTTGCCTCGAAAAGAATAGGGAGAAGTTCTTGGTTTATAGGCGCCCCCTCTGAGCATTGTGGCTCCTAAACGTTGAACTTCCAGAGCGGTACTTAATAACTGCTCATAGCTTTCGATAGCACAAGGACCTGCAATAACGACCAACTCAGAGCCTCCGATGATAACATCTCCCACTCGAACCTTAGTGGTTTCCTGTTGTTCATCCTTCCGCCGAGCGATAAGTTTCATCGCGCTCCCCTTCTTCCTTACTAAAGCTTTCATCAACCTTACTAATTATCAGCATCTACCAGATCTTTACGTAATATCACAGCATTACGCAAAAAGATGTGTCGGATTTCCCGTTGGCTACGAGTAGTATTAGCGTGTAAAAGTACACGTATGCAAAATGGAAGTGCACCCGGCACTGGAATTTCCGTCGAACAAAGAAGCGGTACTAACTGCCAGCCAATGGCTCTTGCACTTGAAGCAGGAAAATCCGCATTTAAATCTGGGGTAACCGTAAAAATAGCACTTACTAAATCGTCTGTACAAAGTGAGTTTTCCTTTAGAATCATTTGTAAAAGTTCTTGGGTTGCTTCCCGAATCTCCTCCGCATCGTTGCGACTGACGGTTGTCGCACCTCGTATACCTCGTTGCATATTCTCCCCCCTTATTCTTTGGGAGCCACGCGATGTCCCAATCCAACAGCTACCTCATCTAAATGTAAGAGCCCGATTCCAAAAAATACTGCCACACTTAAATGATCGTTCTGACGAGCGATTCCAATTTTTCCACCTATATTCAAGCCTATGGCTTTGTTCATTATTTGAGTTAAAGCTTCACGAGTAGCACCAGCTACCGCCCCTTCATCCCCATGGATCTCTTGAATTACCCCTTCTCGTTTCGAGGCTACTATAGCGCGCTCTACAATTTTACGAATCGAAGCCACATACTCACCACCGTAATCCACTGCGGCAGTCTTAACCCCATTCCTTAAATAGGACTCTTTTAAATGCATCTCTTCATCTCGGCTTTCTGTCATAGCCATCTTTAACGCAGCAAGTGCAATTTTTTTACTTTGTGCCATAATTATTCTTCCTCTCCTCTAAAATAAACTTGTTAACTCTAGCAAGAAAAAGACACCTCTCAGTGTCTTGATTTCTTAAAAACCATCCCACCATTCTTCAACTATTAAGTTGCAAATTAATTGAATGGGGAAAATTCACAAGCATCCTGCATTAACTATAACTCATCCTACCATACTACCCTCCATTTCTCATCTAAATTGTATGAGAAAACAGCCAAACACAATATTTACCAACAATTATAGTACGACATAGAGCGCTTTGCAACATTACGGTTTGACGATTAGATTCTGAATGTTCCCTTGCAATATGAACGTCTGATTTTGACGTGGTTCAAGCAATTGGGGGTCTTTTCTTATAACCTGAACCTTAACACTCTGAGCAATTCCTATACCATCCAATTGGATCTGCCCAGATTTAACTCCTATCTGTTGTTCTCCTTTTGTTAGGGTAGCAATGACTGTCCCATTTTGAACGACACGAATAGGAGCGGCTGGCGTCGCTTTCAACGTTATCTGCCAAGTTTTAACGGATTCTCCTAGCTCAGGTTTAGCGAGTGCCGGTAATTCCATAGCAGGAGCTTCAACCTCAGCTGCTACGGTCATATAGAAATCAAGGGGATCCCTTACAGCACTTAACTGCATTAATAAGAGTATAACAGATGCCAGAACCAAAACTCTGATAATTCGACGCTCTCCATGCTGAACCACATTCCAGAACCACTCTAATAGGCTTCCTCTTCGACGCACGTACATCACCTCGATAAGAGTTTATGCAGGAAGCTTATCAATCAGACCATCTAATCTACAACATTCCCGACAGCTTGGCCTGCTCTGTAACCCATGGCAAAAGCGGCCTGAAGGTTATAACCACCCGTAATGCCGTCTACATCAACAACTTCCCCCGCCCAGTAAAGCCCTTCGACACATTTGGAGGCCATAGTTTTAGGGTTGATTTCCTTGACATTTACTCCCCCAGCCGTAACAATCGCAGTCTCAATGGAAAGGGTTTCGGTAATCGTGAGAGGTAATTCCTGAAATAATCGTATCAAACCCTTGCGTTCTTCACGGCTAATTTGATGCACTACCCCCTCAGGATTTATTCCACTTAGACGGATTAAAACTGGAATCAGACTTTGAGGCAAGAGTTCATCTAGAGCGTTCTTAAACTGCTTATTGCTAAATTTCTGGAAATCCCGTTGTACTCGAATGTCTAACTGTTCCGCCGAAAGAGCCGGTTTCAGATTAATCCTAAGCTCAACTTGTTTGTCTTCCCGAAGAGCATCCCCCGCTTGACGGCTCAAAGTCAAAATAATTGGACCGGATACTCCAAAATGGGTGAACAGCATTTCTCCAAATTCTGCAGCCTTCTTCTTGCCCTCGATCCATAGCGAGCATTCGACGTTTCGCAGGGCAAGTCCCTGCAGCTCTTTCACCCACTCCTCGGCTGTTTTAAGGGGAACCAAGGCCGGCCGAGGAGTAATCACGCTATGGCCCAGTTTTCGGGCAAAACGGAACCCATCCCCGTTTGACCCGGTTGCTGGATAAGAGGATCCACCAGTACAAAGAATTACAGAGGGTGCATAATATTTTTTTGAACCGCTTCCTCGTACCCCTACGACATGTCCATCCTCCACTAACACTTCTTCCACCGTGACTCCGGATTGTACCTTGACTCCCATATCCGACAGAAAGGTTGAAAGAGCCTCTACGATCTTCTCTGCATCATCAGATACCGGAAAAACTCGTCCTCCACGCTCGACTTTCGTCTCAACTCCATAACTCGAGAAAAATTCCCGTAAGGCTACGTTATCAAAACCTCGCAAAATGCCGTGTAAGAAGCGCCCATTTCCAGGATAATGACTAATAAAATCCGACACATTTTCTACATTTGTTATATTACAGCGTCCCTTGCCTGAAATTGCGATTTTCCTGCCTAGGCGTTCCTTCTTTTCTAGTAGAAGGACTTTTGCCCCTGCTTTTGCAGCTTGCCCTGCAGCCATCATCCCAGCGGCCCCGCCACCAACAACTATTACTTGATATTCGTTCATTATACATCCCTTTCTTACTGAACTTAACCCAGCCTTCTAATCTTATAGTTAGTATTAACCCTCCGGTCAAGCTTCTAATCTTGGCACTGATTACGGAGTATTTTTGCCCAAAAATCCAATCTGTGCTAAGATTGAGAGTAATCTATCACAGTTCAAAAATTTAGTTCAGGGGGAATATACTATGAGTCTTGATCATCGAACGACTATTGTAGCCCAGATTTCGGCTGCAGTAGCCTGTAATGCCCTAGCAGCGCTCCGTCTTGCCATTACTGAGGGATTAGATGCAGGTTTAACTAAAGCAGAAATCCAAGAAGTTATCAGCTTAGCTAAGGATGTTCAGCAACAACCTATTTCACATGTGAGCCATTTAACCAATCAAATTCTACGTGAGCCGCAGAAAAAAACCCACGAGCATAGTGCCCATTGTGGGTGTGGCGGACACCATGCTTAAAGGGAGAAAAATCCCCTGCTCTCCGGATCGCTAGTTGCACAAACTAAACATAACTCTCCATTATCAAAAATTCGCTTGCCGCATTGACTACAATATTTAGGACTGCCTTCATGGATTAATATTTTGCCCGTGAGGAACCGATGCGTCAATGGCTTATAATTGAATTCCAAGGCTTGTGAACGACAAGTTTCCAGACAACGATGGCATTGTACACACTTCTGAGGTTCATAAATGAGCCGCAGGGATGTAATCTTTTCTTCTTTAGTAGGATCTAACCTTATCGGATCCGGGTTCCTTTCCTCCCGCTTTTGCAAAGCACCCTGGGGACAAATTGCTGCACAAACCCCACAGTTTGTACATGAATCAGCAATAGATATAGTGTGAAAAGGAATCTTCTCTTCCGAGGAAGCCTCGAAAGCTTCGATTAACCATTGCCGTGACTTTGGTATAGCATAGGCTTCATCTGCAGCCATACTGGGCAGCCATTCCTCGATTTTCTCTCGACTTTTCTGCCTCCAGCCAATTTGCGAATTCGTTTGACCAACAGAGTTTTGAGCTACACCTTCAGAGTTCCCTGACTCAATTGTATCCCCTTTATCAGGTCGGACTTGAATTTGTATTACAGGATGCTCCGGCCAGTCCGAATGAATTTGTTTAAAGGTCTCAACACTGGAAGCACATGCTTGTCGATCCGTGCAATCTGCACAAACTCCTGTAATGATTTTAGCTGGTTTGTCCTTAGCTAAGAGCATCAGAGTCATCCAACTATCTCGATCCAGCATTCCTATACAGGGAATCTCGAAACCGAGAGGGATTGCCTTTGGACAGCTTAAGATAACATCTTCCGCATGAAAAAGATAATCATGGAGCTTATCCATTGTCTGATCGGCAAAACCATCACTCGGACAGACCGCCATACAAACTCCACATTCTGTGCATTGTCTAGTATTTAGCTCTCGAAATTCGGAGATCGCTTGATGCGGACATCCCTCTATACATAGTTTACATGAACGGGCATAGGGTTTTTTTGTATTTAAACAATTGCCGTTATGGAAGACCATTTGACATGTCATATTAATATCCTCACTTATCGAGTACTTGTACTTGACTATTCGCTTTCAATCTCAGATTACCTTCCTATAGGATTACCTTTCACTATCACCCTCATTCGTAACCTTCAGTGTTTAGAAAACTTGGCTGGCGCCCACGAAGACATTGTCTTCGCACGTATTAGCCCTTCTTGCAGACACTGTCTTCGCAAGTATTAGCCTTCTTGCAGTATCAACGAAAAGTTATACTTTCTGTCTAGTTCAAAAGAGGCAGGAGACACTTTAACAAAGTGTTTCCGCCTCTTTAATTCAATGGTAAGGCCCTTTACTTCTACAAATTAGAGTGGTTCACCCTACTAGGTTTACCTATTATTTTAGAAGAAGTGCCTTGGCAAGATGGTTCTCAACGCCCACTAAGTGATCTAACATAAGCTTCTGAGCTTGCTCCGCATCACGGTTTTTAATAGCCTGAAAAATCGCTAAATGCTCTTGAAATAACTTTTCAGGGGTGTCTTCATGTTCATAGAGTTTGCTTCTACTACTCTTTAAGGCCTTTTTCATGGTATCCGAAAGGGTGTTCATGAGGCGGAAGAGGATCTTATTATGGGTTGCTCTGGCAATTGCGTAATGAAAATTATGATCTGCCTCTTCCCCTAGGTGATGGGATTCCAAATCTTTCCTCATGATTTCTAAAGCCTCAAACATCTCACTAATCTCATCTTCATCCGCTCGTTCAGCAGCTAAGCCAGCAGCCTGCACCTCTAGGATCTTACGTGCTTCATAAAGTTCTAGATCCGTATCCTTCTCTATAAATAACATCCAGGCTAAGGGAGTCACTACTGATTCTATATTAACCTGCCTGATGAACGTACCTTCACCAGAACGAACTTCGATTAATCCCATCATTTCCAGAGCACTAATAGCTTCACGTATTGATGCCCGACTGACTTGAAACCGTTCAACCAATTCCCGCTCTGAGGGCAGTCGGTCACCGGGTTTTAGCTGCCCTTGAGCGACCAGTTGACCAATCTGATCAACAATCTGCTCGTAGATTTTGCGGGTTCTAATGGGTTTTAATAACACCCTATTTCACTCCTTGCACACGGTTGTATAAATTAAGTGTATCATAGGTCTCCGATATATGAAATATGGGAACACTTTATTATTAAAAGTGCTCCCATATTTTCAGCTCTGTACTATTTCTTTTTACCATTTTTATAAGATTCCGCTAAGATCTGGATTGTATGCACAACCTCTTCTTCGATCCCGGCATTTTCTACTCCGCTTTTCAATTGTAAGCGACAAGCAGGGCAACCAGTTGCTACTGTATCTGTATGGGTTAGCTCAATATCCGCTGTTTTCCGATCCGAAATCTGTACTGAAAGATCCGGATGCACTAGACTGAAGGAACCGGCCATTCCACAACAGCGGCCAGGCTCTTTCATTTCAATCAGTTCAACCCCGGGGATACTCTTTAAAATTTCTCGAGGTTCAGTATTAACCCCCTGCCCACGATTTAAATGGCAAGGATCATGATACGTTACTTTCCGTTCAACCCGACCTAAGCCTTCTTTTTTAAAGGGAACTTTTTTAATCAGGAATTCCGAAATATCATAGGATTTACCAGCCCATTTATCCGCTAAGGCTTTAAATTCCGGCTCATTATCGAGCAATTCACCGAAAACATGCTTCCATGCGGTTCCTCCAGATGAACAAGCCACAACTAACGCGTCTGCACCAAGCTTCTCAAAGGCTCTTAAATTTCGTTTTGCTAAGGCTGCTGCAGAGTGAACATCACCATTCACCGAGGCAGGAATACCACAACATCCCTGACCTTTAGGAATCACTACTTCAATGTCGTTTTCTTTGAGTACCTCGACGACGGCTTTTCCGATATCCGTATAGAAATAGTTAATCATACATCCAGTAAAGAAGGCCACTCTCATCTTCGGATTTTTAACTTTAACTACTTCCGGAAATTCAGAACGCAAGGTCCTACTAGCTAACATCGGGAATACTTTATCTGTACCTATACCAATGTCAAAACGCATCCTAGCAATACGGTCACTTTTGTGGGGTACATGCTTCAAGGCCATGCCCTGAAAAATACTTCCGGTCTTCATCCCAAAATCAAACATGCGCTGCATCTTAAGTGCTGTAAAAGCTATCTTTTTGACAGGGTGTAAACCCTTTTTTCGAACCGCTTCTGCCCTTGCAGCCAGGATTATTTTATCGAATCGAACTCCACATGGACAGTTCGTGTTACAAGCCATACAGGTTGTACACAAGGAAAAGCGATCAGCCAGCTTTTCTGTCATTTCAAGCTCGCCTGATAGGAGATACTGAACTAAGCTGATTTTCCCTCTTGCAACTCCTACTTCTTGGCGAGTTTCCTTGTATATAGGACAAACCTCCATGCAGTTTCCACATTTCATACAGTTATGGAGTTCTTCAGTAATCGAATCCAGCGAATTATATACGGACACGATTAGTCCCTCCTTACTATCTTCCCAGGGTTCAACAAATAGTTGGGATCCAGGGCTTCTTTCATTCTTCGCATTGCTGCGACTCCAGCTTCTCCAAACTCCCAATCAAGATATCCCATTTTAGCAATCCCAATCCCGTGCTCTCCTGAAAGAGTTCCTCCCAAGGATATTGCAGTTTTGAAGATTTCATCGACTGCAAGGTGAACACGCTTCATTTCATCCTCATCTCGCTCATCGGTTAAAATTGTAGGGTGAAGATTCCCGTCTCCTGCATGTCCAAATGTGGCAATCTGGAGATTGTGTTTTTCAGCAATCTTGCGAATTGCTTTAATCATATCGGGAATTTTACTTCTAGGAACCGTAGCATCCTCGAGTACTGTGGTTGGCCTCTTCTGGGCGAGAGCAGGAAGTGCCCTACGACGAGCTAACCATAGAAGATCGCGTTCTTGATCATTCTTAGCGATTTTTATTTCCACAGCCTGTTCTTCTTGCAAAATTTGTTCGACCAAAACGGCTTCCCGTTCGACAACTTCTTTATATCCGTCTACTTCAATCAGGAGGACTGCTTGAGCATCCATAGGGAGTCCTGCATGAACAAAGTTTTCAACGGTTTGAATCGTTACATTATCCATAATTTCCAGGGTTGCTGGAATAATCTTATTACGGATGATTGAAGCGATAGCCTTTCCTGCCTTATCAACGTCATCAAAAACAGCTAAAATACTCTTACGGGCTTCTGGAGCAGGAATTAGTTTGACGATAATTTCCGTAATAATCCCAAGGGTTCCTTCGGCTCCTGTAAAGAGTGCCACCAAATCATATCCGGTGACATTTTTAACGGTTTTTCCACCCCAACGGATAACTTCCCCATTGGCTAAGACAATTTGTAATCCCATAATATAATGCTTGGTTACCCCGTATTTCAGGCCACGTAATCCGCCCGAACACTCTGAAAGAGATCCACCCATGGTTGCTGTTTTGACTGTACCAGGATCCGGTGGGTATAACAAACCATGTTTTACCACTTCATCATTGAGTGTCTGAATGATTACCCCAGGTTGAACTGTAGCCGTTAAGTTATCTTGGTCAACTTCTATAATTTTATTGAGATTGAGCATTGAAAGAACAATGCCTCCACTTATGGGAATAGTTCCTCCACTAAGATTTGTGCCAGAACCGCGTGGATAGATCGGAATATTGTTCTTTGCAGCTATTTTGACGACTTCTGCCACTTGTTCAGTAGAATTGGGCGAAACTACAACATCTGGCTTATGATGTTTCATCGCGGCTGTCGCGTCATAAGCATAGGTCATTAAGTCTTCCTGCTCAGTGAGAACATTCTCCGCACCCAGCACTTGAATCAGTTCTTGTAAGACTTCACGAGCTAACATCCATCTACCCCCTATATGTTTGTGAAAATTATAATTATGCCTGACTGTCAGACCACCTAACCCATATATTAATGCAATTATCATTAAATTTCAACATGTAAAACAGTTTCTTCTTAATTTTAATGGGAAGGGTTAATTAAGTTATTAACCCTTCCCTCAATATTTCCCTAGATACCTAATTTATGGAGAAGTTACTGAATTGTATAATTTAACGTGAATATTTTTGTTCAAGTAATCTCAGTTCTTGTTGAAAGGATTGACTAAGCCGAAAGAGTAATCTCTCCATATCCAAACGATGAAGAGATATATTTTCAGGACTTAGAAACTCAATTTTACGAAACTCTGGTTTGATTAAAAGAGGCAGCAAATCGTCTACATTCTCAATGCGCAGGGTTAAAATTATCGGAGCATAAGCTGCTTCATGGTTTCGTCGGCCGTTCTCTTCTGTCACTGTATAAACGTCTAGACTCAAATCGACGTCTTCAATGATGATTCCTTGAAGGGGTACATTGCGCAGTAAGGCGACTTGTTGCTCTCGCATTGTTTCAGCCATTAGCTCCTTGCTCTTACCTCCAAAGAAAAAGCGTCCACTTTTGGATTCACCACGATAATCCACTCGGATCCGTACGCGAATGTGTTCTGTAAGGAGCTCATTCCCAATTCGAATCTTCATCTCTGGTTCTCTCCGTTTCCTCAATTCGATCATTTCTATCGTTTATTGTTGTCTTAATATTCTTCACAGGTTCAAATTTCTCCTGCAAGCCTTGCTTTAGGGTTGGAATTTATGGACATACTAAGAAAACTGCAAAAGGTAATTAATGTTTGCTTTAAAAGGAGGATCAGAACATGTCCATGTTAAGAACAGCCGTTGCAATTTTTAAAGGACCTCAACAGACGAAAGAGGCAATCGAAGAAATCCAAGGGGAATCCTTGGCAAATAGTAAAATATCCGTCGTGGTTCGCAGTGAATACCTTCATCAAGGAGAATTCCGTGAAGAAATCGCGCATGAATTAGCCTATTACCCCAGCGAAATCAACTTAGACCAATTTAACGCTTGGCTCGTTCAAGCTCCGCCCTTCATCGTACCAAATATTGGAGAAGTAGTAGCTGCTGGTCCACTAGCCAGTCAACTCATGCATCAACCTAAAGGACGTGGGCTTGTTGAAGAACTTTTCACCTACGGACTTTCTGAAATACGAGCACGACATTACGAACATGAGGTGCGCACAGGCCATTGGTTCGTTCTGATCCAGACTGAACATGAAAAAATCAAATCCGTCTGCAATACTTTACGGAATTTCGGCGGGAAAGACATAGAGATATGGAATAAGGAACTTGACCATCCTATCTATCCTTACTCATAATCCCACACTGTTGCGTAATTCCTTGATTTCCTCCTTCGTCAAGGCTCTATATGCTCCTGGGGGAAGGGTATTCCCCTGACTTAACGATCCAAACCGGACACGTTCCAGCTTTAGAACTGGATACCCCACCGTTGCAAACATTCGACGAATTTGGCGATTTCGTCCCTCATGAATGGTTGCTTCTAGGATTTCTAACTTCGTGTCCTTAGGTTGACTATTCGTTGTTCTTGAAACACCGCTCACGCGTACGACCTTGGCGGGAGCGGTGTTTCCATCTTCCAGTAAGACTCCTTGGCGCAAATTTTCAAGAGCATTAATTCCTATTGGACCTTGTATCCAGACTCGGTAAGTCTTCTCAACTCCATAGGAAGGATGCATCAAGCGATGGGCTAATTCTCCATCATTGGTCAGCAATAATGCGCCGGATGTATCGTAATCCAACCGACCAACGGGATAAACCCGAACTGGAATGTCTTTCATTAAATCAATGACCGTAGGGCGCCCTTGTGGGTCAGACACACTAGTTATTGTGCCAACAGGTTTATTCAGCAAATAATAGTGTAACGATTCGGGATGTTCTACAGGCTTTCCATCGACTTCGATATAATCTTGTGTTTCGACTTTATGTCCTAAAGCACAGATCTTAGTTCCATTGACACTTACTCGACCTTCTAGAATAAGTTGCTCAGCCCGTCGTCGTGAAGCTACTCCAGCTTTCGCCAGCACCTTTTGCAAACGTTCTCCACTCTCTTTTTCTTGAGTCACAGTCCTTTTCTCCCCTTCCTAATTGAGCAACTACATGGCCATTTGGTACTTTATCATTATTACGAATCCCACTCAAGGGCGGTGTAGGGGCAATTCATTAATTGCCCCTACCGCAAGTCAAAAATTCCTGGTCCGATTTCAGGATATCTTTCCTCAACGTTTTTCCAAAACTGTTCGTTCTGACCGCTTCTCGGAAGATGCACAAGGTAATCTCCCGGAAATTTTTCCAGAACTTTAAAAGGAGTTTCCTGGTTGATTTTATTGATTAGACGAAATCCAACCCTTTGCGCATAGTAAAAGGTCATTGGCGGTGGATCGCTTAAAACCAAAATACTAGACGTTGGGGTATGCTCCTTAATCCAACGAGCTTGGGTGAGGTATTCCTGATTCCACTGATATTTCGGGGTTAAATCAGCATATGAACTCTTGTAGATGAGTACCAAGATCACTATTCCAAGCACGGTTCCAGGTAAAGAAGCCATCCAGTCAAGGGCATATGCACTTAATAAGGCGACTAAGGGTAAAACAGGTACTAAATAATAATCCAAGGGAATACTAGCACAAACCAATCCAATATATAAACTGCCTATTGCTCCCCAAGTTAAGAGGGCGAAACGAACAGGGGAGGGAGAAAAGAAGAGGCGCAGCAGGCCCCCTCCCGAGAGGACTAAAACTAATACGGTAAATCCTCGTTGAATATTCCTAGTTAATAACTTCCAGTCTAAATTTGTAGAATTAGCAACTTGTCCAGTCAAAATTCCCGAGACAAATTGACTGGAAGAAGAGACGTTATAATGTACCCATAAATAATATACTATTGGAGGAATTAGTACAATTATACTGTACTGGATAAGTTGCCTTACCCGTCCATTCTTCAAAGGCCAAAAACCAAGCAAGACAGCCACCGGAAAAAGCATAAGCTGGGGAAGTTTAGCTAAGACTGCGGCCGCCATTAACAAGGCTATTTTCCAGATTCCCTTTTCCTCTTGCTTAATCCTCCACCGCCAAGCCATAGCCAGTGCCCAAATGCTCCAGGCTTGGGCCATAGGTTCAGGCATTACAACTCGTCCATAATAAATTGATAAAGGCATTATGGAATATATAGCCGCTGCAAATAATCCCGCGCGGTGGTTAAACATATTCCGACCTAAATCATAGATTCCTACTATTGTAACCAAAGACAAAGTGACAGACCATAAACGCCCCCACAAATCTGACCAACCTAAAATTGTCCAGGTCCAAGCTAAAAGATATGGCAAAAAAGGAAACTCTAACTCGACATTCTGGGGTATAACTCCATCGTAATTAAGCTTAGGTAAGAAAACATTAGGAAAATCCAAGAGATGACCCATCATATGAGTCGCCATACTGGCGGTATCTGCCTGCCGCCAGGCTTGATCATCTAATAATGGGTTTGCAATTCCACGTAGACGAAGCAGCAAGGCAATCGAGAGAATTAAGGCCAAAGGGATGTATCGTTTTACGTTGCTTTCAGCGGGGCTTATTCCTCGGCCCATTCAACTGTGCTCCACTTTTGGCGTTTTAACTGATAAATGAGTTGAATATATCCCCAAATTGTTGCCCCAATTCTCATTTTGCTGGCACCTTTTTTAAGTTCATAGTGAAGTTTTAAAGGAACTTCGGAAACGCGCTCTGCATAGGGAGCCAATTTTAGTAATAGTTCAACCATCCCTGAAAAGTTCCGGCTTTTAATAATATTTGGTCCATATTGCCGGGTTCCTTCAGCTAATAACTTGAGTCGATAGGCACGATAGCCGCATGAGTAATCTCGAACCCCCTGAATAGGCGCAAAAAATTGCATGAATTTTCCCGCTCCCCAAGAAAGTCCTCTGCGCCCTAAAGACAACCCATGCTGTTCCCCGCCTTGAACATAACGAGAAGCGATAACAAGGTCAGCTCCGGAACAAATCTCCTCATACAGCAAGGGAATACAGTCTGCTGGTTGAGTGTTATCCGCATCCATTGTAATAACCACATCAGGCGCTTCACGAATCTTTTGATGAAGATTGCCAGGAAGATTCTCTAGCGAGTATTCCTCCCTGTACCTTGCCTCCGCGGGGCTAGATTCCTTCCTAATCGAAGTCTCGAGGTTGAACTTTAGTTGGGCAAGCTCATTTTGATATAAAACGTATTGAAAGCCGCTATTGATAGCTGCCCCAAGCCCTTGGTTCTGTTCATGATTCACTCCATGCACATTCTTGTGTGTCTGGGCATAGTTCTGGATGATATCAAAGGTATGATCTGTACTTCCATCATTGACAACAATGATTTGATGAGGAATAGCTGCACATTTGGTTTCGATATCTTCGAGCAAAGCAGGAAGTGCAGCATCTTCATTATAGGCAGGTAAAACAATATATAGCATACTAACAATGCCCCCTTTCGGTTCACTGTTAGTATGCACAAAGTAAGGTTCAATAAAACACTTTAGTGACAATCCAAATTGAAACTATCAAGCCTATGATATCTGCCAGTAACCCGATTTTAAGTGCGTAGCGATACTTCCTAATGCCAACAGAACCAAAATAAACTGTTAACACAAAGAATGTCGTATCAGTACTCCCTTGTAAAGTGGACGCTAAACGTCCTATGAAGGAATCAGGCCCGTATTCGTTAATAAGCTGGGTAGCTACTCCTAAGGCACCGGAGCCACTCAATGGCCGCATGATTGCTAAGGGAATAATTGCCGCAAAATTTTCTTCAAAGCCAAAGAACGAAAAGATTGGCTGCAACCAATAGGAAACAATATTCAGGGCCCCGGAATCCACGAACACTCGAATGGAAACCAGCATCCCAATTAAGAAAGGGAGAATTCGTACACCTGTTTTGAAACCTTCCTCTGCACCAGCTACAAAGGATTCATAAACAGGAACTTTGCGAAAATATGCTACTACCGGGACTAGCAATAAAATTAAGGGAATTGCCCAACGAGAAATCTCGGCAATTACGTTCATGTTTTCCTCCTGCGACGAATAAAGTAATCAACAAAAATTGCCACGAACATGGCAGATCCTGTCGCCACAATGGTCGTTCCGATAATCTCGGTTGGATTAGCAGAATTGGCGTTTAAGCGCACCCCAATAATCGTTGCCGGAATTAGGGTTATACACGAGGTATTAAGTGCCAGAAACGTGATCATTGCAGGGCTTGCTTCATCCGGTGTGGAGTTTTCTTTTTGGAGTTCTTGCATGGCCTTAAGTCCAAAGGGAGTTGCCGCATTACCCAGACCGAGTATATTAGCGCTTAGATTCATAATGATAGCTCCTAAGGCTGGACTATCCTGTCTAAGGGTTGGAAATAAACGACGAATTGCGGGCCCAAAGATCCGAGCGATCCCCCTAACAAGACCAGCTTCCTCTGCTAGGCGCATGATACCTAACCATAAACTCATGACTCCAATGAGTTCAATGGCGACCTGAACTCCAAGTTCTGCCGCTTTCATCGCTGATGTTGTCACGATTTCTATGTGTCCGTTTAAGGCAGAGACGATTATTCCGATCGCTAACATTAAAAGCCAGATGAGATTAACCATTTCCCACCCCCTGCCTAAATGTATGAAAAGGACAAACAAAAAAGAACGAGATCTTTCCCGTTCTTTCTGCTTGGTCTATATTCTTTAATCACGATCCGTTATTCGTGGGCAATAATTATTTCGTCAGACGCTCTTTTTTTCTTCTGAAACATTCCCGTGATTCTTTCCAGAAGATCTGGAACAGTGTCAATGAGCCTATCAACGACCACATTACTATCGACTGGAAGAAGTCGTATAGACCCGTTACCAACAACTAAAAAGGCGACCGGTTGGACTGAAACTCCCGCTCCAGCACCACCGCCGAAAGGAAGAGATGGTCCTTGACCCGGCGTACCGCCTCCGGAATTCCCAATCTCCTTGTCCTCCGGTGGAGCAAATTCACTACCGCCGGCTGCAAAACCACAAGAAACCTTAGAGATTGGAATAATTACAGAGCCATCGTGGGTTTCGACAGGATCCCCCACAATAGTATTTACATCGACAATTTGTTGGATGCTTTCCATGGCTGTTTTCATTAAGGATTCAATAGGATGATTCCCCACATTGTCTACCCCCTTCTACCCCGCTTAAACGTTCGTAATAGTGTCAATCCTACGAGAATAATATGACCTATTCTTAGATGGAATATGCATTGCACATCACAAAAGAAACCCTCTTTTTTAAACTGAGGTATAACCTCAATAACCGGGGATTTTACCTCCATTGTTACCTGTTTATAAAGATACGCAAGGGCATAGCCAAACATGGCCCAAAAAGAACCCGCTGCGATGGCTGTATGACATGCATCTTTATAGCCTATTTCAACTTTCCAATGGATCTTCTTACAATGAATCCCTCTGTAAAATTTCCTTTTAACACGATTGAAGTGTTTCAATAGGTAAGGTATATTAAGCCAAAGTCGACTTAACCATTCCAATCGTAAATAGCGAACTCGCGCTTTGGTTGTTGTTTTACGTACTCCGCCTTTTGATTCTGCAACTTGCTCGAATTCAAGCTGGGGACCCTTTTCCCACTCTAATTGCAGGGTAGGAATTTGATAGTTTGCTTGCCATAGTCCGTTAAACCCACGAAAACTAATATCAATATGGTCTTCCTCTTGGATTCGACGATATCGAAAGTCAACTTGAATTTTAAATACAAAGCTGATTAGTATTAGTAGAACCATAGCGAGGAAAAACGCTAAAACCCGCACCCAAACCCCTCCGTACTCCATACATCCTCATAGTGACTGACCCTAAATAAGTAAGATGTCCTATTTAATACAGAATTATTCAATCAGGCTCTTCAACGAATTTCCTTAATAAACAAAATTCCGCAAGTATTTCCTGGTTGTAATCCGTATTTTAACCTGAAAGGTACAGAAACTAAACTTGATCATTAATTAGGAAGATGGAGGGTTTAGTTATGATGAAAATGAGAAAAGTTGATCCCGGTACATTTAGTTTTTTAGAGCCAGGCTGGTTTATCTTACATGTCTTTGCTATATTTGGGATGATTATGCTCGGCATGTCCTTAGAACGAAGAAATTGATCCTAGGCATGGTTGATTAGGGTCGAAAAGATAATGGGCTGTAACAATCAGATTTGTTTGTTACAACCCATTTATCGCTTATGGATAGGATTTTAGATTATATCTTTCGCAGCATGTTATTTTTGTGTTTCAAGCGCTTTATCAGGTACTTGATGATGACCACTATACCTATACTCCCAAGAATAACGAAGGTATAGACAACCAGAGCAATACTATTTGGCTTACTTAGCAAAGCAAGGACATTGTTATTATGCTCGACTAGTTTCCTGCCCTGTATCTCCTTATAATACTGTGGAATCTGTGCTACTCCGGCCACTTTATCAAAGGACTTAAGATACTCAGCCGTTGCCAACCACTCTTTGATTTCATTGTTTCGTCCATTGACCTTATCCGTTATGATCTGTGCTTCAAAATCAGTTATCGGGTTACAATCCTTTGTTTTGGGTACGATGGATAACAGTCCCAAGGATTTGTCCCCCACAACGGAAAGCATCTGGGCCGTGTATAAACTAGCAACAACACGGTATAGTTCTTGGTCGTCAATCTCTTGAACCATGCCATCCGGTTTTTGCAAGGTTGCCTGTGTAACTTTATTAAAAATTAAACGATTAGGATTAAACGAAAAATTCAAACCTGACATATAAAGTTGAGCATCATCCATAATGGGGGCAATCGATGCATCAACTTCACAAGCTGTTTTAAGCTCCTTGCCAGTCAAATAGACAGCTATCAGAGGATAACCTGAGATGCCATCCTTTCCTACCCCTAAAGAGCTCACCGCAAAGGTATCGGCAACCGTGATATTTCCTTGCAGAAAAGAGGACCGTAGGGTTCCTGAAGGTACAATTGCCACTGCAATTGGATCATAGTCAGCGCCTTCAGCTTGCTTTACCGCATGAATGAAAGCATCACTTATGAGGTTACCCAGTGTATCTTCAGCGTGTTTGCTCCCGATTTCCGAAGTAGCTACAAAATCAAAGGGTGAATTGGCTAAAATCTCATTAAACTTCATACCAAAGTTATCCAAGTACGTTTCTTGAACTTTATCTTGAAAATCATCTATCATCTTCGTAATATCCGGGTCAAGATTAAAACCCTTATCAATTTGCTTCAGAGTATAGCGATCTAATTTCCAAGCCGACTGGGAGTCCTGGGAAATTTTAAGCACTCCTAGATTCTCCCCATATTCTCCCGTCGAACCGATGATGGTTTTACCAACCAAAATCGGTTCAGTTAACTTCGAATGGGTATGAGCACTAATGATGACATTGATCTCCGGTACTTCCTCAGCTAGGATTTCATCTTCTGAATCCGATTTATCTGCCCATGTACCCAGATGGGAAAGACATACTACAAGATCGACCTGCTCTTCTTTTTTTAATTGATTGGCAACCCGTTTTGCATTTTCAATAGTATCCGTGAATTCAACCTCCGACATAGGTGCTTTGGAGGCAGCATCCCTACCCAACAAACCAAAAACTCCAACTTTTACACCGTTTCGTTCAATTACTGTATAGTCTTTCACACCATAATCGAGGGCTGATTGCTTAAGGTTGCTCAGAGACTCAGATAAATTGCCCTCTTTATCACTTGGATAGGAAAGATTCGAGATAACTATTTGGGGTAGTTTATCCCCGCTCTTTTTTGCTGTCTTTAGACTCTCTGCTAAACCGTTGGCTCTGAAGTCAAATTCATGGTTTCCCAGGGTTACTACGTCATATCCCAACTGACCCATTATTCTAAGCTGAGGTGCATCGCTGGCGTAGATCGATTGGAAGAGAGTACCCATGGAAAAATCTCCGCCATCAACCAAGAGCAACTCAGGTTCAAGTTCCTTTTCTTGATTAATTGCCGTCTGTAACCGTGCATATCCTCCGAATTCTTTGACTGTCCCATTATGATTTATCCTAAAGGGCCTGAAATGATCATGCAGGTCATGTGTGAAAAGTAGGGTCATGGTTTTACCGGTTTCTGCGGTATCTGCGGCTGTCAATTTATGAGTGGATCCTAGAAGTAATGAAATAGTTATGACGAAAAAAACAAAGCGAAGTTTCGTTTTCATTCTAAACGACCTCATTCCGGTGTAGTGCTAAAACTTCATAATACAGTACCTGACATGATTATTAGGATAGTTCCCATAAATATAATGACGCGACTGAGCCATAAGGAGAATATCGTTTTCGATATCTCTCGAATTTTTCCTTGGGAAGTTCTTTGAGTCCGTATAGGTTCATCATACCTCTACAGATAGCTAAATCCTTGTAACTTACAACGTTAGGACGAGTCAATGAAAAGATAAGTAACATTTCTGCGGTCCAAACTCCCACACCATGCAGGGAGGAAAGGGTTTCAATAATCTCCTGATCCGGTAAGTTGTGAAGTCCTTTAAAATCTACCCTGCCCGTTATAGCAGAGCCAGCAATCCCCTTGATGTATCCCGCTTTTCTCTCCGACATACCGCAGCTTTGAATTACAGACAGATCTTTTTCAGCGATGCTTTCCGGTGTAATCTGTCCCAGCAAGGTAACTAATCTGTTCCAGACAGTTTCCGCAGCCTTTTTCGAAATTTGCTGACTCACTACGCTTGATATAAGCGCCATAAAGGGGTCAGGTGTAATTTCACGTTTTATCACCCCTATCCTATCGATAGCTGCGCCTAGTTTCTTATCTTTAACTTTCAGGTAATCCATTTCCTTTTGTCCATAGGGGAAGGTCAGCATAGTTTATCCTCTCCAGATCAATGTCTTATTAAGACCAGGGACAGTCGTTTGGATGGCCATATATTAATTTAAACTATTCTACGTTGGTTTTGCAAATCCTTCACAGTGTCATAAGCTAAAACTACTACAAACCAAATTTGACAATTTATGCACCGTACAATGCATAGCCCCAATAATATGTAATAGGGGGGGATATGTATGTCCGTTCAGACAGGATCTCAAGACGAAATGAACATCATAAAAAAGGATGACGACTTAGGATTCTTATCTCAGGATATGGATAGTGAGGAACTGGAAAAACTAATAGAAATAGCTGGCTATTCATATGATTCTCTACAAGATATTTTCTATTCTACGTTGGATCCCTGGCAGAGAAAGGTTGGTTACTGTCGTTTGTATGATGAGGCGGCAGCTCCTATGGGGATGATCATAGATTGTGAACCAATTTACTTTGAATACAACGACAAAAAATGGATGATTGGCTTATGGAAAGGACAGTATGACTTAGTAACTGGTGCCGAAATAGGGGTCTATATTGGTGCATTAGATCTTAAGATACCCGGTGTTTTTATTGGTACCTTTTACAGTTGTGCAAGTGATACGGATCTTTTGCAAATGTCCTATACTTTAACGAAGAATGGTAAGACACTCTTTACAAGACAAGGAAAACACTGGTGGCTTACAGGTTTTAAGTTGGGTGAGTTTTCAGAGCCTTCAGAGCTTGTCATGAACATTAATATTACCTTAAAAGATGTACTCATGCGCGACGCCTTTGTGGTGGGTCTAAAAAATGCCGGTTATGCTGATGAGGACCTAATAATCTATTGTAATACGGTAAGCTTTAGGTTTGATATTCCACATACACCACAACCAGTGACAAGAAGACCTTCAACGGATCGACTTATACAAAAGAAAAACAAACTCTTATGCGATAAGTATCAAGAAATGACAAAGACCTTTGATAATCTGCAAGATAAACTGGGAGCCCTTGAAAAAGAGTCACCTGAAATGTATCGAAAAATTATGAATATCGGAAAGGCTAAGCCATTGGCTGAGATCTATGATTCGTTACTGAGTGTTGTGTTAGTTATGCTCGCCGTGTATCTTTCCTATAGGGTACTAAATAGTGGTGGTGAATAATCATAGTAACGAAACAGGAGCCGCCTTCATCCCACGACTTAAACCGTGGGCCTTCGGCTTCGTTTCTGTAAAGTAAAAGCAATCTCCATCAAGCCTCTGATGGAGATTGCTTTAATTTGAATCTTCTGTGCTTGCCGCCTCAGCCTCACTGAGGGAGGCCATTTCTAAGCTGGGCATATCATCTAGGGATCTTAAGCCAAAATGCAGTAGAAACTGTTCCGTTGTGGCGTAAAGAATTGGGCGACCCGGCCCCTCCTTACGACCTACCTCTTTCACTAAACCCTTTTCTACTAAGGTGGCTAAAGCACGATCAGATTGCACCCCTCTGATGAAGTCCACTTCTCCCCGGGTCACCGGTTGTTTATAAGCAATAATTGACAATACTTCGAGAGCAGCATTGGAAAGAGCTTGGGCAGGCTGCTTATAAAGAGTCTCAATATAACGAGCTACTTCAGGCTTAGTCCCTAATTTATAACCGCCATTGATTTCTAGAAGGGTTAATCCACAGGAATCTATGGCGTAGCGATTGCGCAGCTCATAAAGAAGCTCTTCGATTTTCGCTAAGTCCAACTCCAGTAGTTCAACAAGCAATTCTGGAGTTAACGGGTCCTTGGCAACAAATAAAAGCGCTTCTAAGGCGGCCGTTTCCGGTTCCCTAAACAGCAATTCTATCTACTCCTCCTCTACCGTGAATTCCCACGCCTTCTTAGTTGGAAACAGCATAATATCACTTAATAAGGTAGTTTGTTCAGCTCGCACCTTTCCGGATTTCAAAAGTTCAAGCAAGGCCAGAAAAGAGACAATCATCTCCATGCGCGAGCCACTTCTCATAAGCTGACTAAAACGCATCCCTTTCGGATGAAGCACAACCCGACGCAACACATCCGCAAGCATCAGATCGATAGCAATTTCGTCCGGCTCAACATAGCGGATTTCGTCTCCTCGCTCTGCGCGTTCTATGACTTTACAAAATGCTTGCCAAAGATCATCAAACTCAATCCCTTTAAGGGGATCTTCCGGTTTGACATTGGCCAATAGCCCTTCGACATTAACTTCACGATAATAGGATCGTCCTGAAGAAGTTTCTAATCCTTCTAATACTTTTGCCACTTGTTTGAAGGCTCGATAGGCAACTAACCGCTCAACGAGTTCTTGGCGTAGATCCTCCTCCTCAGCGGGATCTTGTTCGCTTTTAGGAGGTTTTGGCAAAAGTTCTCTAGACTTAATATAAAGTAGTTGGGCTGCAAGAACGAGGAATTCTGTAGTGACTTCCATGTCCATAGATTCCATCTGACGTACAACGTCCACAAACTGGTCAGCTATTCGCGCAATAGGAATATCATAAATATCTACCTTTTCTTGTTGAATAAGGGTTAACAACAAGTCAAGAGGACCCTGGTAGGCAGGAAGTTCAACTTGAGGGCTGGTGCTTTCATGCTCCATTTACAAACCCATGACGCAGCGTACTTCTTTCATGGTCTCCGAGGTTGTCACCCGCGCACGCTGGGCACCTTCTTCTAGGACTTTTTCTACCCGTCCTGGTTCTTCCCAATACGCACGTCGCTCCCTAAAGGGGCTGATCAGTTTCTCTAGATTCTCTGCAAGGTGACGTTTACAGGCGACACAACCGATTTTTCCTGCGCGACATTTTTCTTCTACTTCAGCAACTTCTGGGGTGTAGATTTTATGAAATTTATGCACAACGCAAACTTCAGGATGTCCCGGGTCATCTTTCCGCAGTCTCTCGGGATCTGTAACCATTTGTTGTACGCGAGTCTTAATCTCTTCAGCAGAAGCTGCAAGGGAGATAGCATTATGATAGCTTTTACTCATTTTTCGTCCATCAACTCCAGGCAAGAGAGGTACTTTACCCACAAGTGCTTGGGGCTCGGGAAAGACGGTTCCGAAGAGGTGATTGAAACGACGGGCAACTTCCCGGCAAAGCTCAATGTGCGGAAGCTGATCTTCTCCAACGGGTACTACATTTGCTTTATATACTAAAATATCAGCAGCTTGTAAAAGGGGATATCCTAGAAAACCATAGGTCCCTAAGTCTTTGCCCTGCAGACTTAATTGTTGAATTTGATCCTTATAGGTTGGAACACGTTCCAACCAAGACAAGGGTGTAAACATAGAAAATAGCAAATGAAGTTCCGAATGCTCTTTAATATCAGATTGTAAAAAGATAGCACTTTTCTGGGGGTCAATTCCAACACTAAGCCAATCTAGAGCAATTTCTCTTCTTAAACTAGGAAAGTTCAACTTATCTTCATATGCTGTTGTCAAGGCATGCAAATCAACAATTGAAAAGAAACTCTCATAATCATTCTGTAAGTTTACCCAGTTCTGAATTACACTTAGATGTCCAATATGCAACGCCCCTGTTGGACGCATTCCACTAAATATTCTACCTTTCACTATAAACAACCCCTTTAAACAATTTAGAGACACCTCTACTCCGAAAATAGGTTTATGTTAATGTCATCCCGAGAGATAGCGAAGGATCTAGGGCTTAAGATTCTTCACTTCGTTCAGAATGACAAGAGCGTACTGGATCTTCCTTCATCAGTGGTTCCGCACAGCGGCATGGGGTCTGATAGCACTAGAAAAACGGGGTCAATATCAGCGATATGATTTTCTGATAAGCGTAAAATATCCCAATGACCGCGGGAGAAAGGATTTTCCCTAAAATATCAGTAAAGAGAAGTACAATTAAGATAATCATACCATATTGTTCAATCACCCGTAACTGAGGAGCAAATCGTTCAGGCAATAACCCTCCGAAAACAGTAAAACCGTCAAGAGGAGGGATCGGTAAGAGATTGAAAACTCCTAAGCCAAGATTCATAAGTACTGCCGACTGAAATACAAGAGAAATAATTCCGCTCCATTCGGAACCTTGAATCCCAAGCATGGTTATAAACCATAACAGCATTAGCACAAAAGCAATGACCAAATTCATGATCGAACCTGCTAAAGCAACTAATATTTGCCCTCGTCTTTTGTCTCCCCGGTAATAATGGGGATTCGTTATAACAGGCTTAGCCCAACCAAACCGATATAAAAGAGCCATGATCGTTCCAAACAGATCTAAGTGTACGAAAGGGTTTAAGGTTAAACGCCCCTGACTTCGTGGAGTTGGATCTCCTAAACGATCAGCAACCCAAGCATGGGCAAATTCATGAAAGGCAAATCCGATCATTAATGCGGGAATATTTGCAATAATGGTCGTTAAATTAAAATCGAACAAATCCCTACCCCCTTCTAACGCCGGTTATTAACCCACTGACGAGCCATTCCCTGCTCTTCCTCTGAGGAACTGATCCTACCCTCGAGCCAAGCCATGCGTACCTGATCCAGAATTTCTCCGATCTCTGGACCTTGCTTTACTCCCATCTGTATAAGAGCCTTTCCATCAAGGGACATTTTAATCCTTTGACCAGCCTCAAGGCATTCTCTTATTCGCTTATTAAACCGTTCATCCCGCGCTAAAGCGAGGACAACTCTCTTGGGGGCCTTGTTTAATAAGCGATCCATTTCACTTAAAGTTAAGGGTTCCTGTAACGACTCACGCAAGTGTACGTAGGCATTTGTTTCATCTCTAAGGGATTTATTTAGACTTACTCGTTCAAGCAGCCTTTGAATTTGGTTGGTTTCCATTTTGGAAACAGAGACTAACCACCTCATATTTAGTGACCAATCGAGACTCACCTCAGCATCATCTAGGTCAAAATTCCAAGCCAATTCCTCGCCAAACCACGCTTTGAACAAACCACTCTGAACTAGGCATTGGCCCATTGCCAGATAATTCATTTCTTTAAAAATAAGCATGATTTCCTCAGTAAAACGTTCAACACTGAGCTTGGAAAGAACGCCCGTCTCAATGGCTGTATGTAAGGCATCAAGAGTTTCTTTTGCAAAATTAAACTTATATCGTTCTGCAAATCGGATAGCTCTCAACATACGGGTTGGGTCATCAATAAAACTAATATTATGCAAAAAGCGAATCTTCCTTTGTTGTAAATCCTGCCTGCCGCCATAGTAATCGACAAGTTCTCCAAATCGCTCAGCATTAAGACAAATCGCCATAGAATTAACCGTAAAGTCCCGCCGAAACAGATCATCCCGTAGACAAGATTCCTCCACCTGGGGAAGGGCTCCCGGGAAAGAATAATGTTCCCATCTGGTACTGGCAATGTCAAGATGGCTTCCATCAGGAAAAATAATCTGGGCAGTTCCAAACTTTACATGATGAGTTAACTTTCCATTCGGTATACGACGCATCAAGGCTTGGGCAAATTGACCACCGCTGCCTTCAACGACAAAATCCAAATCTTGGGTTGGAACGGAAAGTAATAAATCTCGGACAAACCCCCCTACCAGATAGACTGAACACTCTTCTTCTCCTGCAGTATCTCTCACCGCTTCAAGAAGACTTCGTACTTCTTCGGGTAGACGGCCTATCAAATCCAAAATATCCTGACGCACAGCAGCACTGCGTTCCCGAGCAAGTTGTGCTTCAATCGGAACGGATCCACCATGAACAAGGCGTAATACATCTGACCTAGAAACAATGCCAACGAGATTGCCTTCTTCTACAACGGGCAAACGTCCGATATCATGCTGAATCATGAGTCGCTGAACTTCATCCCAAGGTGCCTCTACATCTACTGTTGCGACCCTAGTGGTCATAAAACCTTTTACAGGAGCATGTTGTAAGCCGTGTTTAATTGCCTTATCAACATCACGCCTGGAAATAATCCCTATTATATTTTGGCCTTCTGTAACCGGAACTCCTGTATGCCCATAGCGCAATAGAATTTGTTCAACCTCACCTAGCCGCGTCTCAGGAGATACGGTCTTAACTGGAAAGCTCATGATATCTCTCACAAGATGCGGTCGTTTTGCACGAGTCCGAATAGCTGAACGCAATTCTTTCAGGATCTCGGAAAGCTTAGCATCTTTGATGGTGGCAGACGCAGCTCTCTCATGTCCTGCACCTCCAAATAACTGAACTAATCCATTAACAGGCAAACCACGACCTCGAGAGCGGCCTACAATATAGACCCTGTTCTCCATCTTAACCAGCAAAAACCAAGTATCTGCGCCTTCAAGTTCTCCTACTCGATGAGCTAATAGAGCAAGTCCACCAACATACTCCTCGATCTCAGCATAGGATATATACACAGGTAGTCCATCAAAGACCTCTGTTTGTCCCTGATCTAATAACTGTTGCAAGAGTTCTTTCTGTTCCTCAGTGAGCGGGCGACGCAAATTTTTGGAGATTACCCCTAAATTCGCACCTTGTTCTAATAAATAAGCCACAGCGTGAACATCACGTACTGTGGTATTATCAAACAATAAGCTTCCGGTATCATCATAGATTCCTATAGCAATTAGTGTAGCTTCAAAGCTACTCAACGGTAACCCCATCTCCGCTAGTTTTTCAACTAGGAGGGTTGCGCAAGCCCCAACGGGTTCGATAACCATGCCTTGTTTAAGTTTTCCTGCATAAGGATGATGGTCATAGATTTCCACCTCCACTCCAGGAAGCTTTGCTACCTTTTCCCCTAAGAATCCTACTCTATGAAGTTCATGAGTATCAACTAATATAACCCGAGAGACTTCTTCTAAATTAATATCTTGGGCCCTGCGAAACCTCAATTGATCTCTTGATAACGCCAAAAAGTCTTGAACAAAGACGCTCGGTTTCCCGTCCATGACCAAAACACTGTTTGGATAAATTTTTTGAGCAGCCACCATAGAAGCTAGCGCATCAAAATCGATTTGGCGATGTGCCAAAATGATATCCATATCTACATCCTCAAACTCCTATCCTCTTGGACTCAATCCACTTTAGGTCAATATTTAAAATTATACCATCTTTAGGTTACTTACAGCAACTTAGAAGGTTTCATTTCTATATTGAGCATTCGGAAAATGGTGTTTAAGCTGCCCTGTCGATGGTTTATCTCCCACAACCATCGAATAGACTACCATAGACAATAGAAAAATTAACAAAACAGTACTTATGGGTATCCGCTGGTTAAATAATAATCCAATTCCAGCCAATATAAGAATTAGAGGCCATAAATCGATGACATGTGTCCATAGCCCCCAGGATAAGTAGCCATAATTGAGCAGAAAGAAGATAATCCCTAACGCAATTAAGAGTAATCCTCGACTAAGGCTATCTGAGATTCTTCTCATTTTCTTCCCCCCCTCACAATTATGACGAGACCTAGGAAAATGAGAATGATCGGCCACATCTTACTCATATCAAACCAATAGGGAAACCAGCGCTCAAGCAAAAACACGATCCCCAAGACGACCAAAATTCCACCGGCAATTTTCGTGCGGTTTTCGTGATTCTCACGATTGTCAGGATACTCAGGCCTTCCAAACTCCTTAGCCGTCTTGTCGCCATTAGAAACTAGTTCCTTGACCTCAGCCCCGGCCTCACGCCTATAGGGATACCGTTCTTGTTCTGCAGGATCAATAGGTATAATCACCCAAGCTGCTAAATAGGCCAAAAAACCCACGCCCCCAGCAAATAAGGCAACTAGGGCAATAATTCGTACTAGGGTGACGTCAACTCTGAAATAATCAGCAAGACCTCCACAAACCCCTCCAATCATCTTGTCTCGCACCGACCTATAGACTCTCTCAGGCATGTTCGCTCCTCCATATCTTAGTCAAAATTTTACCTACACGTTTATTACGTATGAATGAGTGGGTTGAAATGTTTCCGATAAACTAAAAAAATAGAAGAAAACTTTTACCTGTGTAGGTAATACTTCTTCTATCTATCCTATCTTGCAGCGCCCACTTCTTCAAGTGGTATTATTATGATCCTCTTCGGTAACGTAAGTCTCCATTGGAGACTTACGTCTTATAGTCTGGTCTTCAACTTTAACCAACAATTCATTTGGATAATCGATTAATCAAATGTTCTCATTAATTTCTTCTGTCGCTTTTTCAATCTCCTCAGGAGACATTCCACTTTTGCCTAAGTTGAACTTAATAGCATCTGCCCAAAATCCGCTTTTGGCACTCATTTTTTTGAAAGCCTTGGCATTGACTTTACTCTCTTTTGCTCGTGCTTCCGCATTAGACTGCACGATGGAACAAATATAGAGAGCCTTTACGCGAGCATCATTATCCAGGTCATTAAACGTTAGGTTTAGTTCAGCAATTAGTTTCTGATAATACTGGGAAAACTCCTCAAAGGGAATTTCCGTCTCCATGTGTAAGTATTCTTTCAACTTCTCAAGCAGCTTATCCAATGTCCACCCTCCAAAAATTTACCTTCAAAATGAATCCTATATAGTATATAACCGTTTAACTAAAATGACAAGGGACTGTATTGGGGGAAAATTTGTGGATTGCCCTACTGAAAAAATACTGAAGCTGTTTTCCCCTCTTCTATTAACCGCTTTACAAGGGCAGGTGCCTTCCGAGGATTTACTTTCCAATAACTAACATCCTCTTCAATAAGAAAATTACCCGGTAAGGTCTGAGAGTTAATGTCTGGATTTTTAAAGCGCAGCAAAATATTTGACAGTGACCAAAGTTGCCCTACGGAAAGGTTGGTTTCTGTACATTTGGTAATCTGTGAAATCAGCCCCGGCAATTTTGGCAAGGTCTTAACTTGCAGAAACTCCTTCTGAACTGCTTTTAGAACGGATTGTTGCCGTGCAGTTCTTGAAATATCTGCCAAAGCATCTTGACGGAACCTTGCATATTGTAAGGCCTGAGTGCCATTTACACGCTGAGTACCCTTTTTCAAGTTGATAATACCATCTTCCTTGTCTCCTGTAACATAATACATGTCTTTATCAATCGTAAGAGTGATTCCTCCAAGAGTATCAATAATTGACTTGAATCCTGTGAAATTCGTTAGAACATAGCCATCGATAGGTTGGCCTATTAGTTCTTCAACTAGGGCTTCAGTTGTCTTAAGACCTTTACCTAATCGTGCAGCAGCATTGATTTTCCCCTTCCCATAACCAGGAATATTAACCTGTGTATCTCGGGGGATAGAGAGAAGAGTGACTTGACCATTCTCAGTATTGATACTGGCTACCAAAAGAGTATCCGTGTTACTGATGGTTGTTTCATTAGGTCGTTGATCTACACCTACTAAGAGTACTGAAAAGTGCTTTTTATTATAGGCGAGGATTGTCTCTTCAACGTCATCATTAGTATTATGAAGCATCGGATCTGGACTATCATTAGACTTGGAAGCTTCTGTCTCAAGGTCTTCTATATCTTGGGCTTCTTCTGTTATTTGGTTGTAGTTTGTCTCACCTTGATCGACTAAACTTGTTTCGATTGGGTTTTCCTTTTCCAGTCGGTTTGATTCTTCCCTCATCTTGGCGAGAGTAAGAGGGGTTTTTTCATTTCCAATAACCTGATTTGCCAGGAAAAACCCTAAAACTAAGCTCATTCCTAAAAAGAATCCCAGCAGTAAGGGTTTTGTGTAGACTTCAATGACCCGGAAAAGCGTTTTCGCAGAGTTTTTAGTTTCTTTCATCCGAGTCCACTCCATTCTAACTCTTTTCCTTTAGCATCAAACAATCTCCTCGTAAATATTCCTGATCTGTAGCAAAAAAAAGAGAATAATCTTGGAAACCCTTATTGTTACGATCTTGATTTTGAATTCTTTACAAAAGGTAGCAGTTTGGAAAATATATACATATAATACCAATACAAGAGCTTCAGTCTTGATTTCTTAATCTTGGTATTTACAAAACCGATGTTCAATTAGAAAGGGGAGACGTGAATTGAATCATGGATACTCCCGTGTCAATACACCTGTTCTAAGGAATCCATGCCTCTTTCATCATTACTCAACTCGATCCACACCCACATATTATCCCCCGCAACAAGTCAATGCTAATAGAAGCAACGCCTATCACCCTACACCCTCTCTCTATACTCCTCAATCTTCCTACAGAGTTCAATCTCCTTACAGCGTTCTATCACCCAAGCCCTATGCCCCGCAACCTTATCCTTATTATCCTGCCCCATCCGGATACCCAAGCCCTTCCCCTATTCCCCTCTCCTCTTATTCTGTTCCCGCCTTTTCTTATGCACCAACGGTTTCCTCTAAAGGATTGGTCATTGTTCTGATCGCAACCCTTATCTTGGTTGCCCTCGATCTTGTCATTGTTCGTCCACAAAAAAGGACGTATTACGTTAATTAAACGTGCATACGTCCTTTTCTGTGCCATCCCGGTTCTTCATAACCTTACTTGTTTAAGTTTTCTAAGTGGACTCCTTCAACTAAAGATCAAGAAGTTATCTGCTTGCTATTTGCACTTGCTTTAACCGTTCAGGCAAAACATCGTTTCTCAACAAATCCGAGTGAGTTTCACGTTTTACAATGACATCCCCATGACCGTCCTTTACCAGGATAACCTCCGGTCGTGGAAGCAGATTGTAATTGGAGGACATAGAATAGTTATAGGCCCCCGTTGATAAAACGGCAAGCAGGTCCCCCGAGTTTATCTTTGGCAAATCGATATCCCAAATTAACATATCTCCGGACTCACAACACTTTCCTGTAATAGAAACAGTCTCCGTTGCTTCTTCATTCGATCGGTTCGCAACAACTGCCTCATAACGGGCTTGATAAAGTGAAGGACGAGGATTATCTGTCATACCTCCATCAACGGCAACATATTTACGAATCCCTGGAATTTCTTTGATTGAACCTATTGAATAAAGGGTTATTCCAGCTGTTCCCACGATTGAACGCCCCGGCTCAACTATAATTTTAGGGCGTGGGAAATTCAAACTCTGGCAAGCCTCCTCTACAGCAGCTTGAACCGTTCTAGCATAATCCGATATTTTAGCGGGTTCATCACCAGAGGCATAGTATATCCCAAATCCCCCACCTAGGTTCAATTCCTGTAGAAGGCAATTCCTGCGCGCATAAACACTTGCCATATACTTGATCATAATCCGAACTTCATGCCGATAGGAATCTAATTCAAAGATCTGCGACCCGATATGAGCATGAAGCCCTTTAACCACGAGATTGGAGTAATCTAACACTAAATCGAGTGCTTGGTCTGCAGTACCGTCCGATAACGTAAAACCGAATTTAGAATCGATTTGACCTGTTTGTATATACTCATGTGTATGCGCTTCAATTCCAGGGGTTATGCGAAGGAGAATGTCAACTTGTTGATTCAACTCTTTAGCTAAATCATTGAGTAGGCTCATCTCATAAAAATTATCAACGACAATTCTCCCTACTCCGGAATTGATCGCCATCGACAATTCTTCTTTGGACTTATTATTGCCATGTAAGTAAATATTTTTCACTGGAAAATTAGCTTGAAGGGCCGTATAGAGCTCTCCCCCGGAGACCACATCTAAACCCAAACCCTCTTCTTCAATAATTCGGCACATTGCTAAGGTTAAAAATGCTTTTGATGCATAAATAACTTCTGCATTCTCCATACCTCTGACAAAGGAACGATGATATTGCTGGCAAGTGTCACGAATGTGGGCTTCATCCATGATGTATAAGGGGGTTCCAAACTCTCTAGCCAGTTCAACCGTATCGCATCCGCCTATTTCCAAATGACCCTGCTGATTTATGACTTGGGTTCCGTGCAACCTCACACTTTATGCCTCCTTCTCAAGGGTCCTCATATATTCGATACCTCTGCCACACTCCTAAAGAGATGAGGTATTAAATCTTATTAAGAATAATAGACTTCATGCCATATGTTAATTTTTGCTACCCGGTGATGAATTTCAAAATCAAGCAATAAAAAAGTACTCTAAATAGGAAATAGCCCCTAAAAATCTGCACAGGTGAACCTCAGAACTCTAGGATAAGAAAAACGCTACGCGTCTTTTTACTATACATCTCTGCTATAAAAGCAACTTAAGCGCTATGTCATCCTGAAGGAGGGACGACTGAAGGATCTAGGTCCTTCGCTGCGCTCAGGATGACATGAGTGAAGAGGACCCTAAAGTTATACTTTATGATACGTTAAAAAATAGACGGTTTTTAGCAATCACTTATATGCTAAAACCGTCTATTTATAATTTGAGGATCATCTTGACCCACTCCGTTTAACCTTATCCCTAACTCGCTAAGCTCCCCGTTTTTCTTCTTTTTGTTTTTCTTCTTTTTGTTTTTCTTCTTTTTGTTTTTCTTCTTTTAGGTTTACTTCACTTGTACCAGTAATAGTTCCGGCAACCCCTGCACCAGACCACTTGCCGCAGCGGTCTCCCCATCTGGCCAAGCTCGCTCCATCTTGTGTGATCTCAACAACTTCACATCGATTTGCACACCCTGTACAATCGAAGCTTTTCGCTTGGAATTGAGTCTCACCTAGATTTAAGCCACGAAATTGGGTCAATGTACCTGGACGTGATCCTACTTTTTCCTGAGCGAGATAAGCCGCACCTAAGGCACCCATGACGTCATAATTTTCGGGTACTATAATGGATTGACCTATCTCTTCTTCAAAGGCTTTACATATGCCTGGGTTGGCAGCCACACCCCCTTGGAAAAAGATAGGACCTCGAATGTCTTTGTTTTTACCGACATTGTTTAAATAATTCCGCACCATGGCCTGGCAAAGTCCTGCTAATATATCAGGAAGTGAATGCCCTAGCTGCTGTTTGTGAATCATATCGGATTCCGCGAAAACTGAGCAGCGTCCGGCAATCCTCACCGGATTTTTCGCTTCAAGGGCTAGAGGACCAAATTCCTCAATCTTAATTCCTAATCTAGAGGCCTGTTGATCAAGAAACGATCCTGTTCCGGCTGCACAAACGGTATTCATGGCAAAATCGGAGACAACACCGTCTCGGAGAATAATGATCTTAGAATCCTGTCCGCCAATTTCAAGGATGGTTTGCACTTGAGGGTTAACTCTAGAAGCGGCTACTGCATGAGCCGTTATCTCATTTTTCACCACATCAGCTCCTAATAACGTTGCCGCAAGCTGACGGGCACTGCCAGTAGCTCCCACGCCGATGATTTCAGCTGATTTCCCTATCTTAGACCTAATTTGTTTAATCCCTTCTTGAATGATTTGCATCGGACGTCCTTGTGTTCTTAGATAAAGCGCTTCTTTCACGGTATTGTCCGGTCTGAGTAAGACCATATTTGTGCTAACTGACCCAACATCAACACCAAGAAAGTATTTATCATCCACCAACACTTAACACTCCTTCTCTTGTTTCAATGCTCTCTCGCAGATGACGCGGACGTTCAAGCAGGTCAACGTAGGCTTCTAAGCGAGTTTGTATTCCTGCATGACCCGTATGCTCATCGACGATAAGCGTCATAATCGGTATATTATAAGCTTCTTGAACCTTCGGCAAAACACTGGCTGCTACAATTTCTGGCATACAAGACAACGGAAACACTTGAATGATTCCATCATACCCTTCCCGTGCATACTTTACGGCAGCACCAACAGTTTCCACACCATGCCCCCCTACAAAATGCGGCAAAAAGGGCTTAGCATGCCTAGGATAGGATCTAATTGAGCGATAGCCTGGTGCGATCCCTCGAAAGATATGACTTCCGACCCACCCTGAAAGATAAATAGAACGATCTACTTCCACCCCTAAGCGTCCGAGTTCTTCCTCTATACCCACTGAACTAAAGGGATCAAGAATTGTATATATCTCACCAACAATTCCAATTCTCAAGGGTTTATTAATTCTCTCTGAATTATTGACTGCCTCTTGACGTTCACGAATGCTCTCCTGCACCCAACGAACCGTATCCTGAATCCCTTTTTCCGACATTGTCTGGGCAAGCCGCTCCCTGGCCTGTTCATATAATTTTTCTGTAAGGATAGGTTCTGGAAGCCTCGGTCGAGCTGCGTGGATCAAATCTTCGACTCGGTCTAAAGCAACACTTTTTAAATAGGCAAATCGCATAGCTTTTAAAATCTTTGTCCAGGAATTCTTCGATCCAGCTAAAAAACGAATACGTTTGCCCAAGCCCAGTAAACTTCCATCAGGTGGTTCAAGTGTAACAACTTCGTAGTTATACCCAGCGTCGCGAAGGATCTGTCGTTCCACTTCCCCATAATAGCCAAATCGGCACGGGCCAATTCCTCCAGTAATTACAATCGTGTCCGCTCCTTGGCTAGCGGCCTCCAGATAATTGCCAAGGTTTAATTTTAATGGTAAACAGGCGGATTCTGGTGATAATTTTGTACCTAAATTTAACGTCCGTTTACTATTGAAGGGCGGAACTACGACCTCAACATTGAGGGATTCAAACAGTGTTTGAATTACGATCCAAGCATTCCCCATATGTGGAAACGTAACCTTCATGGGCCCTCCTCCTTTCCACCATATCCAAAAATGCTTCCAGCCGAGTGACTAAACCCGCCTCACCGCTATGTTCGTCTAAAGTAACCACCATATAGGGTTTATGTTGTTCTCTAGCTTTGTGTGATACAAGTTCTTGTACCATAGAGTCCGTTCCACATCCAAAACAAGTAAGATATATTATTCCATCAACCTTTTGATCCGCAACAAACTTCTTACCCGCACCATAGATTTGCTTCGAGTGACTCCAGAATAACTTTTTCCTCAGTCCAGATAAATGTCTCTTTACTTCTTCTTGATTAACGTTTTGAACTAATTCAACCGTTGCTTTCTCTCGAAGCCTTTTAAGAAGGTTTAGGTTGGCATAGGACTCGTGGGTTAAATAAGAATGTCCAACTAAACCAATTCTCAGACGTTCCGTAGTCTTCTGATCAACTATCCGAGACTCAGGCGTATATTTGGATGTCCTCGCTGGCAGTTTTGCCAATACACGGTCTTTCAATCTAACGAGGGTGGGCACTTGAACACTTTCCGTTGAGTTCTTCCTAGCCCGGTTAATTTCTCGGATACTCTCCTCAAAATTCCACTCTGCTCCCATAGAGTCTTGATAGTTTTGCTGCCATTCTAAACCTTGGCTGAAGGCCTTACGTATATCGGCCTTGCTTTTACCCAGTTGCTCTCCCAAAACCTCCAGGTCCTTCAGTACCTGACGCTTACCCTTTCGCCAGTTTAGATTGACGGTTAGGACGGACATTCCTGGAGGAATGGCCGGAAGCATGCTTTCTGGAATGCCAAGAAATTTCGGACAGGTGTAAGTATCTGCCTCGACACTAACGATACGGGGCAGAAAAATCCAATCAACATCCTTAAAGGCTTGAATATGTCCTGCTAAAAGTTTGAGGGGTAAACAGGTCTCATCACTAGCTTTTTTCAAACCTTGATCCATAATTTGTCGATGGGTGGGCGGTGAAGTCACTACTTCAATATCTAAGCAATGAAAAAAGCCAGCCCAAAAAGGATAGTAGTCAAAATAATATAGAGCACGTGGAAACCCAATTCTCACTAAGCTTGCATCCTTTCATATACCTTCCAAATTGTAAGATTTTTTCTGAGAAATACAAAAGATTATTCTATCATCCTGTCGTTAGCGAAGGATCTAGATCCTTCAGTCGTCCCTCCTTCAGGATGACATAGCCCTTAGTTGCTTTCATAGCAATGACATTGCCCTCAATTACAGTCCCTTTGTAAGATAAGTAAACCATCCTATTCCAGAATACAATTTTCAAGACTTATAAGTGTACCAGAATCGAACCTCGCACATCGAACTTCGTGCCTCGCTTAGGGTTGTCGATCTTTATCTTGAGGTTTTAGAATACTTGGACGCTGGTTTTTGATTGGAACTGGCGAACGTACCAGAATCGCCTTCATTGCTTTGTAATCAAAGGGAATGAGAGGCCAGAGGTAAGGTACGCCAAAGGATTTGGTCCGCCATAAAAGAAAGAATACCACTGCAAAACCGATCCAAAACCCAATGAAATTGAAGAGTCCCGTCATAATGATGAGGAACAATCGGGATAATCGGTTGGCTAAACCTAATTCATAGCTAGGTGTCGCAAATGTCCCCACCGCAGCAATAGCTATATACATGACAACCTCTGGGGTAAACAGTCCCACTTTCACCGCAATGTCTCCCAGCATAAACGCAGCAATCAAACCTAAGGCGGTTCCTAGAGGACCCGGAGTATGAATTGTACCCATTCGCAACAGATCGACACCCAGCTCAGCCAATATGACTTGCATTAATAGGGAGACCTTTGTCGGTTCTGTGACACCAATAAACTGAAGTGGTTCAGGAAGTACATGCGGATTTAAGGCTGCCCCTAACCAAAGGGGTAAAAGAAAGAGTGCCGAAAAGATTCCTAAGAATCGTATCCACCGCAGATAAGCACCCACAATCGGTTCCTGCCGATACTCTTCCGCATGCTGAACGTGACTCCAGAAGGTCGACGGTGCAATCATGACCGAGGGAGAAGTATCTACAATGATTACAACATACCCTTCAAGCAAATGAATGGCAGCAACATCTGGGCGTTCAGTATAACGAACACGTGGATAAGGGTTCCAGAATTTACTTCCCAGAATGAATTCCTCAACACTTTTTTCCGCCATAGGAATTCCGTCAATTTTAATGCCTTGAATGTCGTTTTGGATTTTCTTAACCATATCTAAGTTGGTAATATCTTCAATGTAGGCAATACAAACATCCGTCTTCGACCGTCCGCCCACCTGAACTAACTCCATACGCAGTTTGGGATCTCTTAAACGTCTGCGTATTAAAGCTGTATTCATGACTAGTGTCTCAGTAAATCCATCTCGACTTCCCCGAGTGACTCGCTCAATATCTGGTTCCTGGGGCGTACGAGCAGGATAGGACCGCGCATCGACAATAATGGCTTTATCTTGTCCTTCGACAAAGATTGCCATGGGGCCTGACAAAACGAAATAGAACACTTTATCCATGGTTTGAGCTTCAGAAACTTGTAAATTAACGATACGCCCCTTGACGAGTTTATCTAAGGCATTGACAATAAGGTCTGAGCGTTCTAGGTCAATTAAAGCGTCAATAATTAGGCTTGCAACTTGGGTGTTGACCATCCCATTAACAGAATAGATGGCGACCTTCTTGCCGCCAATGGACATTTCCCTAAGTACGATATCAAAACAATCAGGTACTCCTAACTCCCGGTTGAGATAATCGACGTTTTCTTGATAATTTTTACTTATAGGAATATTCTTCTCGCTTGAATTGTTATCCATTACATGCACCCCCTATTCGTGGTTCGATATTCGTGGTTCGTGGTTCGATATTCGTGGTTCGTGGTTCGAATGTAGATCTATGGGATCGTTCAGCTAAAGCTGAACGTTGAATGAACGAACATCGCTTCGAGCGGTTATCCTTTTGGTTTGAAGGCTACTGACATTAGATAGCCAAAAAAAACGGCCGCTGCGATCCCTACTGCGGTTGCTTCAACTCCTCCGGAAAAGGCGCCTAAAATTCCACGCTTTTCAACTGCCTCCATGGCCCCTTTAGCTAGGGTATAGCCAAATCCTGATAAGGGAATCGTTGCGCCTGCCCCTCCGATTTTTACTAATGGTTCGTATACTCCCAACGCCCCAAGAATTGCTCCCCCAGAGACGAATGAAACTAGGACATGGGCCGGAGTAAACGTCGGTTTTGTCAGGTCCATTAGAAGCTGCCCTATGACACAAATTGTTCCACCCACAATAAAGGCAGGAATAATCATCTCAAACATACGGTTACGATCCTTTCTTCTATCCCTCAATAACCACTGCGTGCCCAATGCCTGGAATAGATTCTCCTTGTAGTGCGGAGGTTGGACTATGAAGGGCACCGCTCCCTACCAGCATAACTTTTTGCAACTCACCTGCTTTAATTCTCTGCATAATATCTCCGGCAAAAACCACCGACGAACAGCCACAGCCACTTGCTCCTGCGTGTGAATCCTGGCTCTCATCGTAAATCATAACTCCACAGTCCGTGAAGCTCGTCCCCGTATCCAGACCGCTTTGCTTCAATAGCTCACAGGCAAGTGATAATCCAATCGCTCCTAGATCTCCCGAAGCTATCAGATTATAGTCGACAGGCTTAAGTTGCATATCTTGGCAGTGATTTAGGATCGTATCAGCCACTGCGGGGGCCATGGCTGCCCCCATATTGTTGACATCTTTGATAGCAAAATCGATCACTCTTCCAATGGTTGCCGAGGTAACTCGAGGACCCTCTCCGCTCCTGCCAAGAAGCACACTGCCTGCGCCTGTTACTGTCCATTGTGCACTCATAGCCCTTTGAGCACCTTGCTCCGTTGGCAAGCGGTATTGACGCTCAGCCGTATCATGGTGACTAGAAACCCCTACTAAAATTTTTTCGGCAAAACCGCCATCTATTAACATACTTCCTACTGCCAGACTTAAGGCCATTGTTGAACAAGCGCCATACAACCCTATAAAGGGTAATGCCATTTGACGCGCTGCAAAATTTGAAGAGATGATCTGATTAAGCAAATCTCCAGCTAACATAAAATCAATTTCTTCCTTTTGGACAGATGCTTGGTTCATTGCCCCTTGCATAGCCTCTTGAAGCATTTTGCTCTCAGCGACTTCCCAGGACTTTTCCCCATGGAGCCCGTCGTTCCAGACCTTATCAAAGGTTTTTCCGAGAGGACCTTTGCCTTCCTTTGGACCTACCACGGAATAAGATGATAAGATAACCGGGGGGTTATCAAATACCACAGTCTGATTTCCAACTCGTTTCAAGTTCACTGTTATATCATCCCCATTCATAAGTTGGAGTACTCCTACTGAGCAACGACTAGTGTAAGAAGAAATAAACAAAACCCACAACAATCGACGTTGCGATGCCATACACTAGTACCGGCCCTGCAACAGTAAACAATTTTGCCCCAACACCCATTACATACCCTTCACGTCTAAATTCCATAGCAGGTGCAACGATGGAATTTGCAAACCCTGTCACTGGAACAATTGAACCTGCGCCGGCAAACTTTCCAATCTCATCATATACTCCCAAGCCTGTTAACAAGGCTCCTAGGAAAATCATGGTTGCGGTTGCTGCAGTAGATGCTTCAACTCGCACCATCCCGAGGGTAATAAAAAAATTGATGAATAGCTGCCCTATGGAACATATAATTCCTCCGACAATAAATGCTCTCACAACATTTTTAGAAATTGTCGGCTTTGGGGTATATTGCTGAGTTAATGCTTGATATTTTTCCGGGGTAACAGAGATTGAGGGCTTACGCAGAGTTTGATCAGCCACCCCAAATCCCTCCTTTCGTATCAACCACATACAAATTCTATTATTTGGCATAATAAGGATAATTATACTCCTTATTTTAGACTTTCTGCCCTGGAATGAGATCCTTCACTCGCGCTCAGGATGACACTGTACTAAGTCATACTGAACGTAGTGAAGTATCTTGGACCCAATATTATTTTTCCATCCCTTGGTGATGCTGCTCATGAAAGTCTAATACTTCTTAATTCGACATAGCTTTCCAAGGAATTCTCTAAAACCTAGCAGGAAAATTATGGGTTATAGCGAAATCATTAGTATTGATAAAATTAGGGGGAATGGTCTTGAACCTTGAAAAAAAAATAGAACGCCTGACCCTACTTCTGCGCTTAGATGGTGAACTTGATATGCACACTGCTTCTACTCTACGACATGCTATTGATAGTGAGATTGAGAAACGAGGAATTCGTACAGTTATTCTTAATCTTCAAGGAGTTCAGTTTGTCGACAGTTCTGGACTGGGCGTGATCTTAGGCAGGTACAAGAAATTACTTCCCTTGGGCGGGAAACTTAAAATCACGAATGTGCCCCCTCATATTTATAAGATTATGGAATTGTCCGGTTTACCTAAAATCATCAGCTTCTATGTAGATGAAGCACACGCCTATGAGGAAGGAAGGGGAGCTTAATAATGAAATCAAACCAAATATCCCTCACATTTTCTAGTATCCCTGAAAATGTGAGCCTTGCCCGTTTACTTATTGCCTCTGTAGGAGGGCAACTAGATCTTTCACTTAATGACATCGAAGAATTAAAAGTTGCGGTTTCAGAGGCGGTCTCTAATGCAATCATCCACGGATATCAGAATGTCCCAAATAATATTGTTTACCTCGATCTAGACATTACCAATAATCTTCTTACAATTGTTGTAAAAGACGAAGGATGCGGGATCTCTAATGTAGAGCAAGCCATGCAACCTGCGTATAGTACGGATCCTGAGCGAATGGGCCTGGGCTTTGTCTTCATGCAATCTTTCATGGACGAACTTCAAGTAAAATCTGCACTTGAAGAGGGAACCATCGTCACCATGAAGAAGCACTTCAAGCAAACACCCATCTCCTCTCATTAGGGGGGCGCGATATGATTCAACGACTTTCAGAAATGAATCTTCCCCATTTTCCTTTACTCTCTGATAAAGAGATGATGGAATACCTTCATGCCGCCAAAGAAGGAGATACCGAGGCCCGCGAACGTCTCATTAATTGCAACTTGAAGCTCATTTTTAACTTAGTTCAACGTTTCTCCCATCGAGGTTATGAGCTGGAAGACCTCTTTCAGATTGGAACAATCGGACTGATTAAAGCCATCGACAAATTTGACTTCTCCTATGGCGTCAAGTTCTCAACCTATGCTGTTCCCATGATTATCGGAGAAATACGTCGATTTCTCCGGGATGATCACCCAGTGAAAGTTCCACGTTCCTATAAGGAACTTGTCTACAAAGTGAATCGAGCTCGAGATGAATTATCTGCCTCATTAGGTAGGGACGCGACCATCGGGGAAATCGCAGCGAATATAGGTGTTGATCGGGATGAGATCGTCGCAGCTCTTGAAGCTATCCAAAGCCCTACCTCTATCTACGATACGCTTTATCAAGACGACTCAGATCCCATCTACGTTCTCGATCAACTCTCTGAAGAAAAGGGTCTTGAATCTAGTTGGTTCGAAAAAATTGCCCTTAACGAAGTCTTGGACAAGCTGCCTGAAAGAGAAAAGCGTGTTCTTTTGATGCGATTCTTTGAAGATAAGACTCAGAGTCAAATCGCCAGCCTGCTTAATCTCTCACAAGTTCAGATTTCTCGCATTGAACGTGCGGCACTCCTTAGAATTCGTAAACTATCTGAGATCAACGATCGTTCAGATCTTGACAATCAAAACTCTAGCTCGGATTAGCCACCTTAACGCTAGAAACTGAAGACTCCTTTTATAGTTCGTGTCAACTGATCAACTAAGCCAGCCCTTGCCACTCCGTGATCGGCTATCAATTTGACAGTGGCTTGTAATTGATCATTTTGGTAAAGGAGTACTTGTCCTAATGTCTGTCCCTTCTCAACAGGTGCACTGATTTCTGGGTTTAGCTTTGTCTCAACCCAGAAATTTTTGTCTTTTCCTTTTTCTACTGTGGCTCCTAAGGCAATTTCCGTAACAGCGACGATCTCGTCTTCGACTCCTTTACGAACCTTAACTACCCCTTGCTTTTGCTCAGCGGGGGCAAACTGTTTAAATTCGTATTTTGCAAATCCGTAATTGTAGATTTTCATAGATTCTGCAAAATGTCCTCTAACTTGGGGTACACCCATCACGACACAGATCAATCGTAAGCCATTTCTTTCCACAGTTGAAGCCAAGCAATATCTAGCTTCATTAGTCCATCCTGTTTTAAGTCCATCCGCTCCTGGGTACCACCATAATAATTTGTTGGTATTGTAGAGCTTAAACTTACCCTCCCGTAAGTCGTATTCCTTAATGCTGGTCAACTTACGAATCAGGGGATATTTGAGAGCTTCTCTGGAAATCACGGCTAAGTCATAGGCACTTGTATAATGCCCCTCAGCAGGCAGACCATAAGCATTGACAAAATGAGTATTCTTCAGCCCTAATTCTTGAGCTTTACGGTTCATATCTTCTACAAACGCTTCATGGGTTCCATTAATATGTTCAGCGACTGCGACACAGCCATCATTGGCGGACCCAACGGCTATGGCAATTAACATCTGCTCTAATGAAAAGGTTTCTCCTGGTTCGAGGTAGATTTGAGAACCTCCTAATTTACAGGCATTTTCACTAGCTGTAACAGTATCTGTCAATTTAACTTTTTCTTGGGCCACTGCATCTGCTGCGATTAGTAAGGTCATAATCTTAGTAACGCTTGCAGGTGCTAATTCTTTGTGGGATTCTTTTTCGTAGAGAATCCGACCAGAAACCGCGTCCATCAAAATTGCACTTGCGGCATCCGTCTCAATTTCGACTCCTTGAACTGGCTTTACATTAGAAAAACCAAGGTTTCCTAGAACAATACCCATTGCTAAAACGATTGCCAAAACTTTGCGCATCTTTTGTCCCCCCTCATAATTAGTGTGAATTTATTATTCCCGAAAAAGTAAATTATATTGAAATCCTACTATAAAATAACAAAGAACCTTTGTGAAAAGGCTTTTTTGAAACCTGAGGGAAGTAAAGGGTGGAAGCAATGGAAGCAAGGGAACCGCCCCCCTTGCTTCCATTGCTTTCCTGCTTTTCTGCATACCTCTCCTTAATACCTACCAAAACGTTTCATAGGTACTTTAACATCTCTAAATCCATGCCAATAGCAAGGACTAAAATAGCGTAGACTTAGTTTAGATGGATAAATTCTATGCCGCAGCACACATCCCCGGATTACCTCAACTCCGGCATTGTCACACTCTTGTTGAAGGTCTTGGCTCCAGGTTTGTTCTTGGAACCATATCTTGCTGCATCCTGCGGAAACAGTATCCAGAACTAAGGATTTAAGGCTTTCAGGCAATAGACAGGGTACTACAACTGTCACTTTATCTGTAAGTTGAGCTAAGTTTGGATAAACCTTACTCCCGTCTATGCGAGCTAAGCCCTCTGCAACGGGATATACAACGCATCCAAAATCTTTCAATGCCCGCCAAACCTTCCAGGCATGTTTATGCTTCTGAAACTTTTGCGTATTCCCTAGCACGGCATATGTATCTTGAGTGGTTAACCCTCCTGCCAAAGGATAAATTTTTTTCTCACGTGCCATATAAAAACCTCCTTCCCTGTTGCAATAATATATGCATACGTGGAAAGGAGGTTTTTATGATTGACCCTTGTCCATTGAACCAAGGATGAGTCGATTACTGTATTACTTCCTCGATCAAAGGAAGCTGTTCAGGAGTTTCGCTTCCAATGGGAACTAAATCCTGAGCGAGAAGAAGCCCCTCGGCTAAGGATTCCTTATCTCTTCCATAGAGCTGCAAGAGAGGTTCTCCCGCTTCAATCCACTCTCCTGTCTTTTTGACCAGCAAAACCCCAGTTCCTAAGTCAATAGGACTATCCTTTGTAACTCTACCTGCTCCGAGGGTCATAGCTAAGATCCCTATTTTATGGGCATCAATTGATTGCACATACCCCGAATCAGCTGCAAGGATTGGTAGACTCCAGGGAGCAACCTGTAAACGTCTATCGACAACCGCTTGGTCATCTCCTCCCTGTGCCGCTATAAAGTTTAGGAATTTATCCCAAGCTGCACCACTTTCTAAGCTTTGGAGCAAGCATTTCTTTCCTGTATCGACATCGGGTACCGAGTCTCCGGCCACCAGCATCCAAGCCCCTAATTCCAGACATACTTTTATTAAATCATCTGGCCCCTTACCCTGCAGGGCATCTGCTACTTCAAGAATCTCCAGGCTATTCCCTACAGCACGCCCTAACGGCTCATTCATATTGCTCAATACGGCAATTGTTTGACGCCCTAAGGCCTTGCCGATATCAACCATCGTCGTTGCTAACCTTCGAGCATCTTCAATTGTCTTCATAAAGGCTCCCGAGCCGTACTTTACGTCCAAAACGATCCCCTGGGCTCCGGCTGCAATTTTCTTACTCATGACTGAAGAGGCGATTAAGGGAATTGAACTAACAGTTCCGGTGACATCACGAAGAGCATATAGTTTCTTATCGGCTGGGACAAGGTTCCCCGTTTGAGCAATAACAGCTATACCGATTTTCTTGACTTGCTCTAGAAACTCTTCCTGACTAAGCTCTACCCTAAACCCCGGTATAGAACTAAGCTTATCTATTGTTCCGCCGGTATGCCCCAGCCCTCTGCCGGACATTTTTGCCACCGGCACACCACAAGCTGCAACCATGGGTCCCAGCAGTAAGGTGGTCTTATCGCCAACACCACCGGTACTGTGTTTATCAACAAATCGCCCTCCAAGTGTTGAAAGATCGAGTTGTTCTCCGCTTTTAGCCATCGTTGAGGTAAGTTCGGCGGTTTCCTCAATTGACATACCTTGAAAGTAAACAGCCATCGCCCAAGACGACATCTGATAATCGGGAATATCTCCTTGCACATATCCCTGGATAATAAAGTGGATTTCCTGCTTAGAAAGGGGTTCCCCATCCCGTTTCTTTTCGATAAGATCTACCATGCGCATACGAAATCACTCTTTCTATCAATTAACACTTAGTTATAGTTCTTAGTTCACTCTTTGAATTTCCCGACTTTTATGTACACCCTCTTTTGTCGTGAGGTTTCCTAAAGCACCTTCATAAGTCCTTGTACAAAGTTCACAAATTTCTTCTCAACTCGTACAGCAGTCTCCATAACTTCTGTATGACTTAGTTTTTGAGGTAGTATACCGGCTGCCATATTGGTGATACAGGATATCCCTAAAACCTTCATACCCCCGTGATTAGCAACAATCACTTCAGGAACCGTACTCATGCCAACCATATCTGCTCCAACCGAACGAGAATAGCGAATTTCTGCCGGAGTTTCATAGCTAGGGCCGCTCATTGCTACATACACCCCTTCTTGTGGGCGAATCTCATAGTCCTGCATGATGGCTAACGCCTTTTGGCGCCACTCAGAATGATATGCCTCGCTTAGGTCAGGAAAACGCGGGCCTAGATTGGATAGGTTTGATCCACGCAAAGGATTTTCGCCCATGAGGTTGAGATGATCTTTGATGAGTATTAGATCTCCTGGTTGAAACTCTGGATTGATTCCACCCGCAGCATTGGTGACAACAAGACCCTTGACGCCTAAGACCTGCATCACCCGAATTGGAAAGGTTACTTCCTGCATTTTATATCCTTCATAGTAGTGAAAGCGCCCTTGCATTACCACCACCGATCGACCTTCAACCGTTCCAAAAACTAATTGACCTGCATGCCCCTCAACTGTTGATATTGGGAAATGCGGAATATCTCTGTAACGAACGATGACCCTATCCTCGACTAAATCTGCAAAGGCACCTAACCCCGAACCCAGGATGATACCAAGTTCAGGCAGTGAAGGAGCTCGCTCCGCAAGGTAACTCCGTGCTTCTTCTAATTTATGTTCCATTTTCATTTCTGAAAACATTACAATCCCTCCTTTTTTATCAAAGCGTAAAAACTATTCCCATTGGTCAGCGGTTCCGCTTCTAGGTATTCAGCCACTGTTGCTCCTAAATCAGCAAAGCTCGATCTCACGCCCAGATTAATTCCCTTTTTTAAGGCCGGTCCGCAAACAAGTAACGGAACATATTCCCTACTGTGATCTGTACTAGGCATGGTTGGATCACATCCGTGATCAGCGGTAATAACGAGCATATCCTCTGAGCGCAAAGCAGCATAGATCTCTGGTAAGCGAGCATCAAATTCCTCTAAGGCCCGAGCATACCCGACCACATCGTTACGGTGACCATAAATCATATCGAAATCCACTAGATTGGTCATAATTAGTCCCTTTTCAACCTTAGCCATATAATCTAATGTTTTATCGACACTCTCCATGTTTCCCTTGGAAGTTACATGATCAGTCACACCTCGTCCAGCATAAATGTCGTTGATCTTTCCAACTGCGCAGACTTCTAGTCCCTGTTCTTGCACATATTCAAATAATATTTTCTGGGGGGGTTCAAGGGCAAAATCGTGCCGGTTTGGAGTACGGTAGAAGTGTCCGACTTCTCCGAGGAAGGGTCGGGAAATCACCCGCCCAACTTGAAGTTCATCTTTCAGCATGGTGCGTGCAATCTGACATATGCGCATCAGTTCCGGCAGCGGGATTATTTCTTCATGCGCTGCAACTTGAAATACAGAGTCTGCTGAAGTATAAACGATGGGCATTCCTGTTTTTACATGCTCTTCGCCAAGCCGTTGTATGATCTCTGTTCCAGAAGCTACTTCGTTTCCCATCACCTTTCTCCCGATGGCTGCCTCATAACCTTCAATAAACTCCCTAGGAAAACCCTGAGGGAAGGTCGGAAGTGCTTTCTCCAAAATCACCCCCGCTATTTCCCAATGTCCACTGGTCGTATCCTTCCCTCGTGATCGTTCTGCCATTTTTCCAAAACAGCCTTCCGGGTTGAGGGCTGCGGGAACTCCTGTAATAGAATGTATCGTTCCTAGTCCAAGTTTTTCTAAATTAGGCAGATTGAGTCCGCCGCGCTGCCTAGCCAGGTTACCTAATGTGTCGCTTCCTAAGTCCCCATAATCCCCAGCATCCGGCAGTTCTCCAATTCCAACGCTGTCTAAGACAATAATTACAACTCTTCGCGGCATATATCTTCCTTCACTCCTTACTCTTAAGATCCGCTCGTGGATGAGCTTTTTGAAAGACATCTAACAAGCGTTTTCGTGTCAAATGGGTATAGATCTGAGTTGTCGAGATGTCAGCATGCCCCAACATTTCTTGAACAGAACGCAAGTCAGCTCCATGATCCAGGAGATGGGTTGCGAAACTATGACGAAACATGTGGGGGGAAACTTTTTGCTCAAGTTGATGGTCCTTTGCCCATTTATTTAGAATATGAACCACTCCTTGTCGAGTCAGGGGACGCCCATGGACATTCAAAAAAAGACGATCACTTTTTTGTTTGCCACATAAACGAGGACGTGATCCATCTAAGTACCGCTCCAAATCACGAATCGCAGGTTCGCCCAGGGGTACAATCCTCTCCTTATTCCCTTTTCCGATACAACGCACATATCCCACATCTAATGCCACATCTGACACACGTAAACTAATCAATTCAGAAACCCTCAATCCACTACTATAAAGGACCTCTAGCATTGCTAAATTTCTCATGGTTAGAAGGGTTTCTTCCTCTGATTTCAATAGTTTGTCCATTGTAGCTTCCGACAACACCTTCGGAAGTGGTTGATTTAATTTTGGTGTTACTAAATAAGTACTTGGATTATCATCACGTAGTCCTTCATCCAGCAAAAACGCAAAAAATCCTCGGAGTGTCGCATTACATCGTGCAATCGTTCGAGGTGCTTTGCCATCTTCTTTGCATTTTAGCAGAAATAAAAACAAGTCATTGCCCTCACATATGGAAATGTCCGTACCCCGCTGTTTAAGGTAAATCATTAGCTGACGCAAGTCGCGCTCATAGGCCTGCCTCGTATTTTCAGAAAGCCCCCGCTCTACATGCAAGTATGTTAAATACTTTTTCAAAGTTCTTTCTTCGGAGGTCACAATATCCCCCCCTTTTCTTACTATGTTCTACATCGGACGGGGATATTCCTTTATCAACCATTTATCTCTGTTGAGATAGTAGATTCTACTCGCAAGGGGTTCCCATGGGGTTTTTGATCATTATGCAAGAGTGAAGACATCCAACTATTACACACTGCTACTAGTTTTGGTAGTAGGACTGCTAGTAAAATTAGAAGAACAAAAACCCTTCCAAGATATAGAAAAAAATCTCCCCAGCGTTTTGTTGGTTGCATCACGCTCCCCCCCATCCTTAAAACCTATGCGCCTCCTGATTGTCCTTATCCTAGAAAAAAGCAAGGACCGAATATATAATCGGTCCCAATTGCTCTGAATCTACCGTAGGTCATAACGAGGATTAAAGGGTTGTGGAATTCCAATCTGGCGTTCTAAACGCTGCAGCCATGCAGGTTCAAATTGCTCTTCAAAAAGTTCCCACCAAAGCGGTTCTTTCCCAGGTAAAAAGCCCATACGTTTCTCCATTTTTCTAAGCCATCGAGGTTCAAACTGTTCTTCAAATCGTTCCCACCAAGCAGGTTCGTACCCTCCTTTATAGTTTAGGGGATACCAACGTACTTGATACGGATAATGATCGTATATAGGAACGACATTTGTTCGGGTATGATGCAATGCCCTCACTCCTTGCCAAATAATTCTTAATTATACCCAATAACCGATTACAATACCATTTTATTCCTTTTGGTATAGTTCGAAAGTTGCCATTCTCGTCTAAACTTAAAAGTCATTTAAAAAAACGAGCAGAACCGAAGATCGGGTTCTGCTCGTTTAAGTTATATTGATGTTCCTCGTTCAGCAATTTACTGACGAGCTACTACTATAGTAAGGCTTCTTCTAAGGGTGTATACATTATGTTCAGCGATTCTGCCACAGCCTTATAGGTTAACTTGCCATTAATGACGTTAACCCCTTTACGCAAGGAACGGTTTTCTTGAATTGCTTTAAAGTAACCCTTGTTTATGATCTCAAGAGCATATCCAAGGGTAACATTAGTCAGAGCATAGGTTGAAGTTCTTGCAACAGCTCCAGCAATATTGGCAACTGCGTAATGAACCACTCCATATTTAAGATAGGTGGGGTCATCATGGGTTGTAACTCGGTCAATGGTTGCAATACTGCCACCTTGGTCAATTGCCACATCAACTATAACACTTCCAGGTGACATTGCTTGGACCATCTCTTCAGTAACGAGGTGAGGAGCACGGGCGCCGGGAATAAGTACAGCTCCAACCAGCAAATCCGCTTTTGCAACACTGTTAGCAATATTAAAGGGATTTGAGGCCAAGGTTCTTACTCGACCGTTGAACATTTCATCAATATCTCTAAGCCGTTGTGTGCTTTTTTCAATAATCGTAACTCCTGCACCTAGTCCAACAGCCATTCTCGCAGCGTTTGTACCGACAATTCCGCCACCGATAATGGTTACGTTTGCAGGGGTAACCCCAGGGACTCCACCAAGTAGAATTCCTTTTCCGCCGCTGGGTTTTTCTAGTAATTGAGCACCAATTTGAATTGCCATGCGCCCTGCAACTTCACTCATGGGAGTGAGCAAAGGCAATGAACCATTATCCAATTGGATAGTTTCATAGGCGATGGCCACAACATTTTTCTCCATGAGAGCCTTTGTCAATTCCGGTTCTTTAGCCAGATGTAAATAGGTATACAATATTTGTCCCGATTTAAAATAGCCATATTCTTCGGCTATAGGTTCTTTAACCTTTATCACTATGTCAGCTTTCCAAACATCTGCGGCTGAATCAACGATCTGAGCACCAGCATCGATGTACTGTTGATCAGTGATGCCGCTGCCTTCGCCAGCAGACTTTTCTACGAGAACCTGGTGACCAGTCAATGTAAAAGCATGGACACCTGCTGGTGTAATAGCGACACGACTCTCATTATTTTTTATCTCCTTGGGTACTCCAATCAGCATGATTAAACCTCCATTATCTCTGCATTAGCACGTTTATAGTTGTATTTATAGTTGTATTATAATGCAATTATTGTCCCGTTAGCAAGCGTTGTAATCTTCCAACTAATTTACACCCACTTCATCCGGTTCATTTCCTTAAAAAGCACTCCTACTAAAGTTTGAATAAGCGCAGTCCGAGGATAGAGAAATACCCTTGAGCAACTCCAACTGCGACTGCACCAATAGAAACAAACGCAGCTGCCGCAGTATAATAGAGAAACTCTCTGCGCAACGATTCTCCTCTGGCTTTCCCGCGAAGTAAAAGAAACGAGAAGATCGTTGCCAGTCCTGCCCCGAGGAGCAATAATGGAATTCCAAAAATAGTTGGTATAAAAACCGTTGTTAACACGAGTGCTATTCCTAGGGTTCCTTTTGCTCCAATAATAAAGCTAATCGTAAAGCCAAGAATAAACCCCCTCGTAAAGACAATTAGATAAATCAAGGGAGCCCCAATAATCGTCAGTCCTAAGATCCATATTCCAGCCATCATAATGAACATATCCCTAGCAAGTTGTCCTAGAAACGCTGGTTCAAACGTTGTCGGTTGAGATTTTAGAAGTGTATCTAAAAATTTCCCTAGTTGGGAGGTTTCAGACACTCCTAAGGCATTGACTCCAACCCCTCCGAACACCACTCCGGCGAGATAAACACTTGAAAGCGTTAGATAAATGACCCAATATTGACGAATGTGTTCGCCAAGTTGTTTCCACATCCTGCACACCCCTTCCCATAGTCCCCTATGGGATTTTATTCCACAGCAGGAGAAAGTATGTCCACAACTCTACCAAATAGACCTCCACCACCCGCTTCCACCTGTAATTCTCCATGACGGGCTCTGATAATCCATACCGCGACCTTTTCTCCAGCTATACCGCGCAACTTCTCCTCGTCAACATGATGAAGTATGACCATTTCTGTACCAAAAGCCTTTAAGAGTCGATCATACATTTTAGGCCCAATTCCAGGAAGCTGTCGCAGTGGAACTTGATGGACATAGCTTGAGGCATCCTGTTTCCCCATAGGACGATCCGCTATACTTACTAAGCGATCCAAGACGCCCATGACAATATGCGTACTCCCACAATTTGAACAGATCAATTGTGGAGGGGAAGAACCGACAATTCTTTCACAGCTTAGACAATAGGTACGATGATATTTACCAACTCTGGGGGGTAAACCATAATTTCGAACAATCTCCTTGGATTTCCCTGAAATTACATCCAACAACCCTCCAAAGGAGGGGTCTGCGCAAGCAAACGAGTTATACTCCCGAGCAATATTTGGTAAAGAGTGGGCATCTGAGTTACTAAACATAACCACTGAGTCTAGTTCACTTATACTTTCAGCCATTGCACGATCCGCACTAAGCCCAATTTCAATGGCTTTAGGCAAGACAGGAAGAACCTCTCTCAATCGCCGACAACAATTTCCATAGATACCCTTATGCGGAGTGAAAACATGGGCCGGAAACCAGATTCCCTCTGCTTTGCTAACTGCCTCAAGCCATAGTTCGATTGGCAGAAAGCCTCTTTGAGTACTTAATTGCCAGTTTTTAATACTATGTCTTATGGACCTGACATACTGTTCTACTTGTTCAATGTAAGGGAAATAGGCTAAAAAATGAGCATTCCCCTCTCCCACCTGTAACTCAATTTCATGACCAGGTATCAGTGTTATACCGTGGGCATCGTACCCTCCTGCAGACATTGACCGTAAATCATTCGAAGCAAGTAACCTCTTAAAATCCTGTTGGACACCCGTGGAATGTGAATCAACAATCCCAACCAGAGAAAGTCCTTTGACTTCTCTGGCAACTTGAAGAATATTGGGCAGGGTTAAGGTCTTAGCTCCTGTAATCTTGACAAACTTCCCATCTAAACTTTGTCCAATATGTATATGTAGATCCGCGAAGATCATCCAAGCCGCCCCTGAACAAGTAAAATCCCTAGAATCGTTTTAGCGTCATTGAATTTATTCTGGTGTACCCCTTGCACGGCATCTTCCCACGAAATTCTCTCCACCCCAATAAATTCGTCATCATCCAGGGTGAGAGGATCCCAGACCAAATCCCGAGCTAGAAAAAGATGCATCACCTCATCCGTAAAACCAGGTGTGGTATAAAAGGTACTGATATGTTCCATAGTGCCCCGATAGCCGGTTTCTTCGCGAAGTTCTCGGACAGCGCATTCAAGGGGCGGTTCCTTGGGATCAAGTTTCCCGGCAGGGATTTCTAAGGTTTCCTGAGCAATAGCATATCGGTATTGGCGAACTAAAAGTAATTCTTGGTCCTGTATAGCAACAATCCCTACCGCTCCCGGATGCCTAACAACTTCGCGGGATGTTTGAAGTCCATTAGGTAAACGGACCGTATCCCGGTCCAAGCGGAGCATTCTTCCCTCAAAAAGCACTTCTCCTTCGAGGCGTTCTTCTTGTCTGTTTTGTTTTTTCAATCAAGTTCCCTCTTTCCTTTACCATAGTCCTATACTTATTTTACCCTATGTTCTGCCCATAATGCCAAGAAACGTGACTGAAATAAAAATAAGCAGTTGGTTGTGAAAACAAACAACTGCTTACAATCCTCGATCAACCACAAGATCTAAGATGGAGGATTTCTGTTTTTGCTACCTTCATCCCGGTCTCCAGGGCCCGACGGTTCAGGGGAATAAGGTTATGGCGGTACTCCGGCAGAACTTTCTTTAAGGCCCCGAGGACGGATTCTAGGGTTACCGAGCGAGTTAACTCAATAAAAGCGCCGAGAATAATCATATTAGAAACTCGTGTATTCCCTAACTTTTCTTGAGCAAGCTCGTTCACTGGTAGTTTTAATACTTGAAGATCCTGGCGTTGAGGCTCTATATCAATCAGTGACGAGTTAATGAGTAATCGTCCTCCTGGTTTAACATCCTGCTCAAACTTCTCTAGGGAGGGGCGATTCAGCACAATAAGCGTATCTGGTTCGGCTATGATGGGAGAACTTACCTCTTCATCTGATATTGTGACAGAACAGTTAGCTGTTCCGCCACGCATTTCCGGACCATAGGAAGGAATCCAACTGACCTGTTTCCCTTCTACTAGGCCCGCATAAGCCAGCAGCTGTCCCATAGACATAACCCCTTGTCCTCCAAAGCCAGCCAAGATAATTTCTTGCGACATTAGATCGACACCTCTCTTTGCATTTTTTTGACACCAAGGGGATAAACAGGAAGCATATTTTCAACTAACCACTTTAATGATTCTGTGGGGGTGCACCCCCAATTCGTAGGACAGGTGGATAGGACTTCAACTAAGGCAAACCCGATACCTGCCATCTGATATTCAAAGGCAGTCTTAATAGCTTTTTTAGCTTTGGACACTTCCTGGGGATTGTGCACTGACACTCGTGCAATATATGCTGCACCGTCTAGAGTGGCGAGCATTTCAGATACTCTAATGGGATATCCTTGAGGAGCGGCCTCTCTCCCTTTGGGAGACGTCATGCTTTTTTGGCGGAGAAGAGTTGTAGGGGCCATTTGTCCTCCTGTCATACCATAAATGGCATTATTGACAAAAATCGTCGTGATTTTCTCACTGCGGGCAGCGGCATGCACAATTTCAGCCGTTCCAATAGCGGCCAGATCTCCATCCCCCTGATAGGTAAAAACTACCTTTTGGGGATGTACTCGTTTAATTCCCGTGGCAACAGCTGGTGCTCTGCCATGTGCGGCTTGTTGCATATCGAGATTGAAGTAACTATAGGCTAAGACTGAACATCCCACCGGAGATACGCCAATGGTCTCTTCTCTAACTCCCAGTTCGTCAATTACTTCAGCAATTAGGCGATGAATAATGCCGTGGGTACAACCGGGACAATAGTGGGTTTTGATCGCAGTTAGTGCTTCCGGTCGATGGAAGACAGGCCTCATAGGTTTCCACCTCCCTCTCCGCTATTAACCCAACGTTTAACCTCTTCAAGAACTGAGCGGGTAGTAGGAACCATGCCTCCAACACGCCCATATAGGTGGACCGGAACCTTGAATTCTAGATTATAACGAACATCTTCTACAAGTTGTCCCATGCTCATCTCAACGGTGAGAACATGATTTGCTTGCTTACAAGCTTCCTGTAAAGCGTTTTTCGGAAATGGAAATAAGGAGATGGGTCGGAATAACCCAGCCTTAATTCCTTGTTCTCTTGCTTGATCTACTGCAGCTTTTGCTATCCTGGCTGACGTACCGTACCCAACCAAAACCAGTTCTGCGTCCTTTGTTTTATAGTTTTCCCAGAGCGTTTCTTGGGACATTCTGTCATACTTAGTTTGAAGATGAAGGTTGTGCTTTTCAAGTTCTACGGGATCAAGAAATAACGAAGTAATTACATTAGGGCTTCGCCCCTTGGCACCAGTCGTTGCCCACGGCTTCTCCGTTCTTTGAGTATGATTTTGTTCAGTGAGCTCAACGGGTTCCATCATTTGTCCGAGAATACCATCTCCCAAAATCATGACGGGATTGCGGTACTCATCTGCTAAGTCAAAAGCTTTCCCCATCAAATCGACCATTTCTTGAACGGTAGCCGGAGCAAGCACAAGCAGTTTATAATCCCCATGTCCTCCACCTTTGACTGCCTGGAAATAATCAGATTGGGCAGGCTGAATGCCGCCAAGCCCGGGCCCTCCTCGTTGAATATTCACAATGACACAGGGGAGCTCCGCACCCGCGATATAGGTGATTCCCTCCTGTTTGAGGCTGATACCCGGACCTGATGAGGAGGTCATCACACGTGCTCCAGCACCCGCCGCCCCATAGACCATATTAATCGCCGCGATCTCAGATTCAGCTTGAACAAATACCCCTCCGACTTCCGGAAGACGTTTAGCCAAATACTCGGGAATTTCATTTTGTGGAGTAATAGGATACCCGAAAAAATAACGACAACCAGCGCGAATCGCCGCTTCTGCTAAAGCCTCATTACCCTTCATAAGGACCTTCGCCATGAGATTTTTCCTCCTTTCGCACTGTAATTGCAACATCCGGACACATCCTAGCACAAAAACCGCAGGAAATGCACGCTTCTTCCTTCACTACTGTCGCAGGATGAAAGCCCATAGCATTCAAGTGATCAGCCATTAGAATAATATGTTTTGGGCAAGCCTCTACACAAAGCTCACATCCTTTACAGCGCTCTTCATCGAACTCAACCTTACGCATAGACGCTCCTCCTGTCTCGGAATAAGCTACAGTTCTTATATTACCTACACTTATTGAATGCAATATAAATGCCATCGACGTACATAAATCTAAATTTTATCCCCAATCTGGAATTATTTTAGAATTTTCTGAAATAATCAGGACTCCGCTCCCCAGGACAATAGTATAAAAACACTGGGCATTAGGAATTCAACGTTTTGCCGACTTGTCTTTAATGCAAAAAAATTCATGGTAGGCAATAAACTGCATGCAAGTAATTGCACGCTAGATTGCATACCATGAACAATTAAAAAGTCCTCTTTTGATATTCCTCTAGACGAGGGCGTGTCGCTTAAGTTTGTAGTAGAAATTCCGTATGGACATTTTTAGATCCTGAGCTGACTTTGTTTTATTGCCCCCATTTTTTTGGAGTGTAGCTAAAAGGATGGAGCGTTCCCACTGTTTATACAGACCCTCGAATCCCTCATCTTCCCTCGTCAATGAAGGCTGCTGTGGGTTGACGAAAGCTAGCTCTGGATTAGCATTGGGGTTAGCCAAAATCGGAAGATGGTGCAATTCTACAACCGTTTCTCCGATCCGCATGTTTATTATAGCTCTTCCTATAATGTTTTCTAATTCTCGAACATTGCCCGGCCAATGATATCCCATCAAGATTTGTAAAGCCTCATTACTAATTCTCTCTACACAACGGCCATAGTCTTGATTAAAACTCCCAATAAGATGTTGAATAAGTAAGGGAATATCTTCACAACGCTGCCTCAAGGGGGGGATAATAACTGGGATTACATTTAACCGATAATACAAATCCTCACGAAATCTACCGGCACGCAATTCCGCTTCTAAGTTTGCATTTGTAGCCGTAATAACCCGCACGTCTATATTAAGGGCACGATTATCTCCGACTTTTACAATTTCACGTTCTTGTAGTACGCGCAAAAGTTTTGCTTGAAGGTTCAGACTGATTTCTCCAATTTCGTCAAGAAAAATCGTTCCCCCATTGGCCTCTTCAAAAAGGCCTGCTTTACCACCACGTTTGGCGCCTGTAAATGCTCCTTCAACATAGCCAAATAGTTCACTCTCCAGAAGTCCCTCCGCTAAGGCTGAACAATTCACTCGAATATACTGTCCTTTTTGTCGTTCACTCGAACGATGAATAGCATGAGCAAAAAGTTCTTTACCTGTCCCACTCTCTCCACGCAATAGGACAGTAGCCGGTGTCACCGCTGCACGTCTCGCTTGTTCAATCGCTGCCATAATCGCTTCGCTTTCACCGATAATATCCCTAAAAGTATACTTTGCTTCCAAATGACGAATCAAACGTTTAGCACTTTCTAACTCCTCCGAGAGTTTATGAATCTCAGAGATATCGTGAAGCACCCCTACGCTTCCCCGCAACTGCCCAGAAACAATGATTGGAGCAACGTTGACAATTACTTCTTTACGCTTAGGTCCAACTTTCATAAGGACTCCTTTAACAGGAAGACGGGTCTTTAGGACCTGCATATGCATACTTTCCCCTTCTGCAATGTCAACGGTAGGAGGTTTACCGATGACATCATTCGCCGTAAGGCCTGTCATTCGCGTGTAAGCCGGGTTTATTAATAATCCGAGTCCGTTTTCGTCCACCACTGAAATCGCATCCTGAGTGGAATCAATAATTGCAGAAAGTAGAATGCGAACTTCTTGCAACGTGTTTACTTTGGCCCTTAGCTCGTCAAATTCCTCCATATTCCACTCTCCCATCAGTACAAAACATGCTAGTAATACGTTTTAATGAACATCATATAACTATTTTACCATTTGAACCTTCATGAGACGAATCTCAATGGTTAACATTGATTTGTTAGGGCAATATCTGCTAATTATGAAACATCTTAGAAACTTTAGGTTTGGGATATTTTTGATTCAATCATGAGTCCTGTCGATTATTGCTTTTCAGAATGGATAAACTAAGCACTGGAGGTGAACGAGTTGAATAAGCGGTTTAAAAAAGATACTCTGCTTATAGGAGCAGTTGCGGGTACTATTGCCAAAGTTATTCAGGATGCTATTGGGTTTATTATAATAACGTTCTTTTTACCAACATACATAAACTGCGTTCGAATTGCAGGAGGTCTTTTATTGACACCCAATGAAATGATGAGTGGTGGTTTTTGGCCAAGTCTCCTTGGCTTTCAGATTGACCTCATTGTGAGTATTGTTGTTGGAATCATTTCCGTATTGATACTCCAGCATTGGGGACATGATTATTATCTCTTTAAGGGTGCTATGATTGGGTTGGTCTGTTGGGTACTTTTATATATTGTATTTAGTAAACTACTAAGTTCAGTTTATCCCTTTGGCTCAATACTTCATGCAGAGATATCCTTTATAAAGCATATCACTTATGGAATTGTGTTAACTTGGGTAGCAGTATGGTTTGGAAAGCTTTCTGACAATAGGGTCTAAGGTCATGACGAAAACTTTCATCACAGTGTTGCATGATCATATGGGAATAAAAGAAGAATGCTTATCCCAATAGGCAATCGACCCTCGCTAAAGACCCAAAATTAATGTACCTGCTTAAAAGAACCTCCATCTGTATCGACAAATGGAGGTTTAATACTGTACCCGGAACTATATAAAGGTTTACAAAAATCTATTATTAATATATATGCTAATAAGTGTATAATCACCAATAGAGGTTCATTGATTTGAACTATTTTCAATTGGTAAATTTGCCAAACTTATAGACAGAACAAACATCAAGGTGCCATCCATAATAAAACACCTCCAAGTTTTTCAACACAGAGATGTTTGCGGACAGAAAGTTTTTTTCAATGTTTAGTACATAATGGACATACGCAGTTTATCAGCTACCATTGCTACGAATTCTGAATTGGTGGGCTTTCCACGATCTACATTAATTGTATAGCCAAAGAACCGATTCATGAAGTCTACATTGCCGCGGTCCCAAGCTAGTTCAATAGCATGACGGATGGCGCGCTCTACACGACTTGGAGTGGTTTGATATTTAGATGCAATCATTGGATACAGTTCTTTGGTAACTGCTCCGAGCAGTGATACATCGGTTACTACGTTTACGATAGCATCACGTAAATACTGGTAACCTTTAACATGAGCGGGTACTCCCATTTGATGAATCATTCTTGTGACTTCTACCTCAAGGTTTTTAGAGTTTGATGGTAAAACCCCAGTGGAAAACTGGGAATTCATGCTTGGAATCGGATTCGGATTAGGATTCATGGTTGTAGTTGTGTTTGAATTATTATTTCTATTGGATACGGGATTAACGTTTGCAGCAATGTTTAAGTTATTGGAAAAATCATCTTGTAATTGGCGAATTCGTTTACCTAAGATATCAAGATCGAAAGGTTTTAAGATATAGTAATTTGCACCAAGACTTACAGCACGTTGGGTCATTGATTCCTGACCAAAGGCTGTTAATATAATAATTTTCGGTCTAAGAGGCGCATTTTGTAATTTTTCAAGTACTCCTAAACCATCAAGATGAGGCATAATAATATCTAAAAGTACAACATGAGGTTCCTCCCGAGATATTAATTCCAGGGCCTCATTTCCATGATATGCTACCCCAACAAGGCTCATATCCTCCTGCCGCTCAATATACTCTTTGACAACCTCGACAAATTCTCTGTTGTCATCTGCTAATAAGACTCGTATAGGCCTTTGCATTTCCCAGGATCCCCCTCATTTCTACCGCTTTCACTTTATTCTTTTCGACAATTGTTTAAATACTCCTTCTTTTATCCATGGAAATTTGTACTTTTTATTTCAAAAGAAAGAGCAGCCATAAAGGCTACTCTATTCTTTGATTTTTATGATTTCACCTTAAGCAGCTTCTTTTTTAGTCAGCTGGTTGCTATCATTTAGCATATTTTGGATAAACACTCCGTAGCCCCTCTGGGAATCATTTACAAAAACATGAGTCACGGCTCCAATTAGCTTTCCATTCTGAACTATCGGACTTCCACTCATTCCTTGGATGATCCCACCGGTTACTTCAAGCAGTCTTGGATCGGTGACTCGCACAATCATATTTTTACTGTCTGTTCGATTATGCATAACACGATCAATATTAACATCAAACTCCTCAATCTTTTCTCCTTGTATTACCGTATAAATCTTGGCCGGACCTACTTTAATATCGGATTCCCATCCAACGGGTATTGCTTCTTTGAAATATGGATTCTCGATTTGTCCACTCATCCTACCAAAAATTCCTGTCATTGTGTTTCGTTCAATCGTTCCGCTAAAAGCAGAGTTGGGAATGAACGAACCAATTTTTTCGCCTGGATGTCCACGTTTGCCTTTTTCAATAGCGTAGATTGTTGATCCTATGATTTTACCATTATAAACTTCAATTTTTTGATTGGTATCAGCATCTGTAATCACGTGCCCCAGGGCTCCATATAGTTTAGAAACTGGATCTAAGAATGAGAGGGTACCAACACCTGCAGCTTCATCGCGGACAAATAAACCGATGCGATATCTTCCGGTTTCAACGCAAAAAATTGGATGGACTGTTTTCTCGACAATCTGATCCTCGTGCTTGAATAGTACACTAGCACTTCCTTTTTGTTTTCCGGCTAAATTTATTGCGTTGGACACTTCTTGATCCGTTTTAACTTCCTGATTTTCAATTTTTAATAGGATATCTCCTACCTGAATGCCAGCCTCTTTTGCGGGAAAGCTATCCTTACCATTCTTGTCTACAACAGGAGCTTGTCCAACGACCATTACACCTTTTGTCTGTAAGGTTACACCGATAGATTGGCCACCTGGTATTAACTTCATGGGATTCATCACTTCAACTTCAGCAGATCTTAAGGGAAAAATCCCAAAAAGTTTGTAGGAGACTTCTAATCTTTCTGAAATCTGGGTCGCAGACATTCCGGAAGATACAGAGACAGTCGGACTTGATGAAATTTTTTCGACTTTAATTATACTGGACCAAATGCCTTTTAGGTTAGGTTCCATTTGACTAACTTGAGTTTGATGAATCTGAGGTAATTCAACTAACAGTTGAAGGAAGGTACAGAACAAGAGACTGATTAATAATAGAATGCTTCTTTTTTTCACTCTCTTATCATCCTCCACTCTTTTCTCCCCATTTAATCTCCCCTTTTTCCTCTATTAAGAGCGGTACATAATAAGTGAAGTGAACGTTTAATTGTAAAACACTAATCTTAAATTATCCAAATCGCTAATGTTTCATCCTGCCAAAAGTGTTCCAGATTCCTAAATCAATGGCAAATTAGGCAAAATAAAAAGACTGCATAAATTAATTTACGCAATCTAAAAACAAAATCCAATTATGGGTTATTATTTTTTAATTATTTAACCTGTACCTATACAGTACGATTCGAGCATCGCGCATCGTGCCTCGTGCCTCGCCTTGATCGCTGCCATAATTCCTGGGCATGTTTACGGGTTATCTCTATTTCTCCACCCCCAAGCATTCGTGCGAGTTCTTCAATACGCTGAGACTCTGATAGTGAGTCCACTATTGTTCGAGTCCTATCACCGTTTACCTCTTTTATAATACCATAGTGAGCGTCTGCAAAGGCAGCGACCTGCGCTGCATGGGTAATACAAAAAACCTGTTTATCTTGGGCGATTTTGGCCAACTTTTCACCAACTCGATGTATGGTTCTGCCTCCCACTCCGCTGTCTACCTCATCAAAGATAAACGTACCAACTGACTCGACCTTAGCTAGGAGGCTCTTTAAAGCCAACATCAAGCGTGACATTTCTCCTCCAGAGGCCACTTTTGCCAGAGGTTTGGGGGGCTCTCCGAAATTGGCTGAGAAATAAAACTCTGCTGTTTCTGCGCCACCGATTGCGGGGTCCTCATTTGGCATAAACCGAACTTCGAATCGGCTTTTTTCCAGGCCCAAATCTGCTAGTTCAACCGAGAGGCCATTTTCTATTTTCCTTGCAATTTTTTGCCGTTTAGAGCTTAACCGCTCTGCTAGGATTTCATAGGCTTGGCGTGCTGTCTGCTTTTCGTTATGAATGGTTTCGAACTGCTCCTGAACATGAGTGATTTGCTCCAGCTCTTGATACATGGTTTCTCGTTTTTCTAAAATATCTTGGATATTCGCCCCATATCTATGTAGTTTTTTCAGGAGAATAAGTCGTTCTTCAATCTGTTCAAGCCGCCCTGGTTCAAATTCAAAATTGTCACGATAGGTTCTTATTTGTTCAGCCAAGTCTTCTGCGGCATAATAAATAGACTCAATTTGCTCGTAAATCGTAAATTCGTCATCTAAACGTTCAAGTTCTTGAAGAGCTTTACGGGTTTGACCCAACATATCAAAGGCTGCAAGTTTGCCTGACGAGCCTTCGTAAAGTGCTCCATAAGCTTCAGAAACTAAACTCGTAATACGTGCAGCATTGCTTAATCGTTTTTTTTCCTGAATCAGGTCTTCTTCTTCACCTGGAATGGGGTTAACCCGGTCGATTTCCTCGATTTGATAACGAAGGAACTCTTCACGCTTCTGACGTTCTTCTTCTGAAACAGACAGCTCTTTTTCTCTGCGGATAACCCGTTGGTATGCTTTGGCTGCTTGGTTTACAGATTGAACTTCCTCATGGAGTCCCCCTAAGGCATCCAAGAGATCTTGGTGTGTTTCAGGGCTAAAGAGAGATAGATGTTCTATTTGTCCGTGGATGTCGACAAGACCTACACAAAGGGATCGATAGAGGGTTAAAGGAATGGATCGACCTTGAACACGGCAAATATTTTTTCCAGTGGCGTTGATTTCCCGAAAAAGAAACAATTGGCCCTCTTCAGCCGGATATCCAGCCTCTTCAAGTCGAAGTAAGCATTCTGCTGGTAAATCTTCAAAGACGCCTTCAATCCGCGCCCGGGTTTCACCATGCCGGATAAGATCTGTGCTGGCTCGTCCACCTAAGAGAACCCCAAGGGAGTCAATCAGCATGGATTTTCCGGCACCAGTTTCTCCTGTAAATACAGTTAAACCATACCCTAAATTCAGACGTACTGTCTCCATAAGCCCAAAATTCTCTACGTGTAGCTCTGCTAACATAACATAACCTACCCTCCTATCAAAGCAAGGTGCTGATCCGTTCTAAGACCGTCTGAACGGCTTCCTTTGGCTTAATAACCAAGAGAATCGTATCATCTCCAGCTACTGTACCAATGACCTCTTCCCAATTGCTATTATCCATCACAGCAGCTAAGGCATGTGCATTTCCTGGTATAGTACGAATGACAATCAGACTTTCTGTGTCATTGATGGAAACGACCGTTTCTCTCAACAAACGCTTTAAGCGATCCTGCAAGTTGATTGGATGAGCCTCTGTCGGAACAGCATAGCGATATTCATCATCTGCACTAGGAACCTTGATCAGGCCCAATTCCTTAATGTCCCTAGAAACGGTTGCTTGTGTAACATCATAACCAGCTAAACGCAGTCTTTCTGCAAGATCCTCCTGGGTATGAATAATTTCCTTCGTGATAATTTCCTGTACCTTCATTTGGCGACGTGCTTTCATACCAAGCCTCCTTTCGCGATGCACGAGGTTCGAGGCACGAAGCCCGAACCTCGTGGCATTACCATCCTTAATTCGTGCCTCGAGCATCGCACATCGTGCCTCGCGTTTATTCGTGCCAACGATCTCTTAACTTTTCTCGCACCACCTGGGGAAAACTACGAGCACCTAAACGTATTAGCAATGCTTTGATGGGAGCAGTTTTAATAATTACGGTCTGTCCAGCATGAAGCACGATACTTTGACGTCCATCGAAAGTTACCATGCATTTTTCCCCGTTTGCTAATAGAATTTGAATTTCTTCCTCATCTGAGACAAGCATGGGACGCGCAGACAAAGAGTGTGCTGCTAAAGGAGTTAGTAAAATCGCTTGGACATTAGGACTAATGATCGGCCCACCAGCAGAAAGGGAATAAGCTGTAGAACCTGTCGGAGTGGACACAATCAAACCATCTGCCGGATAACTAACCGTGGGTTCTCCAGAAAGGTTCGCCTGAAGGGTAATTAATCCTTCTCTGCCTTCTCTGGAAAAAACAACATCATTTAAGACCAATTGAGAAATATTGTCCTGACCGTCCTGCTTTATAACCGCACTTAACATTAAACGTTCTTGAATCTCAAAATCTTCGCGCAGAATCTGCTCTAAGGCTCTAAAGACTTCTTCCCGTTCTATTTCACATAGGAACCCTAAACGTCCAAAATTAACCCCTAATACTGGGATTTTATAGGAGGAAGCTTCTCGAGCTGCCTGAAGAAGAGTACCATCTCCTCCTAAGGATATTAGAAAGTCAGGCTTGGACCGGGTGATGTCTTCCCATTCAGTTAAAACGGTCCAACCACGAGCTTGAAACCAATCCTCTATCTGGGGAGCCAAGGCCAAGGCTTCCGGTTTAGTCATATTACGCCATAAACCAACGATTCTTTCCATTCCTTATTCCGTCTCTTTCTGAGCATTGTGAACGATGTGTTCCAGCTCTGAATGCCAATCTATTCCCGATATAGATTGTAACCCTAACCAGGCTAAATATTCAATATTTCCTTCTGGGCCACGAATCGGTGAATAGTCTAAACCTAAGACTTTAAATCCTATACCTTCTGCTTGACCAAGGACAGTTTCCAGAACCTGTTTATGTATGTTACTATCTTTAACGACTCCTTTTTTACCAACATGCTCTCGCCCAGCCTCAAATTGGGGCTTGATCAGAGATAATACTTGTCCTTCCTCTTTAAGAATGGCAATCATGGCCGAAAAAATCTTGGTAATTGAAATAAATGCTACGTCTGATACCACCCAATCTACCTGCTCTGGCAGAGTATCTTTGGTAAGATAACGGGCATTAACTCGTTCCATGGAAATGACCCGCGGATCTGTCCGAAGTTTCCAATCTAACTGCCCATACCCTACATCAACGGCATAAACCCGTTTTGCTCCATTTTGCAACGCACAATCTGTAAAGCCGCCGGTTGAAGCACCTATATCGACGACAACTTGATCCTTAAACGAAATTGGAAAGGCTTCTAAGGCTTTAGCTAACTTTAACCCGCCGCGGGAAACAAAGGGTAGAATGTCTCCTTTTAATTCAATCAATGTCTCTAGCGGTAATTCTACTCCTGGTTTATCCACTCGTTGCCCACCGACAAACACAATCCCTGACATCACCATTGCTTTAGCTTTTTCCCGACTGGCGGCCAATCCATTCTTAACGATTAAAACATCAATTCGTTCTTTCCCTTTAGCCATTGTATCCCATCCTTTTGTCCATGAGCAAAACCATCCTAGGATTGCGCGGCACGGGGAAACAATCTTAATCGTTCAGCTGCCTGCACTATTCCTTTAACTGATAATCCATGGGTCGTTAAGAGTTGGGGAATAGGTCCTTGATCCACAAAACCTGGATATCCCAAACGTTCAACAGCCACCCCATTGATTCCTTCTTCCTCAAGGAACTCTAAAATTGCGCTTCCCATACCTCCTTTTAGAGAATGGTCTTCTATTGTGATTATCTTTGTTGTGAGCTTAGCATAGTGTGACAATGTGTTACGGTCCAGGGGAGAAATATATCGTAAGTTGATGACCGCTGCATCAATTCCTAGATGACGCAATTCTTGAGCCGCAAGAAGGCAAGTGCGTACCATAGGGCCGATTCCAATCAAGGTGACATCCCGACCATCTCGCAGGACTTCTGATTTGCCGATAGGGATTTCAGTTAATGTCTCCTCTGATGTTAAACCCTGACCTGCGGATCTCGGATAACGCAAGGCTATAGGTCCATTATGTTTTAACGCCGTATAAAGCATATGGCGCAACTCGTTTTCGTCTTTAGGAGCCATAAGAACCAAGTTAGGAATTATTCTAAAGAAGGAAATATCAAATACCCCATGATGAGTTGGTCCATCATCCCCGACCACTCCTGCACGGTCGATGGCTAAAACAACATTGGCTTGCTGTAAACAAACATCATGCAAAACTTGATCATAAGCTCTCTGATAAAAGGTAGAATAGATCGGGACAACAGGTTTTAATCCCCCGAAGGCTAATCCCGCAGCAAATGTTACAGCATGTTGCTCAGCAATTCCAACATCAAAAAAGCGGTCTGGGAATTGATCTGCAAATTTATTAAGACCTGTCCCGCTGGGCATCGCTGCAGTGATAGCTACGATCTTTGGGTCATCCTGGGCAAGCTTGCAGAGGGTCTCCCCAAAAACTGCCGTATAAGTTGGCGGGGATGATTTCTTTGCCACTTTTCCGGTAACGGGGTCAAAGGGACCTATCCCATGAAAAACATCTGGATTTTCCTCCGCAGGTTTGTACCCTTTTCCTTTGCAGGTCACGACATGAACAAGGACAGGGCATTTTTTGTTTTTGGCCTGGTCTAATACTTGTTCGACTAAGGCTTGATCATGTCCATCGATGGGTCCCAAATAGGTGAAGCCTAATTCTTCAAAAAGAAGTCCCGGCACCAGCAAGTATTTTAAGCTGTCCTTGGCTTTGGCCGCTAATTTTGCCACTTGGTTGCCAATTCCAGGTATTCGTTTTAATAAGTACTCCAGATCCTCTTTGCGTTTGTCGTACATTGGATCTGTTCTGAGTCTATTTAGATATGTCGACATGGCTCCCACATTGGGGGAAATGGACATTTCATTGTCGTTTAAAATTACGATAACTTTTGTTTCGCTATGACCCGCATGGTTTAAGGCTTCATAGGCCATTCCGCCGGTCATCGCTCCATCTCCAATGACGGCCACAACATGGTGGTTTTCTTTAAGGACATCTCGTGCCATAGCAAAGCCCACCGCTGCTGAAATCGAAGTACTGGAATGACCTGTTTCAAAACTGTCATGAGCGCTCTCTCCCCGTTTGGGAAAGCCAGACAACCCCTTATATTGGCGAATGGTTTTAAACTGTTTCAATCGTCCGGTTAAAAGCTTATGCACATAGGTCTGATGACCGACATCCCAGACGATCTTGTCGTGAGGGCTATCAAATATTCGGTGTAACGCCAAGGTAAGTTCCACGACTCCTAAATTAGGCGCTAAATGCCCTCCATTTTTGGAGACCACTTCAATCATTTCCTGCCGAATCTCCTGTGCCAAGGTTTTAAGTTCAGGTAGATCTAGCGCGCGCAAGTCCCTCGGTTCGTGAATCTTTTCGAGTAGTCCCATCCTTTATGCCCCCTCGTAATTAGGTCATTTATTTTTCACAGGACTGTTTATCTAAATTAGCAGTCCCACAATAATTCCAACCATCACACCCCCAAAGACCTCTAAAGGGGTATGTCCAATGAGCTCTTTCAATTGTTCTTGAGTAAGATCAGGGCCATGGTATAATCGCTCAACTAACCGATTAAGAACCTCTGCTTGCTTCCCGGCAGCCCGCCGTACCCCGGCAGCATCGTACAGGACAATCATCCCAAAAACAGCTGCGACTGCAAAGATTGGCGAATCCCATCCATAGTATTTCCCAATTCCTAAGGCTAAAGCACTAACCGTGGCAGAATGGGAACTGGGAAAACCACCTGAGCTAACAATCATACTAAAGCTTAAGTTTTTTGATAAAATTATATTGATGACAGCCTTTAGTAACTGAGCTATGAACCAAGCAGTCACTGCCGAGATCAGGATTGCATTATTGAAAATCCCTGGGACTATTGTCATAATAACGACCTCATTTAATGTTTACGTTCTTCAATATAGTGTGCCAGCTCATTAAGAAAGATTGCCCGTTCCGCAAATGGCTTCAAGGCAGATAGTGCTTTCAGAGTTTGGGCATGCAATTGTTGGCCTGCGCCCTCCAATCCTAGTAAAGAGACGTAAGTGGACTTACCTTGTCGAAGGTCGCTTCCAGTAGGTTTTCCGAGAGTTTCACTATCCCCGACGATATCTAAAATATCATCTTTAATCTGGAAGGCCAAACCTAAGGCTTGGGCATATTCAGTCAAAGCTCCAATCTGTTCCTCTGTGCCCCCTGCTAAGATTCCCCCCAAGCGAGCTGAAACTGTCAATAAGGCCCCTGTTTTAGCTTTATGAATCTCTTCTATTTCGTTTAGAGTAAGGCTTTTTCCCTCTGCTGCTACATCAGCAACCTGACCTCCAACCATCCCGTCTTTTCCAGCAGCTACAGCCACCTCACGTATAATGCGCAGCTGTCGCTCAGGCTGTCCGAGCTCTGAATCAGCGAGCAATTCAAAGGCATAGGTCAACAGAGCATCTCCAGCTAAGATTGCCTGGGCTTCCCCGAAAACCTTATGATTGGATAATCTTCCCCGTCTATAGTCGTCATTATCCATCGCTGGTAAATCATCATGTATTAAGGAATATGTATGAATAAGTTCTAGAGCCACCGCAGCACGTAGAATGTTTCTCGGATTTCCACCCACTGCTTCTGCTGAGGCTAAAGCTAACACTGGTCTAATTCGTTTCCCTCCTCCAATGAGGGAATAATGCATACTCTCATACAGACTATTCTTATCCCAAGGTAATTGGGTAAGAGTTTCGTCAATCATCGTAAGATAGCGTTGAAAGGTTTCCTTAAACACGATTTACGTTCACCCTTCCACATTAAAACTAGCAGGCTTGATTTGCAACTGTCCATCCGGAGCTTCAAGCAAAATTTCCATTTGTTTTTCAGCTTGATCCAAAACCTTAGAACAATACTGAACAAGACCGACCCCTTCCTTAAATAGGTTTAAGGCTTTGTCTAAGGGAAGATCTTTTTGCTCAAGTGCTTTGACGATGGTTTCCAAATCTTGAAGCCCCGTCTCCAGGGATTTCGGTGCTTCCGTAGTGTTGTCATTTATTTTATCTTGCTCTAGGTCAAAAAGGTTCTCAGTCCATCGATCTGTACTCATAGATCAAATCTCCTTCTCCAACACTTGGCAGTGTAAACTTCCTTCTCCTAAACGAATCCGGACTTGATCACCACGCTCTGATTGGCTTGCAGAGCGTATAAGCTGTCCTTCTGCGTTGTAGGTCAGCGAATATCCTCTTCCTAAAATGGCCAATGGGCTCAACAAATCGAGCTTAGCAGCCAATAGATTTAGTATACCATTTTTATCGATTACAAATCTAGTCATACCCTCTTGAAGGCGCATTTGCAGGGAATCAAGGCGTTGTCGATTCTGATCAATCCGCCAGAAAGGGTCTTTGAGCGGTCCTTTGTTGGCGATTCCTTCAAGATACAGGCGTTTCCGTTGGATGAGTTCTGTCATGGCACTCTGAAGCTGAACACTTAGTTGAGTTACATGGTATTGTAGATCTAGTAGTATCGGTACCGCCAATTCAGCGGCAGCTGAAGGGGTCGGTGCTCGTAAATCTGCCACATAGTCTGAGATGGTCACATCTGTTTCATGACCCACAGCTGATATAATCGGTATAACGGATGCCGCAATAGCACGAGCGACGATATCCGTATTAAAGGCCCACAGTTCTTCCAAAGAACCTCCACCACGACCAACAATGATGACATCCACATTCCCATGGCGATTAAGTCGAGATATAGCTTGAGCTACTTCACGGGGCGCTGCTTCTCCTTGGACTGCTGCAGGTGCCAAGATCCACGACATTCCCGGATGCCGTCGTTCGATGATATTAAGAATATCTCTGATCGCTGCACCCGTTGGGCTGGTTACAATTCCAATTCTCCGTGGTAATTTTGGTATACTCTTTTTTCTTGTCGGATCGAATAAGCCTTCCTCCGCAAGTTTCTTCTTCAGCTGTTCAAAGGCCAAATAAAGTTGACCTAGACCACTGGGTTCCATCTCTTCGCCGTATAGCTGAATCGTTCCATCCCGCTCATACATACGAATATTTCCACGTATCAAAACTTTTAAACCATCCGACGGGATGAAGCGTACTCGTTCTGACCGACTTTTAAACATAACCCCTTTAAGGCTGGAAGACTCATCCTTAAGGGTGAAATACCAGTGTCCTGAAGCTCGATGATTTTTAAAATTCGAAAGTTCACCACTGATCCAACAGTTTTGCAGCTCTGTTCGTTCCTGCAGGACTTGTCCGATTCGGCCCACTAACTCAGAAACTGTCCATATTTTCGGCACAACCTTCACCTCAAGCCTATCATAACATAAAGAAAAGTGAGGAGGAAATATTTTCGCAGGTGTGACAGGGGGACGGTCCTTTTTGACACGCGTGTCAAAAAAGACCGTCCCCCTGTCACACCATAAAGAGGCAAGGAATTATATCCTCACCTCTTTAGACATTCTAGATAATTACATTCTACTTTGAACGACAGCCACTGTTTCAGCACAAATGATGGCAGCCTGTTCGAAGAGTCTGGCTCGTTCAGCCTTAACTCGCTCTTGATACGCCTCGTCTTTGATCCCTGGAAGGTTGATATCAACGCTCAACATAGCCGATTTGAGAGCACTCTCCGCTAAATAAGCGGAAACCCCGACATCGCTGATGGCCCCTTTGTTTCCGATCGGCGCAAGTTTCTGAGCTAATTGCAGAACTCTAAAACAATTTTGGGAAATTCCCAGCGGAGTATCTGTAGCGGATACCAAGACTTCTTGCATTTTTGCAGCACGTGCAGCTTTTTCTTCGTCAGTGCCTTTTGGTAATTTTAAGACATCCATGAAATTGGAGAATTCAGCGATATCTTGACTCAATCCAGTCTTTAGGTTGTTTAAGACTGTTTCTGCCTCAGCCAAGATCTCTTTCGCTTCAGGTTCTACCTCTTTATACTTTTCCTTACCGATGGTGAGGTTAGCTACCATACAAGTCATTGAGGCAGCAAGTGCTCCGACATAGGCAGAAACACTTCCGCCCCCAGGTGTTGGTGAGGAACTTGCAGACACGGTTAAAAACTCTTCCGTGCTCCACTCCCAAATTTTATTCATATCCATTAGCGAGCCCCTCCTTGCAGAACGATTCCCTTTAGAACATTACGCATAATTAGGGCTGTGGTTAAGGAACCCACGCCACCAGGAACTGGAGAAATCCGATCGGCCACTTCTTGAACCGCTTCAAAATCAACATCCCCGCAAATTCCTCCAGGAATTTCATTAATCCCAGCATCGACAACAATCGCTCCTGCTTTAACCATATCCTTCTTAATCAGTTTTGCGCGGCCCACAGCAGCAATTAAAATATCTGCCTGACGTGTGTGGGCACCTAAGTCCGGAGTTCTTGAGTGACAAATCGTTACAGTCGCATTGTGCTTGAGAATTAGGAAAACTAATGGTTTGCCAACGGTTTCTCCACGGCCGACGATAACCACATGTTTCCCGGCAATTTCAACACCTGAACGCAGAAGTAACTCAATACAGCTTTGAGGGGTAGCTGGAAATAGTCCGTCCTCACCGCTGAGAATATATCCACGATTAATTGGGTGAACTCCATCGACGTCCTTGTCTGGGCGAACTGCTGCCATTACCTTTTCCTTCTGAATTCCTTTAGGAAGTGGGAGTTCAATCATAATACCATGAATACTTTGATCATTATTGAGACTTTCAATCTTTGCTAAAATGTCTGCTTCGGGCGTAGAACCGGGCATTTCAAAAAGCTCAAAAGCCATACCTATGCCCTCACATACCTTTTGTTTAGACCGTGCATACACGACGGATGCGGGGTCATCCCCCACTAAAATCACTGCAAGTTTAGGTTGCACTCCCTTTTCTTTCCACTGTGCAATCTCCTCGCGTATTTCTTCCTTAAGGATTTTAGATACTGCTTTACCATCTAGTAATTGTGCCAAAATACACACCCCTTTCGAAATATTATGATTTTTGTACTTCCAGGACCCCCACGTTATTAGTGAGAGCCCGGATTTCACTGAAATGAGCCTTTGCTAGAGCGAGCTTACTTTCCTTTGAGATAATTATCTATACCAGCGGCAGCCTTTTTGCCAGCGCCCATAGCCAAAATAACGGTTGCAGCACCTGTTACGATGTCTCCACCTGCGAAAACGCCTGGTTTTGATGTCATCAGTGTTTCTGGGTCTGCGACAATATTCCCTCGCTTATTTAACTCCAAGCCAGGGGTTGATGTTGTTACGAGAGGATTTGGACCCTGTCCGATTGCTACGACTACCGTGTCCATAGGAATTTCAAATTCGGATCCTTTAATGGCAATAGGGGAACGTCGTCCAGAAGCGTCTGGCTCTCCAAGTTCATAACGCAAGCAGGTCAGGCTTTTTACCCATCCACGCTCGTCCCCTTCGATCGCAACAGGATTCGTTAGCAGACGGAATTGGATTCCTTCTTCTTCTGCATGTTCAAGCTCTTCTTTACGTGCCGGCATCTCATCACGTGAACGACGATAGATGATGTAAACATTTTCTGCACCTAAGCGTAAGGCAGTACGTGCAGAATCCATAGCAACGTTTCCGGCACCCAGCACTGCAACATTTTTGCCTACTTTTACTGGTGTCGCATAATCAGGGAATTTGTAACCCTTCATCAAATTTGTCCGAGTTAAAAACTCATTAGCTGAATAGACTCCATTTAAGTTTTCTCCGGGAATATCCATGAAGTACGGAAGTCCGGCGCCTGTGCCAATAAATGCTGCGTCATATCCATTTTCCAGGAGTTCGTCCACAGAAGTGATTTTACCAACAACTTGATTCGTAAGAATTTCAACACCCATTTCCTTGAGGTTGTCAATTTCTGTTTGGACAATCTCCTTCGGCAAACGGAATTGTGGAATTCCATACATTAGTACGCCCCCGGCAACGTGTAAGGCTTCAAAAACAGTCACTGCATGTCCTGCTTTTGCTAAGTCTCCAGCACAGGCTAATCCAGCAGGGCCAGCTCCGATGATGGCGACACGTTTACCGCTTGGTTCAGGTTTTTCAAACTCGGATTTACCAGCTTTCATGCCGTAGTCAGCTGCAAAGCGTTCTAGTCGACCAATTGCCACAGACTCTCCTTTGATCCCTAGGATGCACTTGCTTTCACATTGGTTTTCTTGCGGGCAGACTCGACCACAAACCGCTGGCAAGGAATTTTTTATCTTCAGTACATTCCCAGCTTCCTGGAAATCACCTTCGGCAATCTTTTTAATAAAATCCGGTATAAGAACGGACACAGGGCATCCGGCAATACATTTAGGGTTTTTACATTGTAAGCAACGCTTTGCTTCTTCTATAGCTGTTTCTTCTGAGTAGCCTAACGCGACTTCTTCAAAATTACGTGCTCTTACCTCAGGTTCTTGGCAAGGCATTTCATGACGAGGGATTTTTACTTTTTTTGTGCTTTCAACTTTCTCTGTCATTAGTGATGCCCTCCTTCTTTACCACAATCACATTCTAGGCGTGCCTTTGCCTGGTTTTCTTCGTCCTTATAAAAAGCTAGGCGTTTCATAGCTAAATCAAAATCAACTAGGTGTCCATCAAACTCAGGTCCATCGACACAGGCAAATTTAGTTTCATTGCCTACACTAATACGGCAAGCACCACACATTCCTGTTCCATCAACCATGATTGGGTTCATGCTTACAATCGTTTTAATACCTAAGGAACGGGTATAATCTACAACGGCTTTCATCATAATCATAGGACCAATTGCCCAAATCGCCTTAACCTGATGTCCTTGAGCCAAAACTTCTGCAAGCCCGTCCGTAACGAACCCCTTAACCCCTTTACTCCCGTCATTGGTGGCAATTACAACTTCACTGCTTGCGGCGCGCATTTCATCTTCTAAAATCAATAAATCCGCACTTCTCGATCCTAAAACAGATATGACGTGATTTCCGGCCTCTTTCAAAGCTCGAGCAATTGGATGAACAGGAGCAATACCTAAACCTCCGCCTATGCAAACAACCGTGCCATAATTTTCAACTTCTGAGGCAACTCCCAGAGGCCCTACAAAATCTTGGAATTCATCCCCTTCGTTCATACGGGTGATGATGGCTGAAGAATACCCTACATCTTGTACAACAATCGTGATAGTTCCCTTTTCACGGTCAAAATCCATTACAGTCAACGGAATACGCTCACTTAACTCGTCTAAACGGACAATTACAAATTGCCCTGGCTCCACTTTCGCGGCCACGGCCGGTGCATTGACTTCCAGCAAGGCAATACCGGTTGCCAACAATCTTTTTTTAACAACGTGGTACATTTGTCTCCTCCTCAATATAATTATTCATGGTCTTAACTTAATTCGATAACACTTAATTCGATATCTTTACTAATTATCCTTCATAGTTGCCACAATTATTTAAAAAAACAAGAAAAGTGATTATTTCACAAGAAACTCCTATTAATTAATCTTAATAATTATTAGTTATGGCTACTTGCAATCGTCAGACTATTCTAAATATATAGATTAATCGTGGACTTTTATCTTGATTATAGCTTTACCGTAGTTTCTTAAGATTTACTTGAATCAAATCCCTTTTGTTCTACTTTCATGGCATTGTCCACAATCCGATCTAAAATACCATTAACAAACTTTGCAGATTCTTCCCCACCAAAACGTTTTGCTAATTCAATAGCTTCGTTGAGACTTACTCGACCAGGGATATCCGAACGAAAAAGAATTTCGTAGGTAGCCAAACGCATAACGTTTCGATCTACATTTGCCATACGGCTGATCGTCCAATCTTGAGCATAGGAGGCGATGGTTTGATCGATTTCCTCCTGATGGGCTATTGTCCCATCGACAAGTTCCTGTGCAAAGACCCTGCTAGGTTCGGGCACAACAAATTCTTCAGCCCAACGTTGCACTTCTTTATCTGTAATCACTGGTTCTTTTGTCAGGTCCCTTTGAAAGAGCACTTGTAATGCCGTTTCTCGAGCTAGTCTTCGACTCAAGAAAATTCCTCCCTAAAGTTACAATAGTTTATTAAGCTAGCAGTTGCTAGAACTTATTAAAAGTTTTCTCAAACCACGTAGAAATATCCTTATAATCATCTTGACGCTTACCCAAGAAAAATCCAAGCACTGAAAAGGTGGTCACTACTAGTGTTCGCCAAAATCCAAGGGTTACCAGTAGTAATCCTAACAAAAATCCTAATGATGTTCCCAAGAACTTACCAGGATGGCTGTCCAAGGCCCAAACTAAAAACGTCGAAATTTTCGCTCCAACCTTCGACCAAAACCCGCTCATCGGACGCGTACTGAGCGAACCTTTTCCAAATTACGCACCAGCACTTTCACCTCTGCTACAATAATTCCCGTATAGAGTTCGACATCCTCTTTGACTTTGGTTAATATTTCTCCGGATACTTGAGGTATCAGGACACCCTGCTCAAACTGACACATTACAATAATTTCAAGTCCAGCTTCACGCTGTCTGAGGCTTGATTTCACTTGGACTACTCCCTGCAAGGATTTTGCACTGCGAGCAATAATCTCCTGCAAAGCATCCTGAGAAATTCGAACATCACCATTTTTGGAGGACGTTCGAAATGAATGGTCTGTGCTTGCACGCGGTCGCAGGAACAATAGCAACCCTAGCAAGAGTAAAACTCCAGCCACAACGATACTTTCCCATGGGTTTACTCTTAACCAGTTTAACCCATCAGCGATCAAAAAATATGGAAGTCCCCATCCTGTGGCGATGGCTAATATCCAAAGTGCCACAAGGATCAGAAGGAATCCAAACGTGTAGACCAACATCGTCGTCCCTTCTTTCAGAAACCCCCCCTGGTGTTTCCAGAGGGGGTTTTCTTAAGTTTTTTTATTTCAGACGTAAATCTTCCTCTTTGGTTTCAGGTAATGGTTTAAAATTTACCCCTTGCACATGAACATTAGCTTCTACAACTTTCAGTCCAGTCATACTTTCAATGGCATCTTTGACTGCTTCTTGCACACTAAATGCCACATCGGGAATCGATACCCCATACTCAACTACAATAAATAAGTCTACGGCTACCTCATGTTCGCCGACTTCGACCTTAACCCCTTTAGACAGATTTTTATTTCTCCCTAACATGTTCGCGAGATCCCCTACCAGACCTCCACTCATGCCTACTACGCCCTCTACCTCAGAAGCAGCTAATCCGGCAATAACTTCCACCACTTCATCTGCAATTCGAATAGAGCCCAGGGAATTATCTGTTCCTAAACTTTCCATGCCCTCACCCCCTAGTTCGAAGTTCGATATTCGATATTCTTGGTTAGAATATCCAATATTGGACTTCACATATTACGTTAAGTAAACATATCCCTCTTTACCAGATAAGTCAACTAAACTATAGATGGAGTGTTACACTCCATCTATGATAAGTTTCCATTATCTACATGACGTTGATATTATACCAAATTAAGGCGGGCCTGGCAAAGGCTATATTGATAATTTGTGCTTCCGGTCCGCAGTTGGTCCGTAGTCAGTGGTTCTGATCCGGTTATGAAAGCAACTCTAGCGCTATGTCATCCTGAAGGAGGAACGACTGAAGGATCTAGTACTTCGCAGGCAAAATTATTCGCACGCAAGATTCTTCGCTACGCTCAGAATGACAAACATCGAACCACGAATTTACTCTCCTAGGATACGGCGCTGTATAAAGTTCGTATACACTTCTCCACGTTGGTAGAAAGCATTGTCCAAAACTTTCAAGTGGAAAGGGATCGTCGTATGAATTCCTTCAATGACATATTCCTCTAGCGCACGCTTCATACGAGCAATGGCCTCTTGCCTAGTGGCTCCCCAAACAATCAACTTCCCAACCATTGAGTCATAATATGGGGAAACCGTATACCCTTGGTAGACTGCGCTATCGACTCGAACTCCTGGTCCACCCGGAGCATGGTAGAGATTGATTAACCCCGGTGAAGGCATAAAGTTTTTATCCGGATTTTCCGCATTAATTCGACACTCGATTGCCCAGCCTCGAAGTTGAATATCCTCTTGAGTATAGCCCAGCGGTTCGCCTGCTGCTAAACGAATTTGCTCTTTGACTAGGTCCAGCCCGGTTACCATTTCTGTCACCGGATGCTCCACCTGTATACGCGTATTCATTTCAATAAAGTAAAAGTTCCCATGACGATCTAACAAAAACTCGATGGTTCCGGCATTTGAATAGTTAGCAGACTTGGCTGCTTGGACCGCTACAGAGCCCATTTTTGCTCTCATTTCTGGAGTTAAAGCACTTGAAGGAGATTCTTCCAGAAGCTTTTGATGACGACGTTGTAAAGAACAATCTCGTTCTCCCAAATGAACCACATTACCATAGTTATCCCCTAGTATCTGAATCTCGATGTGTCTAGGTTCTTCTACGTATTTCTCAAGATAAACCTCGGAATTTCCAAAGGAAGCCTGGGCCTCGTTTTGAGCTGCCTGGATGGATTTGCTCAATTCTTTAGGATTCTGAGCAACTCGCATCCCCTTTCCTCCGCCTCCTGCTGAAGCTTTGATTAAGACCGGGTATCCAATTTCTTGAGCAACGATGGCCGCCTTTTTTTCGTCTGTAATAATATCTTTAGAACCTGGAACGACAGGAACGCCACCCTCGATCATTGTTTTTCGGGCCATGGCCTTATCTCCCATAGTTTCAATAACTTGACGGGATGGTCCAATAAATGTGATATTACACGACTCGCATATCTCTGAGAATCGGGCATTTTCAGAAAGGAAACCGTATCCTGGATGAATTGCATCCGCCCCGGTTAATTCTGCAGCGCTGATGATGTTAGGGATATTCAGATAACTCTTAGCACTTGCCACAGGGCCAATGCAGACCGCTTCGTCCGCGGCCTTGACGTGCAACGCTTCCCGATCCCCCTCGGAAAAAACGGCGACGGTCTCAATATCAAGCTCGCGACAGGCTCGAATAATGCGCAAAGCAATTTCTCCGCGATTCGCGATCAGGATTTTCTTAAACATGCTTACTTCTCCTTATTTTTCAATGACGAACAACGGCTGACCATATTCTACAGGCTGACCGTTCTCAACAAGAATTTGAACTACGTTCCCTTCAACCTCGGACTCAATTTCATTCATAAGTTTCATGGCCTCAACGATACAAACAGGTTGACCCACTTCAACATGCTGCCCAACTTTTACATAGGGAGGCGCTTCAGGGGATTGTGAGCTGTAGAAGGTCCCTACCATGGGAGATGTAATAGTTTCGGTATTCGCGCTAATCACAGGTTCCGGCGCCGCTTTGATGGCTGTCTCAACCTTTTGAGTTGATTGACCAGGCTCGCTTGTGGTAACTACTGGGCTCACCTCTTGCCGGGCAACGGCGGTAACTGGGACACTTGTAATGATACCTGGTCCTTTGCGAATTGCAATTTTTACGCCATCGCTTTCAAGATTTAGTTCGCTTATTTCTGTCTCATCTATAATTTGGATTAATTCTTTGATTTCTTGTAAATTCAATTTCGAATCCTCCTTAGATAACAAAGTAGTCCGTGTTTCCTTGACCACTTTTGTTTCCAACTTTGATACAACTCCACGCTCTCGCTCTTCAAAAAACTTCTTAGCTATCTGAGGGAAAAGTGCATAACTCACGACATCTTCTGCAGATTGAGCTAACTCAATGCTGTCGAGCTTTGCCTTCACCATACCAGGCTCTAAACTATCTGCCGGACGACCAGACAAGGGTTCTTCATCTCCGATAATTTTGTGTTGAATTTCGGTGTTAATCGGCGCTGGAGGATTGCCATATAATCCACGCACATAGCCTTTGACTTCACCTGGCACTAATTTATATCTTACCCCACTAAGGACATTTAATACTGCTTGTGTCCCCACTATTTGACTGGTAGGGGTTACTAAGGGCGGAAATCCTAATTCTGCGCGGACCTTCGGGATCTCCTCTAAGACATCATGTATGCGTTCTAAGGCCCCTTGTTCTTCCAATTGAGACACTAGGTTGGAGATCATTCCTCCTGGAACCTGATGTTCAAAGACTCTCATATCCGAGATCCGAGTGATACCACGTTCGAAGCCACGATTTTTACGCAGTGCTTCGAAATATTTTGCTATATGAAACAGTTTTTTCAAATTTAAGCCTGAATCAAATTCGGTGTCTTGAAAGGCCCGAACCACGGTTTCGACAGGAGGCTGGCTTGCACCAAAGGCTAAGGGAACACTGGCGGTGTCTACGATATCTACCCCTGCTTCAGCTGCCTTTAAGTAGGTTCCGACAGCCATTCCACCAATATAATGACTATGCAAATGAATCATAATTCCTAATTCTTTTTTCAACAATGAAATTAGTTCATAAGCCTTAATCGGAGTAAGCAATCCGGCCATATCTTTAATACAAAGGGAGTCTGCGCCGAGCTCAGCAAGTGCTGTAGCTGTTTCCAAGTAATGTTTTGTGGTATGCACAGGACTAATCGTATAAACAACGGATGCCTGAACATGGGCTCCTGACTTTTTGGCTGCTTCGATGGGAACAACCATATTTCGAACATCGTTAAGCGCGTCAAAAATCCGGATGATATCGATACCATTTTTAACACTCAATTCCACAAATTCGCGCACAACATCATCGGGATAATGCTGATAACCGACTAAAGACTGGCCTCTCAGCAACATTTGCAAGGGCGTCTTTTTGACGCGACTTTTGATTTGTCTTAAACGTTCCCAAGGATCTTCACCCAAAAAACGCAGACACACATCAAAGGTGGCTCCTCCCCATACCTCCAGAGAGAAATACCCTGCCTCATCCAGTTCAGTTAGGATGGGCAGCATATCTTCTGTACTCATCCGAGTCGCCCAAAGACTTTGGTGAGCATCTCGTAACGTCGTATCTGTAATCTTAATTGGTTTCACTGCCGTCATCCCCTCTTTTTATATGCGCCCATTCTGTAAGTTTCTATAATGGGAGCTTCTCACTTCTTATTCTATATAATGAAACAGCTATGTACTATTATATGGGGGTACCTAGTCTTTTTCAACAAAATGAGTTTAAGTATACAATAAACACCTTATTGTGATCACTATTTAAGTATTCATGGTTTAATTATGTTGCCTAATATAGCAAATTTGGCAATTCAAAAAGCTGTCTCCTATCATAAAAGGTAACAGCTTTTATTGTTTCCAAAGTGGGGACTATTCATTTTGTTCAATTCTTTAGATGTTTAACCACCGTATTAAGCAATTTCTCAGGTTGAAACGGTTTTGCCACAAAGTCAACTGCACCCTGGTTCAAGGCTTCCTGAACAATGTTTTCATTAGCCACAGCACTACAAATAACCACTTTAGCCATCGGATCAAAGCTCAAAATCTCCTTAAGAGCCGCTAATCCATCAAGTTCAGGCATGGTAATATCCATCAGCGTTAGGTCTGGTTTAATCGACTTAAATTGTTCTACTGACTGGCGACCGTTTTCAGCCTCTATAATGTCGGTTAAACCCTGCCGAGCAAGAATCTGACGAATCATTAGACGCATAAAACTCGCATCATCAACAATGAGAATTTTGCTCATTTTCAGTGTCTCCCACCCTCTCGTCCTGGGACTTTCGTCCTACTATATCAAGTAGTTCGCTTTGACAGAGTCATTTTCCTGCTTAACAATGATAGAACTTTTTAGACTATGACCTATTTCTTAGATGATATTGTAATTTTATCTAAGCTAACATTGGTTACTCGAACCACAATTTCTTGTATAAGATCCCTTTCATGAGGAGTTAGTGTTGGCGCATAGACAATCACCGTGACATGTTCAGGAAAAACATCTGCCACTGCATCTTCAAACCCTTTTAGTTTAAGTAAATTTTCAATTTCTTCTTCTCTTTGTATTTTAGAACTGAGTTCTAGCCATTTCTCTTGTGCTTGTGCTTTGCTTTTCTCAACGGTCGAGTCCAGCAACTTTGAAAGCATTGCTTTTGCCTCTTGGCGAAGCTGTTCTCGTTTTAAGCGATAATTGACGAAATAATCTCCCCCTGCGTCATTAGGTTTGACAGTTTCAACTTCAAACTGAATTGAGGGATCGACTACTTGAGCATTAACAGGTAAACTTGCTTGTCTTGACAGATACGCGTGGGGCTCGTAGGTGATGAACCTCACACCAATTATTCCCATTAATGCTACAAGTCCAATAATGCCTATTATCCATAACTTAGATTTATGCCCAACCAATAAAAGGATCGGCCTGCTTATATGCTTTAACATCATGCTCCACCCATTGGTACGACAGTAATTCTAGCGCTGGGAATATTCAATAAGGTTTGAACCGCTGTATGAATCCCTTCCCTTACTTTTGGGTCTCGTGCCCCCTCAGCAATAATTAATACTCCACCAATTTCCGGACGATCTTCCATCACGATAACTGGTTGGGCGGAACCACTGGGCATGACAACTTGGTGATTTTCTGTAATCTCCGTCGTTTCACGAGTACCACCCGTCTTATCAGTTTCTTTATTTGTTCGTTTAGTGACATTGTTATTTCGAACATACTCATTCTTTAGCCCAGTTAAAAAATTTACAGAAACTTGAACCTTGCCTACCCCATCCATCATCAGAATATTAGTTTGCAGTTTATTTTCTAACTCCTTCTCTAAAACACCAATCTTTGTACTTGGACTTGAAATACTTGTTGTCGCAGCTTCTGTTTGTGGGCTCTGAATAGATCCAGGTCCCTTTCCGAGATAAATAAAGGCCATACCTATTGCTACAAGAGAGACTAAGCTTACCAAAAGTTTATCCGATGAAATCTTTTTCATCCAATCCACAAGTTTACCTCCTCCCAAATTATCCACAACTATTTAGCTTTCTTGAACGAAGACTTTCTCTTTAGCCAAATTCATAAAGGTTGCAATTCGTTCTCTCACCTCTTCTGCCTTTGGAGAATGTATACCCACTGTATCCTGTGCTTCCCCAATAATTACAGGTTTTACTAATTGAATTTCTTGGGCAGACGTTAACGAGACATGTATCTCGTTAATCCTAGGCTGGTCGATCATTCCTCCTGCACCCTCTTCAAATCGAACCTCAACCTCCGCATCTCCAACCCCTGAAACTCCCATAGCTAGCGCTTTAATTTGGTTAATTAGAATCTGACGATATTGTTCCTGAACAGCATCCCTCCCAATTTGGGCCCCTTGGCCTTCGACGGCTATTGCTGGTAAATCCTGAGGAGTTGTGATAGTCCAAGCTGGAATATCCATGGACAATGGAGTATGTAGAAACGTGGTAATTGGAGTGAGAATCGCCGAGATCACAAATAGTCCCATCACCATCTGAACAAACCCGCGCATGGATTTATTAGGCAAAAGCATTTCTAAAAAAGTAGCTAGTAATAAAATTAATGCCAAATTACGCACAAGTGTTTGTAACGTCTGCACGGCACTCTCCTCCTTAGTGCAACATCACTGAAAAGGTTCCCGTCCCAACTGCCACGGCTACAGCCATAAAAAACATAATTGCTACTGAAGCAACCGTGACCAATATGAAGATTAAACTTTTTGACATATCTTGAAGACTATCTGCAAGGGGCTTTTCACCAAGAGGCTCTATAAGTGCAGCAGAAATGCGAAATACTAGGATCATTGCTAAGATTTTTACCAGAGGCCCTAAGCAGATAATAATGATAGCAATTAAGGCAATGATTCCCACGGCATTCTTCATAAGCAGTCCTGATGTAATCACTAGTTCAACGGCATCTTTAAAAAACTTGCCTACCACAGGAACTAAATCGGCAGAATACTTGGCCGTCCGAAAAACGACACTATCGGCAACCCCTCCGGTTACCCCCTGAACTGTCATGACTCCGATAAATACGGTCATAATTACACCTAAGGAAAGCTTACCAGCGAATTCAAACAGTCCAGCCAGTTTGCTTAGCTTGAATTGCTCCGAGATATGATTAAAAAGCTTAAGAACAGCTGCTAGAAAAAAAAGCGGCAATATAACCGTCTTAATAATCGTTGCTAATACTGTCAAACTACCCATAATCAGAGGTTTAAACAATGCTGCGCTGGTTAGATTCCCCATGGTAATTAGTAAGGTCAAAATAACCGGAAACATAGTTTGCATGAGACCGACCATTCGATCAATAGCTCCTGTAGCAATATTCAAAGACTCTCTAAAGGAGGTTATAGCTAAGCTTAAAAGGACGAGATAAGTCATGACTTGGGCAATTTTACCGACATTTCCCCCAAAAGCAACTTGAAGTTGTCCAAGTACGGCACCTAGTACAGCTAACATGAGTAGTTTTCCAATCAAGGGTGCAGTCCCTAGAATTTGATGACCTAATACGGAAAGGAACGTCTTTCCCAAGTTTTCTGGTTTTAGGCTCAGCTCTCCACTCTTAAGATCCTCAAATGTTCGTACTAAAGAAAAACCTGGCATTGCTTTCTGAACGTCGCTATCCAACTGTTCCAGAAAGCCCCGCATTTGACTCAAGTCGACCTCTTGTAAAAGATCGACCTGTCCCAAGGGTTGAGGGGCAACCTCCTCTGCTAAAACCGTCGAAGTTGTCCCACTAAAGATGAAAACTAATAGTACCAAACTGACCATGAATCGTGGCAAATACATCACCTCACGGAACGAGTCGTACCAGTGACTCTGTAATGGCTACAATAATAGGTATCGCTATGAGAATAACCCCGACTTTTGCCGCTAGTTCAATTTTAGTGGCTAAGGCACTTTCTCCCGCATCCCGGCAAATTTGAGCACCGAATTCGGCGAGATAGGCGACACCGACAATTTTTAGAATGATAAGTAAATAGTAAGAACTAATATTGGCCTGGTCTGCAAGAGTCTGAAGCAAATCCACAATAACTCTGATTTTACTAATAACAAGAATAAAGATGGATGCTCCTGCTAAAATTGAAAGTTGTAAGGCAATTTCCGGTCGAATCTGCTTAAGAACTACACCAAGCACGGTAACTATTAGGGCTAGTCCCACGATTTGCCAAATTTCCACGCTTTAGCCCCCTAATAAAGGTTAAAAACACTCTTAACCAAAGTAAATAATTCGGCTATTGATTGTACTACAATATAGAGGACCACTATAACACCCATGATTGTAACACCCTGAGCCATTTCACTGCGCCCGGATTGATTTAGGACAGTTGCTAATACTCCTACCAAAATACCAATACCTGCGACTGTTATAATTAAGTTAAAGCTCATTAACCCAACTCCTCTCCTTGGTTAAATCAAAACGAGCACTCCTGCAATTCCACCAAGAAATCCTAGATACGACCACATTTTCGCTTGTTTCCCTGACCAAATTTCCGCTTGCTCCTTCATTAAAATAAGTTGCCGTTGAACAAGTTCGATCTGCTTGTGCTGTTCCGTCCGATCAGACCGTCCCAATCCTTTTCCAACATCAGCGATTATCTGCCAATCCTCTGGCTTTAGACAAAAGTGTGCATTCTGAATTATCACCGTCTCTTTCCAAGCTGTACTTGCTGACTCCCCCCGTTGCAATCGCTCCTGGAGTTCTTCAAAAAAGCCTTGCCAAGGTGTATCTGTCCGTTCTTTTACTAAGCAGAATGCCTCAGGCAAAGGAGTCGCTCCCCAGACTATTTCAGTATCTAGAAGTGCTAAGGCCATCGAACATTCTCGCAATTCTAAAGGTCGTCGTCGTATTCGATGGGCAAACCAAAGTCCCAAACATCCACACCCTGCAATGAGCGCAATACATCCTAGTACCAGCATCACAGGATCCTCCCTGTTCTCAGATCATAAACTCCATCTATCGTTCCAGGTCCATGTCGTCTGCTTAAGACAACTAAACGTTCAAACACTCCTTGTTCTAAGAGATGTTTAATAACAGGTCTACTCCGTGCTTCCTCAATCGAGCTGGCGTGAGCCGTGCTTAGAATCTGCACCCCCGTACGTAAAGCATCCGTTATAGCGTTAGCATCGTCGGCATGCCCAATCTCATCCATAGCCAACACTTGAGGGGACATGGAACGCACTAGCATACTCATCCCACTTGCCTTTGGGCATCCGTCCAGAACGTCTGTCCGATATCCCAAATCATAGGTCGGAACCCCCTGCCACATTCCAGCAAGTTCTCCACGTTCATCCACAACTCCAACAGTCTGCCCGTTTAATCCTACTTGAGGAACTCCATTGCTGATCGAACGAATAAGATCTCTCAAGAGAGTTGTTTTACCAGCACGGGGAGGGGAAATCAACAAGGTATGATAAACTGTCCCAGCCATACTAAGTAGCAATGGCAAGATCTTCTGGCTCAATCCAGGAATATCCCTTGCAATACGTAGATTTAAAGAAGAGATATGCTTCATTGTTTGAATTTTACCTTGCTGCAGAACTACTTCACCTGCTACACCTACTCGATTCCCTCCGGGAAGGGTTATAAAGCCCTGCTTGAGATCCTCTTCAACTGCGTAAACCGAGCTATGGGTCATCCGTTCAAGGGCACAGGCCAAATCTTCATGTTTTATGAAGTAGGCATTATTGGGACTTGTTATCTCACCTTCCTGATTGATAAAAAGATCTCTGTCTAACGTTCGTAGCAAGAGTGGCTTACCCACTCTTAAGCGCAGCTCTTCGATCTTCTGATAATCCACACCCTTAAGGCTGACTAAAATGAAACGTATGTCGTCCCCAAACCACTTAGCCATGTCTGTCCACAAAGCTGCGCTCTTGCTAAGCTCAGGATGACTCCCATTCTTTTGTGGAGGGATTGACTTCAGTAAGGTTGACATAACTTTTGGTTCCTGAACAACAGATAGAGTATAATGTAGCGACACTTTAATGCCCCCCCTTGTTAGAAGGTATGTCCAACCTTTTGGTTTTAGACATGTTTCCTTACAAAAAAGCCGAGTACATGACAACTCATGTACCCGGCTTAATGTAAATCCATATTCAGATTATCTGAAAATAAGTTTAGGTTAATGTCATCCATCAGTGGTTTCGCGCAGCGGCATAGGGGTCTGCCTAGTAGCAAATAACCTTTCGGCTTCTTCCGTTGGGACCGCTTTACTAAATAGGTATCCTTGCATTTCGTCACACAATCTGTCTTTGAGAAAGGCTCGTTGGTTGATCGTTTCTACCCCTTCTGCAATAACTTTTAAGTGTAGGTTTTTAGCAAGCTGGATTATAGCTGTGACAACTTCCTCCCCATTTTCTCCGGTACTGATATCATTAATAAAGGATCGGTCAATTTTCAGGGTATCGATAGGCATGCGCCTTAAATAATTTAGTGAGGAAAAGCCCGTTCCGAAATCATCGATTGAAATTCGTACACCTAACTGTTTAAAGGCACTCAACATTTCCAGTGTGGTTTCACCTTTTTCCATGGCAATGCTTTCGGTAATCTCCAGTTCCAGCCAGCGTGAATCTAGTTCGGTCTCCTCGAGAATTTGCTGTACCAACTTGATAAAATTCGGTTCTTGAAATTGCCTAGCGGAAATGTTTACCGACATACGCACAGGCTCGTATCCTTGAGTTTGCCAGAGCTTATTTTGAGCACAGGCTGTACGTAAAACCCACTCTCCAATTGGTACGATCAAGCCGGTCTCCTCAGCGATAGAAATAAAATCCTCTGGAGAAACCATTCCGAGCTCGACAGAATTCCAGCGTATGAGGGCTTCCAGTCCCACAATGACTCCACTCTCTAAATCCACCTGGGGTTGATAGTGGAGGACAAATTCACCACGGACTAAGGCTTTACGAAGACTGTTTTCCGTCGAAAGCCTTTGATTAGCTTTAATATTAAGTCCAGCAGTAAAAAACTGACAATTGTTTCGTCCCTTCTCCTTTGCATAGTACATTGCAGTATCTGCCTGCTTCACCAAGGCTTCTAAATCATTCCCATCAGTCGGATAAAGACTAATTCCAATACTTGCACTTATGTAAATTTCATTGCCCTCTAATATAATTGGTTGAGCAAAGATTCCACAGATTCGTTCGGATACTGAAGCTGCTTCTAACTCATCCCTGATCTCCGGTAGTAAAACCAAGAATTCATCTCCGCCCTGCCTAGCAACGGTATCTCCCTCACGTAAAGTTTGACGAATCCGTTCAGCAACGTGAATGAGCAGTTGATCCCCCAGGTTATGCCCCATGGTATCATTAATGAGCTTAAAGCGGTCCAAATCCAAAAACATAACCGCTAACTTGCCCTTTTTGCGCTTGGCTTGTGCAATTGCTTGCCTTAAGTGCTCATTAAACAGGAGTCTATTAGGAAGCCCAGTTAAGGCATCATGTTGGGCTTGATGGGCAAGTTCTTTCATGTGATTTCTCTTATAACTAACATCACGAAAAACGAGAACTGCACCTATAACTGTATTTTCTCTATCACGTATGGGGGCAGCGGATTCTTCGATGGCAAGAGTAACCCCCGCTTTATTTATTAGCGCTGTATTATCAGATAGACAGACTACACGTCCTTCTCTAAGACTGCGGACAATGGGAATTTCCGCGGCTTCACCAGTTTCTTCATTGACAGTCTTAAAAATCGACTCTAAGGAAAGTCCCGCCGCCTCGGCATTTGACCAACCTGTTAAGGCCTCAGCAACTGGGTTAATATACTCTACGTTCATGTGAACATCCGTGGTGATTACTGCATCTCCGATGGACTCTAGAGTGACTTGAGCACGTTCTTTCTCCAACCAGACTTCAGCCTCGACCTCCTTACGTTTGGAAATATCCCGAATGAGACTAATAATAATTGGTTTGCCATTCGAGGTTGCGCCCTTGGCGCTGATGTCAATAGGAAAAACACTTCCATCTTTGCAAATATGCTTCAGCTCAAACTGCATTCCTTTTGGTGCATTTTGGAGAAAGTAGGGAACGGTTGAATGGTCCTCTGGCAAACGAAGCTTACTGAAAGGCATATTCGTTAATTCATCACGAGAATAACCATATCGCTTCACTGCCGCCTCATTAGCATCAATAATCTGCCCTTCCGGGCTGATAAATATTATAATATCCAGCACCTCATCTGCCAAAAGCCGATATCGCTCTAAGACTGCGCGATCTTTGATGAGAGCTTGCTCTGATTTCTGGAGAGTTTTATATCCGTAATGAATAAGTAGGTAAAGCAAGATTGACGTCACAAGGATAAAGAGTCCACCTTTAAATGTCGATAACTGAAGTAATTTCTGATCATTCGTTTCTATTCTTCCTAATAAACGGTCAGAAAAAAGAATCCATAACCAGCCAACGAGCCCATAAAGAATGGCAATACGCAGAGGAGTGACCTGGCTAAAATTCCACTTATAGTTCATTTCCCAAGCACTCCTTTCTTGAAATAAACAGAGGGCATAAGGGCAACTGAAGGCTGCCTGAGATTTTTACTAGCGCCAACTGAGTATTTTTCGTTAAAGCATTAACGTTCAAATATCTTATCTATTTTATTCTGCAATATTAATCATTTTTCCTGCAATTACTCTTAAGTTCCACAAAAGAAAACTGCAAGTGGTATTCTTCGTAAAAGTCTAAAGCAAAACTAAGAGCGCTTCGGTCAATTCTGCCGCAGCGCTCTAAACCCAGGGAAATTCCATAAGTTAGTTCTAATAGTGCAATAATACAGGAAGAATCATAGGGCGTCTCCGAGTCTTATCCCATAAGTATTTGCCAAGACTGTCGCGAATATTTGCTTTTAAGACCCCCCATTCTATTTGATCTTTCTGAAGTTGTCTTTCCAAGGCATTCGTTACTTCCACCTTAGCTCCGTCCACTAAGATTTCAGCTTCTTTCATAAATGTAAATCCTCTGGAGATAATATCTGGCCCAGATATTATCTTATAGGGCTTAGCTTTTGAAAGCGCGGCTACAACCACAACTACTCCATCTTGCCCCAATTGTTGACGATCTCGTAAGACAACCTGTCCTACATCGCCCACACCCAGCCCATCGATATAGACACTTCCTGCTTGAACATGTTCACCAAATTCCATTCGATCTGGAGAAAGTTGAACACGTGAACCTAGCTGAGTGATGGCGATGTCTTGATCAGTATAACCAAGGGAATGTCCAATTCTTCTAAATCCAACTTGATGCCGGATTTCACCGTGATGTGGTATAAGAAAACGTGGTTGGACGAGACGAATGATTAGTTTAATTTCTTCTTGATTGGCGTGTCCGGAAACATGGACCTGCCCCATTTCCTTAGTAACGACTTCAGCACCGAGCTGATAAAGATGGTTGATCGTCTTGCCAACTAGTTTCTCGTTCCCTGGAATCGGCGTTGCCGCCATAATGACCATATCCCCGGCTTGTACATTGATCTGACGATGGCTCCGTGTTGCCATTCGTGTCAAAGCTGCCAGGGGCTCTCCTTGACTTCCAGTAGTGAGCACAAGTAATTTCTCAGAGGGCATATTACCAACCTCAGCACTGGGAACTAAGATGCTCTCATCCGGCAGTTTCAGATACCCTAATTCTGTTGCTGTTCGAACGACATTTTCCATACTTCTTCCTACAACACAAACCTTGCGTCCAATATCGGAGGCTGCATCAATCGCTTGCTGAATTCTGTGGACATTCGAGGCAAAGGTTGCCATAATAATCTTCCCTTTAGCCCGTTCGAACCACTCTCGCAAGGACTTCCCAACCGCCATCTCTGAAACAGTTACGCCGGGTCTTTCTGAATTTGTAGAGTCACAGAGCAGTGCTAGTACCCCTTCCTGCCCCCAAGCAGCTAGTTTTCCCAGGTCCATGTCCTGACCGTCTATGGGAGTGTAGTCTACCTTGAAGTCTCCAGTGTAAATCACTCGCCCCACTGGGGTAAGTAGAGAATACCCTACAGCATCAGGAATACTATGAGTTACCCGAAAGGTTTCTACTAGAAATGCCCCTGCTTGGATGGGTTGGCCTGGCTCTAGAATGTGCATTAACGTTTCGGGGTAAGGGGTTCGTTCCTGAAACTTAGCCTGTACTAATCCCATGGCTAACTTAGTTCCATAAATAGGTATATTCAGTTTGGGCAAAATGAAGGGAAGCCCACCAATGTGATCTTCATGTCCATGAGTAATAAAAAGGCCTTTAATACGATCACGATTTTTCTCTAAATAGGTTATATCAGGAATTACTAAGTCAATACCAAGCAGTTCTTCATCCGGGAACTTTACTCCCCCATCAATTAATACAATAGAATCCTCATATTCAAAAACAAGCAGGTTCTTACCAATTTCTCCGGTTCCTCCCAGGGGAATTACACTAAGTTTTGACGTCTTATTGGGCAACACAAAAAACACCTCCTATGTAGCACTAGATTTACTTTGCCCCATTGAAGGTGTTTTCATGTTTAAATTAAGAATATCTAAGTTTAAAAGGCTCCAACTGACTACTGTTACTACTGTGCCCGTTGCACATAGCTTCCTGTTCTTGTATCAATAATCAGGACATCCCCTTCATTCACAAAGAATGGGACTTGCACTATAGCACCTGTTTCTAAGGTTGCGGGTTTTGTTCCACCGGTTGCCGTATCTCCCTTAACTCCTGGTTCAGTCGCTGCAACCGCCAGTTGGACTGAATTTGGCAGATCAACTCCGATAACCTGTACCCCGAAGAAAAGGACCCCTAATGTCATATTTTCTTTCAACCACTTAACACCGTCTCCAATTTGAACTTCTGTCAGAGAGGTTTGCTCATAGGTTTCCTTATCCATGACAACAAAGTGTTCTCCATCTTTGTAGAGGTAGTCCATCTCGCGTCGCTCAACATGCGCTTTTTCAACTTTTTCACCGGCATTAAACTTTCGCTCAACGACTCCACCTGTCTTGACATTTTTTAGTTTAGTACGCACAAAGGCTGCACCTTTACCAGGCTTAACATGTTGGAACTCAACCACTGAAAATACATCACCATCTATTTCAATGGTTAAACCTGTCTTAAAATCATTTGTAGAAATCATGTTTATCTTCCCCCTAATATTCTTACTCTAAAATAATAAAGTCTTTCGGTGCTTTTGTTAAGACTTCACAACCGTTTTCAGTTACTAAGACGATATCTTCAATCCGAACGCCGCCCCAATCTGGAATATAGATGCCTGGTTCGACGGTAATAAGCATGCCTGGTTCCAGAATGCGCTCCTCACGCTTATTGAGATTAGGACCTTCATGGATAGCCAACCCCACGGAATGTCCCAAGCCATGTCCGAAATAATCTCCGTAGCCGGCTTTTTCAATAATCCCACGGGCTACAGCATCAACTTCTTTTCCAGATCTCCCTGGTGCAACTGCTTGAATCCCTGCCAATTGTGCGGCCAAGACAGTTTCATAAACATTGCGATGCTTGTCCTCAGGATCACCGAGAAACACGGTTCGTGTAATATCCGAGCAGTAGCCCTGATAAATAGCTCCAAAATCCATTGTCAGGAACTCTCCTGATTGAATTCGCTTCAAACTAGCCGTTCCATGAGGCATAGCTGAACGGATACCTGAAGCCACAATAAAGTCAAACGAACCTCCACTTGCCCCGGCACGTCTCATCGAGAATTCTAAGTTTAGCCCAATTTCTTCCTCAGTTTGCCCGATTTCGATGGTCTTTAATACTTCGTCAAAGGCAGCGTCTGCAATCTTCACAGCTTGCCGAACCAGCTCGATTTCGGAAGCATCCTTTACTGAGCGCAAGTAATTAACAAGGTCTGGCAAAGATAAAAGTTCTGCTTGTGAAAAGGCATTTTTCAGTTTGCCAAAATCCAGATATGTGATGAAGTCCCCCTCGAACCCAACCCTCTGAGCCCCTTGCCCAATCTCTGCTAACTTTGTAAAGTGATCATGTTGTCCAGCATCAACAATTTCAAAATCAGGAGCTTGCGCCTTAGCTTGTTCTATGTAACGAAAGTCGGTTAATAAAAGGGCTTTTTCTAAAGTGATATACAGGGTTGCTTCTCCACCGGAAAACCCGCTTAGATATCGTCCATTTTCTGGGCGCATCACAACATAAGCGTCTATATTATCCATATGCATCTTTTGACGCATTTGTTGTAGGCGACTCATTAATGTCTCCCCCTTTTCGTTGTTCGTGGTTGTAGTTTCATGTTAAAATACCAAATTCAGGGCTTTGAGTTTCGAACTTGGTGTTTGATGGCATAACGCATCGCTAATTCATAACTCTCTGCACCAAGACCCGAAATTTGTCCGATACAGACCGGGGCGATCATTGAATTGGCTCGAAATGCTTCTCGTGCATGTATATTAGATAGATGCACTTCAATGGTTGGAACTCTCACTGCACTAATAGCATCCCGAAGGGCATAACTAGTATGCGTCCAAGCCCCAGGATTGAGAATTAAAAAATCAGCAGGTGTTAAGGCTTGAATCCAATCTAAGAGAACTCCCTCATGATTGGTTTGCCGACATTCGGCGCTTATTCCTGCCTCATTTGTTAATCTTAACATTTCCTGATCAATCTCTGCCAATGTGCTTGACCCGTAATGTTCTGGTTCACGCAGACCCAATAAATTTAAATTAGGACCATTGAATACCCATATCTTACCCAATTAATCACTTCCTCAACTCACCTATAAAATTTTAACACAATTTCCTACTGTAGCATAGTATTTTCCACTATGAGAGTATTTTACTTAGAATTATTTGCTCTGAAAATAATTTAGGTTTGTCATCCAAGCGATAGCGAAGGATCTAGATCCTTCAGTCGTACCTCCTTCAGGATGACACAAACCTTGAGTTGGCGTACTGGATTTTTCATTCATCAGTGGTACCGCGAAGCGGTATGGAGATCTTTATAACTTACACATCAGCTGTGATTTAGCTTCTAGTATATGAATGGAGAAAAAGGGTATGTAACGAAACTATTAGGTTTCATTACATACCCTTTCTGATTTAAGTTCGTGTTACTAAACATGGGTTTTACAATAGCCTTGGCCTACTTACCCTACTTACTGGCTACACTCAAAACTTTAGCTCTACCAACCTAACTGTTAAAACGTCGGTTTCGCTCCTTGGCCATATTGAGGCGCATTACCGAATTGGGTTTGTTGGCTTTGCTCCTGCTGTTGAGGCTGAGATAGCTGCGGAGTTGTTTGTTCTTGGGTTTTGGTCTGTACCTGCATTTTGCCTTGTTCTGCACTATCTCCATTTCCACTCACTAGGCGAGGGGAGAGCACGACGTTCAAGTTACTCAACATAATTTGTACTTCTGTAGGTCCACACGGTCCTGCTGGCTGAATTTTACGTATCTCAGTTCGAGGGAGGATTAAATGAATCTCATGGGGGGTTTTCGGTTCACCAATCCGCTTAAGACGAACACGGACTCCTTCAACTTCCATTTCAACTTCATCTAGATATTCCCCTGCAAACTGATGTGCTACATTCTCACTAATATCTGCATATTGTTCTACGCCCTTACTTCCTTTAAATTCGGGAAGAACAATCTTTTGTCCAATTTGAAGTCTAAGTGGATCAACATTTGGATTGACCATTAAGAAATCCTCACAGGTCCCACCCAAACGTTGAGCTAAGGCATGGAAATTATCCCCGGGTTGAATGCAATATTCCCTACCCATCACACATCCCCCTCCTCTCCATTAGACTATGGAAAACAGGGAATGTCTTGTTACAAATTGTTTCAATAATTTCCTTGATTTACCTTACAATCCCCATATAATCTCCTGAGCAAAAATAAATCTGCAGAAGAGCTTCCCCACCCTCCTTAGCTAACAATACCTCCTGAGCATGAACGCTTACCTCTTGCATTTCCTCAAGTGCTTTGAGAGCCGAGACGATCCCCTGCCATTGGCCGTGTAAGCGCAAGCGAACTAAAGAGTAATCTATACTTGCACCTTTTCCAACTTCTCTCCGCTCCCCAAAACGCTCAACATTTAAGGAAACCACGTCCACACCTTGGTTTACAAATTCACCACGACACAGCTCGATCATAGCGGGTAACTGATCCATCGTGGGGATATCGGCGCCAGTATAGGTTACTCCCGTCTTTAATACTTTTTCCCAATGAGTCTTCTCTTCTCGTAAGGAGTCTAGTCTGTAATACGTAGGTTGCCAAAGCATCATAAACATGATGACAACACAGGCAAAAACCCCCACGATGATACCCCTTAGACTACGTAGGGAAAGACGCCGCCACAGGGGATTTGTAGAAGATTTAGCGATTGGTTTAACCTTTATCTCACTTAAGGAAAAAGCCATAAATACCGCCCCTACTCACTAATTTTGCTTTCCTTTGCACTCAAGGCGAACTCGACCATGTTTTGGTTCGTTATTCTAAAGCTAGACAAGGCGGGGTCTTCCCAGCCCAAGTCTCGCAAATTTCGGATCATGTCCTGAACAATTTTGGACTCATTGGCGCTTCCCCGCACAGAGAGGATACCTTGTTTATAACCCACCTGCTCAATCTTAAGTTTCGTGTCAGCCAAATCTTGAACCGAGGCGAGTCTCTTTCCAATTTCGCCCGGGTGTACACTTACCTTATTCCAGGCCTTTGCTAGATCAGTCTGAAGTTTGTTCTGCTCCTCGAGCCTTATTCCTTCACGTGAAAGCAGAGCAACCTCCTGCTGCAAAGGAGATGCCATATGTAAGAGGGAGATCCAGAGCAAGGTTCCCACCATGAAAAGTGCTACCGCGAAAAACGCTAATCCTAAATAGGTTTGCTTTACCTTATAGTCTTTAATCGGCTGCCACCAAAGGTTAAACCCGGGACGATGTGAGGAGATTCTCAGAGCATACCCAACCGAGACCTCACCAAACCCAGGGTTCTCTCCAATCCCCTTCTGCCATGTGTCGGGGATATCCTTCAACCTAGCTCGATGAACGGTAAAATCCTGATAGGAAGCGGATAGCCTCTGAGCCAGCTTATCAAGCACCGAGTTTCCACTCCAAACTATGCGTCTTAAGTTAAGGTCCGGGTACTGGGTTCGGTGGTAGAAGAGGAACCGCTTAATTTCGTTTTCCCATAGTTCAATCTGTTCTCTTAGGGCTTCCTCACTCCCATCCTCAAAAGGGGGAAGGGATAAAGCACGAACACTATCCGGAACAGTTCCTCTAAACAAAACCAATTGTAAACCTTTAGGCTCCTCCTGAAGGTAGAGCACGTCTTCATTTGCCTCAAAGCCTAAAGCCTGTCCAACAATAGACAAGCCAAAATCTACTCCACTTATTATAAAGCCAGCTTCTTTGAAGATAAAAGCATACTGCTCGAGTATACTTCGTCTAGTCGCACCTAGCAAAACTTTCAGGCTTTTGTTCTTCTCCTCCCCAAGGACAAAGAAATCATAGAATAAATCCGACCTTGCTATGGAAATCTCTTCATCGACTAATAAAGAGATGGCAGATTTTCTGTCACGTTTGGGAAGCCAAGGGAGGGTATAGGCCTGGATAAATCCTTGTTGAAGAGAAATAGCCAAATATCCCATCTGATTGTTCACAGGTTTCTGTGACCCATAGGTTGATAAAATGCCGATCAAGGCGCCTTCGTCACGCACGGTTCCCTGTTCGATGATTCCAGTCGGTATTGGAATACGGTCAAATTTGACTACGGTAGAACTATGACCGAGTTTCGGAAATCGAGGGACCGAAAACCAAAACGCTCGAATTTCTGAATCCATTATTTCAAAAACCACTGAACTCTTCTTCATGGTTCACCTCCTCAAATCGAGGTTAGAGTTCGAAGTTCTAGTTAGATTTCATGCCCGTGCATCGTGCATCGTGCATCGCGATTATCTAACCCACGCCCAATACCATTCAAAGAGCTGGCTTCCCCATAATAACGCCAGTATTGCCCCTAACGCTAGATAGGGTCCAAAGGGGATCTGTTGACGAAAACTCTTCTGTGCAGTGATAAGTTGCAAACTCCCAACCACTGCCCCTATAAGACTTCCAAGAAAAACTGCTAGAAAGATTGAAGGAAATCCTAGGAAGGCACCCATTGCCGCAACCAACTTTACGTCCCCAAGACCCATTCCTTGGGGATAAACAAGGGCAATAATCAAGAATAAACCGCCTGCACCCAGGGCACTAAGTAGGCTCTCCCAACCAGTAGGATTTCCTGGCAGGAAAAAGGCACCTAATAAACCGAGACCTAGAAGGGGAAGGGTAAGCACATCCGGTAACCGAAAGGTGTCAAAGTCAATAAAGGATAAAACGATTAGAACCGCTACAAAGACCAGGTTTAAGAATAATCGAGCCGAAGAAATTTGCGAATAGAAACTTAAGGATGCGGTAAGAAAGAAGAGGGCGCCAGTTAGAAGTTCTACAGCAGGATAGCGCCAAGAAATTGATGTGTGGCATTCACGACATTGCCCTTTTTGAATGATAAAGCTAAAGACAGGAATCAGTTCCCAGGCCCGTAAGGCATGTCCGCAAGCAGTACAATGAGAACCCGGGGATACGATGGATTCTCCACGAGGAACACGATAAATGACCACGTTCAGAAAACTCCCAATCAGAAGCCCTAAGAGCCCTATTGTTATACTTATCCAATTCAATGAGGTACCTCTTTTCAATCGATTTACCGCTATTTTCACTGATGGTCATGGATGACTTGAGAATGGGGTAGTATATAGTTTTTGCAGCAGATAATATTGTTAGTTAGCAGAAGTCCAGAGGACCTCATCTAAAGCCGCATTATACGCCCGAACTTCGGCGCCCAATCCATTTCCAAACAAATAAATCATTACTATATTCGTAGGCTCGTCATCTTCTATTACAAACAGGGTTTCATCTGTTCCATCATCAAGTAGGGATTTAACTCCGAAACCTTCTTTACCTTCTGCAATCTGCTGGGTTGTCGTTTTGTCCAGCTTACTTATGTATTTGGGAATGAGTTTAGTACTTGTTACTGTTCCTCCGCTCGCTGACAAGTCTGTACTTTTTGGATACATCCCATTTTCAACCTGATAGCGATCTAAAGCAGCTTTAACTTGATGCGCTGTCGCCACATCAGCTTTTTGGCGTGCATTTGCCGTACTTGAGGCTAATTTCGGAATCGCAATAGCAGCAAGCCCAGCGATAATAATGATGACTGCCAATACTTCAATTAAGGTAAACCCTTTGTCCCGCTTGAGATAATTCATCATATTTTACCTCCTTCACATCATAACGACCGGGCATAGCCCACTTACTTTTTCTAAGGTAATTCGCCATCTGACCTTTGGCCTCTGACGTATGTCCTTTGATTATGCCTCAGACTGCTGTTATTAAAGATGTGAACTAAGATCAAAAACAGGAAGCATGACACCCCCAGCTACTAAACCAATTAGCCCAGCCAAAAGGAGAATAAGAGCGGGGCCAATCATTCGGGTTAGACCGTCGAGCTGACTTTCCAGTTCACGGCGGAACATTTGAGTGACATATTGCAGCATTTGATCTAACTGCCCTGCTTCCTCAGCAACTCCGATCATTTCAGCTCCTTCCTTGGGAAAAATTTTGCTGGCACGCAACAAAGGCGCCATTCGCTTCCCTTGACGAACATTTAATACGAGTTGGTTCGTTAACTCCAGCATCTCCGGACTACGCAACATTCCTGCTGTGAGGCGTAGTGCTTCTAGTAAGGGAATTCCTGCGCTTAATAAGCGACCTAACATACGACTGAACTGAACAAAATCCCGATAGTGGTAGAGCTTTCCGATGAAGGGACTTCGTCCTACCAGGTTCCCAACACGAATTCTCCATCGATCTTGGTTCGTGAATTTTAGAATCAGTAAACCACCACTAACCAAACCAACCAAACTCCACAAGAAGAGGGGAAGTTTTTGACTGCTGGCAAAAATGACCTTAGTCAAAAATGGCAGTTCTGCACCACCTACACTTAGGAAGAGTTTTTCGTACATTGGAAGGACCCAAACAGAGAGGATGTAGACTACCAGGATCACCGCACAAAACAATAACATGGGATAGGCTAAAGCGGACTTAATTTTTTGTCGATATTCATACTCCTGATCTAATTCATCCGCCACTTCACTAAGGGCCTTTCCGACGGTTCCCGTGTATTCCCCTGCTTTGATCATGGAAAGCATAAAGGAGTTGGGGGACGGGTTAAGGCACGCTAAAGCCTCTGACAAGTCGCTCCCTGTTTCCACTCGGTTCTTAACCCTATTCCATTGTTCCTGCTCTAGAGTTAACTTCCGTTCATGAGAAGTCATCAAATCCAAAGCCTGTAGTAGAGGAATTCCCGCTTCCAGTAACGTGGATAATCGGCGGGCGAAGCTACTCCACTTAAAATTCACTTTGGATGAGAAAAGGGTCTCCCAATTTAGAGTTGAACGTACCCATACAGGAAAGTAACCGTCTTTCCGCAGGCGTGCTTGAACCTCAGAAATCCTTTCTCCCATCCATACTCCGTGCAGGATCTTTCCATTTAGATCCACCGCTTTCCAGATGAATCGTTGCCTGCTCATCTCCGTAAGCTATCAGGGTTCTGTAACTTTTCCCGCGCAACCTCGTAAGCCACTAAACCTCTTTGAACTAAATCCATAATTGCCTTATCCATGGTTTGCATCCCTAACTTGGCATTGGTTTGAATAACCGTCGGAAGTTGATGAGTTTTTCCCTCTCGTATGAGGCTGCGAACGGCTGGGGTAGCTGTCATAACCTCTATAGCAGCGACTCTTCCTTTGCCATCTGCCCTAGGAAATAATTGCTGGGACATAATTCCCTGTAGAACTGCCGCCAGTTGCACACGGATTTGTTGCTGTTGATGGGGAGGAAAAACGTCAATCATACGATCCACTGACTGAGTGGCATCATTTGTATGAAGCGTACTGAAAACTAAATGTCCGGTTTCAGCAGCTGTCACGGCAGTCGCAATGGTTTCTAAATCTCGCATCTCCCCGACTAAAATCACGTCCGGGTCTTGCCTTAAAACGGCGCGGAGAGCATTCGTAAAGGAATTAGTATCGTTACCAACTTCTCGCTGATTGATTAAGCTCAGCTTGTGCCGATGTAAATATTCAATGGGATCTTCGATGGTTACGATATGACATGCCCGTGTGCTATTAATGTAATCCAACAAGGAAGCCAATGTTGTCGATTTACCGCTTCCCGTGGGGCCTGTTACCAGAACTAATCCTTTATGTAACTTTGCTAACTCAATACTTACGGGGGGGAGTCCCAAGTCTTGAGGGCTTGGGATCACAAAGGGAATCAAGCGTATAACCACCCCGATAGATCCCCTTTGGCGAAACATATTCACTCGATAACGTCCAACACCGGGGAGACTATAGGATAAATCTAATTCACCACATTCGGCAAATCGTTTAGCCTGAATTTCATTCATCATGGATTTGGAAAATTTCTCTAATTCCGCCTGAGAAAGCTTCGCCATGGCTTGTTGCACCAATGAACCATTAATCCGTAGTACTGGGGGACTCTCCACCGTTAAATGAATATCTGAGGCCTTTTTTTCTCCAGCCAAGACCATAAGTTCTTGAAGTGAAATCATCGTTTTTGTCTCCTTATCCTTCTATACTCGAGGTAACTCGTAATACTTCCTCCACCGTCGTAAGTCCTTGGATCACTTTTAACAGACCATCCTCGTACACAGTAAGCATCCCGGAAACGATCGCTTGCTGTTCAATGTCTCTGGCATTTTGCACTGAAAGTACTAATTCTTTAATCTCCTGATCATAGAGCAAGAATTCATGTATACCAATTCTCCCCCTAAATCCGGTCCCCAGACAATCGAGACATCCCACAGCACGATACAGTTGGGAGACTGAGGTCGGAATTCGAAGTACTCTTTTCTCAGCCTCTGATACCTTATATAAGGTCTTACAGTGTTCACATAATCTACGCACTAAGCGTTGGGACAAAACTCCACTAACCGCTGAGGCTAGCAAAAACGGCTCTACCCCCATATCAATAAGTCGAGCTAAGGCCTCAGCTGCTGTGTTTGTATGTAGGGTTGATAAAACTAAATGTCCTGTGAGGGAAGCGGTGATGGCAATTCGTGCGGTTTCTTCATCTCGGATCTCACCAATCATGATGACATCGGGATCCTGGCGTAAGCTATGTTTCAACCCGACAGGAAAGGTGAGCCCCGCCGGAAGATTGACTTGCACTTGGTTTACCCCTGTTAGTTTATATTCTACAGGTTCTTCAATCGATATAATATTTTGCTCCTCAGCATTTAACTCCCTGAGCAGTGCGTAAAGGGTCGTGGTCTTACCACTTCCTGTTGGCCCGACCACTAACAGCAGACCATTGGGGCGTTGCAATAAAGTCTGGACCCCTTTTTCGACCTCTGACCTCATCCCTAAATCATTGAGTGAACGTTGAGCCATCTCTGGATCTAAAATACGTACCACAATTTTCTCTCCATACACCGTTGGCATGGAGGACATTCGAAGATCAACTCTCCGAAGTCCCGCACTAAAGGTCATTCGCCCATCTTGTGGAAAACGGCGCTCTGCAACATCCATTTGTGCCATGACCTTTAAACAGGAGACAATACTTCGTGCAACCTTTGCAGATAGATCATGTTTTCTAATTAATTTGCCGTCAATACGATACCGAACGACAAAACCACTATTTCGAGGTTCCCAGTGAATATCGCTGACTCCTTGCACAACTGCCTCATGTAAGACTGAATACACAAATTTAAGGGTTGGGACCTCGCCCTCCTGAGCTTCGAAGTCAGTTGTTTCGGATGATTCTATGGACCAAATGGTCTGGTCTTCAAAGACGCCGTCTGCGTAATGAGCAAGGCGAGCAACGGATTGTTCTACTGTCAAGAACTTACGAATAGCAGCATCAATGTCCTCAGCCCTGGCGAATACCGGCTCAACATCTAACCCGGTAAGCATTCGAACATCCCTAAGGGCTCGTTCGTGAGTGGGATCAAGCATAGCAACTCTTAAAACTCCCGATCGCCGTTCCAAGGGAATCAGAGTATATCGGCGAGCAATTTCTTCAGGAATTAGGCCTGCTACGGAAGAGTCAATGTTGACTCTAGTCAGATTAACTTCCGGGATGCCCAAATATCGACTGACAGCTTCAGATAACCTTGATTTAGGTAAGACACCCCTACTCATAAGAACATCCACAAGGGATTCTCCATTTTGCGACGCTAATTCTGTTCCTACAGACAATCCCTCTTCATCGACATAGCCCTGAGCGAGTAAAAACTGACCAAATCCATCATAGTTCTGCATGATCGTCACCAATGAAGTTCCTGATAACCTAGGATGATCCAAGTTCCATTCTCCACCTGTAGTCGTTCCTCAATTTTTCGAACAGCAAGCCCGGAAAGTCCTTTAGCCGTCACAATATACTCTCCTTCACTCAATTCTATTAGGATGTCAACCTGCCCCGTTTCGAAGGACAAGCTCCCTCGCCGCAAACCTGGATTAGCCAGTAGATGCGCTTTAGCCCACTCAATCCCCCCCTCAGCAAGGTAAAGGGCCTGCCTGCTTTGGGTCTCCCTTTTTACCATGCGATGCTCCGCATTTGCCTTGAGATAACCTTCCATCCCTAATCCTGAAAACGACGTCAGGAGCAGGAGGATAAGTAGACTAACATAACCTCTAGGCCTTTGCTTGCCGAAATAATTGAACCTAGTGAAGTTATTCAAAAACCCTAAGGAGATAGCCTCTGCCGTATGAGGCATTGCCAAGTCACGATTTGCCCATCTGCATCTGCTTTTAGGACGATTTCCCACAAGCCTGGTTCCACCTCCACACAGTTCCAGCCAGTCACATAACTCGCTACTGGTTGAGAAACTCCCAAGTGTTTCCAATAAAGATCCCTTTTCCCATCCCGGTCTAAGTCATCGATGAAATACGAATCAAGTGTAGGTAAGGGGTTAACATCATCTGGCAAGGGTAAAACCTTCAAGACCCTGGACTCCATTGTCCAATTCACAGTTTCGGACATCCGGACTGCGTCTGAAACTGTTTTCCCAGCCGTCATGACGGCATAATGCGCTTCTAAGTGATCCTTAAGTGCCCTGGATCCCCGCCACTGATCTGTTAATAAACGCATGGCAATCATTAAGAAAATGCCGGAGATCAATAGGGCAAATAATACTTCCATAAGGGTTAACCCTCGCTCCGAATGTCCCCTCCTATTCAACAGCATAAAGACTCTCCAGTTTGTACTGATAGGGGTGTCCTCGTTCCATCCAATGGACTTCCACCCCGACTTCCAAAAGCTCAGGGCTGTCGTGCCATTCTGAACGGATGAGCCAATGGAATCTCCCGTCGGTTCCTTCCACAATCCCACCTGGGACACAGTCACGCCGAGCAAAATTATCACTCCACTCATGGGCTGCCAGGCGATCCATCTTACTCTGGGCAAGGTTGGCCCCCTCCATTAGATTCGAGGCTTGGCCTGATTCATATAGCGCTCCCACCGTCAATCCAAAAAGGGCTGCAAAACCTAAGGAAAAAAGAAATAGGGCTAGTAACACATCGAATAAAACATATCCTTTCGCAGGTACGAAGTTATGGTTTTTGATGGCATCTACCCCCTTTTGGTCTCGCTCAAGAACGTTGTAAGCTAAGATGCTAGGAGTTTTTAACTCGCCCCGAAGAATTAAGCTCATATCCCTGCTCTGAATTAAACGGATTAATGGGCATTTCTTTCAAATACGGGCCTTGCCAACGAGTCGAACCCATGGGAGACTCAATCAGATCTGTAACGCTTAGCGGATAAGTTCCAACATCAATCCGGTAAAGCTGGGCAGAACCTTCGATACTCTGTATGTTCGCCCGATTCATTTTCATTCGAAGGTGGTTAGAGGCCGAACTAAAATGCGGTGTGCACAAGATTAGGATCACTCCCATTAGGAATAGGACGACGATAAGTTCCCACAATATAAAACCGGAATGTTCTACTTTCTTCGCCCTTTGCAAAGCCGCTCTTATTCCATATTTCACGGTTCTCAACGTTATTTCACATCTTTCAAGGATATAAAAATTATTTTTTGCTTATAATTCTTCTTGATTTCTCTATCCATTCTAAAATCCCTTCTTCTCTCGACAGATCTTCCTTGAAAATATGTTCAATTGCCCTTCTCCCTTGTAATACTCTTTATTACACCATCAACAGACAGATTACTCCTCCATAAAATGCAAAATCTGACAAAGACCCTTTGGCCTTTGTCAGATTTCATATAGTTCCCTTGCTCAACTACAGTTAAAACCGCTAAGCTTCTTTATATACTTTGTGTTAAGAAATAACCTTTTGCCAGGCAGCTAGAATTTCGGAATCAGTGCATTCCTTGGAAACAATCGCATGCCCTATTCCCTTAGGCAGGATTAGAATCTTTCGGCCTCCTTGGTTTTTCTTATCCGCTTGCATGCGTTGCAACAAAGCTTGAGGATCTTGTTCTTTAATCATAATCGGCAAGCCAAAAGAATTAAGCAAACGTTTGATTCGATCAACTTCTTCAATGGTCAGTAGGCCTTTAGCGTTTGCCAGATAGGTGGCTGCCATAATGCCAATGCTAACCCCTTGCCCATGAGTTATACCGCGATAGTTCATCTCAGTCTCCAAGGCATGTCCGAAACTATGTCCCAGATTTAGTAGGGCACGCACTCCCTGTTCTCGTTCATCTTGGGAAACAATTTTTACCTTGACAGCGGAAGACCGTGTCACCATTTCGCTCCAAATCGATTTTTCCCGTTGCTTGATCCTCTTTTCTTCCTTCTCAAAAAACTCAAAAAGGTCCCGGTCTGCAATCAAGGCATGCTTAATGCTCTCAGCTAAGCCGTTTTCAACTTCTTCCCAAGGTAAACTTTCGAGGGTTGAAAAATCTGTCCAAACCGCTTGTGGAGGATAAAAGGCTCCCAATATATTCTTACCTGCCGGATGATTGACTGCTACTTTTCCACCAATGCTACTATCCACTTGCGCTAACAACGTAGTAGGGACTTGTATCAAACGAATCCCCCGCATGAAGACACTGGCAAAGAAACCCGCCAAATCCCCGATAACCCCACCTCCGAGAGCAATAACCAAGGTTTTGCGGTCGGCTTCCCAACTAAGGGCCGCTGTTGTAAGCTGACTCAAACGTTCGAGAGACTTTTCCGTTTCTCCAGCGGGGACAATTAATTGATCCACACGGTAGTCAAGAAGCCCTTGCTTGAGAGGTTCGGCGTATAAATCAGCTACTACCTGATGTGAAATAATAAGAATGTGCTCTAAGTCCTCAAACCGAAGGTGTATGTAATCGCCTAACTCTTTAAGGGATGACCCTAAAAAAATTGGGTAGGGTTTATCCGCCGTTACTTCAATTTTTGGCCATTTCGCTAAACTCATTCTTCCCCATCCCCTCTAGTAGTGTCAGAATCTCTTTCACCACTTCATCTACGTTTTTTTGCGATGTATCTATGATGAAGTTTGCCTGAGAGTAACACTTTTGCCGTTCCAACCACAATTTCTCGATGGCTTCTCTCGGACCTTTGAGAAGTGGACGGTCATTTTTATGCCCGATCCGTGCAAGAATTGCTTCTAGAGAAGCATGCAGAGCTATGACGACCCCATTCTGAGCTAAAGCATTCCAGTTAAGGGGGTTTAATACCGTCCCTCCACCCGTTGCAATGACAAGTCGCTCTTGCTGACTAAGCCGTGCCACCACGATGCTTTCTTCTGAACGAAAACGTGTCTCCCCATGCCTCTTGAAAATTTCACTGACACTTAAGCTAGTCACTTCTCCAACTTCATAATCTGTATCAACAAAATCCCAAGCGAGCGACTGAGCTAAGCGTTTTCCGACCGTGCTTTTGCCAGTTCCCATAAATCCAATGAGAACAATGTTTCGCATGGAGATCCTTCCTCTCATATTCGATGTGGGGGTGCGAAGAGTCAAAACTCTATCCCCAGTAGGGAACTTTTATAATCTTGCCAAGCTGTTTGTAATTCTATAAAGCTATCTGCAGGAAATTTCTCAAGGACTGCTTCGGCAATAACCCAAGCCACCACATGTTCCAGGACTACCAAGGCGGCCGGCACGGCACAGACGTCAGAACGCTCGACAGTTGCCTTAACAACTTCTTTGGTCTCAAGATGTACAGTATCTAAAGGTTGGTAAAGGGTAGGAATTGGTTTCATAACCGCTTGGAGAATAATAGGTTCTCCGTTGCTCATGCCCCCCTCAATTCCTCCGGCATGATTGGAGGCTCTTCTATAACCTTGCCCCTCTTCAAAACGAATTGGATCATGAACCTTAGACCCCAGACGTTCTCCAGCTTCAAACCCTATCCCAAAGGAGATCCCTTTCATTGCTTGCACTGAGAGAACAGCTTGAGCCAATTTGCCGTCTAATTTACGATCCCACTGGACATGTGATCCCAATCCTGCAGGGACTTGATGCACCTGTACTTCTAAGAGTCCGCCCAGGGATTCCCCTTGTTCCCGTGCAATGCTAAGCCTTTCCCACATCCCCTGTTCAGCAACCGGGTCTCCTACAGACCACTCAGATTGTTCAACTCGCTGCCAGTAGTCTTCCTGTTCCACATAGTCTGCCCGAATACCCCCTACTGCCAGCACATGCCCCCTGATCTCCACTCCAAGGGCATTTAGTACCTGCCTGGCAATACTCCCAATTGCCACCCTCATGGCGGTTTCTCGGGCACTAGCCCGCTCGAGGATATTTCGTACTTCTGTACGATATTTTAGAGCTCCTGTCAGATCCGCATGTCCCGGACGAGGAGTCATAACTTTGCGACTCTCTAAGTCAGCGTCGTCTCTCCAAGTCATGATTTTCTCCCAGTTTTCCCAATCACGATTAAGAATCTCCAAAGCGATAGGGGCTCCCGTACTTAATCCCCCTCTTACGCCGGAAATAAGCTGGACTTCATCTTGTTCAATCGCCATTCGCCCACCACGTCCCGGGCCTTGCTGACGTTTTCTGAGAACCTCATCAACTTGAGCCTTGGAAACTTTCATACCCGAAGGAAGGCCTTCGATAATTCCCACTAGTTTCTGACCATGTGATTCCCCTGCCGTTAAAAATCTCACGTTTGTCCCTTCTCTCTATTCCCTACTTTTCGCGTATGCGCATACCCACTGGGGCAATAATGACACTTTTTTGCTCACCCAATGAATTTTTCAGAGTGATGGTGGTTCCCGCACTTCGCCCTAAAGCGTTAAAGGTTAAATCCTGTGGGGTTCCCAAGAACTCGATCCCATCCTGAAGATAAGTATTGTTTATCAATTTGCCTTGCCTGAAAATCTGATAATGGGGATCTCCCATATAATAAAACTTAACCACATAGGAGATATTCTCAGCCAATGCAGCCTGACGGGTATCTCGTATGTCCTCTAATAATTTGGTTGACTCGAAGGCTAGATGTTGTTTTTCAACGTTCACTGGAAGCTTAATAAGTAGATAAAACCCTGAACCAGCTAAGAGAATTAAAACGAGCAATATCTCCAGCAATGTAAATCCTTGATCATCAGCCTTTACTTCGCTCATTTCCCTCTTCCCCTATTTCCACTTGCTTCTACTCACTTTTATATCTCTAAAGCATCTACAATGCAAGACCCCAAGATTCTCAAACTAACAAAACCAAACTTCTATTCACCTTTAGTGTTTATAAAACATCCGCTCTAGGAGGCGTTGCTTCAATGCCTGCCGCATCTCCTCGACGGGAGCTTGTCCATCAAACCAGAACTCCCAGGCCAACGCTCCTTGATATAAAAGCATCCCTAAGCCATTCTGGGTACGACACCCCAGTTTCTTCGCCTCTTTTAAAAAAGGAGTTTCCATTGGGTTAAATATGATATCTACAACCAGCGCCTGGGCAGAAATCCCAGTCAATGGAAATGGGAAGGGTTCTCTTTTAAGCCCTACCGAGGTTGTCTGAACTAAAAGGTCTACATCCCTAAGCCACTCTCCTGGAGAAAACTCTCCTGATGTTGCAGTTCCTCCCTGGCCTTGGATGACTTGAGCCAGGTCCTTCGCCTTACCCGGGGTGCGATTAAGAATATGTAAATTCATTCCTTGCTCGGCTAGGGCTAGAGCAATTCCTTTAGAGGCCCCACCTGAACCTAAGAGGACTGCCTTTTTCCCCTTAAATTCCTTAAGTTCCTCAGCCACGGAAAGAACAAACCCGTCCCCATCCGTATTGTGTCCAATCAGTTTTCCTTCATGAATTTTAACGGTATTGACCGCCCCGGCACGCATAGCTTGGGGAGTAAGGACATCCAGGTATGCAATAATGGACTCCTTGTGGGGTAAGGTTACATTCCAACCGGAGAAACCCAAGGCCTGGAGACCTTTTACCGCTTCCGCTAAAAGGCCGGCCTGGACCTGAAAGCGCTGGTACTGTGCATCGACTCCCAGGGCCTGATACCCTGCATTGTGCATTATAGGGGAGAGCGAATGCTCAATTGGATCACCGATAACTGCATAATGTTTTTCCACTGATCACATTCCTTTTCTTAACCTTTGTGAGTAGCTGAAACAAGTGGATTGTTATTGCTATAAAAAGGCAACTTAAGGCGCTATGTCATCCTGAAGGAGGAACGACTGAAGGATCTAGATCCTTCGCTATCGCTCAGGATGACAGAATAATCGTTTGTTTATCCTGATGCGGGTAACGCAGGGGAATTCTGAACGAAGTGAGGAATCTACCCTGATTAATCCGAAAGCAGGGGTAAAGAAGATTCTTCGCTGTGCTCAGAATGACAAAGTACTTAGTATCGAGTATAAGGGGGACCCTGTACTTATTCTATCTGATAAGTAAAGACATGCTGTGTAGTACGAAAAAGGAATGGCCGAGCCATTCCTAGATGCTTAATGAATTTTCGGGCTGAAGGGTTTGGCCGAAGCAAAATGCTTCATGATCCAAACAAGCACCTTCTCCATTCGACGCATAATCCGTGTTCCGATAAACTCATGATCATTAATGGGCGTGACCAAAATCGTATACAAACCGAGACGATTTCCGCCTAAAATATCTGTAAACAACTGATCCCCTATAACAGCGGTGTCCTTTTGTCCGGTTTGCAAAAGTTCCATTCCCGCCTGAAATGCTCTGCGTCGCGGTTTTGTCGCCCCAAAAACAAAGGGAATTCCTAATCGATCAGCAACCACGGCTACGCGCTGCCGCTTACTATTATTAGACACCACACACGCTCGAATTCCGGCAGCCTTAACTTTCTTAAACCAAGCTTCCACTTTGGGACCTACTTCTACATTATTCCAGGGGGTCATCGTATTATCTAAGTCAATAATCAGCCCTCGAATTCCATCCTGATCAAGTTGTTCTATCGAAATAAGATCGAGCGAATTAGCTTGACGTGTCGGTCGAAAATACTCTAACATAGAATCCTCCAAAGCACATAAGTTTATATCATTATACTCTAGAGAATGCCGCAAGAGCAAGTAATGGACTTACCTATTTGAATCAATCTTTCCCATCTCTTCCATCAATTTTTGAATGGCCTTCTTTTCAATCCTTGAGACATAGGATCGAGAAATCTCCAGAGCCTTGGCAATCTCTCGTTGGGTGCGCTTCGGACTGTTCATCAAGCCATAGCGCAATTGAAGAACTAATTTTTCTCGCTTTGTCAGCTTCTTAACAAGTTCGAGCAAAGCCTTTTGCTCAGCCTCGTTTTCAACTTTTAAAGAGATATCCTCTTCATTCGAACCCAGCACATCAATCAATGAAATTTCGTTACCCTCTTTATCCGTACCAATTGGATCATAGATTGAGACTTCGCCGCGGGACTTTTTCAAGGACCGCAAATGCATTAAGATTTCGTTTTCGATACACCGTGCGGCGTAGGTGGCAAGTTTAGTCCCTTTATTGGGATCAAAGGTATTAATCCCCTTGATTAAACCAATGGTTCCAATGGAGATCAAATCATCTCCATCTTCTCCGGTTCCATCAAATTTTTTGACAAGATGAGCTACTAACCGCAAATTATGCTCTACTAAGGTATTGCGCGCGTTTTCAACTTCGGGAGTTAGAGTAAAGGGTTCAGTTTTGCTTTCAGCGAGGATCTTTAAATAACGTGCTTCCTCCTGCTCATTTAAGGGCTGAGGAAATGCATTATTGTTGATATACGAGACTAGTAAGGTAACTCCCTTTAGGACAGAGAGTGCAATACTGACAAAAAAGAGTTCCGCAAGCATTATCTCACCCCTTTCGCACTGTGTTTTAATACCTATGCTCAAAGGGGGGGAAATTTGCTTATCCACCATTTATTATAAATATTATACTTTATTAATACCAAAAGAAATCTAAGTACCAGTGCGCAATATCCCAACCCCACATCACGGTAATAAAGACTCCGACGACAATAAAAGGACCGAAGGGGATAGCACTCTTCCTAGTCGCTTTCCCCAGCACAATTAAAACTAAACTTGTCATTCCGCCTAGAACAACCGAAAGAAATAAAGCCAGCAACGTCATTCTCCAACCAAGAAATAGTCCAATCGGCGCAAATAGTTTCACATCTCCCATTCCCATGACTTCTTCATTCTTATAAAGTAGGGAGCCAATGAACGCTACAGCCAAGAGAAAACCCGAGCCAGAAACCATCCCCAGTAATGGGTTCCACCATGAATGATCAGCAAAAATCTGAAACGGCCTAAAGAGTGTATAGAAAAAAAGGATCGTTCCTCCGAGCATGCCTATCATTACCAGCTCATTAGGAATGATCTGGTGTTCGAGATCAATGAAAAATACGACTATTAGAAGATACATCAGAAATAAGAAAAATCCCAAGTCTGCTGACAGACCGTAATTGATAAACAAAGTCACTGAAACTATACCAGTAATCAATTCTACCAAAAAATACCTAGCAGATATTTTCTGATGACAATATCGACATTTTCCAGTGCAAACAAGATAACTAACTAATGGAATGAGATCAAATACTTTGGGTCTCGTTCCGCAGTGAGTACATCTGGAGGGATTAGATACTACGGCCTTCTCCTGCGGGATTCGGGATATGCATACATTAAGAAATGAGCCTATGATAAGACCGAAGACAAAGATGATGTAGCTGATAATCGTAAACCTCCTTGTATTAGTTTCTGAAAACTAGACAACGCTTTTTAAAGAGTTGCCCAGACAGTCTTTTACATCAAAGACCTCCTGAAGTTTGAAGTTTAGCATCCATGCTCTCACACTCAAACGTTCGGGAGGTCTTATCTTTTTTTAGACTAATATGAGGTAATGCACATTAATTTAGTGTAAAGGAGGTGGTGTCCCAATAGTGATGGTTAGAAACGTCGCCTCGCTCTCAGTTTCGGTAGAATCGATAAAATTTTCATCTCCCGCGTCCTGCGCAGTGGCAATAAGTTTTATGACTAAGTTTTTGTCTGCTTCAGTAATTAAGGCATCAAAGGAGTAGGTTCCAGCTGGGAATACAGTGTTGGGACCAATAGGTTTTAATTTTGATTTAGTAGGATCGTCAGGATCAACTTCAAAGCTGATCTGTTGACGACTGCCCCGATAATCACAATAAAGATTTGAAAGCCCAACTTTGACGTTGCTATTACTAAAATCCATTTTCAGATAGGTTGCAGGCCTACTCAGGTCAACTTGAATTTTACCTTGAATGGGGACATTCTCCAAAACTGAAATTTGATTAGATCCTGTTTTTGTAGTGATTTTGGCGTTTGAAATCAACTTGTCAAGGGTTGCGGACACTACATTAACTGTCAATGGCGGAGGCACGGAGTCAATATTATCTTCGTACCCGGTAGTTGCATCCCTAGCCGAGGTCATCTGGGTAAGTGTCACTAAATAGCTTTGACCTGCTTGAACGCTACTACCGTTGAGGGTAATAGTGGTATCGATGGTGTATGCGCCGCTTGGGAAAGAGCTATTGGACAGTTTAGGAATTATCTTCATTGGGTCACTAGGGTCAACAATAAAATCGATATCTGTGGTGTTAAGTTTTACTTTAGTAATGGCTACATTCATGGTGCTGCCATCACTTAGGTTGTTATTCAAATCTAACTTTATGAAACTTGCCGGTCTATTTAAGGTAAGTCCTACCTTTGCCAGGAGAGGGTCATTTAGGAAGACATCTGTCGTCCCCCCCCCACCTGTAGCTGTTATGCTTGGATTGCTGAGCAAGCTTCCGCTCAATCCAAACTTAATTGGTTCACGTGGATTATTTGGGGACAAAGTTACTGTCTTACTTGTACTTCCTTCAATCGAGAAGCCCTCAGGAACAACTAAAGTCACCGTATAATTCCCACTGCTTAAGTCTGTAAAGGAAGCAAGCCCGCTGTCAGCTGTTATTCCAGCAAGAGACTTTGTGCCTGTGACATTCACTGTCACACCTGGTATTCCTCTTAACCTCGTATCAAGAACTTCTACGTCAATCTTACCAGAGTCGACACTAACTCTAAACGACTGTTGGTTTGTTCTGGCAGTCCTACCCGACAAATGAGGAGAGATTCCATAATAAGCATCATAATTTAGGGTGTTTAGTATGGAATAATTTCCTACATCATTAAAGGTAAATGAAAAACTCTCTTCTTGAACATTGTTCGGCCATGATGGACTAGGATTGAAGGTCAGATCAGGCAGATCATCATTGTAAACTGTTGGTGTGGAATTATCGGGTTTAGTCATTACACTTCGTAGGGAAATATTTTTGAAGGTTTCTTTGAGAACGGTTGCTGTTGCAGTAACGTTCACAGGAATGTCTATCCTGTCACCTACTAAGAGGGACGTATTAAAGCTTTGAATACTAATTTGCGGATCCTCTACACTATTTAATCTAATCTCTTTAGTTATCTCAGCATTATTGCTGTCAAATACCACAACTTTCACTTTGTAAGCTTCAATACTAGGACTTACCGTGGGTACACTGACGGATTGAGGGATCCCGCTTTTAATCCGTTTGCTCACATCAGGATCTTCTGCACTATAGTGTTTAACCTTTTGATATTCACTAAACGTTGTTCCATTAGAACTAGTCGCCAGGTAAATATCCGCATTTTGATATTGATCGTTAAGGTCAATATCCGTTGCGGTAAAACTAAAATCAATAGCAGGTAGTGTATTAGCGATATTCATTCCATCAGTTATGCCATGAACCTCAAGCGTCGGAGCATGATTAGCACCCCTTGAAGCCTTGATTATTGTGTTGACAAACATTTTTTTCTCTTCTAGAGAGTTTACCGTACTATGACCTGTACCAGAAAAAGTGATATTACCTTTGGTATAGGTATAATAATCATTTCTCCCATCACCTGGATGATTATATATACTACTACTTCCTGCATTAGTCAAGGTATAAACCGGAACAACACTTTTGTCTTCTAAATCAAGCTGAAAGTACTGAAAATGTGTTGCGGAAACCGTGATATCCCCTAAGGGGAAGGGGAATTGGGTGACTAAATTATCATTAATTTTGTGTGTTTCGGTAGTCGTTTCAAAAGTTTTACCATTGTCATAGACCCCATTGTTGTACCTACCAAGGGTCAAATTAGTGAAGCCATAGGAATCTTTACTAGCATTCGGCATTGGATCATAGGTTCGGTTAGAATCCGGAGCCGTACGATAATATCTTTGCTGCCCAATAAGCTTCCGGAAATTCTGGGTTATATTGTATCCCCAGGTGTTTGGACTATTGACTTGAAAGGTAAGGGTATCATGTGTCAACATGACACTTTGGTTAGTAGCAATAAAATTCTTCAGAGCGTCGATGGCTTTAGTGTTTGTTAGATCACTATTGCCATATACATCGGCGAATCCCATAATCAACATGTCATAATTTCCATTCAGGATCGTAGGGGCAGTCGTATTAACTCCATTGACTTTAGCAGAAACAGGTGTTGGAGTTGGGTTATTATAGGCAGCATTAAAATTTGAGACGTTCATTTCAGTGACATTAATCTTGTAGACTTTATCTTTATATAATAAATTTTGTCCGTTAATATTACTAAGGCTGTAGATAGAAAAAGTATTGTTATTAGGAATTAGCTGCAACAGACGAATGATGACTTCATCTCCACTATTCCCTTTAAACGCTGTCGCGCCAGTTACGTATGATTTTGACCCGCTTGAGCTTTCTGTGGCTGTCGAAGTATCGGTTAACTCTAACTTCCAAGGCTGCAAACCAACGAAAGAATCTGGCAGATGAAAATTAAGGGTGAATCCGGTACCACTTTTTAGGTTACCCATTTCATAAACTACTTCTGATCTGCCTGCATAATCATCAGAAGCATTATAGATTCCATCTCCATTCATATCAATATACAGCTTGGCGACCATATTATTGAGACTGGTCTTATTATTAATATCAAATCTAAAACTTAATGATTTAACTTCCTGATAACTAGCATCCGTACCATCATATATAGATGGCTGACTTTTCATGGTAAGAACAGGTCTTTTTCCAACGTTACTATTGACATAGTTGGAAAATGAGCTAACTAGATTATTGATAATATTGGTGTTTACAGTCACAAAATTTGGATAGGTAGAGTTGTTTTTGAAACCAATAAAATTATCATAGAGTTTAGGGTGGGTTTTTCTTGAGTCAAATATACTTTGTGCAAAGATAGTGAGCTGTTTGGAATAAACAAAGTCCTTTAAGACCTTCGCTCGTCTGTTAGTAATATCGTTGTCGCTATAATATTCTTTAGACGTTCCTGAGCCATTATTCGATCCCCCTTGGGGTAGATAAGTTGGGTCTGTTCCCAAGGCAGAGTATTGAGCTCCAGAGGGATTATTACCAATGTAAACAACATCATATTTCCCATTGATTTCTTCGACTTTACTGATGAATTCAGCCATAGACATTTGGGTAATATCAATAGGATTGTTCGGAAAGGCTCCGGATAAAAGGAGTACTGAAAGGTCATAGGTTGTACCCGGTTGTACCTCTAAGACTTTCAAGAGAGGGCCTGTTGGTATTGCTGGGAGCGTCGTTACGGGTAAAGCCGCGGACTTAGCTCCTTCACCATTAGCGTTTACGGCTGATACTGCAAGGGAGTAAGTCGTACTCGCTGTTAGACCCGTTATTAGAGCTGTATTTGTGGTTGGACTTGCGTATAAGATTCCATCCTTGTAGACTTTGTAGGATGTGGCTCCCGGACTTGCTGTCCAGGTTAATGTAAAGGATGTTTGAGTTATTCCTGATGCTGCTAACTCTGTTGGCACTGCTGGTGCTGCCGGTCCTCCGGGTGTAATTGTTCCACCGGAATCAGATGTTCCAACATAATCTTTATTGACTACAGATAGATTATTGGCTTGAGACGTAGCATAGAATAACTTTATTGGGGTTGTGCCTTGAAATTCATTTCCATTGGTGTCCTCAAATTCTGCAAGTTCGCTAATCGGCACTTGGAAATCCAGAAAATACTGGCCTGTGCCATCAGAGACAGGAACAACTCTTGCCCCTTGATTAGGATCAGCAACTGAACCAGAAGCAGTTACGTCATATACTTTATAGATTGAGTTTCCATTTTTGGTTGTATATACGTAGGACCCGTTAGCATTTCCATTAAAACCGACAACTAAAGCTGACTCCCAATGATTATTCCTAACTGTGAGGGTTCCAATAGAAGCCAAATAATGCGTATTTAAAAACTTACTCTTGTTAATTGGATTTTTACCAATCCTCATACGAAAAAACAGATTAGTTCCGTCTGATTGAAAATAGACCGAAGGCTGTGATCCGTATTGCTTTCCCTTGAGGTTAGGGCCACTTGTAATGTCCGCTCGAGTGGGACTTATTTCCCCGTTTTTGTCGCTGAAGACCTTGCCGTCTGTATCTGTGTAAGGAATAAATGAAGCGGGCCATGGGGCAGGTGTGTGCAAATCTGTGTGATCGACAACAGAAGTGCCTGCCCTAACAGGTGTTGGCAAATAGCCGAGTAAAAGAAGAGTAATAACAAAACAGGTAAAGAGTTTGTGCACTATTGCATTTTTCCCTCGCATAGAAATTCCCCTTTCACTATAAGTGTGGTATCTCCTTCTAGAGGTCAGATTAATACGCTTTAAGGTTGTTGTTCCTCCTTCCACTCCACAATCTGAAAGCGCTTCACAATATTTTGTCGAACTGCTCCGTCATAGGCAGGGGTTTCGTAAATGAATTCATTACTATCTCCCATTGCTCCCGGACTAAAAAATCTTCTAGCATTTTTATCTGTTCCTAATACTGCGTTAATAATACCTTCGTCATAGGTTATGGTAGAATGTCCATCAACTGTGACATTACCCTCGCAAATAATCGCTCCATTGAACGTTACGTTACCTTCAATAGTTAAATCTCCTTCGCAGTAAATAATTCCGCTGTAGCTTCCAGAACTTAAAGTATATGTTTCACTACCCGTTGGTGATTGTAGATAGACAAAGGACTTTTGCATTCCGGTTGGATCGGAACTAACACTCAAACTGCCGTCATCATTTACAAGAGCAGTTTTATCTATAAAACCTTTCGATTTATCGATAGGACTTTCAAACCCGCTTAACTTGGAAAAAAAACTGTATGCATCATCATCTGATTCCATTACACTTTGAATAACTACTTTGTCATAGGTGATAGTCACATCATCTTCCAATATTATATTGCCTTCACAAACAATTGCACCCTTGAACGTTCCATTACCTGTAATGTTAAGGTTCCCTTCACAGTAAATTATTCCGCTGGTGTTATCGGTCATATTCAAGGCATATGTGTCACTACCCATTGGTGGCTGTAGATAGACAAAAGAATTTGTCATTCCCATTGGATTCGTCTTGATTCCTGCTAATAAGTTGCCGTTAATATCTGATACAGCAGATTTATCGACAAAATATTCAAGATCCATTTCCAAGTCCTCTACATAACCTTTAGTTTTATCTATTAGATTCTCAAAACTAATGGGCATTTTTTTGGTAGTCCCAAGATTTTGCACTTTTGAGAGAAAGATCTTAGACAAAGTACTTTGAAATGCAAAATAATATGCACGATAGTGGGCATAGAGCTCATTGTCGGTCATAGGGTTAGGTTGATTTGCCGAAGGATTGGAATTGGGAATAGGGCCACCATATACACTCGCCGACGGAGATTCCTCAGTGCTATGAAGCAATGCTTCTCCCAGTGAATATCCTTCGACAGTAGAACCAGAAAAAACATTTGAAACAACAGGAGTTCCACTAAGTATTCTACTCATAACATAATCCGTTAATTGACCCTTTTTCGGAATCAAGCTATCCTGATCCTCTCCACTCACGGCATCTCCACGCAATAAATTGAAGGCGTTGATCTCCGTCTCAACATACGGTTCAGATTCAGGATCTAATGTATATGGTTCATAGGAATAGTTATACAAAGGATCGGGATTAATCACCGGCGACAAATAAGCTCCATAGATATTAGCATTTTTGGCAGTGATGCTTTCACCAGTCTGATAATACTGGTAGCTTAGCCATGGATTAATTGGGTTTGGTTTAGTATCCGGCCAAAGAAAACGTGGCCAGCCATTTTTCTTAACTCCTGAGTACTCCGCCCAGGCGGTCCCAGGTATAATCATTTTACCTTTTAAGGTAATCGTATTTCCAGACAGGGCAGTATTGTTTATCACAGTACTACTGGCATTGGGATCCCCATTGTGCCCTTCAGCGTTAATACCAATAAAGTTTTTTGATACAATTATTTTCGAAGCCGTTCCGTCTGTAGTAGAGCCTGGAATGCTATTATTCATTTTAATATCATTCCAGGTACTTACATTTCCTTCTGCATTGATTACAGCATTGTCGACTCTTTCATCGTCGACTGTACGGTTCACAGCCAAGCTGTTGCAGTAAATATTACCACCCTTAATATCCTGATTGACAAAATAAAGGGTTGAATCGTCCGTTGGATCCTCCTGAATATAGGTATAATTTGTTGGTGTCGGATATACGGTACTGTCGCTATAATCAAAGAACAGGCCCGGATCGTCATTGTCTGCGAATACGTTGTACTTTAAAGCAGTTTGAAAATCGTCAGGATATGGCTTAACATTAATTTCTGAATTACTTCGAATGATATGAAGGTTTCCTTTAGAATATACATTGCCATAGATATCGACTTGTGCACCATCACTATATATGCCGGAAGCTATAATGTGGTTGTCGTTAAGATAAAGGCTTTCATCCTTGTTTGATGAAAATAGATCTCCTCGAATTGTGCTTGTTCCATTGATAAAACCTATGCTGCCGGCAGCGGTAATGGCATTTGTCCAGATGGGATTTCCTTGAAAGGTTACAACCTTGGTTAGATCAAGGGTTTTGTAAATCGGAAATATCACATTAAGCTTGACCGCTATCTTCTTATCATTAACAATATGGGAATTAAGCTTCACTGCTAAATTTCCATCTTCTAGAACCTGGGGCTTTGTGGGATCAAACAGATTACTCTTATATTCGCCTAGAAGTATGTCTGAACCATTCATTTGGGTTAACACTGTATAACCATTGTTATCAAGTAAGTTAGATGCGTAATAATAGTATAGTCTTTTTAAAATATCCTGCCTGAAAATCGGCTGTTTGTCTCGATAGTCCTCACTGTCCATATCCTCTAAATAGGGCTCCACTAAAGCCGTCCATTGTCCATTTATATAGGACTGGGCTGAATATGGAATGTACAGATCCCCCAAAGGTACCTCAGTTGGAGATAAGTAATATTGTCCAGCCATATAACTCTGGGCATTTGTTTCAGCGTCTTCCAAAATGGAGTTTATGGCATTTACCTCAGTTTCAGCGTTGCTGTCCAGCTCATAGTAATCCTTGGACCAATCCCTATATTTAGCACTCATTTGTACATTGGCCACGCTTGTCATTAGAGATATGGTACCAAAGGATGTGAGCATGAAGATTATCGCTAATGCCATAAGCATCGCATTACCTTTTTCACTTTTCAGATTGAGGCGCACCCAGAATCTCATTTTCATCGCTCCATTCTGAAAAATCTAGTTGTAGACATTGGCATTAACTGTGTTAGTAAGCTCCTCCACCCAAATGCCCTTACTTAGGCTGCTGACAGTAAGTGTCAAATTGTACTTCATATTCGATGTAGTACCGCTGGTGGGAACATATACTTTACTCGAAGTTCCTCTGACAGTATTAATAATTACATCACTATTACTGTTTGTATTAAAAATATAAAACTCTGCTTCTTTATCAGAGTCGTTTGTTACATTAATTATCCTTGAATCTCTGTGAAAATCAACCCTTATAGGTATAACTCTATCAGTTATTTTGGAACTATCGTATACAAACGAACTTGGCGAAGAAGGCTCCACCTCAATTTCGTAAATGTTAGATATGACAATATCTATGTCAGAAGAGTATCGTGAGAAATCTATGGTGCCTGCAAAGTTAGGATAATACCCTAATTCAGGAACAGCCGATAGCATTGGATCCGGCAAAGAACTTTTTACCATAATGGCCGCTCCATCTGGGATAACGGATAAATCGGGATACATTTCAAGGAAAGTTCCGTCTCTTTTGTAAAAATAATACGAGGTCTCTCCGTTACTTATTCTATAGCTCTCAGGGTTGGATTTGAAGGTTTCGGCTTGTTGGACAACAATAGTATTCGTCATATCCATGACTTGGGCTTCATGATTAGCATAACTTGTTGTCACAAACATTTGTAAGAGGGGGGTTGAGATAATGGCTACTATGGCTAACGCCACCATCACTTCAATTAAGGTAAAGCCTTCGTTATGTTTACATTTCACAAGATCACCTACTTTACCGTCACGCTACCTAATTGAGTGCCGAGACTAAAACGGGGAACTTGTTGATCATCACTAATAATGCTGATTTCCAAGGGATAGTCTGTTTTATTTTCAACATCGAGAGTCAAACTTACCTTATCTTGCTCATTTTTACGTGCATGAGAGATAACCTCTAACCGTAGTTTTCCTCCATCCATCAGCAATTTAGCATTTTTAGTTTGGGTAGCTCCTCCTAGGGAATAAGAATAGGACATATTATCTTGATTACCACTGATGGTTAATTTACCTCTGACACTGGCGTTGGTATTACTGTAAAGTTCAGTACCGTTCTTGGTGTAATCTCCCATGATTATCTTGGGGGCATTGTCATCATATGTACTGAGTAATAGGTAGAAATCCGGATTGTAGGTCTTGACTGGTGCTGTCGTTTGACTTGATCCTAAACTTGGAGAGGACCCTGTCGAAACTATAACTTTGTCCTCATATTCTTGATAGGCCTCAAAGGGGCTAGCTTTGCCGCTTACTGGTGGAGAATCTAAGGAATAGGTGCTTTTTTCTTCGGGGATCACATATCCTACATACTGAAGCTTGATCTGCCCTTTTAACAAGTCGGCACTTCCTCGGACCATGCTCACTTCTTTGACAATGATTTTGCGGTCACTCTTTTCTAAATCACTGAGAAAATTATATAAAGCTCCATAACTCCCTGAAAACGCGATATCTACGTCTTCGACAAGGACCATTCCCGGCAACTTAGGTTTTGCTTGAGTAGTTTTGCTACTATTAGCCGTGCTCGTTGTCGAAGTTCCAAGTTTACTTTCGATGTCATCTGGTACACTTGTTGGCGCAACTAACTTACCAGTATTCTGAGTCTTCCCAGAGGATGTTTTCCCAGCGGCAAATTCTTGTTTGCTCACAGCGGATATAGTGCTTAAGGATATTCCGCTGATTTCCAGCTCTCTATCCTTAGCTAATTTATTAAGTATATGTACAATTTCCTCTTGAGGAATCTCGCTAGGTATAACCTTAGTCAAGGTACTAAACTTATAATTCAACAGCTTAAGATTCTCAATATATTGATCTTTTTGAGCCATATCCTTTTCAAAATTTGCGGCAATTAATTGCTCCCCAGCATAACGAGTCTTCAAGCTGCTATACTCCTGAAATTTAGGACTTAGGAGATAATGGTATAATCCATACCCCTCAAATCCTAGTATTAATAACGCTAAGAGAATAAAATCCCTCTTTGAAAGGCTAAGCGAGGATGATTTTGGGCGATTTATTTTTACCTTTTTAAAAAAGTTTGGTCTCTTCTTAAAGGACTTAAGCAACTGAGACCAGGACTCAAAGCTTTTAAGTTTAGACCAGTCAATCTTTAACTTCATGGGATTTTCCTCACTTTTTCATAGTTAAAAGCGCCGAGAAATTATACTCTGTTAAACCAGTAGGATTAGATTCTGTAGCGTTACTGGCGGTACCACTTACATTGCTCAGATAAACATCACTAAACAGTCCGCTCCCCTTCAGGTTATATATGAAATATGCGATGCTATCCCTGTCCTTTGCTTTCCCTATAATATTCAAATCGCCAGTTTGACTGAGGGCATAGTTGACAATGAAGACATTCTCAGGCATGACACTGGAAATTCTATCAAATATTCTTGTATTAAAGGTAGACTGAGCTACCACTAAATCAACAATTCCTGAGAGCTGATTTATCTTGTCCTGTCTGACCTGAATATTGTTTTTCAGCTCAACGATGGGAGCAGCCTCCTTGATCTTTTGTGCAATAGCCACTTGCTTAGCTTCTATCTTGGCCTGAAGAATTGTAAGAGTTCCATATCCTAGCGCCCCCAGGGCCAAAACAACCAGAGCGGCTATCCCTAATTTTTGACCCATCCCTGAATTCTGGCGTTCTCTTTTTTGCTGATGGGACTGTGAAATAAGATTAATGTCCTTCAAGGCCTTAGTCCTCCCTTAAAGCCGCGCCAATCGCCGGCATGAGAATAAAGAATTTGTCAGAGACTTCAAGGGGAATACTATCTGATTGAGCTACTGTGACAGGAGTCCTGAACATCCCACTGAAGTATGTCTCCAAGCCCGGAAAATTACTGCCTCCACCTGTAAAGCAGATTTTCTGAATTCCATCTTGGAGCTTACTATAACGGATATAATCCAGGGTTTGTCGCATCTGATCTTCCACGGAAGAATATCCAAGTCGAAGGCAGGAGTCCAGTTCATCTTGATTAATTGACAAATCCTTGTACCCGGTCTGTCTGGCTGCTTCCGCTTCTTCCATAGTAATCTCAAAGCGGTTGACTATCAAGCTATCGACGAAAGCACCTCCGCCAGAAACGCTGCGGCTTAAAATAATCTTTCCATCGACTAATACGTTCACTTGAGACATGGTGTAGCTTAGATCAACCAACAAAACCGAATCCCCTGGCGCTGGGGACTGAACAAACCAATTATATGCTTTAGCAAGGCTGTTAGCGTTGACATCCACATATTTCAAGGAAATACCGGAATCCGCAAACAGCTCCACATAGCTATTGACAATTTCTTTCGGGCAAGACGTGCTAATACCATTGAGAATTTCACTCGTTCTGGTATATATTTTAAAAGCCGTAGAATGGGTCTGCAGCATGTCTGGAAAACTTTGAGCTAATTCAAATTGGACAGCGGGTTCGATTTCATCGTCATTAAGTGCTGTTAGGTTAAGCTCTCGAAGCATAATTCCTGAGGAATGAAGTGTGACTGCAACCTTCTTAGCCGTCAATTTATGGTCACTGATTGCACTTTTAAGCATATCTAAAACCGCTTGCCGGTCCCTAATCAAGCCGTCTGAAACAATTCCAGGCGGCGTAGGAACGATTGCCCACGCTTTTAATTCTGGTTTAGTCCCTTGTTTCAGTAGCACAAACTTCGTCAAACGCGTTCCGATATCAATTCCTAGGACTTCGTTTTTCCTAAACATGCTGTTCCTCCCGGCCTTATGTAATGCGCTATGTAAAAGGGCGATTTCTATGGTGAGCGCAGCGTGATTTCCTGAGTTAAATCCACTGTATTATCCATTGATTTAACTCTAAAGCGTAGATTGGCCCCAAATTGTTCGATTTTTAAGTAGCTTAATTCCGAAATTTCTATGCCATTTGCTAACACGGGGTTAAAGCCTGTATTCCCGCTTTGTTCACGTAATTTATCTGTATTAGCGTCATAATAAATCCAAAACGTATTCCCTGGAGTACTAGCATCGTTTATTCTCAAAACCTCAATTGGGTTATTAAAACTATCCCTTTCACTAATTACCGCTATACCGCCGGCTACGTCGTTTTGACGAATTTTCACTGTGATATAAGCAATTGCCAGGCGCGCATCACTTTGATTTTCCATCGTCGTATTGGCATTGCGATAGAACTTAACACCCATGTTTAACATAGATACCAGCATAGTGCCTAAAATGGCCATAATTGCTAAAACAGCGATGAGCTCAATTAGGGTATACCCTTGTGTCCTTTTTGATTTCTTCTTTTCCATCTCCAATATTGATTCCTCCAGTATTATCTTAAATCAACATGGAGTGAGTTAACACCATAAGTTCCACTACCATTACGAACGTAGGTGTATCGATATTTTGTCGTATTCAACCTAACACCAGTTTCCTGAGCCAAATCAGAAGCTAAGGCCGACAATTCAGCTGCTGTAAGGTTTGGAGTATCAGTGTCATGAACTCCTTGATTAGGATAAGTTCCTGTTAAGGCATAGTGCTCTATTAAGGCTTTATTCACTATTTTTTCATGTGCAGCACGATCATTTTCATTGGACATATCTCTAGCTCCTGAAAGGCTTGGATATGCCATCGCAGAAATAATCCCGATAATCACGAGCACTATCATTATTTCTATTAGAGTGAATCCTTTATTTTTGAACAATGCCAATGACTCCTTGTGAATAGCAATACATTATTCTTTGCTATAAAAACTTTATTAGTCAGCAGTTACTGCTCCATCTTCACTACATCTCGCTGTCTTTCCATCCTTTTCATAAGTAAAGGCACCGTCATCCAGACGATCCTCACCATCTAATTCATCTATCGTGCCGGAGAATGTGGGTGAATCTGTATAAATAGGATTATCACTACCATCTACTCCTGTTTGTATCTTAAAAGTTGCATCCTCAGGATCATCAACTTTCGGCCATTCACCATACTTAGCATAAAAAGTCTCACCCATAGTTCTTATAGATTTAGCTTCAGATATTGCCGCACCCATTCTGGCATCATCAGTAAATGAATAATACCTTGGCAGCATAATCCCTGCTAAAATCCCGATAATTGCTATAACGACAATTAGCTCCACAAGCGTGAAGCCCTTTTGCTTTTGTTTAAGTTTCTCCAAACGTTGTCTTAGTTCCATTTATTTTCTACCTCCCCTTAGCATTATTAAACTGATTGTCCGTAGGCAATCAGAACAATTACTGCAAATTTAATTTGAAGTTAAGTCCAGAGATACTGTTTAGTCTAAATCTTTGACTAGGTAGTATATTGTCAAACTAAAATGTTTTAACTGCGCCATCTGATTTTAATGCTAAATCGTTAGACATTTTTATTTCTTAACAGACTATGATAGCCGTGTGAATTTTCTTTTTAGACAGAGCAATTACTCTCTTGCATACTGTAATGTTGCTCTGTCTAAAACAATACTTCTCTAACCAAATTAGCTACCTGTTACAATCCCACTCACATCACACGTAGCACTCATACCATTTTTAGTATACTTGAAGGAACCATCACTAAGAGGTGTTGTACTTGTAGTTGAATTACCTATCGTTCCAGCAAAAACCGTTGTGTCTGTACCTACAGTAAAATTAGGACCCGCACTACTTACAGTTGGCCAACTTCCAGTCTTTGCATATTGAGTCTCTGCTATCGCCCTAATAGATTTTGCTTCAGATATCGCAGCACCTACTCTGGCATCATTACTAAACGAAAAATACCTTGGAAGCATGACCCCTGCTAAAATTCCAATAATGGCAATAACGACAATTAACTCCACAAGAGTAAAGCCCTTTTGCTTATTTCTTAAATTCCTTAAACGTTGGCTTAGTTCCATTTCCTTACACCACCTTTACATTGTTGGGTTTGACCAGAGGCAATTAGAACGAACTCTATAACTTAAAGTCAAGGCAAGCGAGCTGAAATGCATTATGTCGTTGTATCAGTGACTGTACCGTCAGCTGCACATGTTGCTTCCATTTCATTTTTAGTATACACAAAAGCGCCATCAACAAAGGCTGCATCGTCAGGCGCTATTTCCCCAGTAAACCTTGTTGTATCATCACCTACAGTGAATGGACCAGTTGTACCAGAAACATACGTTATCGCTGGCCATGCTCCATTTTTTGCATAATATGTTTCCGCTATTGTCCTAATTGATTTCGCTTCAGATATCACAGCTCCTGCTCTGGCATCATTGCTAAATTGAAAATACCTAGGAAGCATAACCCCCGCCAAAATCCCGATAATAGCTACAACGACAATTAACTCTACAAGTGTAAAGCCTTTTTGCTTTTGTCTAAGCTTGCCCATGTGTTGTCTTAGTTCCATGCATTTTCAACCTCCTCTATTTATTGCTGAACCGATTGCATAATGCTAACCATTGGCAACATCATTGCCATAACGACGGTGCCCACGACGACTGCCATAATCACAATCATGGCGGGTTCAATCATGGCCGTCAGTTTTTCAATCGCCTCATCCACCTCCTCATCGAAGAATACTGCTGTTCTTGTAAGTAGATCATCCAATTGTCCCGTGGCTTCCCCTACTTCTATCATATGAATTAACATAGGAGGAAAAACACCCATTTTCTTAATGGAGCCGGAAATCCCCTTGCCCTCCATAACTTCATCCCGACATTCGACAAATCTATGAGCGACTACCCGATTCCCTAATAAACCACCCATGATCTCAAAAGAACGGATAATCGGGATACCACTTTTGAGTAAGATCCCCATGCTTCTAGCGAACCGAGCGGTTATTATCTTTACTATGGTTACTTTAAGAACAGGGGCCTTTAATTTTAAAGAGTCCAACCAAAATCTAAACTCATTATTCTTAGATAGAATTCTTATTGCTAGCCCGCCAAGGACAGTGATCCCAAAAATAAGCCCCCCATTCTTCACCATAAAACCGCTCATTCCCATTAAGGTTTTGGTCAAGGCCGGCAATTCCCCACCCATGGACTGCAAAATATTTGCAAACGTCGGCAGGACCTTAACCATTAGTAAGGTGACCACCCCCACCATGAGGATTAGTAAGATTACCGGATAGGTCATAGCACTTTTGATTTTGCGACGTAGCTTGTTCTCTTTTTCATAATATTCTGCCAAACTAATCATTATGGTATCCAAGGTTCCGCTGGCCTCGCCCACTTCCACCATGTTTCTCATGAATTCCGGGAAGATATTAGGATGAGCTTGCAAGGTGCTGGAAAACAAATTACCTCTTTGGAGTTGTTCATGAACATCTTCCAGTGTATCTCGAAACTTTTTCTTTTCCACCTGATCTCTCAAAATGGCTAAAGCCTCGACAATTGGAATGCCTGCATTTAAGATAACCGAGAACTGACGGCAGAAAAGGGAAATATCCTTCATATCAACTCGTTTAAGTAATTCACCAAAGCTGTATTCTTTTCCTTTAATCTGAGCATCAATTAGAAAATATCCTTGATCTGACAGCATAGCCTTGAGGACCTCTAGAGACGAAAAATCTTGAGTTCCCGTGAGTTCTTCACCATTCAGCTTTTTGGCCCTAAAGGTATAAATAGGCATCGTTTTACCACCTTCTAGCTCGCTAGTTAAGAGTTTTTCAGACTTTCAGTCTTCAGACAGAATTATTCTCTGACAAAGACAGTACGAACCATCTCATTGATGCTGGTTACTCCATTTAAGACAAGTCGTCTACAGTTACTATAAAGGGTCACCATGCCCTCTTTGAGGGCCATGGTCCTCAATTCGTCGGCATTAGCACCGCGTTCGATTATGCTCCGCATTTTATTGTCTAGACGCAATACTTCATGAATTGCAATACGCCCTTTATAACCTGTGCTGTTACAAGCAGGGCAGCCTACTGCTTTGTACAACTTATGATCTTTTTGTTCTCGTAGAATCTTCTTTTCACGTTCATCTGCAAGATACCCCCGCTTACAGGCGGGGCAGAGTTTGCGCAGAAGTCTTTGGCTGATAATACCAATAATTGCTTCTGCAACGAGGTAAGGAGCAATTCCCATATCTACTAAGCGGGTCAAGGAGCTAGGAGCATCATTAGTATGTAAGGTTGAAAAGACTAAGTGTCCGGTGATAGCTGCTCGTACCGCGATGCGTGCAGTTTCTTCATCCCGCATCTCCCCGATCATGATAATATCAGGGTCTTGTCTTAATATGCTTCTTAAGCTGGAGGCGAAGGTTAGTCCGGCTTTCGTATTGACTTGAACCTGGTTGATCCCCATCAAGGTATATTCGACAGGATCTTCAACTGTAACAATATTCTTGTCAATGGTGTTTAATTCCTTCAAGATGGTGTAGAGTGTTGTAGATTTTCCGCTTCCTGTAGGCCCCGTTAACAAAATGATTCCATAGGGCATACTTAAAATACGATTAAGAAGAGCATTATCATGGTTAGTAAAACCAAGCATACTTCGACTTAATTCAAAATTCCTTCCGTCAAGAATTCTAATAACTATTTTTTCCCCAAATACTGTAGGCAACGAGGAAACCCGGAAATCATAGTTCTGTCCTCCAAGCTCCATTTCATTCCTTCCATCTTGAGGAATTCGATTTTCAGCGATGTTCATACCCGCCATGATCTTGATACGGGTGCACACAGATGAATATAAGCTCTTAGGTATCGCCATACTTGCTACTAAAATTCCATCAATCCTATAGCGGACTTTGACTTCTTTTTCAAAAGGTTCTATATGTATATCACTTGCGCCAGTGGTAATGGCCTGATTAAGAATAGAATTAGTAAGCCTGACTGCAGGAGCACTCTGGACTTCGTCAATAATCGCTTGATCGTATTTTCCATCTAATTCAACCTTATATTCCTTTTTCAAGTCTTCTAAGGCTTTATCGGTTGATTGTTTGCTGAAATATAACTCGATAGCCTTTTCTATAGCCTCATACCCGGCAATACAGGGTTGAATAATTTTCTGGGTTATAAACGAAATATCGTCGATGGCAAAAATATTAAGTGGATCACTCATGGCGACCAGCAGCTTACCATCTTTTTCACCAAAAGGAATAAGATTGTATTTCTTAGCGACTTCTTTGGGTATACTTCGAGCAATCTCTGGATCAATAAATGCTTTAGCTATATCAAAGCGTTCAATAGAAAGTTGAACAGCAAGAGTATCCATGATCTCATCTTCTGTTAAGATGTTAAGATCAATCAGGATCTGTCCCATCCGTTTTCTGGACTTTCGTTGTTCAGCTAACACCTCTTCAAGCTGCGTTTGGCTAATCATTCCAGCTCCCATCAGGAGCTCGCCCAGCTTAATTCTCTGTTTTGATTTTTCCATACTCACTTACTGACACCTTTCAAAACAAGCTTAGATAGATAGTATAAGGAACCAGTATATGACTTATATCTCCAAATTATCTGACTAATTATTATTTTTAGTGATTAAGCGATATATATCTATATTATAACATAAGAACCTACTATATTTACCTGGAACAATGTCTTAGTAGATAAACATAATAATGATGATACTGTGATTTTAATCCATTATTTAGGGCCTTAGTCCTATCGTTAAAGGACTTATGACCTATTATAATTCTATTATTGTACTATGTATAGATTAAGTAATAGTCAATAGATAAATAATTTTCGCTATCAAAATTCAAATGTTTTTTAATAAGTCTGATTTGTTACAAAAATAACCCAACAAGTGATATCATTACATTAAAATAAGTACAAGTAAACAAGGGGGAAATTGTTCATGTCCGATCATATATCCTATCAAGGCACTGAGGACTATATCGTTTCCAACGATCTTCGCAACAGTGTCAATATCTCAGTCGCTTTAAAGCGACCGCTCTTAATCAAAGGCGAGCCAGGCACCGGTAAAACTGTTCTCGCTGAAAGCATTGCCCGTTCACTGGGACTCCGCTTAATCATCTGGAATATTAAATCCACTACCAAAGCACAGGATGGCCTCTACGTTTATGACACAGTTCAACGCCTCTATGACAGTCAGTTTGGCGAGCAAAATGTATCAGACATCAAGCGATACATTAAGTTAGGTAAACTGGGAGAAGCCTTCGAGTCCAAGGAACGGGTTGTCCTTCTCATTGACGAAATTGATAAAGCTGATCTGGAGTTTCCCAATGATTTGCTCTGGGAATTAGACGTCATGAATTTTTATATCCCTGAAACTGGAGAAACCATCACCACAAAACATCGTCCCATCGTGATTATCACGAGCAACGCAGAGAAAGAACTTCCCGATGCTTTTTTGCGTCGTTGTGTTTTCCATTATATTGACTTTCCCGACGAAGCCATGATGGAAGAGATTGTTCATGTCCATTTTCCTGAACTAGAAGCCAATTTACTGGCAGAAGCATTAAAGTCCTTCTATTGGTTACGAAGTGTCCCCGGTTTACAGAAAAAGCCCAGTACGAGTGAACTTTTAGATTGGATACAAGCCTTAACCATCGGCGGTATAGAACCGGAGAAAATTTCTGGGGAGATCCCTTTCTTAGGAGCGTTGTTAAAGAAAAATCAGGATTTCGATCTGGCTCTAAGGCAGCTACATTTACGGGGGACGGATAGTTCTCCCCGGGCCACAAGTCGTGGTTGGTAGCGCTGCCTATGTACACGAACTTTTTTTACCTACTACGCCGGGAAGGGATTCCAGTTTCTATCACAGAATGGATGACGTTGATGGAGGCTCTGTCTAAAGGCTTAGCCGGATCAAGCCTATCTGGGTTTTATTATCTTGCTAGATCCGTACTCGTAAAGAGCGAAAGCCACTTTGACCAATATGACCTAGCCTTTCAGAAGTATTTTCGGGGGATTGAGACCCCTGAACAATTATTGGATCAAGTTTCTCAATGGCTGGAAAATCCTCTGCCTGCTAAGCAGTTTTCCGAAGAAGAGCGGAACCAACTCTTAAATAAGCTAGGTTTACCTGATTGGGATAGTTTAAAAGCGGCCCTAGAAGAACGTCTGCGTAAACAAGATGCCCCCCATCACGGCGGAAATACCTGGATCGGAACTGGTGGGACTTCCCCTTTTGGACACTCTGGCTTTCATCCGGGAGGAATAAGAATCGGCGGACAGTCCCAGGGGCAATCTGCCGTGAAAGTTGCCTCAGAGCGAAATTACCGAGAGTATCGCAAGGACAAAACCTTGGGAGTACGTCAATTTGAAGTTGCCTTACGCCGCTTACGCCAGTTTAGTACACGTCTCGATGGAGCAAAAGATCAATTGGATTTAGAGGATACCATTGATGAAACCTGTAAAAATGCCGGTCAATTAAAACTTGTGTGGACTCGGCCCCGGAAAAACGCCGTCAAACTTATCGTTTTGATGGATGCGGGTGGATCTATGGCCCCTTACGCCAAAATCTGTAGTCAGTTATTCTCTGCGGTGCATAGGTCATCACATTTCAAGGATTTAAAGTTCTATTATTTTCATAACTGCATCTATGACCTCCTATATTCTGACGCTAGTTGTAGTCCCCGAAGAGCCGTCAAAACCATAGATACTATGAATTCCCTCAGTCCAGATTATAAGATAATTATTATTGGGGATGCTGCTATGGCACCTAGTGAACTTACCATGGTTGATGGTAATATCTTTTGGGATATTGGCAACGACGAACCTGGCTTAACTTGGCTCCAGCGTTTAGCTAGGAAATTCCCGTATAACATTTGGCTTAATCCTATACCTGAGAAGTATTGGGAGCGAGTTCACGGGTATCAAACCCTAAAAATGGTGCGCAGTGTCTTCCCTATGTACGAATTAACCTTAGAAGGCCTTGATCAAGGGATTAAAAAACTGATGGTTCGGAAATAGAGTGGGACAGGGGGACAAGTGACCTTGTCCCCCTGTCCCAAGGAAAAAGGAACCCGCTAGAGGGTTCCTTTTTGCGATTGATTGTTTTGGTCTCACAAGAATTCAATTTCCAACGGCATCTTCTCAACCAATTCTTTTAACTCAGGCCAACACTGCTTTGTCGTTTGGATCATAACTTCTCCGATTTGTTTGTTGGTGGTTGTCACAACACCTAAATGTCCAAGGCCCTCGACAAGTTTGCAAAGCATCTGGATTTCAGACCGATCTATGCGCGCTTTAACGATAAGGTCAATATCCGAAAGCTGATCGCTGACTTGTTCTGAATAATTCATTAACTCGTCCCCTAATTCTCTAATTTTCTTCATTAGTTAAAGCTTTTACTGAATGAACTCTATCTCAAAGGGCATATTCTCTACGGCCTTCTTTAAATCCGGCCAACAATACTTCGTTGTTTGAATCATGACTTCTCCTAGGGCCTTGTTCGTTGTAGTAACGATGCCCAAATGCCCTAAACCCTCGACAAGTTTGTCTAACATTTGCATTTCCACCCGTGCTAAGCGGGCTTTTATGATAACATCCGAATCTGCAAACGATGAGCTTGATTGGTCTCTGAAATCTTTATCCATCGGAATCTCCTAACATTAATACTTATGCTTTCTTCTCGCTTTTCGCCCGCCTCAATATACTATAGGGCAGAATTTTCTCTGGTACCGCCATTCTAATCTTTTGCTGAGCATGACGAGCTACTTCTAGGGGATTCCCTTCTTTATCCCACATCTCCTTTATTTCAAAGGACCAACAGGCCCCCTGCGGAGTGAGGACTTCTAAAACCTCTCCCAGTTTAAAATTGTTCCGCTGCTCTATCCAAGCCGTGTTCTGATCTGCGGAGTCTGGGGCGATGCTCTTCATTTCTCCATCATCCAACCGAACTCCCACAAAATCATAATCCCGAACATAGTGGGACGACACTAAATTATGTGACTTTGCTCCTGGTTTTCCAAAGAGAAATCCTGCCGAATAATCCCGGTGACTGACTTTATCCATTTCTTCTAGCCAAACAGGGAGCTTAGCTTGAAAGGCTTCCTCTCCTTGGTCCCACAAAGTATCGATGGCGTCTCTATATACCTTGACTGTGCTGGCAACATATTGAACACTTTTCATTCGCCCTTCGATCTTATAACTATCGATATTAATTTGCTTTAACAAGGGTAAATGCGGCAGGAGGCATAAATCGTGTGAGTTAAAGACATAGGTTCCTCGCTCATCTTCTTCAATTGGAAACACCTCTCCAGGCCTTTTTTCCTCCACCAATGAGTATCCCCAGCGACAGGGCTGTGTACACTCTCCCCGATTAGCATCCCGTCCTGTCAAATAGTTGCTCAGTAAACATCGACCGGAGTAGGACATGCACATCGCTCCATGGATAAAGATCTCCAATCCCCCATGCACTTTAGCACTAAGAGATCTTAGTTCTTCAAGGGTCAACTCCCGGGCGAGTACAACCCTCTCTATTCCTTGCTTCATCCAGAAACCGACTGAATATGAATTGGTGTTATTCGCCTGGGTACTCAGATGAAGGGGTAACCGAGGCGCCACTTCCTGAGCCATGACGATAATTCCAGGATCTGAAACAATCGCTCCGTCCACGCCCAGCCTTTCTAAATCCTTAAGGTAAGCCGGAAGTTCCTCAAAATCCGGCTCATGGGCAAAGATATTCACTGTTACATAAAGTTTTTTTTCAAGATCATGGGTTAAATTTACCGCTTTCTTCATTTCCTTTAAACCAAAATTTCCTGCATAGGCCCTCAGTCCAAAGGCCTGTCCTCCTATATAAACTGCATCCGCTCCGTAGGTCAGAGCGTACTTTAATTTCTCCATATCCCCAGCGGGAGCTAACAATTCTGGTTTTTTCATGAAGATTCCCCTAACGTTTAATCTAAGCCAATTACACTTTGCTTATCTATATAGTTTACCATAAACATAACGAAATCAAAAAATTCATAAAGCCCTATGGCAGTAGAATGAACAATAGAACTAATATCAAGTCATTTAAACTTTTTTATACGTTCAAACAGCCTCTGGTAAATATTCGGCCTGTATTCAGAGACTTCTGGTGAGTTAGCAGCGTTTTGTTCATGGTTATTCTCGAAAGCCTCCTGAGATGAAGTCTCTTCGTGATTTATCAATACCTTTGCTTTATCTTCGGTTAATTGACTCAAAATCTGCTGTAAGGTTTCTTTACTCAGAGAGTTATATGAAGATATGTTCCTATTTGTTTCATTTGAAACATCGATCACATGGGACCTACCTGGTGTTTGACTCAATTCAATGGAAAGCAGTAACCAGCCCTTTTCACAAAGCATTTCCTGAATGCATTCTTTAAAATACACACAGATGTTTTCCAAAGTTGAATTTGTGGTTGAGACAGGTACAACTTTGTTCATTGAGACAACCTGATAGCAGGAAAGAAAGGTTATAATAGTATTTTCAACCTCATTAAAATTAACCCTACAATTCTCAGTCTTAGTAATATTGATAGCGATTTCCCAAGCATTAGGTTCACTAAAAACGCTGCTGACAATATTGTGCCTTTGATCAGGTACATTTAATAATTTTAGGCTGCTTTGTTCATGGTTATCAGTGCGAGCCTCCCGTAAGGATGTTTCATTACGTTTAGTTAATTCATCTAGTTTGTCTTGAGCCATTTTATCCAAAATGTCCTTTAAGACCTCTTCTGACTGAAAGTTGTAAAAAGCGTCTTTCATATCCAATTCATTAGACATACTGATTACATACGATCGCGTTGGTGTTTCACTTAACTCAATGGACAGCACTAACCATCCCTTTTCATAAAGCATTTTTTGGATACATTCTTTAAAATACGTACAGATGTTTTCCAAAGTCGGATTTATAGTTGTAAACGGTTCAACATCGTTTATAAAGACATCCTGATAGGGTGAAAGGAAGCCTTCAATGGCTTGTTCAATTTCATTGAAAAGCACAAAGTTATCTGTAATCTTAACTGTTTGCACAATGATTTCCCAAGTATGGGGATGGCTTTGTCCTAATTCACCTAGTAGATAGATGGCATGGCTTGCATTAAAATAGAATTTAAATTGGTATTGATTATACTGCAAGGGTTATTGCCCTCCTTTATTAAGCAGCGAAAATAAATACTTTCTGGCAAAGTATAGAACAAAAAAAGGGATAACCAGGGAAACCCCTTTGCTTAATATTAGTCTTAAATCTATCATACAGAAATCGAACATATATTCATAGGACATATAAATCAACCAATTGGCACAAACCAGTCCAAAAATAAAAGTAGACAGATAAATAAGCAATCCTTTATACCCATACTCTGTGTGAAAAACGGATTTTGAGGCTAAGAAATAATGGAGTATAAATCCAAACACTATCCCTATTGTATTTGCTGTAATTAAAGAGACTGACCAGAAACGCGTAAGAGACCAGACAATCATAGTATCGACTAAGGCCACTAGCAAAGAATATATTAAATATCTTGAAATAGCGGCCTTAGTTACAGTGAAAACGTCATGGATTGTATTCATTTAGCTGTCTCGCTTCTTGTGGAGTTCTGTTTTTGAACTTCCTTGATAAACGTATTGACAATATGTGGATCGAACTGACGACTACTACAGTTACTTAGTTCACGAACTGCTTCTTCCACTGTTTTTGTGCTTGCATATACACTGATATTTATCATTGTATCAAAGCTGTCCACGACCGCGATAATTCTAGCATTAAGAGTAATCTCTTCCCCTTTTATTCCTGCCGGATAACCTGAACCGTCATAATTTTCGTGATGTTGTAGGATATCGACAGCAACTTCATCTAGCGCAGGAATTAATTTAACAATCTGATACCCCAGCTCCGGGTGCCTGCGAATAAGTTCTCGTTCATATTTTGAGAGAATATCTTTTTTGTTTAAAACATTATCAGGTATACCAATTTTACCTACGTCATGAAGTTGTGCAGCAATTGATAGTTTGGATAGCTCTGAGTGGGATAATTCAAGAACCTTCCCAAGCTTTACAGCTCTTTTCTTCAACCGGTTACAATGGGAAACAGTCTCACGGGAATACGCAAACAGGGTTTCCATGAGTAATGAGATAAAACTATAGGTGTTACTGTTTTTGTCCGTCATTTTATCAAGAGTAAGATTTTTACGAGCACGTTCCACTGCAGAAAAAATAGATTGTTCGTTTTCCTGCATCTGAGCAACACCCATGGATAAGGTTACATCTGCATGATTAAGGCTTGCAAATTGACGTTTAATATTTTCAGCTGTTCCATAAGCACTAGATTCATCCGTCGTTGTCATTAGAATGGTGAATTCACTACCACTAGTTCTAGACATAACGTCCGTATCAATACAAACCCGTTGCAATATTTCGGAGGTTTTTTCCAAGATTTCATCCCCCGCTTCGATACCGCTTGCTGCATTTATTTTGCTAAGACCATTGATATCGAGTGCAACAATACTTACAGGCAAGAATACCTCATCTTTAATTCTAGAAGCTAAGGTATCAAAAAATTTCCTGTTATATAGTTTAGTTAAGCCATCATAGATACTAGCGTTTGAGGCTGCTTCTGTCTTTTGGGCTAGTTTCCTTGTCAATTCTTGGATTTGATTATTCTTATCAGTTAAGCTTTTATTTGTTCTGTTTAACACCATTTGATGTTTATAGATATTAAGACATAGTAAAAGTGTCAGGATCAAGATGACTAAGCTAATTGCCCCTGAAAAAAGGTATAAATATTGGACATGCTCATCCGCTCTGCTAACACTCATGAGATAAGTTGCTTGGGTAGACATTCCTAATATGTAACGAACATTATCAATGGTAAAGGACCTTAATGAAATAATCTCAGTTCCTGAACGATTGCTTTTCGAGAACACTAAAGAACCATTTGACTCTTTTAAAATTAGGTCCTCAAAAGCTTCCACTCCAGTTCCACCCTGCAGTCGCCAAGACTGAATCATTTCTGTTAAGTTTTTACCTTTAAGACTTTGAGTAGTGGCGTCATCCTTTTCATAGATGACCTCACTGGATGAGTAGAAAAACCAATATCTGCTTCCAGAAGTTTCAGCATTTTTGATAATCTCCTCAACAACTTGGGCTTGGGACTGTTTAGGCGAATAACCATTTATAGCAGCAAAGGCTTGCATTTTTCCTCTAACACTTTTAGCAACTTCCGAAACCATGATTTCTTGATTTGAACTGAAGGTTTGAATGATACTATCTTTATATTCCAGTGATTCATTCATAATATAAGCCCAACAAAACAGTACGAAAAAGAACATTAAAACACAAATCGCATAAACTTTGACTTTGTAATTTATCCTCGAAGTTAGCAGCATTTTATCCCAACTCTCATGCGAACTCATAGAAATTTGAATTACGTCTTAAATTGAAAATACTTACTAAAAGAGTCACAAAGTCGAGAAAAACGATACAGAATTATATCATAATATTTAAAAAAAACGAATAAGAGGATAAGACCTATTACCGAAATAGAATATCCAATTATTCCGAATATCGTCACGCCGTAGCGTAAACTGACGTTATGTTCCCCTGCTGGCAGGTATAGGGTAATCAGGTTCTCTTTTTGGCCCACCTCCAAGAGGTTACCATCGAGGGTAGCTTTCCAACGAGGAGTATACGTAACGCTAAGAGTCATCTCCTGTGATACCTGGCTGGAATAGTTAAAGTCTACTCCCTTGTAATTCCAGTATGCATTTTTTATCGGAAAAGGATCCGGCCAAAAGTTAGTATTAACTCCATATGTTCGAAAAATATCTTCAAACAATGTCGTTACATCTGCTGTGCATTCCGGGAATTCATTGTTTTGAGGTACTCCCCAGTTGCGAGCATAGGCTGGCTTGAGAAACTGGCTTAGATGCATGCCAAGGAAAACGACTTGCCCCTTTCCTACTCGCTTCACTCCGATGATGCCGTTTTGCAGACGTCCATCGTTTTGAACTAAGTTATAATATTCATCATCAAGTCCGAACAACACTCGGGAATAGCCAAACTTTTCATCGATTAGGATTTTATCGATTGCGCTTTTAATCGGGGATTGGTACTGCCGTTGTAATGTCGGACTATCTTCAAGCACCACATCTGAGGCAGCAACGTCAAAGAGTGAAAAACTCTTAGTAGCGGCTGGTTCGATCAGGACGGTTACTCCTTTATTAATAAGATGAGTAACTGTGTTTTCGATACTCTTTTGTTCCTGAATGGTTTCTACCGATGGTTCACAGAGATAAACAAGTTTGTATTTTTCTAATTCTTCGAAGGGATAGTCAGAAATTTTATTGCTTGAGCCTTTGACAAGGTAAGGGAATTCAATCGCTACTGCGGAAGAACCCTTTCCAAAAACAAGCGCATTGCGCTTGTCAGTCAGAAAATATGAGGATGGACTATCACAATAATAAAACCAGTTTCCATCTCTTTCAGCTTTAACAACGAAAGAGTACTTTGGGATTAAGTTACTTATAATATTTTCGTACTTTTTTTGCACAAGCAATGAACGGACATTCCAATAAGCATAATTTTTCACTATATAATCAAAGTCACCGCTAGGGATAGCTATAATATGATTCCAGATTGCCTGATTATGAGGAGTACCTTCAATATTCCAACCTTCAGTAAAACTAAAATTATTGGTCATAGAGAAATAGGTTTCAGTAGAATCAAAAGGACCAAGAAAGGAATAACGTCCTTTTTCAAAGTTCTCACCGTCAAAATCAATTGAATCTATCATTTTCTTAAAGTCACTATCACTATTAGTACCATATTCAAATCGAAACGGATTCATATTAATCAAAATTAATACTACTATTGACAGGCAATTAATAGTCGTAAATAGTTTTACGTTTCTACCCTTATCATAAGATAATTTCTGAATCCCATAAAGTAGATAAGAACATAAAATTGCTGCAGAAACTGAAGTCAGGCATAGAATACGTCCAGGCACAAAATTCTCAGCGAAAGGCAAGTATTTAAAAAGTGGTAGGTGGAGTCCAAAAGAGAAGATCACAGAAAAAACAGTGAGCATGATGCAGAAGAGAACATAATAGTAGTCATTTTTACTCACTTTCCTTTTGGAAGCTAAGAAGGAAAACATCATTATAGCTCCGATACTGCTTAGTGAAATAGGGATGGCAAAGAAAAAAAAGTGAGTCGGAGTTAAAAACCAATCTGCAGTTGCAGTGAAAGTCATAGCTGCTTCTCCAAGGAGATAGGGAACGCCAGGGTTCTCAAGCCCAGTAACACCAACTAATGACCAGAACGCCGTAAGTATTCCAGCAAACATTATGGATACCCCAATAAAAACATATGATTTAAACGGGATTTTTTTCATGATAACAAATACTATAAGGACAACCATAATACAGAGGCAAAACATAAAGGTCGAATTAGGGTGACTAAGTATCATCAATGAGCAAAGTAAAGTGCACAGTAAAAATTTTTTGGCTGTAGACTTTTGTCCATAGGAAAGTAGGGCAACTAAATACCAGGGTGTTACGGCAACAACAGGTTCCTGAGCTAGCTGCCCCTGGCTAAAGAAAGTCTGTAGAATATAGGGTTGGAGGCAGAAAGCTACAGGACCGAACAATCCACACCAACGCCCTATGTAGCACCTGCAGAAAAACCAGACACCGATGCCGCTTAAAAAAAGCATAATAAAACTATTAATCTTAAAGGTAACCATAACATTATGGGTAAGCAAGTAGATTGGAACCATCAGCCAATAAGTAAGCGGAGGATAATACTGTACCACTGTCGAGCCATTGTACCAATAGGGGAACCAGGTTGGAAATTCACCTCGCGCAACGCTTTCAGCCAAAAACTTGACTTTTGCCATATGCCCCATGGCATCTGTAGACGCTGGATACAAATCATTGGAAGCGAATAAGAGATTAGAAAAACCTGCACAGCAAGCTACCGCCGTGATGATAAGGGCTAGAAAGAGTTCAATTCGAAATTGATACTTGTCGTTTAGCAGTTCTATCATAAAGGCACTCCATTTGAGTATTTTTTGATTCTCCTTAGGCGCAGGGCTAGACGAAAGCTATTGACAGCCGTTTTAAAAACTGCCATTTTGCTTGCCCCCCGCTTGAAGTTATATCTTAGTTCGAATGGAATTTCGGCAAAAACTGCTCCACAACAGTAGAGCTTGTATAAGAGCTCCGCCATACAAGTAAAGCCTCTTTCTTCAATCAGATTTACACCGAATCTATCAAAAGCTTGCAGCAGGATTTGCCTAGTGTAAAGGCGAAAGCCACAGGTATAGTCCCTGACACTTGGAACACGTAAAATCATGGAAAAGAAATACCTAGCACCTTCGCTCGTAAACAGACGGAACCTTGAGACTCCTATAACCTGCGCACCCTTTTGATAGCGGGAGGCGATGATGACATCGCATCCTGATTTGCATTGGACATCAAGCATATCCAATATGTACTGAGGACCCTGCGTATTGTCGCAATCCATCAGGCATAGATGGGAACTGTTGGGACAATTCTTTAGAACATGAGTGATACCGGTTTTTATCGCTTCCCCCAATCCTTTGTTCTGGAGGTGATTGATTAATGTTAAGTTTGAATATGAATTCTCCAGACGTTCTGCGACTTCCCGCGTTTGATCCACGCTACCATCATTGATTACAAAGATCCGGAGTGCCATTCCGTAGTCATTTGACAGCATTCCCTGATATTTCTGCCATCTGTTTACCAAGGTTTCAATATTCTCATCTTCATTGTAGGCGGGCAGAACAACGCTTAATTCAATCATTGTTTATTTTTCTCCTCATACGGGCGATAATTCTTTTAGGTAACGAGAAATCTTGATTGACAACAGACTTAATTTTTTGCCATTCCTCAGTCAATGTAGTTGTTTTCCAGCTTCCTTCACTTTTGATGCTATTAATAATACCTGCAAATCTTATCCAAAAAATAGCGAAATTATATAATGGAAGCAAGAAAATAACATACCATTTCGAAACATAATATGTTTGAATATCCTTTACTTCAGCAAGATACATCCGAACATTAAGAAAAAATAAGAACATTGAAAAAGCGTATAAAAGATAGATAATAGCAATTGAACCAAGAACAAGAGAGATTGGATAGTTCATAAATATTAAGAATATGAGAGCAAAATACCAAATCATGCGTGGAAAGGCAAAGGTATGGTCAAACATCAGTAGCCGGATCATAAAATTAGAGGTGAAAGCTCTAAAGACTGTCAGCTGTTTCTGTAAAAACATATGCGACACCTCGATTTCACCTCGCTGCCAACGTTGACGCTGGGTATAGAGCTTATTATAGCTTTCGATGGGCTCTACGAAAAAGAAAGCATTTTCGCATAAGTGTACCCCTTTTTTAAGTAGGTGACGAATCTGGAAGGTAACATGCGTATCCTCGCTGACAGTTGCTGTATTGTAGAGTTGGGATTTAAGAATCGCCGACTTGCGAAAAGCGGAAAAAGCCCCAGACAGAGTATATAAACTATTAATCTCCGATTCAAAATTTCGCCCTGCTAAAAAGGATTGGCAGTATTCAAAAAACTCACAGCGGCGAACAAACTTCATTAATGAGTTTTCAGTTCCTTCAATTAGTTGAAGATTCGTTAAGATCGACCCTGTAAGACAGTGAATATGCTGATTTTGTTCGAAGCGTACCACCATATTTTTAAGTGCATCCGGGTGCAATTTCCCATCACTGTCTATTTGAATAATGTATTTACCATGACTGTTGAATAGGGCCATATTGAGCGCCTTGGATTTGCCCTGATTGGCATTCAACCAAGTCATTGGCAGATTTTTGAACTCTGCCTGACATTGGGTGTAAACTTTAAAGCTATTGTCTGAACTTTCATTGTTCACCAGCAATAATTCGATTAACTTCAGCGGATAGCTTGAAAGACATACAGATTCTAAGCATGTACGTAATGTAGCAGCAGAGTTATAGACAGGAATGATTAGTGTAATTTCTGGCAAGTGGGAAGGAATAGGGACATTTTTTGAGTTCAGTCGTTTCTTAAGCAGAATAAAAAACCCTCCAAAAGCTGGAATGATTTCCATGACCAAGGGAATGATGATCCAAGCCATCCAGAAAATGATCTCCCGAAAAATTCTACTGATTAGAATCTCCATAGGTGAAATTACCTACTTTCTGACGGATGATCTGATTACGGGTAAATACGTAAAAATAGAGGGCGATCGACAACAAGTAAAAGATGATCCTGCCAAATATTGTGTGGGCAAAATAAAAGATTTCGTTGCCGAAAAAATAAATTAAAGTGCAGATGACGAAAATCCTCAGAATGTTGGCGCAAAAAATAACAATTATACCAATACTGTTCAGGATTAGCTTCTCAAACGTATTGTAAAGTGGAAAAAACCATAGCATGCAGCTGTAAGCCATAATTTCAATAACCCCTGAACATTCATAATCAATTGCGAGTGAAACCGTTGCCGTCTCCTTGGGAATAAACAATATGGAATATTTATAATAAGAATCATACATTCCAGAAAGGTCGCCTAATACGCCAGACCCAGCTGCAACTGCCATAGTTAAGGGTTGGGTTATATGAGGTTGTACCCATATCATCAGGAAGAAAAAAAGACCTACGCTTCCTAAACAGAACTTGAAAAAATGAAGTCTTGTTCGGTTTAGAACCCATATAGAATAAATCCAAACAATTAGGGCAATGAGTTTCAAGGCTAACATTGATTTTTCTTCTTTCTGTAGTAATAATAGCCACCTGAGCTAAAGGCGATCACCGCACAAATGGCAGCTCCAATATATGGGCCTGTGTTGGCGCCAACACAGATTATTAGCTGATGCCCAAGTTCGTAAATTCTCATAGTAATCTCAGTGATTCCAGAAGGCTGAGCAGAAATCGTGGAAAGAGGGATGAAAAACTCTGCTTCATCGGGTTCTCCATCTGTTCTAGTGTAATATCCCGATCCGACTATGTAATTCCAGTTATTTTGCAAACGAACCGTCAAACCCGCCGTGCCCTCCACCGGCTTCTTTTTCCCAGGGAGGGAATCTAAGTTCACTAAATAAGCCATAGAGCCTGCGTTTGTACTTAACTTAAGATTGGAATTAGGAAACTCATTATAGTTGTTCTCAGACATTTTAACGTGAACATAGAGTGTTGTCTCATCCCGAAACAGAGAGACAAGGTGAATTTCGGAAACATTGGGCAAGGTTCCGTAATAAACATGAGTGTGCGGCTTATCCTCCCAGTCATCATAATAGCCGTCAATTTGGATAGCACCATAATCAAACCCATAGCATGGTGAAGGAAATGCCAGCATGAGGAAGAATAAAAAGACAATAGTTTGAATGACAGCCTTTTTCATTGCAAATCCCTCTTTTTCCTAAAGATAAAAGAAAGCAGTATTAGGATTCCAAGCAGTCCCACCAAACTCAGAAGAATGCCTTGCAGTAAATAAGGATAGACAAATTTAATTTCAGTGTGGGGTTCTTTAATAATGAGAAGATTATTCTCGTTGGTAATTTGCTGCTCACTTCTGAAATTATCCTGAAAGGCAAGGGTAGTATTAATGTTGCCTTTGGGGGAGTCAATAATCATTTCATTCGGTCCATACTCGATTGTTATAGGTACAAGCTCACGTGGGGGAAGATGGGTAGGTTCAAACTCCAACAAGTTACTCATTAACGTTGTAACCGTTTTGTCCTGTGCTTCCATCCCATGAAAGAGAAAGTTAAAGCCCATGAAAATTATATTTTCATTTTCTGCGGTCCCCAAAAATGGGAGCTCCTTATTCTGAAACCATGAATACCCGATCGGGTGCTTGATATTCTCTAGATAGACCGTGTTCCAAGTCGTGTAATCCTCTTTGAAGGGCAGAGCTTCATAGATTTTCCCTTTATACATCAGTTCTGGATATTTCGTGGAAAAACTGATGGGCTGGGCCGTCACTCCAAAGAAAGACATGCGGTTGGTGACGGGGTCAATTGGGATTTGGTTCATATCAACAATTATTAGAACACCTGCATCTGCAACTTTAGTCAGTAAATCTTGAGCAACTTCCCTATCACTATAGGAAAATCCAGAAAGATAGATCACTTTATATTGGGTCAACTCTTCAAAGTTGTAATCTGTTAAACTCGACTTTACGCCTTCCTGAAAACAGGGATATTGGAGTGTTATCTGCTGAGCAAATCGACCGATGGCAAGCCCTGGATACTGCGCATAGACTCCAAAGTTAGTAGGAGTATCGCATTGAAAGATATATGTAAAGTTCGTCTCTTTCTGTAACACGTACCCAGATGCCTGGGCAGCAACAATGAGTTCGGAAAGACTTTTACCCGACTTGTCGATATTCTCTTTACGCACCAAGACTGTGTCGTCACCCAGTTCGAGGCTACGGTCAAAAAGATAGTGGAAATAGCCTTTTTCCAAAGCTGTATTGATCATCACAATATTGTGTGCAGTTGTTGCACCCTGCCAAGCCCAGCCAAATGAGTATTGTTTTTTGGGATCAGTGGCACATATTTCAAAGGATGGGTATGAACCAAAGACGCTCATATCTAAGAGTGAGACTCTCTGTTTAGTCATCTCCTTGGCAATAGAGAGAGAGTAAGTAATTTTTGAACCGATTTGAGAAAAATACTTTGGGAAGTTAGCAGAAGGGATGCAATCCATAACAAGAAATAGTGCCATAATAACAACAACATAACGCCTACACTTTTGCCATTCCAAAAGTGCCAAAAGAAAAAGTGCGTATACAATTGGGGTAAAACGCGCCATCCATAAGAGTTGGTTCATTGGAAGCTTTTCCAGAAAAGGCACCATTGCAGTAGTAGTACCAAAGAAAACAAGGATGACAGTATAAAAACCCGGTCGACTTTTTTTGTCTGCCAAAAAAAGCCCGGCTACAGAGATCAAAAAGACAGAAAGGCTATAGTAGAAGAAATCAATATGCCCATAAACACGAAGGATAGGATTTAGAGATACAGTTACAGGTGTACTCAGGGAACGCATGACCTCCGAGGTTGCTGAGACATCCATCCCTAAAAGGCCACCCCTTAGGGCTGGAAATAGCCAAAATCCACAAAGAGCAAAAGATAATAGCATAACACTTATTACCTGAAAGGACTCCATAACTCGCTTTTGTAAAATCCAATAAGTTGTAACAAAAAGGAAACTAGCGATTCCAACCATGGCGGCAATCATTACATGACTAAGAATAACGAAAGCCATTAAGGCAATGACAGGAAAAACAGCCCACTTTTTTCGATACTCGACAAATTGCCAAACAAAATAGAAGAGATAAGGCAGTATGATGGCTATTACCATACGCGGAATATTGCCTTCGGAAAAAAAGACTCTTAAATTGTCGGGGAGAAAAAACCACAAAACACCTAGGAAGGTACAAAACAACATCCTGTTATATGTCACCCCCCATAACAGCCAACCTACTCCCCCCGCTACAAAAGCTAAAAACACAAACAAAAGATATGAGACAATTGCATCGCCCCCCGCCAAGAATTGAAGCGCTGCTAAAAGGTAGTAAGGGAAAGGAGCCCAGTAACGAAAGGGCTGCATGCCGTTGTACCAAAGATTGGTATAAAGAGGATACAAATTTCCTTCCTTAAGATTATGGTATAGTAAATCAGACTTAAAAAGATGACCGTAAATATCCGAGCCAGCGGGATATGTACCAGTATTTTTTAAGTAGAACGTGAGAACTGTTCCGCATATCAACAGACAAAAAAGTCCTAAAGCAAAACGGAAAGCCAAGATTTTCGTCGATGGCCGATTTGGCACAATCGAGTAGACCGTACGGGGAATTGAAGGTAAAATCTCGGATTCAATTGTAGCGGCCAAGGGAGCATGAATCACTGAACTCGTTATCTCTACTGGTTTTTTTCTATCTGAAAGCATCTGCTGAGTCGCACCAGCAATTATATTTTGGATGAGCAAGTGGGAGACCTTGATTATCTTATTACCAAAGAGAATGCTCTTTTCTGCATTAGTTTCGTTAACGATAATCGTTCGAGCTGGGCTTTCATTTATTTCCAATGTCGCTAATGTGAAAAGATTTTGGGCAAGAATCTCTTTTAGAAGCTGATAAAAAACATCACCCATATTTTCAACAGTTGGTTCTATCTTATCAAAGGGAGGGATCTCATTTAGGAGTTTTCCAGAGTATGGACCAAGGATTTTAGCGACAATTTCTTCAATAATCTGAAACTTCGTAAAGCCCTTTCTCCTTTGAGCAATATATAAAGTAATTTCAAAGGTATGAGCATGAACAGAAGAAAGGTTATTATCATTCTGGAAACAGTGAGATGCTATTAGCTTATAGGTGAATTTATAGCCTTCAAAGCCTCCCATTACCATCTCTCCATTTCTAAAGAGGTAATATAAATATCTTGTTCTACATTATACTCTATTGTAATGTATATAAGTTAACGCTTATAGGTAAAATTTAGAATTTTTTACTATTCTCAGAACCCTACTTCATTTAATTCTCCATTCAAATAATTTCGCACTGAAACAAGATTTAATGTGCTTTAATGGAATTAGTAAAGACCTCCCGAATAAGGAGGTCTAGTAATCAAAAATGCTATCATTGTATAAATATAAGGCCAATAAAAAATCTTTTCCATAACACCCCTTGACGAAGTACCTGCTGACATATTACAATACAGAAAATTATCATGCAAGACAATGATGAGAATTAGTAAGTCTTTGAGGAATGTTTTAGCGAGTCAGAGAAGGTGAGAGTCTGATACACTTCCCGTAGACTGAATGGATCTCAGAGTCGTAATCCGAACACGCAATTAAGCGTCAGTAGGTGATACCGGGGGTTTCCCGTTACAGAGACACGGATATCGAGAGGTCGACTCTCCGCATCTGATTATTTGTGCACGAGAAGTCCATCCTACTCCGTATCTAAGCTTGGAATATGGGTAATTTACTATGTAAATCGTAAATCCCACTACCAAAAGGTGGCTTAATGGAAATTAACTTTCTATCCTTTTTTCAGGATAGAAAGTTTTTTATTTTTTAATTAAAAATGGAGGTAAATGAAATGGAAAAAGGTTATTTTGGTGAATATGGCGGTAGTTTCGTTCCACCCCAATTAGAAAATGCACTCACTCAACTGGATGAGGCCTTCGAAACCTATAAGGATGATCCTGACTTCAACAGAGAACTGGATTATTATCTCCGTCAGTATGTAGGTCGCCCGAATCCCCTTTACTATGCAGAAAAGCTTTCTAAACAATTAGGTGGTGCTAAGGTCTATCTTAAACGTGAGGATCTTAACCATACCGGAGCCCACAAAATCAATAATGTTCTTGGACAAGCCCTACTGGCTAAACGAATGGGAGCAAAACGTGTCATCGCAGAAACCGGAGCCGGACAACACGGTGTAGCCACTGCAACAGCCTGTGCCCTCTTTGATATGGAATGCGTCATCTATATGGGGGAAGAAGACACAAAACGCCAATCCCTCAATGTCTTTCGCATGGAACTCTTAGGTGCCAAAGTAGTCTCAGTTACCTCAGGCACACGTACTCTAAAGGATGCCGTGGATGCTGCATTAGAGGATTTCGCTACGAACTATGAAAACACGTTTTATATGCTTGGCTCCGCCGTGGGTCCCCACCCCTTCCCCTCCCTTGTAAAACATTTTCAAGCGATTATTTCAAGGGAAGCCCGTCAACAAATACTCGAAGCAGAAGGTAAACTTCCGGATGCTGTTATGGCATGTGTCGGCGGCGGCAGTAACGCCATTGGCATGTTTGCCAACTTTATCGATGACTCCTCTGTTAAGCTTATAGGAATTGAGCCTGCTGGTCTGGGTTTAGAAACCGGCAAACATGCTGCGCCTCTCTCCGCCGGAGCCCCCGGAATCGTACACGGCTTTAAATGTTATGTTATGGCCGATGAAAAAGGTGAACCCCTTGCAACCCATTCCATTTCTGCCGGGCTGGACTATCCCGGGGTTGGTCCCGAACATAGCTACCTTAAAGACATCGGACGCGCCGAATATGTAAGCATTACAGACGATGAATCTCTGGAAGCCTTCCATCGGCTCTCCAGAACCGAAGGTATCATCCCTGCACTTGAGAGTGCTCACGCTGTGGCTTATGCACTTAAGCTCGCCCCTACCATGAATCCAGACCAAATTCTCATCGTTAATATCTCCGGCCGTGGTGACAAAGACGTCGAACAAATCTTCCAATTAACCCACAAGTCCCCCAAGTAAGGCTGCCGGATCGTCTCATGATCCAGAGACCCAAGGCAAACCATCTCTTACTCCAACGCCTTAGCCTAACTTCTCCAAAGCAGAGATGGATTTTGCAAAGAGAATCCCGTCAAACGAAGTTGTGTCAAGCGAACGCTGGCGTTAAAGCCTGAAAACGCTAGTGGTTCACTTTCTGAAAGCAGAAGGGTTTAGCGTTTTCGCTTTAACGTCCAGTGAGCAGCAACGGAGTTTCGGGTGAACGTGCAAAATCCATCTCGCTTACGCCTTCACTGGTGCAATTTTACATTCTTTAAGTGCTCAGCATAGGTTTCGGCAAACACATGATAGCCGTCTTTTTTCGCCACATAATATCGGTAATTCGTTTGGGCCGGATACAATACCGCTTGCAGAGAGGCATGTCCGGGATTGGCAATCGGCCCGGGCGGAAATCCTGCGTTAAGATAGGTATTATAGGGAGACGGAATCTTGAGATCTTCGTAAGAAAGATTTGGTTTTGGGGTTTCAAGCAAAAATTGAATTGTGGCATCAATCTGAAGGGGCTGGTTAATTTTTAATCGATTCAGTAACACGGAAGCAATCAAAGGGCGGTCTTCTTCTTTCACCGCTTCTTTTTCAATGAGAGAGCCCAGTGTAACCCACTGGGCAACAGTAAGTTTCATTGTCTGAAGCTGCTTCTCAACCTCTGGTGTCAGTTCTTTAGCAAACTGTCGGAGGAGTAAATCAATGACTCCATGAGGGGTAGTTTTAACAGAGATGTTGTAGGTATTGGGAAATAAGTATCCTTCTAAGCGATGGATTCCCTTGGGGGTATTATTTAAAAACGGATATGGAAACTCATCTTGCGTAACAACTTTTGTATACTCCTCTTTACTCCCAATTCCTTTCTTAACGAGGAGTTCAATAATTTGTTGCGTATTATACCCTTCTGGGATTGTCACCATATTCGTCTCTAAGGTTGCCGAACCACTTATTAAGCGATTGATAATTTCACTGGGAGACATAGTAGGTGCCAATTGGTAATCTCCAACATATAACTTAAAATTCTCTTGACGTTCGCGAGCTAGAAATCTAAACATCCAAGAACTGCGTATGAGCTGACGCTCTTGTAATACTTCCGCCAATTGTCCTGCCGTAGTTCCCGGAGCAATGGTGACGTTCACACTGTTGCCTGAAGTAGAGTAAGGCTTAGTCGCCCAACTCCACCAAGATAGAAAACCAAATCCTCCAATTAAGGAAAGAAGAATAATCCACTTAAATATACCTGACTTCTTCTTTTTTCTGGACATTTCTCACTCTCTCTTTCAATAACTCCGAAACGAACCCTCTTAGGTCCCTACGCGTAAAATACGATTCGTCGGTGCATACCAATCCCGACCCAAAAATTGTTTAGTCTCATGGCCCTTTGCATCCCTAACGATCTGCCACGTATTGACCACCATACCTTTGGAACCCTTTTGATCTTGGATAACTCGTCCACTAGGCAGCTTGGGATCATATTTTCTTATGGTTTTAAAAGCCATTTCTTTCTCCACTTGATGTTCAATCCTTACGGATTTCCCGGTTTTCTTACCCCAAATGCGAACCGTCAGCACCCCTTGTTTAACCTCGGTCCGTAAATAAACTAAACTGCCTGTATTATTTTTAAACTTAAAATCTATGTTGGGATAATTAACTGTTGCATCTTGTCCAGGTGGTACATAACTTATGACCATTGCATGAGGCATTCGTTCTAATATTTCTAGATTACTCAATAAAACTGCATTGTATAGAGTCGAGGACACCTGGCATACCCCTCCTCCGGTTCCCTTAACATATTCTCCATTGATAATCACATAAGCATCTTTATACCCTGTTTCAGGCTCACGAGGACCTACTGTCTCATTAAAAGAAAGAGTTTGTCCTGGACGCAAGAGTTTACGATCCAAAGCTTTTGCTGCCGCAGCTAAATTTGCTGAACGATTGATCTCCCCGACGGAAAAATTAGTCGAAAACTCCCCAATAATTGAATCAAAAGCCAAGGCTTTTACGGACTCTGTTGTAACCTTTGCTGGAATATTTTCCATGGGAATATCGATTCTTGTCGGCACCTCACTCAGAGGAACACTTTGAATCTGACGAATCAATTGATCAACGGCAACCGACCGTCCACTTTGGGCTGGACGAATCACAACCTTATCTTTTTCGATTTTATAAGAGGCATCTTTAGCAGGTTTGTTGAACTTTTTTAGTCTTTCCTGTAGCTTTTGACTTGCTGCCAGTGGATCCACTTTCAATAAGCAGGGCAACGTCTTTCCGGGATTAAGTTGGGCCTCTTCGATCATCTTGCGGGTATCAACTTCAATCCCGATCTCTTTTAAAGCCACTGGAATCTCTGTATCATTGTACAACAGGACACGAGTTTCTTCCAGCTTGTCCTTTGCCCAATTCTTTATCTTTAGAGGTGCTTCAGAAACCGGAGTGCCACTTAAATCCAAATCTTCGATTGCAGTTCCCTCAGAAATGACCTTCGTTCTAGAATCCTTTGGTCCACCTTTTTCCGAAGTATAACCTACAAGATTACAACCGCTTAATAAGACTATTAGGCAAAGAAGAACACTTGCAAGAAAATAATTTCGTAAAGTTCCTTCTTCATTTGTTATCATCATCACCTCCTCTTTTATAAACCTTATTATTTCCGTAGAGTTTTTTGTTAATCTCCAAATCAGTCTTTTTAGAGGTAAAATACGTTTACAATTTATTGAAAACTAATAGTCGATTTAAGTACAAAAAAACTCGCCGAGGTTGTCGGCGAGTTTTTTTGTTCCAATACACCAAATATTAAGGAGATGTCTTAGCAATAGTCTGTCTTAGTTCTAGTCATCATCTTCGGCTTCAACAAGGTTCTCCCAAGCATCGGCCACTTTCTCCCACTCTTCATCGTCTTCGATGTCAAGCAGCATTTCGCCCCCCTCAGCATCTTTGCCGAGTTTAAGGATAATAGCCTCATCCTCTTCAGATTCGTCCTCGGAGATAGGCATTAAGACAAAGTATGTAGAACCTTCTAGTTCCAAAGTGTCTAGATGAAGAAACTCATGGTCTTTTCCCTCATCATCTGTGAGAATGACAGTGTCAAACTCTTCAGCATCATGCTCATCATGGTTATGTGGATGGTCAGTCATTAGATTCACCTCTTATCAAAGAATATTGTCATTGTACTATTGTAGGTAATGATTGTCAAATTTTGCCCAAAAATATTTTTTAAAAGTAGATCACGATCCACAAGTTCACTTGCTCCTACTGTCTAAGTAACCCTGAAGAATAAAAACCGCTGCCATCTTATCGATAACCTGTTTGCGTTTGGCCCGGGAAACATCCGCTTCGATAAGAGTTCGTTGGGCTGCTACAGTACTTAAACGCTCATCCCATAACTTCACTTCAAGCCCAAACTCTGAGCGCAAAACCTCAGCGAACTCCTGAGTCATCTCACAACGAGGCCCTAGAGTTCCATTCATATTCTTGGGGTAGCCAATCACAATCTCCATTACCTCATATTCTCGAATGAGCTCACGCAGCTCATCGATTTCTCTCTTAGAGCGCTTGATCGTCTTAACCCCTTGGGCCGTCCAAAATAAGGCATCACTCATCGCCACACCAATTGTCTTCGACCCAAAATCCAGCCCCATTATTCTCACATAGTTTCCTCCAAACTGCCTTATCGTTACTTACAAGAACCCTTAGTTAATGGTCATTGTCTTTTTGCTAATGGCTGGTACCACTCAAGTTTAATCCTACAACTCCAATCACTATCAACAGTATTGAAACTACTTTAAGCGTATTTACTGTTTCTTTAAAAAACACGATCCCTATAACTGAAATAACCACGATCCCTACAGCTGACCAAATCGCATAGGCCACACTTACCTCAATTTCTTTTAAAGACAAAGATAGAAGCCAAAAACATAACGTATATGAAACAAACATACCTATTGATGGAACTAGTTTTGTCAATCCATCTGAAAGCTTCATTAATGTTGTGCCACAGAGTTCAAAAGCTATAGCTAATATTAAATATATCCAGCTCATAGTTTCTCCTTGTTCCTCGTATTAATTCTTTACATCTCATAGCCTAAACGATTTTGAGGCAAAAATGCGGACAAACCCTACCACAATACCCACAAAGTACACATGCTTCAGCATTAACGACGGATACAGTATCTTCAATACTTAAAGCACCTTGAGGACAAGCCTCTAAACAAAGCCCGCATCCCTGACACCAATCGGCAATGTAGAGTTTCCGTTTCCGATGCTTAACCTTTTCTTGTAAGGCCTGGGGAACCTCTTTTCCAGCCATCAAGAGCAGATTATAATCGACCTCTTCTCGGCTGGACATTCCCAAAGCAATTCCCTGCACACCTGGAACGCTTCGGGTAAAGGCCAAGGCTTTCTCAGGATTATTTGCCAAGTGCCCGCCCCCAAAAACCTTCATAGCGTAAATCCCGATCCCCAAGTCAGAAGCAAAGGAAATGGCATCCTGCATATCGCTTAAGGTTCCATCAATGATCCCAAGTCCCTGATAATTTAAGATCGGGTGAATGACATCCAGACCGGGTAATAGCGCTCCGGCTCGCACTCCTGCAACAGCATGAGTCGAAATTCCGATCCAACGCACAATACCCTTTTCCTTTGCCCGCAGAAGCTCTTCCCAGGCCTTCTCATGCCCTTTGAGAGTTAAAGCACTTTCCTGTTCATGAAGGAGAAAAAAGTCAAGAGTATCTCTATTTAGAGCAGTTCGTGCCTTTTCTAGACTAAAGCTCATATCTTCAGCAGAAACAGAGTAGGATTTACTAACAACTCGAACGTCCGGATGATCTTTTATTGCCTGAGCAATTTGTCCATAGTTATCGTAGATTTCCGCCGTGTCAATCCAATTGATCCCTTGGTCCAGAGCATAGCGTAAAACAGATACTCCTTCTGCTTCCGTTACCCGGCCTTGTAACGGAGATATTGCTAAACTTCCGAAGCACACCTCTGAAACTTCTGCTCCCCATAAACCAAGTTTGACTTGACGCATTTCCACGCCCTCCTTTCAGGTGCAAGTGCGATTCCCGGGGATGCTCGAAACGTAAAGCCTTAGCAACCCTCGATCCTACGTCAAGGGCTCGTCATTGCTATATAAAGCAACTTAAGGGCTAAGTCATCCTGAAAGAAGAATGACTGAAGGATCTAGATCCTTCGCTATCGCTCAGGATGACACAGCTTGAATTGTTCTCTAAGCAAGGCGCTAATCTTATACTGATAGTAGAACGAAATTCCAATGTTCGCGCTTCGAGCCTCGAGCTTCGCTAAAGTTGAAACCCTCACGTTGAGTGAGGGTTTCAACTTAAAAATTATTTTTCTTGCAAATAGGTTCTAACCAGTTCTTCGATCAGCTCAAAGCGTTCAAGTTTACGAATCATTGATCTCGCCTGATTGTGGCTGGTAATGTACACAGGGTCGCCTGACATGAGATAACCAACCATTTGGTTAATCGGGTCATATCCTTTCTCTTGTAACGCGGCATACACCTTCTGCAAAATATCCCGGGCAGAAATGTCTTCTTCTACCACAGCCTTAAACATCATGGTTTCTTCCATTCGATCCATATTCCCTGCCCCCTTTCGCCTTTCGATTCTCCGTTTCTCGCTATCTCCTGCTAATATTAGTTATTCTGACTGGTTAAAAGATTCTCCTCTATTTTTTGAGAAAACTACGGAGAAGATGAGGAACTCGATCAATGGCTTCTCCCAGTTTACTAGGATCTTTACCACCAGCCTGGGCCATATCTGGCCTTCCGCCGCCACCGCCACCGGTTATTTTGGCTACTTCTTTAATAATCTGTCCGGCATGAAGCCCACTTAAACCTGTCGGGCTTACAGTTGTGACAAAATTTACCTTTCCTTCACTAACTGCACCCAAGACAATAACCCCGGATTTCATTTTGTCTCGAATAAGATCCACTCTTTGACGAAGGCTCTCCATGTCTGAAGCATGTACTTGGGCAGCTATAAACTGAACGCCCTCCACCTCGCTTACTAGATTCAGCAAACCATCTACTTCGTTTTTAGCGAGCTTTGCCTGAAGCTGTCCGATCTCTCGTTCGAGGTCTTTAACTTGTGACATTAAACCATTTACTCGCTTACCTATTTCTAATGGCTGAGCTTTAAGGGTTTGGGCTACTTCCATTACTTGTTCATCAAGGGAGCGGAAGTAAGCCAAGGCCTCTAATCCAGCAACTGCCTCAATCCTCCGTAAGCCAGCTCCAATTCCACCCTCGCTGAGGATTTTTACCAAGCCAATTTCTCCCGTGCTGCTGACATGAGTTCCACCACATAATTCTTGACTAAATGTCCCCATACTGATGACTCTAACAATTTCTCCGTATTTTTCTCCAAAAAGTGCCGTTACTCCACTCTCTTTAGCCTCTTTCAACAACATTTCTGTCGCTTTAACAGGCATATTCTTTAGCACTGCCTCATTAATCAAACCTTCTACAGCCCTTAACCCATCCGGTGTCATGGGTGAAAAATGAGTAAAGTCAAAACGCAAGCGTTCCGGAGTCACCAAAGACCCGGCCTGTTGTACATGCTCTCCTAAAACTGATCTCAACGCGGTCTGAAGGAGGTGAGTCGCGCTGTGATGTCGAGTGGTTGCCAGACGTTCAGAGTTATCGATTTCGACCTCAGCAGATTCACCCACGTGCAGAACTCCTGTCGTGACCTCTGCTCTATGGTAAAGGGTACCTGTTACACCTTTTTTGACTTCAAGTACTCGGGCCTCGGCCCGGGATGTTCGAATGACACCTACATCCGATACCTGACCTCCGCTTTCTGCATAGAACGGCGTTTCAGAAAGGAAGATCATGACCTCTTCCCCTTCACCCGCATCTTGCATCTCCTTGCCATCCACAAACAGACCCTCTATACGAGTTGTTGTCGATGCTTTTTCATACCCAATGAAGGGTGTCGTTCCTAAAGATTTGGCCTTTTCTATGAGTTCCGGGCTTTCCACCACGGCGCGCATTTGCTGGGATTGTTCTTTAGCCCTGAGGCGATGCTCCTCTGCTGCCGCTTGAAAGGATACCATATCTACAGTCAGCCCTTGTTCCGCCAGCATTTCTTCCGTTAATTCTACTGGGAAACCATAAGTTTCATATAAATAAAAGGCATCCGCTCCTGTTAACACTGCCTCTTCTTGTTTCAAAAGCTCCTTGACCTTTTCCTGCAATAGCTGAGTACCTTGCTCTAAGGTCGCCAAAAAGTTCTTTTCTTCTAAAATTAAGTGGTTTAAAATAAAATTCTCATTTTCTTTAAGCTCAGGATAGGCATGTGCATAGTCCCTTTGAATTATTCTAAAGGCGGATTCTAAGAACGGCTTGTCAATCCCAAGGAGTTTTGCATACCTGACAGCACGACGTAAAATACGACGCAGGACATAGCCACGGCCTTCATTATTCGGCCGAATTCCATCAGAGAGCATAAAGGAAACTGCTCGAAGGTGATCTGAAACCACCTTTAAAGCCAAATCACTTTTAGGGTTTTCCTTATACTTAACCCCTGCCAAGGTTGCTACATAATCAATAATGGGACGGAATAGATCCGTGTCAAAATTAGTTTCAACCCCTTGCATTACAGAGGCAATCCGCTCTAAACCCATTCCCGTATCAATGTTTTGCTTAGGAAGCGGCGTCAGGACACCCGCCTCATCGCGATTGTACTGCATGAAGACCAAATTCCATATTTCCAAGAAACGATCACAGTCACACCCGATAGCACAACTAGGTTTACCACACCCTCTGGCTTCACCCAAATCAACATAGATCTCAGAACAAGGTCCACAAGGGCCCGTCGGACCAGCCGCCCAGAAGTTCTCTGGATCTCCAACGATACGTTCGGATCTAACACCCGCTTTTTCCCAGATCCCTTTTGCATCCTCATCTTCTGGGTAAATCGTCACCCACAGTTTTTCTACAGGTATTTTTAAAACCTCAGTTATATACTCCCAAGCCCAAGGAATGGCGTCAGTTTTAAAATAATCTCCAAAGGAAAAGTTTCCCAGCATTTCAAAATATGTATGGTGTCGGGCAGTTTTTCCAACTTCCTCGAGATCCGGAGTGCGCACACACTTTTGAGCGGTGGTTGCTCTCGGAAAAGGAGGTTCAACCCGACGTTGAAAGTATGGTTTAAAAGGGACCATGCCCGCCACTGTTAACAACAAGGTTGGATCATCTTTGGGGATCAGCGAAGCGCTAGGCAAAATCTTGTGTCCTTTAGCTTCAAAATATTTAAGAAACATGTCCCTTAATTCATTACCAGAATACAATGCGAACACCCCTTTGAATTTCATAAAAAAATAATCTCCCCCTATTTCAATCAGGGACGAGATTTTTTGGGATCACCCTGCTATCTTACGGGCTAAAGAACGTTTCCGACTTAATTCTCATTCGTTTATATAAAATTCCCATTGTCTATAAAGTATATACAGGGAATGTCTTATTTGTCAACTAGTTAGACTTTGGTTGAAACCAGCCGGAAATAAACATGCTTTAGAATAACTCGAATGACAGCAGCCAAAGGGACAGCCAAGAATAGTCCCCAGAATCCTGCAATTTCTCCACAAGCTAAGAGGGCAAACACAACCCAAAGGGGATGAAGCCCAACGCTCTCACCCATGAGTTTAGGAGATATGACATTTCCCTCGAGTTGTTGAACTACGAAAATGATCAACACCACCTTAAGCGCCATAACTGGAGAATGGGTTAAGGCCAAGAGGACAGCAGGCACTGCTCCAATTGCTGGTCCAAAATAAGGAATAAGATCAAACGTCCCACAAATAAGACCGATTAGCAAGGCATAGTCCATCCCAATTAGTTTTACTCCTATGCCAATTAGTATCCCTACAATCATGGCAACGACCAGATCTCCTCGTACATATTGCCGAATAACATGGTTGATGTCCTGCCATAGACGTCGCCATTCCATCCTCCAACGTTGCGGGACAATTCGATAAAACCCTTCTCCTAACCCTTTCCAATCTGCTAGGAAATAGATGGCTATGACAGGAGATAGCATATAAAGAGTCACAGTGGACAAGGCCCTCGGCAAATTATCGAGAAACAGATTAAGCCGCTCTGCAAGCATTGTTTCTCCCTCTGCTAAATGCTCATCCAGGACGAGGGCAACACGACTGGGCAGCCCCGTCGCTTTAAACTCATTGCGATACCCATCGATCATATCCGTAATCGACTGGATTGTCTGAGGCAAAATCGCTACCAATTTACTTAATTCATTATAAATAATTGGGATGATCAAAAAGACAGTGGCTGAGAAGAAGATAATAATCAAGCTAAAAACAATGGCAATTGCTTTGTTTCGACTAAGCTTATATCGTTCCAAAAGAACCACCAGCGGGTTCAACAGATATGCGAGCACAAAGGCTAAAAAAAACGGTCCCAAAATTGCCCTTACCTTGAAAAGAACTAGTATAGCTGCAAGCAAACAGGTGCCTGCGAAAATCCATTTCCAATTACTAAGTTTCATAACCAGAAAAGTACACTTCCTTTCTAAGGTATGACAAGGAGTCGTGACAGGGGGACGGTCCTTTTTGACACGTTACCTAGCTTACAGCCTTAAATAGACAGAAGAACCGTCCCTTGTCTAGCGAGATTATTCCGTCATCCTGAGCCATAGCGAAGGATCTGGATCCTTCGGTCGTCCCTCCTTCAGGATGACACACCACTTAAGTTGCCTTAGGAGCAATGACATGAAACTGACTATTTCAGCATTTCTTTAATAAAGAAAACTTGGCTGGCGCCCAAGCCGTAGGCGCAGGCGGCCGCCTTAGTTGCGCTTATGCTTAGAAAGTATATAACGCAAGTTTATACTTTCTGATAGTAAAACAAAAAGCGCGCGATGCGCGCTTTTTAAATCTATTTTAGTGGAATAATTTTGTTCTTTTCAAAAGCATGTACCTTCCCTTGGTCAAGAGATTCATACTGCGTCGCATTAACATATTCTTCTTTCGACGAGGAAACATGAATAAAGCGAGAGCACTTGCTAAAGCGACACTTCCGGTCATAATACTGTTAACCATATGCTTTGATCTCATTATTTATCGCTCCTTCTCTATGCTGTCTGTGATCACTCTATAACCGCATTCAAAGCACCCTCGTTGAAGCTTACGTCATCCCAAGCCACCAAAGAACCATCTTCCGCCAAATCATAAATAACCACTTTATCAGTCTGAGTGGCAAACTCGACGCAACAATCCCAGCAATAGAATTGTTCAACGCCTACTCTGCCAATGGCACGTCCATTACAAACTGGACAATTCATGCTCTTAATCCCCCTTCATTCGACTGATCCAAGGGGGATACCTGGTTATCAACAATTAAGATGTCTTTTCCATCGATCATGACATGCGGCTTAAGAATCGTTCCCCGACCATGAAGAAGGTCAGCGAAGAGCCCGTCAGATACCTCGAATCCAACCATTCTTTCGATGGAATCATCGAGAAAAACATCTTCAATCGTGCCTCTAGCGTCTCCACCTTGAGTATAGACTTCATTTCCTACCTTTTCAGACCACCGTATCCCATTTAGTTCTTCTATTGTTTTTTCGTGAACTGTTAGGGCATCCTTACCGACAGTTGCAATGGCCTTTCGAGGAATGCCTTTTGCTGAGTGGAAGAAGTGCCCGCCTTCTAAGAGGACTCCGACAACCTCGTCTTTGTCATTGTCAAGGACAAGATCATGTACCCAGCCAATAGAGTTACCACTCTTCAAATCTAAAACGGGTAGTCCGACAATCTCTCGAGTGCGTCGCATCTGTTTTCCACCTCGTTAAACTGAATTCTATCTATACTCTGCCCAGCTTCTTTAACCTTTATGCATCGGAAAGCCGTGCCTTAAATCGAACCACGAACCTCGAACTTCGAACCTCGATTACGGCCTCGAGGATCCGAAATAATTTTTCCCCCGCCAACGACTAAGTTGCCATGATAAAAGACGACTGCCTGTCCTGGTGTCACTGCACGCTGTGGTTGGTCAAAACGCACCATTACCTCATACCCTGACCCAATTTCAGCAGGAAAAATCGTGGCAGGAGCTCCAGTTGAGTTATAGCGGATTTTCGCCTCAACTTTGAGAGGTTCAGTTAAATAGGGAATGGATATCCAGTTAAGTTCGGTTGCCCAAAGAGTATCTGTATAGACTTCCCGATCTTCGCCCAAAACCACCTCATTGAGTTCAGGATTTAGCCCTACTACGTACATTGGTTTACCAAAAGTAACCCCTAAGCCTTTACGCTGTCCAACAGTGAAGTTAATAATCCCCTCATGCCGGCCTAACTTATTTCCGGCTAAGTCCACGAAATTGCCCGGCTTAATCGGCACTTCGATTCGTTCCCTAACAAAGGAAGCATAATCATCATCCGGTACAAAACAAATTTCTTGGCTTTCCGGCTTATCACCGACACCTAAGCCTCGCTCCCGAGCCATTTCCCGAACATGCTCTTTTCGGTAGTCTGCTAATGGAAATAAGGTATGTTCAAGCTGTTCCTGGGTCAACATGTACAATGCATAGGTCTGATCTTTCCGATTATCTGCGCCCTTACTTAAGAGAAACCGTTCACTGCCCGGATCCCGTAAAACCTGAGCGTAATGTCCGGTTGCAATATACTCAGCCCCCAAACCACGTGCTTTGCGGAGCATTTCCCCGAATTTTACATGTTTGTTGCAGGCTAAACAGGGGTTTGGAGTTTCCCCATACAAATAAGACTGGGTGAAATAATCTACCACAGTCTCCTTAAAATACGAACGAAAGTTCAGGACGTAATGGGGAATTCCCAGTATGAATGCAACCCGCCTGGCATCATCAATAGCTGAGTTGGAGCAGCAGCCTCCTTCAACTTCCGGACCCGTTGCTTCCCATATCTGCAGAGTAACCCCGATCACATCATAGCCTTCTTCTTTGAGCAAAGCGGCGGCCATGGAACTATCCACACCGCCACTCATACCCACAACTACTTTAGGTTTTGGAGTCAGAGTCATAGTCATCTATTCCTTCTTGTGCTGTTTGTCGTGATAATTTTTAATAGCCTCATGAAGTGCATCAGCGGCTAGATTTGAACAATGCATTTTTGCCGGCGGAAGTCCTCCTAACGCCTCAGCAACAGCCGCATTGGAAATTTCCATTGCTTCTTCAATGGTTTTACCCTTGACCATTTCCGTAACCATGCTGCTGGTAGCAACTGCAGCACCGCAACCAAAGGTTTTAAATTTAACGTCTTTAATAATGTCTCCTTCGATATCTAAATATATACGCATGATATCTCCACACTTGGCGTTTCCTACTTCACCGACACCATCTGGATTTTCCAATTCGCCAACATTGCGCGGATTTGTAAAATGATCCATTACTTTTTCTGTATACATTTCTTCCTCACTCCTCTTATGCTTGTTTTGAATGAATAGCCTGATCATACAGTGGAGACATCATTCGTAAACGCTCCACGATCTTAGGTAATTGTTCAAGAACATAATCAATATCTTCTTCCGTATTCTGACGCCCTAGTGAAAAACGAAGCGAACCGTGAGCAATTTCGTGAATTAATCCCATCCCCAGCAATACATGAGAAGGATCTAAAGACCCTGAAGTACATGCTGAACCGCTCGAGGCAGCTATTCCAAGCATGTCTAACGAGAGTAATAAAGACTCCCCTTCAACATAACGAATACTGACATTCACGTTATTTGGTAAGCGTTTCTCCCCTAAAGGTCCATTAACTTTGACAAAATCAATGCGCTCTAAGATACCGTTTATCAGCTTGTCGCGCAGTTTTCTTTGATGCTCCGCATCGTCAGCCATCCGTTGTCCAGCCAGTTCACAAGCCTTACCAAAGCCAATAATTCCAGGTGTATTCTCAGTTCCCGAGCGACGTTTCTTTTCTTGCCCTCCGCCATGAACTAAAGGAACGATCCGTAATCCTTTGCGAACATAGAGTGCTCCCACACCTTTAGGGCCATAAATCTTATGCCCGGAAACCGTCAAAAGGTCGACATTCAGTTCTTCGACGTTGACAGGGATTTTTCCAAGGGACTGAACTGCATCCACATGAAAAACAATACCCTGTTCCTTGGCCAATTTACCTATCTCTGAAATTGGTTGAATTGAACCAACTTCATTATTCGCATGCATAATCGTAATTAGTATTGTATCTGGCCGAATCGCCTTTCTTAAAGCATCAACCGAGATAATTCCCTCTTCATCTACCGGAATGACTGTTAAGTCAAAGCCATTTTTTTCTAAGTATTCACAAGTTTCCAAAACTGCGTGGTGCTCAATGCAAGAGGTGATAATATGTTTACCCTTTTTTCGGAGTGCCTCAGCAGTCCCTAGAATTGCCAGATTATCCGCCTCGGTTCCCCCACTGGTAAAGGTAATCTCCCCAGATGCAGCTCCAATCAGCTCTGCTACCTGATTTCGCGCTTGCTCTAAGGCTTGTTTAGCCTCTCTACCAAAACCATGAACACTTGACGGGTTACCATACTTTTCTGTATAATACGTCATCATTATGGCAGCCACTTCCGGATCAACCGGAGTCGTTGCACTATGGTCTAAATAAACACGTCGCATTAGAGGCTCACTCCTTATATATAACTTTGTAGCAAAACCGGATTAAATGTAGTACATATAGAGGCTCCGCTCAGATTCAATCTTTTTGGCATCCTCAAGCATTGTTTGAAGTGTAATCGAATCTAGAACCTCTGCGATAGAGTCCCGAACTTTCTCCCAAATTGTTCGAGTAACGCAATACTGTGCTTTAGCGCAAGTTTCAGGGTCCTCCTCTGAGACGCAATCCGTCGGAGCAATCGGGCCTTCTAAGACTCGGATAATATCCCCAATTTTTATCTTATCCGGTTCTTTTCCCAATAAATAACCGCCCTGTGCACCACGAACACTTTTTACGAGACCAGCCTTTCTCAAGCCCGAAATAAGCTGCTCCAGATAGTGTTCAGATATCCCCTGTCTCTCCGCGATACTTTTCAAAGAAGTCGGACCTTCACCCATATGTTGAGCTAAGTCAAACATAGCTTTTACCCCATATCGACCTTTGGTCGAGAGTTTCAACACCCTCACCTCTTTTCTGCTATATAAACCCTTAAATCAGTCCATTTCTTTTATCCCCTTATATCTTATAAAAACACTCGGGATTTGTCAAGCAGACTTCTGTTAACTAGACTTCTTTTGTATTTTACATCAAACTTTCCCCTCTTAACTGTGATCTAACTAACATTTTTCTGAAGTCCACTTCGAGCAGATGCCCATTCCGCATGATATAATCAAGTGAAGAAACCTTTAGCTGGCGCCCACACACACGAAGACACTGTCTTCGCACGTAATAACCCTTCTTGAAGACACTGTCTTCGTACGTATTAGCCCTTCTTGCAGACATCGTCTTCGCACGGGTTAGCCCTTCTTGTAGTATAGAACGCAATAGTGGTGCCGCAAAGCGGCATAAGGTCTGATAGTACAAGAGATCGGATGGAGCAAGACAAATCGCTCCTACAATTGGAAAGGAACATGAATCATGGATCTTTTTTCTGCAACATTCAATCAACATCAGGTTGCACCTCTTGCCGAACGCATGCGCCCGAGGACAATTGATGAATATATCGGTCAGGATCAAATTCTTGGTCCCGGAAAACTCTTACGCCGAGCAATTGAGGCTGACCGTGTTTCGTCTTTGATTCTCTATGGACCACCAGGAACTGGAAAAACTTCTTTGGCACAAGTTATCGCTGCTAAAACCACGTCTCATTTTGTTCGTATAAATGCTGTAACCTCTGGAGTTAAAGAGATTCGTGAAATTATCACTAAGGCTTCAGATGAACTTCATCTTTACGGAAAACGCACTCTGGTTTTTTGTGATGAAGTCCATCGTTTTAATAAAGGACAACAAGATGCACTCCTACCTGCAGTTGAAAACGGTACAATTACCTTCATCGGCGCTACAACCGAAAACCCCTTTTTCGAGCTCAATTCTGCGCTCCTCAGCCGCTCAACGCTTTTTCGATTAGAACTTCTTGTCCCAGCGGAAATTCGTTTTGGACTCGAACAAGCCCTAAAGGATACAGAACGTGGTCTTGGCCAATATAACGTAGAGATCACCCCTGAAGCGTGGGAGCATTGGATTAATTATGCTAACGGAGATTTACGACGCGCCCTTAATGCCCTTGAGTTGGCAGTTCTCACTACGCCGCCGGAAAACGGGCTGCGTTACATTTCCCTCGAAATAGCAGAAGAATCGATACAACAGCGGGCTATCCGGTTTGATAAATCAGGAGATAATCATTATGACATCATTTCCGCATTTATTAAAAGTATGCGTGGCTCAGATCCAGATGCTGCGCTTTATTGGTTAGCTGTGTTATTAGAGGCAGGGGAAGATCCGCGTTTCATTATCCGTCGGATTATCGTCCATGCATCTGAAGATGTGGGATTAGCAGATCCAATGGTCATGCTCCAGGCCCATGCTGCAGCCAATGCGCTAGAATGGCTTGGCCTACCTGAAGCAAGGATTCCTATGGCTCAAGCTGTCTTAGCTATTACAACTGCTCAAAAAAGCAACAGTTCTGTCACCAGCATTGACCGTGCTCTAAATTATGTAAAGAAACACCCCACTGGAGAAGTTCCCGCTCATCTTAAAGATGCGCATTATCCAGGTGCAGAAAAGCTGGGAAACGGAAAAGAGTATTTATACCCACACGACTTCCCCAACCACTGGGTCAAACAAACTTACTTGCCACCCAGTGTTCAAGGCCAAACCTTTTACATATCTTCAGGTATGGGAAAAGAATCTCCCTGACATAAAGAAAACTTGGCTGGCGCCAAGCCCCGCGAAGGCGGCCGCCCTAGTTGCACTTATGCTTAGAAAGTATAAAACACAAGTTTATACTTTCTGATAGTACAAAAAAGCGATGCCCGCTTAAATGGGACATCGCTTTTTAATACCTTATAGTTTAGATATGTTTTTCGAGCATTTTAATAAGATCCGGTTTTCCACGGAAACCTACGATTTTCTCTACCACTTCGCCGCCTTTGAAAATCGCCAGGGTTGGTATGCTCATAACTCCATATTGACTAGAGATGGGACCATTTTCGTCTACGTTAACCTTACCAATTGTAATTCGTCCAACATACTCATCAGCAAGCTCATCAATAACAGGAGCAACCATGCGACACGGACTACACCAAGGAGCCCAAAAGTCAACTAAAACCGCTTGCTCAGACTTTAAAACATCCGAATCAAAATTTGCAGTCGTAAAGGTTTTAACATTTGCACCAGCCATATTAAAATTCCTCCTAATCAAATAGATTTACTTTATGAATTTAGCGAGCACCCCAATAAGCTCCTCAATGGCAGCTTCCTGGTTATTGTTCTCAACGGCATTGCGCATACATCCCCGTGAATGGTGTTCAAAGACAATTGTGCCAACTTTATTAAGCGCAGCACGAACAGCAGCCACTTGAATTAATACGTCAACACAATACTTGTCACTCTCAACCATACGTTGAATCCCTTTTACCTGACCTTCGATCTTTTTAAGCCTACGCACAATATCCTCTTTGGATTCCGAATAGGGGGTTGAATTCGTCATGCTATGCATCCTCCATACCCTAAGGGGGTAGCTACAATAAATATTATAGCCAATGCTCCCCTCTCTGTCAACTCTTCTACAGCCTACTCTACAACTACCAAGTCACATAACCTCGGTACAGCACGTTAATATCATGAGTTATACTCCTATTCTAGATATTATTAAACCTGTTGCCTACTTTATACTAGGTTGCTCAATAGTTTTGATATGCAATTCCTTTAATTGTTTATCCGCAACGGTTGAAGGAGCATGAGCCATTAGGTCAGAGGCACTTTGTGTTTTTGGAAAAGCGATGACATCGCGAATATTATCTTTTCCAGTTAAAAGCATAATTAGTCGGTCAAGACCGAAGGCAATTCCACCATGGGGTGGAGTCCCATATTCAAACGCTTCCATGAGAAATCCGAATTGAGCGATAGCTTCTTCCTCAGAGAATCCTAATAACTTAAATAACCGCTCCTGAACCTCACGACGATGAATCCGGATACTTCCACCTCCGAGTTCTGTTCCGTTAAGAACCATATCATAGGCTTTAGCACGAACCTTAAGAGGATCAGTCTCGAGGAGCTGTAAATCTTCGTCCATAGGTGCGGTGAATGGATGATGAATAGCGATATGACGTTTCTGTTCCTCATCATATTCTAGGAGCGGGAATTCCGTAACCCACAAGAATTGAAGCATATTCTCATCGATTAGACCTAACCGCTTCGCTAATTCCAAGCGCAGATGTCCCAGGGCATCGGAAACCACAGCATAGGTATCAGCCACAAAGAACAAGATATCCCCTGTCTCGGCTCCGGTATATTTAATTAGAGCAGCCATTTCCTCTTCCGTAAAGAACTTGGCAATAGGAGATTTGATCCCTTCCTCAGCTAAAACAATCCAAGCCAAACCTTTTGCCCGATAAGTACTAACAAACTTAGCCAGATCATCGATTTCTCGGCGAGGCAAGCCGGAACACCCTTTAGCACAGATACATTTTACACTTCCCCCGCTGGCCACCACATTAGCGAATACTTTAAATCCGGTCTTGCCCACGATTTCCCCCACATCAATGAGTTCCATGCCAAAGCGAGTATCTGGTTTATCGGAACCATAGCGGTCCATTGCTTCTTTATAGGTTAAACGTGGGAAAGGAATAGCTACTGATTTCCCAATGGTCTCTGAAAAAATCTCAGCCATCAATTCCTCCATCATGGGCAGAATATCTTCGACTTCAACAAAAGACATCTCAACATCTAGTTGAGTAAACTCCGGTTGACGATCTGCTCTTAAATCTTCATCCCGGAAACAGCGTGCAATTTGAAAATACTTTTCCATACCGCCTACCATGAGAAGTTGCTTATATATTTGGGGGGACTGGGGTAAGGCATAAAACTCACCAGGATGTACGCGGCTGGGAACTAGGTAATCTCGTGCTCCTTCAGGGGTTGACTTATTGAGCATTGGAGTTTCGATTTCATAAAAACCTTGGCTATCAAAGAAATTACGCATTATTTGTGTAACTCGATGCCTGATCTTAAACACGGCCTGCATTTCAGGGCGTCGCAGATCCAGATAGCGATATTTTAGCCGCACTGTTTCGTCAACATCTACCTGATCAACAATATAGTAAGGAGGAGTTTTGGCGCCATTTAATACCTCCAGGGACTGGGCCACGATCTCAATTTTGCCGGTGGCTATGTTTGGATTAATCATCCCCTCAGGACGGGCAATTACTTCTCCTTGAATGGAGACAACAAACTCTGACCGTAATCGTTCTGCCGTGGAAAATCCGTCTCCCATCTTTTCTGGGTCGAAGACAACTTGAACGATTCCTGTACGATCGCGCAGATCAACGAAAATTAAACCTCCGTGGTCACGACGGCGCTGAACCCATCCTAACAAACGAACGATCTCGCCTACTTTTGCTAATTCTAACTCTCCATTTTCAACACGTTCTGAAAATACTGTCATGTTACACACCTCTCTGATACTTCTTGTTGATTTCTTCGATTGCGTCGCTCAGTGAGACTTCCATTTGCTCCCCTAACGTTAAGTCCTTTATGACGAGGACATTTCGGGCAAGTTCTTCTTCGCCTAGAATGAAGGCATAGCGTGCACCTTGGCGATTAGCGGATTTAAGTTGGTTTTTAAGACTTCGACCCAGTAAATCCATACCCACAGGCATACCTTGGCTTCTCAGTGTACTAAGGAGAGCAAAGCCCTCAGTTTGGGCTTTCTCGCCTAGGGCAATAAGCATCCCAAACAGCTTAGGTTCCTCTTTAGGAAGCTTGTCCTGCACTTGAAGCGCCGCTAAGACCCGCTCAATTCCCATCGCAAAACCGATGCCCGGTGTTGGTGGTCCACCTATCTCTTCAACCAGCTTATCATACCGTCCGCCTCCACAGATGGCGCTCTGTGCTCCAATTTCCTCAACCATAACTTCAAAAGCTGTCTTCGTATAATAATCCAGCCCTCGAACTAAGCGGGGATTGACTCGATAGACCACTCCGGCCCTCTCTAAGATGGCTAGAACTCGTTCAAAGTGTGTACTGCAGTCTTCACAGAGGGTATCCTTTGTTGTGGGTGCCCCTGTCGTTACGGTTTGACAGGAGGGGTTCTTACAATCAAGGATGCGCAAAGGGTTTCGATCAAACCGTTCCTGGCAGTCATTACAAAGCTCGCCTTTTCGAGTGGCCAAAAATTCCTGAAGTTGTTCACGGTGCCTTGCCCTACAAATCGGGCAGCCGACTGAGTTAACATGAACTTCTAGCCCAACTAGTCCAAGCCGTTGATATAAATTCCAAACTAAGCTAATTACTTCTGCGTCCACAATTGGTTGGTCGGCACCTAATACTTCAACACCAAATTGATGGAACTGACGAAACCGTCCGCTTTGCGGCCGTTCATAGCGAAACATAGGTCCGATGTAGTAGAGCTTTACAGGTTGAGGTTGACCGTAAAGCTTGTCCTCCACGTAAGCACGACAAACTGAAGCCGTCAGTTCCGGACGAAGGGTCATGGAACGGTTCCCTTTATCAAGGAAGGTATACATTTCTTTTTTTACAATATCTGTAGTTTGCCCAACCCCTCTTTGAAAAAGTTCTGTCGCTTCAAAAATTGGTGTCCGAATCTCTTCGTATCCATAATCGCGGCAAACCGAACGAATAGTTTCTTCGAGATATTGCCATTGCTCGATAGTACCAGGCAATAAATCTTGAGTCCCTTTTGGACGCTGAATTGCCATATTAAAATTCCTCCCTTGACTAATAATCGCTAAATTAATGAAACCTCTCATCGAGATCTCGGTGTCGGAAGTTGTCATTCCAAGTGCCTGCGGCTGTCATCCTGAGCGCCAGCGAAGGATCTTATTTCGTTCTGAGAAGATCCTTCACGACCTTCAGGATGACAACGGTTCAGGATGACGGTTCAAACAGTTAAGGTGCATTTATTCGAGGTAAGTTACTCAAAAAAAGTCCTCGTTCCTCGCTTTGCGCAAGGGACGAGAACTTCTCGTGGTGCCACCCTAATTGACGGAATTTCTCCGCCCACTTTTCAGTCGTTAACGAGACTATCCGATGCAAAAAACCCCCATTTTGGTTGTCCTGCCGTGTATCTTTCAGGCTAGTTCCAGTCTTTGCAAGCCCTCCCTGGAGAAAGATTAAAACGGTTTTGTCCAAAAGGTTTTACGAGTCTTCAACATGCTAACATTATTTATCCCAACATCTTGGCCTATATCAATGTATTTTATCAAATTCAATTCTTATTTGTCAAATAGTTATCAGCTATTTCTGTAATTTATTGGTACTTTCGATTATAAGGTTTCATTCACTACTAGTCTAGAAAAGGATTATCCCGTTTTTCTTCTCCGATACTGGTCTCTTCGCCATGGCCAGGGAAAACCCGGGTATCATCAGGAAGAATTAAGAGCTTTTTCTTAACTCCATCTAATAATTGATTCATTGATCCACCCGGAAAATCAGTTCTGCCAATTGATCCAGCAAAGAGAGTATCTCCGCTTATTAACCCATCAGAACATAAAAAACAAACACTACCAGGAGAGTGCCCTGGGGTTGCTATGACTTTGATTCGTTGGTTACCAACTATAAGCTCTTGTCCGTCACTAAGTAGGAGATCCGCTTTATTGAGAGCAAGTCCCGGTCCAAAGTAACTAGAGAGGTTCTTTCGTCCATCTGTAAGCATCCCTGCATCACCCGTATGGATCCCCACTTGTACATCCCCCAATAGCTCTTTAAGCTCATCTACCGCACCAATGTGATCTACGTGGCCATGAGTAAGCAGAATATATTCTACTTTAAAGCCTTTTTCTAAGATCCAACGATAAATACTTTTTCCATCAGCACCAGGGTCAATAACCACTGCTTTTTTAGTCTCCATACAAGCGTACAAATAACAATTTGCTCCCATGGAACCCATGGCTCGTCCTTCAATCATGAAAAATCCCTCCCTAAAATGTCTTTTTACTGTCTAAAAGTATAGTCACTGGTCCATCATTAACTAGCTCAACGTCCATTTCTGCTTGGAAGACACCTGTCTCTACCTTGATTCCACGACTGCGAATTCCCTCGACGCTCTGATCAAATAGGGCTTTAGCCCGTTCAGGTGGGGCCGCGGTAGAAAAGCTTGGACGCTTACCTTTACGGCAATCACCATAGAGGGTAAATTGAGAAACTAAAAGGATTTCTCCTCCAACATCTAGTACGGAGCGGTTCATTTTTGCTTCCTCGTCTTCAAAAATCCGCAAACCGACGATTTTATCAATCATCCAGCTTATGTCTTCCGCTCCATCCTCCTGTCCCACTGCCAACAAAACCAAAAGTCCTGCAGAGATGGTTCCCACTTTTTCCTCATTGACGGTCACTGAGGCGCGTTTAACACGCTGAACAACACTACGCATCTTCGCTTCCCCCTGAGTGGATTCGCTTTACCTCTGTGATGTCTTTGACCTTACGAATTTTATGCATGACCATCTTTAGGTGCTCCACGTTTCTAATTTCAATGCGCAATTGGATATGCGCAATATCCCCTTTACCTACACGAGCATTAATACCCAGAATATGTGTACGAGTATCTAAAACTGTATTCATAACCTCCGTGACCAAACGCGGTTTATCTCTCCCATAAATTTGAATATCGACGGGATAGGTAGAATCTACTTGTTCCGCCCACATAACTTCCACGATTCGGTCACTCTCGTCTTGAGAATGACTCAGTACATTACTGCAATCACCACGATGAATGGAAACCCCTCGTCCTCGCGTAATGTAACCCATAATTGAATCTCCCGGTAGAGGATTACAACACTGTGCAAAACGAATTAAGACGTTATCCACACCTTTAACCCTCACCCCATGTGAGGCTTTGCCATAGGATGTCTGAGTTGGGGGCTTGCCCTCTCCCTGTTGGAGGGATTCGAGCTGTACTCTTTCTCGTTCTTCTTTCGTCAGATCTTCACGAAGGCGCATTAGCACCTTGTTTGTCGTAAGTACACCGTCTCCTATGGAAGCGTACAAATCATCTAAGCCTACAAAGTTTTGGGTCTTCCCAATCGCCATGAGGCTTTCTGGTTTAAGAACATCGAGGGGATCAAGCCCCAGCTTGCGGACCTCACGTTCCAAACTTTCACGCCCGCGAATGATATTTTCTTCTCTCTGCTCTTTCTTAAACCATTGACGAATCCGATTCTTGGCTTGTGAGGTTTTAACAAAGGATAACCAATCTCGGCTTGGCCCACCCCCTTGCTTCGGCTTCGAGGTCAGTATTTCGAGAATATCCCCGTTGTTTAACTTTGTCTCAAGAGGAACAATCCTGCCGTTAATTTTAGCGCCTATACAACGATGCCCAACATCAGTATGAACGCGATAAGCAAAATCAACTGGACAAGAACCTGCTGGAAGTTCCACCACATCTCCCTTAGGGGTAAATACAAATACGGTATCGGCAAATAAATCAATTTTGAGCGACTCCATAAATTCTCCGGCATCTCGGGAATCATGCTGCCATTCCAGCAGTTGACGCAGCCAAGAGAGCTTTTGATCAAAGTTTACGCTCGCCGTTTTGTTACCGCAATCTTTATTGTTTGTTGACTTGTTACCACATTCTTTGTTGCTGCCTTCCTTGTACTTCCAGTGTGCAGCAATCCCATATTCGGAGGTACGATGCATCTCACAGGTTCGGATTTGGATTTCAAAGGGTTCTCCATGGAGCCCAATCAGGGTCGTATGGAGAGACTGATACATATTGGGTTTTGGCATGGCAATATAGTCTTTAAAACGGCCCGGTATAGGCTTCCACATAGTATGAATGATTCCCAAAGCACCATAACAATCGTTGACGGAGTCAACAATCACGCGTATAGCCATCAAGTCGTAAATTTCGCTGAGTTCTTTATTCTGAGTGGTCATTTTTCGGTAGATACTATAAAAATGTTTTGGACGCCCTGCAATGTCCGCATAAATTTCTACTTCATCTAATCGTTCCCGCATTTGTACTATAACTTCGTTAATATAAGCCTCTCGTTCTCTCCGTTTAAGGGCAATTCCTTCAACTAGGTCATAGTATTCTTGCGGTTTCAAGTATCGAAAGGAAAGATCTTCCAGTTCCCATTTAATCCGAAAAATCCCCAATCGATTGGCTAACGGAGCGAAAATCTCCAGGGTTTCTTGGGCAATTTCTTTCTGTTTTTCAGGCGAATGATATCTTAGGGTTCTCATATTATGAAGGCGATCAGCTAGCTTAATAAGTATAACGCGGATGTCTTTGGCCATGGCTAAAAACATCTTGCGCAAATTTTCGACTTGTTGCTCCACCTTGCTCTTATATTCAATTCGGCCAAGTTTAGTCACACCATCAACAAGCAGCGCAATTTCTGATCCAAATACCTTCTCGATATCTGAAAGGGTAAATGCCGTATCTTCCACTACATCATGAAGCAAGGCTGCGGCAATGGTTGCTTCATCCATCTCCAGTTCAACCAAAATCTGGGCAACTTCCAGAGGATGTAAAATATAATCTTCCCCGGAGATGCGAAGTTGGTTCCTATGAGCCGCTTCAGCAAACTGATAGGCCTTGTCCACAATAGCTAGACGCGCTTGTGGAGATTTTTTTTTCATTTTTACCAGCAATTCCGCGAAGGACATGGGTAAACTCCTCTCATTCGCCAATGAACTCTAATACTCCACCAAAGAAAAAACAGGATAATCCTTCAGCTTCTCCCGTCCATTTAAGAACGTCAGTTCTATTAGAAAGCCCATCCCAACGACGTCTGCCCCAATCTTCTTCATTAAGTTTGCCGTCGCAAGGGTTGTTCCACCTGTCGCTAACAGGTCATCGACAATCACGATTCGTTCGCCAGGTTGGATAGCATCCGCATGGACTTCTAATGAATCAAATCCATATTCTAAGGCATAGGTTTCTACAATGGTTTTGGCAGGCAATTTACCAGGCTTGCGAACTGGAACAAAGCCCTTGCCTAAGGCATAGGCCACTGGAGCACCGAATAAGAAGCCTCGCGCTTCGGGACCGACAATCACGTCAGGCTTCCAGGGCTTTATTCTTTCGACTAAGTCATTAATTGCAGCCTGATAAATTTCACCGTTTTTAAGCAACGTCGTAATATCCTTATACGAAATCCCTGCCTTAGGGAAATCAGAAATTACGCGAATATGATCTCTCAAATCCATGATTATTCTGCCGCCTTTCTTTTAGAGCAAATACAGTAGAACTATTAGTCTTGCTATGAAAGCAACTCAAGTACTATGTCATCCTGAATGAGGGACGACTGAAGGATCTAGATCCTTCGCTGCCGCTCAGGGATGATAGAATAATCTTTATAGCTGAGTCAAAACGATTCGATTAGAATGATGCTTCTATCAGCTGACGTTGAAATTCAATTGTCTTCTCAAAGCGTACTCTCGCCAAACGATAGCGTAGAGAGGAGTCAAGCTCTAGTTTTTTCTGAGCTGGAATCCATTCTAGAACAACCTTATCCGTTCCCCCCAAGCAACGGATAAGCCCCAACTCTTCAAATATCTTTAAAGCAGTTTTCTCTCTCCCTTGTAATTTAAGGTCAGCAACCCAATGAAAAGGATTAGCTTTCTTGGATTCAGCAAGCAAATCACGATAAAACTGCACAAGTTTTTCGCGAGATATAAAAAAACAACGCTGATGAACCATTTCCTCAAGAGGGAGTTGAAATCCTGCCAGAGCAATACGAAAAATTCCTAACCTCCGCAATTTTTCGACTCCTTCCTTGAAATCCTCGTCCGTAAGGGGTACTCCGAGTATCAGACCGAGATCCTTTCCTGGTTTGTTATCCCTAACTTGATTTAAGCGTTCATCATTCCCAACTCGCAGGATTGGTTCGCTTCCAGTGTTGTCCCAAATCCATAATTGTTCATAATCATCTAGGGGCCACTGCTCTCGAGGCAAATTACGCCAATCCAGCCAATCTATCTCGGGTTCTTGCTGTGTCGCTGCAATTTCCTTACAAACCGTTCTACTGTCATCGTCTTGAATTGTTTGTTTTAGCCAGTTTGCCACAGTCTGGATATCTTTAATCATTAATTGCACTTCGTCTCGCCCTCGATAGGTATTCCAATCCAGGACAAAGGCTGCATCGATTGTTTGGCTTCCTTTGAGCTCTTCTAAACGTTCTCCGAGCCTAAAGGCAATTCCTTCTTGCTCACCTTGAGAGCCAAAACGGAATTTAAGATGATTCTGCTCTTTGCCAACTGCACTGACTGAATGCACGGGAATTCCTTTACAGGCCAGAGTCGGCCCCGGGTTTCCAAACCCAAAGGGAGCTATTTGTTCCAGTTGACGGAGCAGTTCCCCCGAAACAGCGTCAAGAGTCACTTGACAGTCAATTCTTAAGACTTCTTGAAACATACTTTCTTTGAAAGCTAAAGCTTGTTGATTAAGACCTTCTCTAAGCTTCCCAATATTCTCTGTTAGGAGAGAGAATCCTGCCGCTTGCTTATGCCCCCCAAACTTTGTCAATATAGCAGCTTGAGTGCTCAACTGTTCCAGCACAGGGTAACCTGGAATTCCACGAGCTGAACCCCTCGCTTCGTCTCCATCCTCAGCAATCATAAAAACCGGACGATAATAACGTTCTACTAAACGGGACGCCACAATTCCTATTACCCCATGGTGCCAATGGTTTGCTGAAAGGACAATAACTCTCGGTAGAGGTTCCTGCTCCAATAGAGCAATCGCTTCCGCCAGGATTTCCTTCTCAGTTTCCTGACGAGACTGGTTTTCCCGAGTTAATTGACGGGCCAGCTCATTGGCACGCTCTGGATCTTCCGTTAGTAGAAGTTCCAGACCCGCCCGGGCACTATCCATTCGTCCAGCTGCGTTAATTCTAGGCGCCACCATAAAACCAATTTGACCTGCTTTAAGGGATTTATTTTTTAAGCCGCACTCCTCAAGAAGAGCATCTAATCCTGGGTGAGTGGTTGCTTCCATTTGACGTAGACCATGATGGACTAGGACTCGGTTTTCCCCTACCAAAGGAACTAGATCTGCTATGGACCCTAAAGCCACTAAATCCAAAAATTCCATTTCAGTATGTATCCCAACTTCATTATTTCCTAAGGTTTGCAATAAGGCTTGAGCTAGTTTAAACGCTACTCCAACCCCTGCTAAATCCCGGAACGGATATCCTGAATGCTCAAGCTTAGGATTTATAATTGCAAAAGCCTCCGGAAGAATTTCAAGTGGTTCATGATGATCTGTAATAATGATGTCAATATTTAACGACTTTGCCAGTTCCACTTCCGAGACCGCAGTGATCCCACAGTCAACGGTAATAAGCACTCTTACACCTGCCTTAGCAGCACGTTCAATGGCCTCAGAATGGAGCCCATAACCCTCGTCTTGGCGATGAGGAATATAGGCTACAGCCTGTAAACCCAGATCAATAAGAACTTTATATAATAAGGTAGTACTGGTAACACCGTCTACGTCGTAGTCGCCATAGATAAGTACCTTTTCTTTACGCTTTAAGGCTAAAGACAAGCGCTCGACTGTTTTTAACATATCACAAAACAAAAATGGTGAGTTTAGATTCAAGAGAGATGGCCGCAAAAATTCAATAGCCTTTTCAGGCTGGTTCAAGCCTCTTTGAACCAATATTTCAGAGACGACAGGAGAAATCCCTAAAGCTCTGCTCAATGTTTCCGCCCTTTGTCCGGAAGGATGCTGTACCGACCATATGCGTTTCACAAATATATTCCCCCAGACTTTCATATTGTACACGCTGGTATTGCTACTCATTGACACCCGGTTTCTGATTTCTAATCTCTGAGTTATGTAAACGGCATCGCTGACAAGAGGAAGCTAGTCCGTCCTCAACAGGACATGCCACATCCCTGCTGCTGCAAGGTTCTGCATGAATTAAAACAAAGGTTACTGACAATTTCTGACTGATTTCCTCTTCAATCCTGTCACATAGTTCGTGAACGTCAACAATTGGAGTGTACTTAGCAACAACCAGATGTAAATCGACATGTCTTTCCGGTCCGGCCTTTCGAGTCCGGAGCTTATGAAATTCAACAAATTCATCAGCATAGAGCTGAAGAACTTCGGCGATAATCTTACGTTCCTCATCGGGCAAACTGACATCCACAAGGGGCGCAAAAGCTTTCTTTGTCAAATCAATGGCTGCCCTTATGATCATGAACGCGACACCGAGGGCTATGATGGGATCTATTATTGTCCAACCAGTAATCTTTATCATCAGTAACCCTACAAAAACACCGCCAGAGGTATATACATCTGTTCGCAAATGCAAAGCATCCGCTTCTAGGGCCACAGAATCAGTTCGTTTCGCAACCTTCATAAGTCGTGTAGATACAATCATATTCAGGATCGCTGATATTCCCATGATAAGCATGCCTAGTCCTAAGCCTAGATCCGAGACATGTCCTCCGTGACCGAGTATAATTTCTTGGATCTTCTGAATCGATTCAATGATAATCATCAGGGCAGCAACAAATATTAATGCAGCCTCGATGGTACCAGAAACATTCTCTATCTTTCCATGTCCATAGGCGTGACAGGAATCTGCAGGTTTACCTGACCTTTTCACTGCAAAAAGCGCAATAAAGGCAGCTACCAAATCGATACCTGAATGAATTCCTTCAGATAAGATACTCACGGAACCACTGAGTAATCCAACCGCAACTTTAGTTACGGTTAATAAAATGTTCGAAGCGACAGATAATGAGGCGACCTGTGTTTTCTCATCCACGACTTCACTCTCCTAATACCCATTTTGTTTGGGTTAAAGCTTAAGGTACATAAAAATAGGACCCCTTACAAAAAGGTAGTCCCGCAGATTTCCTCCGCTGCTTCAATGTCGAAGCCCAGCTAGTTGCCTGACACTAATAAGTTTATGTATAAGATATCAAATATTCCACTTAATAGCAAGGTTTTTGTTATAGCATACTCGAGCATCATCCTTATGCTCTAGGTGAGTTTAGAGCTAAATTGTTAAGAGGTTCCCGTAGATGATCCATCCCAACCCCATAGCCATCCGCAAAATTGTTGGTGCAAAGCCCCATATTACTTTACTTTTCTTGCTTTTGGGGATTATACCCATGCCAAATACCAAGGCCCAAAGGATAATAGCTACAATCGGCGTGACAAAAGCACCAAAAAAAACTAAACTGGTCAATCCCCCCACAAGCCCACCCACAATTTGACTTTTGTTGGCTATTTTACCCACAATAAACAGTAGCAAAATCCCGATGCATCCTCCAACGAGGAGGGGGATTTCCCAATACCAAAACTGCGCTGCATCATGGGTCAGGTAGTTAACTCCACTTAAAGTGGCCATTGCCACAACCGTTCCCCTAATCCCTCCAAAGAAAATCATTCCTGCAGAGAGAAGAAGAACTCCCTCTAGTATTACAAGTTGTATGAATCCCAAGAAACTTCTCTCCCCCACCACTACGTTCGTAGTAGTATATCCCAGTAAGTACCAATCTAATCTATAGTACTAAGTGAGATGCTGGTTATACAAATTTCATTAAAGACTCCTCTCCAATATATTTAGAATTTATTACCTAAATGTAACTAATCTCCCATTTTATTCATAATTTATATTAGCACTAGTATCAAGCTACTGATTTTCAGCGAATGAGTAACGAGAATTAGAAGGAGGTTTTCTTTATGTGGTGGGGACGTCGATGGGGTTGGGGTTTCCCATGGTTCGGTTTCGGTTTTGGTCCTTGGTGGGGCTTCCGCCGTTGGTGGTGGTAAGGCTTATCAACTTCAAAAATTCGGACTACTCTGATCTCTTTCACAAGTTTAATAATTTCTTATAATTATCATCCATAAAAAAGCGCTGTTATTTACTAGCGCTTTTTTATTATCTCAATTAGCTCGAGATTAAGGTATAAAAAACTAGTGGGGTCTTACCTATTACAGTAAAGCATTATAGTTTTTAACGTAATGTGTATCGAGAAAGGCTCAGAGACAAACAAAGAACCCCGTTAGAGGGTTCTTTGTTTGTGAAGACTTAGAACGAGAAGATAGCTCCTAAAGCAATTAGAATTAGAACGGCAATAGCTATAATTCCAGCACCAGCAGCAGTACCAGTACCATATCCGTACATGAACTCACCTCCAAAGGTCGCTTTTAAGCACAACCATTACAGAAATAATCTAGAATACGATTCCCATGGCGATAAGCAGAAGAATGATAACAACGACTATTGCAATTCCTGCACCGACTCCTGTACCAACCCCTGCACCGTTTCCAAATCCGGCTCCGAACATACTTATAACCTCCCTTTTATCTGCTTTAACTTTAAATCGTTTAGAATATAACGCCTAAGGCAATTAAGATCAAAATTGCAATAGCGATAATCCCTGCTCCTACACCAGTTCCAACTGGGGCGACTGGGGCAACTGTTGGACAACAAACTGCAGGATAACATCCACGTCCAGCTCCATAGGCACCCGCTCCATAGGCATTTGCTCCAAATGCATTAACTGCTCCTAAACCACCAAATCCGTACATAGTATCTCCTCCTTCTTGTATTTTGTAATTACTTAACCTAATCTAACTAGAATACAATTCCCATTGCGATAAGCAAAAGGATGATTACAACAACTATTGCAATTCCTGCGCCGACGCCAGCGCCCCCAAACCCAGTTCCACCTGCTCCAAACATACTGATGGCCTCCCTTTAATACCTACTTAGGCTTTAATTTTTAGAATATAACGCCTAATGCAATTAAGATCAGAATTGCAATTGCAATGATACCTGCTCCAACTCCGCTTCCGAATGGTGCAACAGCTGGGCAACCAGCTGCACCGTAGCCAGCTCCAGCTCCATATCCATATCCGTACATGGTATATCCCCCTTAATTTCCTAAAGTTTTCTAAAGAAGAGTTAGATTAGAATACTATACCCATTGCAATCAGCAGAAGGATGATTACAACAACTACTGCAATTCCTGGTAAGAAATTGGGACCTGCTGGAACACATTCGACACCTTCAACTGCACCTACACCGTATGCCATATTAACTACCTCCATTTATTTTTTTCTTGGTCTCGATAGTAACATATGTATCAAATACCAAATTTGTTAATATTTAACAATAATGATTAAGCCTAAAATTTAACCCGCTCTTCAATCTTTGATGTGCGGGTTAGAAATCTACTTATTTAGTAATTAGGATCTTGAAGACGTCGGGAAAATTCGTTCAGGCCCATATCGGTAAAGCAATAAACCCTCTGCAAATGCCATTCATCAAGATTAGGATTTACCCAACCCCGTTCTGTAGTAAAAGCCATTAGATATCCAGTATCTTTCACTGCCTGTGCAACATCAACATTATAATCTCCATAAGGGTATGCAAAAAAATTCACAGGTTGTCCAAGCACTTTTTCTAATTGTTCCTTAGAGTGCTTAAGCTCATTAATCACTGTGTGTTTATCCATCTGGGTTAAATAAGGGTGGCTAACCGTATGCCCCTCAATTTCCCATCCATTTGCAATTAGTTCTTTGAGCTGGGGCTCAGACATAAATCCCTCTCCGTTTATATAGCTTGAGACGACGAAAACCGAAGCCGTAAATCCATACTTTTTTAAAATTGGAAAGGCAATGGTGTAATTATCTTCATAACCGTCATCAAAGGTAATGACCACAGGTTTTGCCGGAAGGTCCCCTCCCTTGTATAGGGCTTGGTATAACTGTCCTAAAGATACACTTTCATACCCTTTATCCCGCAGGTAGATCATTTGAGCCTCGAACTGGTCAGGAGGCATTCTAACTTTATTACCTTCCTCTAATAGTACCGAATGATAGTACAGAACAGGGACCTCTATGGGCTTTTGATAACTTGGTGAGCCAGTTGTGTTTGATGTTTCACTCGATGTCTGACTTGGCTTTACTAAATCAGCTTGCATTTGAGAAGTCGGACTTAATGCCTTCTCTTTACTACAACCACTGACTCCAAGTAGTAGCACTACTTGGAAAAGAACCAATAAAAATTGCATTCTAATGATTTTCTTTAGCATCACTAACTCCTTTACGGGGATATACTCCCACCGCCTAAATTGTGGGAAACTTCTAGTCGTTGCGGTTAAATAAAGATAATAATAAACGTATTTTAACATAGAATTCAAAAGAGATCTCGAGAATAATTCTCGAGATCTCTTTTAAATATAAGTTCACTTAAGCTTAAACCCGAACCGCTTTACCGCCTCTGCGTAACTTCTTCATACGTTTCTTCATTTCTAGAAGGATTGGGCTTGCGATAAAGAGCGAGGAGTAGGATCCTGTAAACACTCCAATCAGCATCGCTAAGGAGAACAATTTAGTCGATTCACCGCCCAAGATAAATATCGAGAGCAAGGCGATGAGTACCGTGAGAGACGTGTTAATGGAACGACGCATGGTCTGCCATACAGATTTATCCATCATATCCTCATAACTGTCTGCCCTTTTCATTTTCCCTTCGTTCTCGCGAATCCTATCAAATATAATCACGGTATCGTTAATAGAGTATCCAAAAACAGTTAAAACAGCTGCTACAAATGTAGAATCGATTTCCCATTGGAACAACGAGAAAACCCCAACTACTACTAAAACATCGTGTAATAAAGCTAGAATCGCTGAGATAGCAAAAACGAACTGGAACCTAATCGTAATATAGCCAATCATCAAGACTGTAGCAATCAGTAATGCCCATAAAGCATTTCTGGTCAGCTCTTGTCCCATTGCTGGGCCCACTTTATCGTCTCTAAGAGAATCTTTATCTAATTCTCCTACGTTGGTTTGCAAGGCCTTCAGTAATTCATTACGTTTCTCCTCTTCGAGGGCTTCAGTTCGTATTAACGCTGAAGTATCCCCGTTAGACAGTTGCACTGGTCCTTCAAGTCCCACGGATTTCATTGTATCTGAAATCGCTGCTTGGGTCACAGGTTTGTTAAACGTTATGTCAAGCATCGAACCGCCCTTAAAGTCAATTCCTAAATTGAGTCCCTGCATCAAGAGGGAAATAACTCCAGGAATCAAAACTAATAACGAAAGGGCAAACCACCAATACCGTCTCTTCATAATATTAAAGTAGAGTGGATGGATCTTCTTCACTCCATCGTTAGTCTCTGGATGTCCAGTTTTCATTATACATCCCTCCTAACGCCAAACCATGTTGGGTTCATCTTAGGACTAATACCCACAATCCATCGCAGTACTTGTCGGGTAAAGGTAATACCGGTAAATAAAGTGACAACAATCCCCACGCCTAAGGTCAAGGCGAACCCTTGTATGGCCCCAGTCCCAAAGTAAAAGAGTGTTAAGGCAGCAATGAGGGTCGTTACATGAGCATCAATAACTGTTATAAATGCCCGGCTGAAACCTGATTCTACACCTGCTCTTAGGGATTTGCCAGCCCTTATTTCTTCTTTTATACGTTCATAAATAATAATATTAAAGTCTACAGCCATCCCAACCGAAAGAATAAACCCAGCGATACCTGGAAGGGTCAATACGACTCTAAACATCCAGAAAATCCAAAGAACAATAAGCCCATAGACAAACAATGAAAAATTCGCTACTGCCCCTGGTATACGATAGAAAGCTAACATAAAGACGAAGATAAAAATCAGACCATATAGTCCTGCATTAATGCTTCTGTTCAAGGAGTCTACTCCTAAAGAGGCTCCTACTTGACGTTTTTCAGAAATGCTCATACTCACAGGCAATGAACCTGAACGCATGAGAACCGCATGATTTGCAGCATCTTCCAATGTTCCATAACCGGTGATCTCTGCTTGACCGTTGAGAATCGGAGTATTCACCGTTGGGTTTGTCAAAAGGTCATCATCGAGATATACGCCAAGTCTCTGTCCCACCAGCTGAGTCGTTATGTCTCCAAACTTTTTGGCACCTTCCGACGAAAATGTCAGATTAACAACATACCCTTGTTGCTGACCTTGTCCTCCCTTAGCATCCTTGAGGTCATCCCCTTCTAATACAATATTTCCTTGAGGATCTCTAAAGGTTAACTTAGCCGTCGTTTTCAGGATATCAACTGCTTTGTCCGGATCGGTGACCCCTGCTAAATCAATTACAATTCTGTTTTTATTATAATCCGCCTGGACTATAGGTTCAGATACCCCCAGATCATTAACCCGCTTTTCGATGATCGCTTTCGCTTTGTCTATATCATCTCTTGTAATTGGAGTACCGTCTTCATTTGGCTCGGCTTGTAGCACCAAGTGTACTCCACCACGTAGGTCAAGTCCCAACAGGATGCCCTTTTCGGGATCCACAAGGGGTTTAATCGATAGCCCAACGGCTACAGCTACAAGTAGCACAAGCGCTACCAATTTGATGATGTTTCCCCGTCTCATCTGCTTTCCTCCCTTTTTAATTGAATGGGACTAGCCCATGCCAAATTCCATTATAAAACCTTCAAGTTTACAATGTCAATCTGGTAAAAACGGGAAAACACCAATTTTAGAGTAACTTTACATCATTGATCTTTAGTTCAAACCTGGTTAGTAGGAATTCAGCTGCTTTGCGGGACAAAAGCATCCGTGCTAGGAAAATCTCAAAGTACTCCATTACAGGGCATATCTCGGTATCGATGGTGAGTTCTAAAGCAATTCGCTCTTTTGGATAGACACGCAGAAAAGATCGTTCAACAGCATAATTAACTCGATCATGAATGTCAAACTTTGCTAGATCATGGTTGCGAACACGGGAACGATGAACATCGGACTTGTCAGCTAAAATCAAGGCAGCTGAAATGACGTTGACAGGGTTCCCATCCTGCTCATCATGATTCCCAATCGCTCCAATGATGATCGCAATTTCTTCTGGCAGCATCTCATGCCGTTCTAAAATCCCTGCCGCCAGAATTGCCCCTGAATGGGCATGAGCTACACGGTTTACAGCATTTCCTATGTCATGCAAGTATCCTGCAATGGCGGCTAGTTCACACTCCCTTTCGGGATGCTCCATTTTTTCTAGAATATTTGAAGCAATATGAGAGACCAAGCCTGCATGTCTAAGTCCGTGTTCCGTAAAACCAATAGCTGCGAGATGGCGGTTTCCCGCATCAATCAGAGCTTGTACATAAGGATCCGCCTTAATATCTTGCAGAGTGACTTTTGTCAACCTGAACCCCTCCCAAAATTCTCAATCGATAGCAATTGATACCCACCATTCCTAAATCATCGACCAGTCCGTAATTCGCCCAGGCACCCACGATCGCTCCCAACCCAGGTATGAGTTGGAGGGTTTTTCTAAAATCAATGGCATCTCGGTACTCCCGCTGAAATTGTTCCCAATTAACTTGCTTTATACCCTCTTTCTCTTCTGGCCAACTTTTTATGGTTTTATCCCAATTCAGAATGATTTTGTATAATTCAGGACGTTTTTCTTGGCTCGAAAAAGCTAATTGAAAGACATATAACAAAAAAAGCCGCTCTCGATAATCTTCAGTAGAAAACCCATAATTATGCGCTAATTCAAAGAGAAACCTCATTTTGATGACGATAAGGGCCGGGAAATCGGCGACAGCGAGGGTAAAACCTCCTGCTCCAGTCCCAGCCCCTTCAGCAGCAGCAATCTTTCTGTATTTCGAAAGAAGTCTCTGAGCTTTTTGATCACGTTCTTGTAACCCAATTCCATAATAGACAGGGCTATTAGGAATATACTCAAGTCCAAAGACAACCGATCTCACCAATCCTTTAACCGTTGCAGTTATTATGGTATGAACCTTTTCTGGAATAACTCTCTCATTTATTTTAGTCTGTATAACCTTTGAGGTGCGTTCCAATAATCCCGGCCTTTGTAACAATTTCCTAACCCAAACGTTTAACTCTGCTCGCACATGTTCTTCATAAGATGGCTCATGATTTCTCGGATCTCTATACAAGGGCACAGTGTCACCTCTTTTTACTCTTAATAACAGCTTAAAAGCAAGTGGTTTATGCCACTTGCTTTTATTAATAATTACTATTCTGGGCATTTATAGTTAACTTCTTTTGACAATATTTGTCCAGACTTAATTAATTGAACTCTACTTACCCTTTTCGAGCTCAATCTCACGATTTTCTACACTTACAATTCCACTTTTGGCCATTTCAATTTCTACTTTGTCCGCAATCTCTAACATAACGGAATCTTCCTTCACTTTTGTAATCTTACCATAGATTCCACCCGTTGTGATTACTTGGTCTCTAGTGCGTAGACTACTCATTAGAGCAGCCCGCTTTTTAGCCTGCTTCTGCTGAGGCCTAATCATGAGAAAGTACATAATCCCAAAAAAGACCACAAAATATAGAACTAATGTCAATGTTGATTGATCCACTTTGTATTCCCCCTTTATTTATACTTGAACTATTCACCGTATCAGGGTGAAAATCCTTCCTGATAGCTAAAAATTATAACCTCCGATCTCAGTCATCGTATCCGTAATCTGCAAAACACTTTTCACGGTACTCTGGCAGACGATCCTCCTTGATCGCTTCCCTAATTTCTAGCATTAGGATCTGTAGATAACGCAGATTATGAATCGTCATTAGTCTGAGACCTAAAATTTCGTCTGCCTTGAGCAAATGCCTTATATAAGCCCGGGAATAATTCCGACAAGTATAGCAGTCGCAGGAAGGATCAATCGGACCAAAATCCCGGGCTGATCCAGCATTGCGGACAATCACTTTACCATAACGAGTCAACGCTGTACCATTGCGGGCAATCCTCGTTGGAAGTACGCAATCAAACATGTCTATTCCCCGTATAACCCCTTCAATAAGAGCATCCGGGGAACCAACACCCATAAGATAACGTGGTTTTTCTCTTGGAAGCAAGGGAACAGTATAATCCAAAACTTCATACATCATTTCTTTTGGTTCCCCAACACTCAAACCCCCAACAGCATATCCAGGCAAGTCTAATTCCGTAATCTCTGCAGCACTCTGACGTCGAAGATCTTCATACATACCGCCTTGAACAATTCCAAATAAGGATTGAGTTTCTGTTGTTGTCAACGTATCCTTACAACGTTTAAGCCAACGAGTTGTCCTCTCTAGGGAATCCTTGGCATACTCATGAGTACATGGGTAGGGCGCACACTCATCAAAGGCCATGACCACATCAGAACCCAAAGCCATCTGAACTTGCATCGAAATTTCCGGGCTTAGGAATTGTCGTGAACCATCAATATGGGATCTAAATTCTACGCCTTCTTCCTTTATAGTCCGCAGATCGCCCAAGCTAAATACTTGAAATCCACCACTGTCGGTTAGAATTGCTCCATCCCAATTCATAAAGCGATGAAGTCCTCCAGCTTCCCGAATCAGCTCATGACCTGGACGCAAGAATAGATGATAGGTGTTACTTAAGATCATCCCTGCTCCAATTTCTTTGATTTCCTCCGGGGTAATTGTTTTTACTGTCGCTTGTGTTCCAACAGGCATGAATACCGGCGTATCCATAATTCCATGGGGCGTATGCAACTTCCCTAACCGTGCTTTTGTCCGGGAATCTTCTTTAAGTATTTCCAAATAAACCGAGGCCAAACCCTTCACTTCCTTCTTTTTTTATCATAGGAACGCAACTTAAGTGCTATGTCATCCTGAAGGAGGAACGACTGAAGGATCTAGATCCTTTGCGAACACTCAGGATGTTTCGTTGTGCCTGCGCCTCAAACCTCGTGGCTCTCACATATTAAGTGCATCGCCAAAAGTGGTATAGAACCTCCCTTGTTGCCAATACCCTTCGGCTCACACAAATACTGTCGGCTCACACAATAAACATAGAATCTCCAAAACTATAAAACCTATATTTCTCCTGAACAGCGGTTTCATAGGCTTTCAATATTAGCTCACGCCCAGCTAGGGCACTCACTAACATGACCAAGGTTGACTTAGGAAAGTGAAAGTTCGTCAAAAGGGCATCAACAACCTGAAACGAATAGCCTGGATAGATAAAAATATCCGTCCACCCTTCTCCTGGTTCAACTCTTCCTTCATGCCCCACTGATTCTAACGTCCGCGCGGCAGTTGTCCCCACTGCAATGACACGGCGCCCTTCTTGTTTAGCTCGATTAATTCGCTCTGCAGCTTCTATGTCAACTCGATAATATTCTGAATGCATATCATGTTCACGAATATCTTCTACTTTGACTGGGCGAAAGGTTCCTAAGCCGACATGGAGAAGAATCTCCACGATTTCCACGCCCTTCTTCTGGAGGTCACCCAAAAGTTCCGGCGTGAAATGTAACCCTGCCGTAGGAGCAGCCACTGATCCGCGCTCTTTAGCATAGACCGTCTGATAACGTTCTTGGTCTTCTAATTGAGCCGTGATGTACGGCGGAAGAGGCATTTCCCCGAGCTGATCCAATATGCTTTCAAAAACCCCTGTATAACTAAAACGGATCTTTCTATTTCCATTGGCCAAAATCTCCTGTAGTTCTCCCACCAAAATTCCCTGGCCTAAGCTGACCCTTTGCCCAACTTTAAGACGCTTTCCTGGTTTAACTAGAGCTTCCCAAACATCCAGTTCGAGTCTCCTAAGCAGGAGAATCTCGATTTTAACCTGAGTTCCCTCTTTTTCTCCGATTAAACGCGCAGGAATAACTCGAGTGTTATTAAGTACAAGGACATCGCCCTTACTTAACAGCAGGCTAAGATCTCTAAAGGTATGATGTGCTATCCTTCCATTTTCCCGATCAACCACCATTAACCTGGAGGTATCACGAGGCTCTACCGGATGTTGCGCAATTAAGGCTTCCGGTAAGTCAAAATCAAAATCCGAGATGTTCAATCTATCCTTCTCCTTCAGTCAAGCTTATCAGCATAGACTATATAAATCAATCTCACTCTTGCACTCTAACAGTCTACCCTGTTTTCTAGATTGGTAACGATTGTCTCCGTGACGGCATGACGAAATCACTAGAGGCTGCTTTGCCCAATAGAAATATGGTTATAGTAATACGCAATTATCTCATTATATTTATACCCCAATTGGGCCATATGATAAGCACCCCATTGAGACATACCGACTCCATGCCCCCAACCTCTGCCTTCAAAGATAAAGACCCCAAAGGGCTGGGGATCCTCACTGGTACCTAGGGATGAACTCATTACTTTGGATAACAAAGGCCCTTGTCTAGATTGATACAACTTTGCTAATTCGGAAAATCCTGAATATCCAAGTGGACCAAAAGACTCTGTAGAATCTGATTTTCGGAACAATTCCCGGTTTGTGTTAACGTCCTTAGCCTCAAATAAGCTTCCTAAAAAGGCTTCCTTGCGAATTGGCTGGCCAAAAGGATAAAACGCTTGAACAAAGGTTCTACCTTTAACCGTCTTATTTTGTCCAAATTCATCTTCTATCTGAACACTTTTTACCCTACCCGAGGGAAACTTATCAAGTGTTACCTTTCGTACTGGTCCTAAACCAAACTTTGAGCCCAAGAGCGGAGCAGAGACAATGAAACGCCATCGATTGACCGGCCCCCCAACTCCCTGGGAATAGAGATCCGGGTGAGATATATTATGGATGTCTATATTCCCCCATACATTTTGAGCGTCCTCAGTATATCCTCCACTATGGGAAGAATAAAGGGCATCAATGGGTTGCTTGGTCTTGGCATCAACAATGATTTCCCCTCGAGTAGCCTCGATTGCTTTTGAAGCCTCTCCTTCTACCTTCATGCCCGCATAAGCCTGATGTATATCCGGAGAATCTGTAATCATCTTTTTGCCATTTTCGGTCTGTCTGACAAGATAAGTGCGAGCTGCTACAGCCTGGGCCTTAAGCGCCTCCACGCCTCCTTTTGCCCACTCATTGCTCATTTCAATCGGCACAACCCCTTTTAGGTAATCCTCACTATCCAGTTGATTAATTATCCGCCAATGACCATCTTGCCAATTGAGTTGTAAACCTCCACGGTAAACTGCGTCTATACCTTCAGGTGTTTTAACATGAAGACTACCCGGGTTCGTTTCTTTGACTTCCAAAACAGACCCGCTGAAGACTTGAAATTCTTCATGATTAACTCGCAAGACAGGAGTCCATCCTCCCCAGCCAACCTGCAGAGTAGAACCCGCTGGAAACTTACGAGTTGTAGTGTCTAAAACAAGTTGATAGTCGCCCTTTTTAATATCTATTTGGACCCAACCGGCCTGACTCAGATTCCATACAAGCTCTACCGAAATCATTTTTGCTTGACAGGGTGTCGCTTGGGCCAGCATTAATATTAATGACACTATCCACAAAAAGGGTAACCGATACACAATCTGGAGCATGTTCAATCACACCCTTTTCCACATTAATCCGAATCACGTAATGGTGGGTTTATGCTCAGATTGCCCTTTTTCCTCTGCATCTATGCTCCAAATATTTTTCCAGGGAACCGAAGGGATGGTTTGTGGAGTTCATTTAGGGTTATAAAAGTAAGGGGCCATTGCACGTTCACACACGTTCCCGTTCCGCACCGCCCTATGCCATCCTAGGCGGGCGGTGCACTCGACACATCCTTGTGTCAGCGCTCTCTCGTTGGATTCCAAGGAATTGCGCCAACCTCTAGGTTGTTCAGAAAGTGAACCTAGGCTCAATAAACTCTTCAGAATCGACACTCGCTTTATCGTGAACTCCTCTAATGTGTTCACTTAGCAATGTCCCCTTATTTCTGTTCGTGAGATGGGTCACATTAATCCTGGAAAAGGATCGTTTCAGTCCTGCTCTGAGGAAGTGAAAAGCCTAAATGCTGATAGGCTCTTGCAGTGGCCATTCGTCCCCGGGGAGTACGTTGCAAAAATCCCATTTGCAGTAAAAAGGGTTCAACTACATCTTCTAGCGTCACAGATTCTTCTCCAATGGTTGCAGCAAGTGTCTCTAACCCCACCGGACCACCAGCAAAGGTCATAATAATCGTCTTTAATGCTTTCTGGTCAATCTGGTCCAAGCCCTCTGGATCAACATCTAAGCGATTTAGTGCTTCTCTGGCTATTGTCTGATTAACAGTTCCGTCTTCCCAAACTAGAGCAAAGTCTCTAACTCTCTTTAATAAGCGGTTTCCAATCCTTGGCGTACCACGAGAACGTCGGGCAATTTCCTCCGCACCATCCTCAGTAATACTCAAACGCAGTATACTTGCTGTTCGTGAAATGATTGCCTTTAAATCCTCTACTTCATAGAATTCCAGACGGCTGATAACCCCAAAACGATCACGCAAAGGAGAGGTTAGCTGGCCTGCTCGGGTTGTAGCTCCTACTAAGGTGAATGGAGGAAGAGACAAGCGGATGGAACGGGCACTCGGTCCTTTTCCGATTACAATATCTAGACACCCATCTTCCATAGCGGAATAGAGGATTTCTTCCGTCGTACTGCTTAAACGGTGTATTTCATCGATAAAAAGAACATCCCTTGGCTCTAAGGCGGTTAGAATCGCTGCTAAGTCTCCAGGACGTTCAATAGCTGGACCGGAAGTTGTTCGAATGCTTACGCCCATTTCGGCTGCAATAATATTTGCTAGAGTGGTTTTTCCCAAGCCGGGCGGTCCATATAATAAGACATGATCTAGCGCTTCTCCACGAGTCGACGCGGCTCGAATAAAGACACTTAAGTTATCTTTGACCTTTTTCTGCCCTATGTAGTCACTTAAGCGCTGAGGACGCAGTACTTCCCCTTCAGTATCTGCAGGTTGTTCTTGTGGCGCAACCAGACGCTCAGTCATAGTCTAGCCCCCCCTCTTGTCAGACTAAATTTAACTTCTTGGTGCGAGTAAACGCAAGGCCTTCTTTACCTGTTCTTCAGTCGTTAATTCACCACCGACTTTTAGGACCTGACCAAGGGTCTGTCTTGCTTCGTCTAATCCAAAGCCTAAGGCCAATAAGGTTTGTAATGCCTCAGATTGTGTGTTCGTAGAAGGTTCGGAGTACGAGACACCTTCAGCTTGAAGTGAATTATGCCCCCTAAACTTTTCTTTAAGTTCAAGGATGAGTCGTTGTGCCGTTTTTTTGCCAATGCCAGGGACCTTCGTCAATAAACTAAGATTTTCACTAGCAATCGCACTTTCAATCTGAACCGCGCCAAAGGTTGAAAGGAGGGAAATAGCTGCTTTAGGACCAATACCTGAAACACTTAACATTTGAAGAAAGAGTTGCTTTTCTTCAAAGGAGGAGAACCCATAAAGGGATAGATCATCTTCACGCATAACCACGTGGGTATACACGACAAGTTCCTGTCCTGGGTGTGCTTTTGCCAATAGTCCATAGGGCACAGTAAGCAAGTACCCTGTTCCTTGTACATCGATCACTAAACGTTCAGATTGTATCTCCCAAACTTTACCTCGCAACATGCCAATCATCAGAATTCCCCCATTCTGCGGTTCAAAACATAGCTATGGGCATGACAGATCGCAACCGCTAGAGCATCTGCTGTATCGTCTGGCTTCGGAACTTCATCTAGCCCTAATAATCCTCTTACCATTTGTTGGACTTGTTTTTTTTCAGCTTTCCCATACCCTACCACAGCTTGTTTGATCTGCAAGGGGGTGTATTCATAAATCGGAATACCATGTTGGGCACCAGCCAATAAAACGATACCCCTTGCGTGTCCTACTGCTAAAGCAGTAGTTGTATTTCTATTAAAAAATAACTCTTCCACCGCAATGTGATCCGGTTGATGTACACTCAGAAACGGGTCAATTTGTTCATACAACATCAATAAACGCTCTGCCAAAGGGGTATGAGCCGGCGTTCGCCAACAAGAATAAGCAAGGGCGTTTAAGCTATTTCCTTTTTGTTCAATTAAGCCATAACCCATAATGGCAGTTCCTGGGTCAATTCCTAAAATAATCATGTTCGTCTTCCTTTCAGTCTTTGTAGATTTCGACAGAAGACGGATGATTCCCTTTCTCTCTTCTCTAATCTGTTTTTACTCCAGCCACAGGGAATTCTTGTGCAGTATCAATAAAGGATTGAACTTCATCTAAAGAGTAGAATTCGACCGTCGGGGCCATATCTAAAATCTCCTTTGGCCAAGACTCAACATTTAATCCCGTGACAATTACATTGCCGCTCTCACCTGGCTTTCCTTCAATCACGGAAAGCACCCCTTGGTCAAATCCAAAATGATAACTTTCACTTCCCGAATTAATTGCTACTATGCTTTCTGGATTCAACGTATTCAATGCGGAATGGGCGCGATGATTCGTGGACCACCATAAGGTTGCAACAGGTACCAGGCAACCAATTCCCACGCCTATTATAAGAACCATACTCATGACTTTCCACCTGGACATAATGAAAAACCCTCCTGACATTGTCTTCTTGGCTATAGTCTTGCCAGGAGGGCTTAATTTAATCGTCTTCAGCTATGGTGGATTTGAATGAACTTAGTAATCGTCATACATTAGAAGTCAAGACCATCCGCCAATTCGAAATTGGAATAGACTCCTTGTGAATCATCATGATCCTCTAACTTATTCATCAAATTAACCAGTTTACGAGCTTGTTCTGGGTCAGTGATTTCAATAGAATTTTGTGGAATGGGGCTAAGTTCCGCTTCATTAACCGAGATATTCTGATCGAGAAGGGCTTGACGCACAGCCTCCATATCTTGAGGAGTCGTATAGACAACAAATCCTTCTTCATCTGCTTCAAAATCCTCAGCTCCTGCATCTAAGGCAGTCAACATTAAATCATCTTCGCTTAGTTTTAGGCCCTCACGCAGGATTCTCAGCTGCCCTTTGTCTTCAAACATCCAGCCTACACTGCCGGTCTCCCCCATATTTCCACCATTCTTGGAAAAAATATGACGTACTTCCCCAGCAGTTCGGTTACGATTATCCGTTAAGATATCGATCATAATGGCTACCCCACCCGGACCGTATCCTTCATAACGCAGCTCTTCATAATTTGCCCCTTCTGTCCCACCAGCCCCTTTTTGAATGGCCCTTTGAATATTTTCATTTGGCAGGTTTTGGGCTTTAGCATTTTCTATGGCAATTTTTAAGCGAAAGTCGTTAACGTCTCCTCCACAAGCACGGGCAGCAATTAACAACTCTCGACCCAGCTTCGTGAATATTTTACCCTTTTGAGCATCAGCCTTACCTTTTTTATGTTTAATGTTTGACCACTTTGAATGTCCCGACATGTTGTTAAAGCCTCCTTATGCTAATCTTAAATAGTTTAGCACAAGCTAATTTCTCTTGTAAAGGTGTATTAGGCAAACAGGAGTGGTTACATGCAATATTTAGCAATCACTTCCAAATTGCATACTATTTGCTCCGGTTTTGGACAAATCCAACTGGGGACCCAAAAAGATTTATAAACTCTATGGCAATACCTTCTGGCAGGGCATTGTTATCAGATACATCAACAATATCATAAACAATATCTATTCCTACATTTTCTGATTTCCCCACTGAAATAATTTCAACTTTTTGCCCTTTTGGGGGTATGATTGTAGCGTAGTTTTTAAATCCACTATCCATAACACCACAGGATGGGTTCCCTGAGTCATTTTGACTCTCTATTTTTTGAATCTCTTCCTTGGCAACGATTTGCTCTAGTGATACTTCTTTATATGAAATCTTGTTACCAAAAGAAACTGAACCCCAATATACTGCACCAAATATAATCGCTCCAACCAAAACTACAGAAAAGACAATCGCAAACCTCAGTTTAATCGTTTCATTCATCCCTCTCACCTATCTTAAAAAGACTACGCAATTCCTCGATGTCTGTGACAGAATACCGGCAGCTCCAAAAAAGAGCTCCTTTGGAGAAACACAGGGACAGGTGCGGTGTTTCAATACCGAAACACCACACCTGTCCCCCTGTTTCATTTAGCGGTTGCTGAAAAGTTCAGTGCTCAAATAACGTTCTCCTGTATCCGGGGCTAGGACAACGAGGTTTTTGCCTTCCCCTAAAGTTGCGGCAACTTGGAGAGCTGCGCTGATTGCTGCTCCAGAAGAAATTCCTACCAAAAGTCCTTCTTCCCGTGCCATACGACGCGCTGTATCCATGGCATCCTCATTGCTCACTTGAACAACTTGATCTAAGATCGTCTTGTTTAAAACGTCTGGTATAAATCCCGCACCAATTCCTTGAATTTTATGTGGTCCTGGTTTTCCGCCTGAAATAACCGGTGAAGCGGCCGGTTCCGCCCCGATGATCTTTATTTCCGGAAGCCGGGCTTTTAAAACCTCACCAACCCCAGTGATTGTCCCTCCTGTCCCGATTCCAGCGACAAAAGCATGGATATCCTTCAACTGGTCAAGAAGTTCTAACGCTGTACTCTTTCTATGAGCTTCTGGATTAGCAAGATTTTCAAACTGTTGCGGCATGAAGTAATCCGGGTTCTCACTGAGCAAGCGTTTTGCTTCGGTGATTGCCCCATTCATTCCTTGGGCCCCAGGGGTTAGAACAAACTCTGCACCATAAGCAGACATAAGCATCCGTCGTTCAACGCTTAAGGAATCAGGCATGACCAAAATCAATCGATACCCCCGGGCAGCTGCGATCATCGCTAATCCAATCCCCGTATTCCCGCTTGTAGGCTCAATAATTGTTCCGCCAGGACGAAGCACCCCTCGTTCCTCGGCATCCTTGATCATTCCCCAAGCAATACGGTCTTTGACACTCCCGCCAGGATTAAAAGACTCAACTTTAACATAGATGTTAGCCATACCTGGTTGAACCAAACGCTGCAGACGAATCAAAGGGGTCTTCCCAATTAAGTCTGTAATGTTATCTACAACCCTCACATCAAATACCCCATTTCATATCAAATTACTATGGTTTAATGATAGCAATCATTAAACCCTTTGTCAAGTCTAGACAAGGGGACGGTTCTTAAGTCGTTCTTCTACTTCTATCACTAGGGCTTCAATCTGATGAGGCAGAGGGATGCGGTGTACACCTATGAGCTGAATATTTCCACGTTGGATGGGGAGAAGTAATTTATCTGCTTTGCTGCCTGAAATTGCTGTAGCCATATTCGCCGTAATCTCTCCTAGTAGGCCATAGACCATCATAATAGCTACCGAGCCCACAATAATGTCTACCCGCTCCACATTATAACAAATGGCCGATTCTCCAGATGCACCCTCTGTTGCTCCAGCGCGTAGCATTGCCCCGGTTGCCAGTGCATTCGTACCTAGTGCAAGGATATTCAACTCAGGGAGTCTTTTGCGCAACTGTTCGACAATGTGTTTGCCTATACCCCCACCCTGTCCATCGATAACTGCTATCCTCATAATACCGCCTCATACTTTCTAACAAATCCGGGGAAGGTGTTCACCCTCGAGCATACCAACAATACGTTTCCCCCCGAGAAACGTTTCCAAAAGCACGAGCCCTGATTTTCCTTCTTGAACTCGTCCGATGCGAGCTGCCTTTCGGCCCAATGGGTGAGCCTGCATGTTCAAGAGTACTTGATCAGCAATGTCTGATGCCGCAATGACTAGCACTTTTCCTTCATTTGCTAAATAAAGGGGATCCAGTCCTAACATCTCACAGGCACCTTGTACGCTGGGAGACACAGGTAATTGTTCTTCATTTAAAAGCATACTCACTCCGGCCTGTTGGGCTAATTCATTGAGAGTAGTTGCCACGCCGCCACGGGTAGGGTCTCTCATACATTTAACTCCCGGCAGATAAAAAGCATCAATCAAGTTATTTAAAGGGGCACAGTCACTAAGTACAGGAGTCTGGAATTCCAACCCTTCACGCTCCGACAAAATTGCAATCCCATGATCTCCTATCGTCCCGCTAATCAAAATCTCATCACCGGACTTTATCTGATCCGGGCCTACTAAACGATCTGTAATATACCCTATCCCAGTCGTATTTATAAATACCTTATCAGCGTTTCCGCGTTCCACAACTTTTGTATCTCCACTTACAATAACTATTCCGGCTTCAGCGGCTGTCTCAGCAACACTTTTAATAATCTGTTCCAATTCATCCATGCCCAGACCTTCTTCTAAAATAAGGGCAAAGGTTAAAAACTTAGGAATTGCACCACTAACCGCCAGATCATTGACCGTGCCACAGACTGCTAGCTTACCAATATTCCCGCCTCGAAAAAATAAAGGCGACACCACAAAAGAGTCCGTGGTTACGGCGAGTTGCTCTTGGCCAGGCAACAGTACTGCATCATTCATTTGATCTAAGTACTTATTTCCAAGATGTTTTTGAAAAAGGTCACGAATTAGTTCGTGGCTCAGTCGTCCACCGCTTCCATGGGCTAACATAATGCGTTCCATTCAATCCACACTCCTTTGAGAGTAGCGGTGATAAGCCGCACAAGACCCTTCCGTCGAAACCATGCAAGGGCCAATGGGCTTCATCGGCGTACAGTGTTTAGCGAACAAGGGACATTGTGTGGGATAGATGAGCCCCCTTAATACATCACCACAACGACACCCCGGTGTTTCCGGTGAATTAAACGTGGGTAAGGAAAATTTGCGTGCTGCATCCCAAAGACTGTATTCCTCCCGCATACCCAAGCCGCTTTGTGGTATAAGCCCTATACCTCGCCAGGACGCATCGACCGGTTCAAAAACCCGCTCAATGAAATTCTTGGCCTTAGGATTCCCCGCAGCCTTAACCACACGTTGATATTGGATTTCGATATCTGAACGTGCCTCTTCACGTTGACGCAGAAGCATAACAATCCCTTCTAAAATATCAAGAGCGTCAAATCCTGTCACTGCTCCGGGTAAACCATAGTCTTTGGCCATAAACTCAATCGGTTCGATTCCGATAATTGAGCAGACATGACCAGGATGAAGAAAGGCATTAACAGCCAATTGGTCATCCTCCGCCAACAGTTTTAAAACCGGGGGAACGACTTTGTGCATGGATAGCACAGAATAATTCTTGATTCCTTCTCGTTTCGCAATTTCTAAGCTTACCGCAACGGTTGGGATCGTGGTTTCAAACCCAACCCCTAAAAAAACAACCTCTTTATCAGGATTTCTACGGGCTAGTTCCAGAGCATCTTGAGTTGAATAAACAATTCGAACGTCCGCCCCCTCCGCTCTTAGTACCTGCAAACTTTTGTCCGTACCCGGTACTCTAATCATGTCCCCGAAGGTTGCAGTAATAACCTTCGGCTGGGCAGCTAAATACAGATAACGGTCAATATCACTGCTATCCGTCACACAGACTGGACAGCCCGGACCAGAAATTAAGCGCACCGTGTTTGGCAGCAGCTCTCGAATAGCGTTTTTAGCTATGGTGACCGTATGTGTTCCACAGACCTCCATGATTGTATACGGACTCTTAGCCAGCTCCTTGATCTCTGCTTGATAGTCACCCGCCTTAGTCAGTAAATCCTTACTCCTCTTCTTCATAGGCTTTGGCTACCTCCAACAAAAGTTCTTCTGTTTCTTTCGCACTCTCGTCGTCAATTATTCCAATGGCAAATCCTGCATGAACTAATACATAATCACCCAGTTTAACCTCCGGTACTAAGTCTGTACTAATAATCCGTTCGTTTCCCATCATATCCACTTGAGCAATTGATCCCTTCAGCGTAACTACTTTGGCAGGAATGGCTAAACACATTTCACAACACCTCATTCGCTATTAATAGTTGTCCGAAGGCCAGTCCACCGTCCCCGGGAGGGAGTGTGCGAGACCGCAAGACTCTAATCCCTTTTTCTTTACAGTTCGACAGCACTGCTTCAGTTAATAGCTTGTTCTGGAATACCCCTCCGGTTAAAACCAAAGGACCACTCTCAACATCTAAGCGCACTGCCAAATCAACGATAGCTTGGGCAAGGGTAACATGGAAGCGATAGGCAATTTTTTCGGGACTCACGCCCTTAAGAAGGTCATAGACTAATTCTTCAAGAAGTACTCCGACACCAAGAATAAAAACCTCGTTTTCTACCCTAACTTCATAAGGATAAGAAAACTGTTCGTATTTGTTTTGGTATTGTTTGTTGGATTTAAAAAACCTTACTGCTGCACTTTCTAGTTCTATTGCGGCTTGTCCTTCATAAGTAACCTTTGTACAAGTACCCAACAATCCACTGACTGCATCAAAGAGCCGCCCTGCACTTGAGGTTTGAAAGACCTGAACTCCAGTCTCAAGTTGACGATCTAGGATTTGCCGTTCGAGTGTAGAAAGGGATGACCATAGGTGCTTCGTCTTATCCCACGTCTCATCTGTTAAAAGAGTCCTAAGATAAGAATAAGCAATGCGCAGAGGGTGTTTTGCACCTACATCTCCCCCCGGCAGCCCCAAATACTCAAGATGAGCTTTGCGTTCATAGCCCAAGGAATTACCATACAGAAATTCAAATCCCCAGATGCAACCATCCTCTCCCAAACCAGTTCCGTCACAGATAACTCCGAGGGTCGGTTCTGTTCTATCCCATTCTCCTAACACACTGACAAGATGAGCGTGATGATGCTGTACAGATTGTTTGGGCCAAGGCTGTTCCAGGGCAAATCTCGTCATTTGGTAGTTTGGATGCATATCGTAAGAAAGTAAACTTGGGGTTATGTTGACAACTCGTTGAAAGGATTCTAGTTCTTGGTGAAAGCGCTGGAAATTTTCGTACCCTTCCATATCTCCTAGGTACTGACTGACAAAAGCCCTATGCCCCTTTGCCAGACAAAAAGCATTCTTAAGATCTCCGCCAACAGCTAGTTGTGGGACCTTGACGTGATAGGCCGACATTAAGATAGGTAAGGGAACATAGCCACGGGCACGTCGAAAAAAAACCTCTTCCTCTCCGATGACTTGAACAACTGAGTCATCACAAGGATGAAATATGTCTCTATCATGGATAAGGAAAAAATCTGCGATTCCCTGTAAGGTTTCCAGGGCCTCCTCATTTGTATAAATAAGGGGACGTCCACTCAAGTTAGCACTTGTGATGACCAAAAAATCAGATGGCCCTTCAAAGAGTAGATAGTGTAAAGGAGTATAGGGAAGCATGAACCCTAAAGTATGTAAACCTGGCGCAATCTCCTCTGGTAAAGAATCAGTGCTTTCCTGCTTACGTTCCAGAACAACAATAGGGGCAGCAGAACTTCTTAACAACTTCTCTTCCTTAGTACTAATATTGACTTCGTTTCGCGCTTTTGCGATAGACCGAGCCATAACAGCAAAGGGCTTAGCTCCCCGTTCTTTTCGTTCCCTCAAACGACGAACAGCCTTAGTATTTTGGGCATCGCAAACGAGATGAAACCCACCTAGACCTTTGACTGCGATTATCCCGCCTTGCGCAAGCTGATCTAGCCCTATACCTGGAAGCGGTTTACCGAGATCGTCCATGAGTTGAAGCTTTGGTCCGCAATTTCCACAAGCAACTGGCTGGGCATGAAAACGTCGATTTTTCGGATTCTTATAATCCATTGCACAGGTCTTGCACATTTGAAATTTAGACATTGTTGTTAATGCACGGTCATACGGAATATCACGAATAATCGTATAGCGAGGGCCACAATTTGTGCAATTTGTAAGCGGAAACTGGTAAAACCGACTCTTAGGATTATCCATGTCTCGAAGGCAATCTTTACATGTGGCAACATCCGGCGAAATCAAAACATCTGCCTCGGACTCTGTCTCACTCTCACTCTCAACTATTTCGAAGGTTCCATAATGTTTAATCCCAATCTCCTCGGATCGTGCTATCAGGATTTGAGCCAGAGGAGGGGCCTCCGTCCTTAAACGCTGATAGAACAGGTCCAGGTTATTTCCCTCTGCATGGATGGTTACACCATTGCTCGAGTTATTCACCCAACCCTTAATACCTAGTTCTTCTGCAAGTTTAAAAACAAACGGTCGAAAGCCTACCCCTTGAACGATGCCATTAAAATAGATAGCCTTTGCGTTTAGTTTCATAATATAAAAAACCAGCTTTCAATTAACAATACATTTTTTTAATTATGGGATAACTCACTTCATATGGGTATCCCCATATCTCGTTTGGTGACGATAGTCTCCACTGTTAACTATCGTCACCGAAGTATTGATGCTTTAGCGTTAGGTCACGTTCACTATATTACCCCTATTGTACATGTCTAACTCTAACTCCTTCAAGTACATTATTATAACAAATATTTCGACAAGCACCTGCCATCAGAATTTCTAATTACTAAATAATATAATTAAATTGCTAATTTTCAAAATATTCTTAAGTAAACAAAGGGAATCATATCTATTTTGAAGAATATATGTAAAATATATCTTTTTAAACTTTTTTGTAGATGAAGGAACGATTCAAATTCAGGAGGTGTTCTGCAAAGTATGGGTAATTTTGATTTACTCAAAGTTAAAGGGATCTCTCGGCGTGATTTTATGAAAGTAATTGCAGCAACAACAGCAGCACTCGGATTACCAGAACTTATAGTCCCTCAAGTAGCTAACGCAGCAGAGCAGGCACTAAAGAAGCCACCTGTTATCTGGTTAGAAGGGATGGATTGTACCGGGTGCACAGAATCTGCCATTTCTACCTTAAATCCTTCACCTGCTGAACTCATTTTAGACATGCTATCCATTCGTTATCACGAAACCATTATGGCTGGGTCTGGTTATACCTCAGAGGAAGCGTACCATGAAGCTCTTAAAGAAAAATTTGTTCTCGTTGTAGAAGGATCCTCTCCTGGTACAAAAGAGCAAGACCGTTTCTGTATGATTGGGGGTAGACCATTCCGTGAAATTCTTATTGAATCAGCTCAGAAGGCCCAGGTGATTCTCGCCATCGGAAGCTGTGCCTCTGAGGGGGCTGGAATTCCGGGAGCGTGTGCATCTGGTGCCGTAGGTGTGGCAGAACTCCTCAGAAACGAGGGGATTGACAAACCAGTCATTAATCTCCCCTGTTGCCCTGTCAAACCTACAACTCTAATTGGCACAATTCTATACTACTTAACTTATCAAAAAGCCCCAGAGCTTGATTCCCAAAATCGACCGGTAGCCTTTTATGGCAGTTTACTACATGACAACTGTCCACGGCGCGGTCACTTCGAGAATGGAAACTATCTTACAGATTGGAATGACCCTCTGCAAAAAGAGTATTGTCTGATTTTAAAGGGATGCAAAGGTCCTAAAACTTATACAGATTGTGCCCAAGTATGGTGGAATGACAACGCCAACTTCTGTATTAATGCTGGATCTCCCTGTTCCGGATGTTCAGAAAAAGAGTTTTATAATGGATTCAGCCCGCTCTACTCCAAACAAGAAATGTTTAAGCTTCCAGGTATCGGTCAAGTCGATGCAGATACGGTTGGGACCGTTATTGGTGGAGCTGCAGCAATAGGTCTTGGAGCCCATTTAATTGCTACAGCAGCCAGCGGAAGACTGAGCAATAAGGATCATAAGGAGGACATGTAGATGGCTAAAGTTGTTATTGATCCCTTAACACGCATTGAAGGACACTTAAGGGTTGAAGTAGAAGTCGAGAATGGTAAAGTCGTTGACGCTCATGTCATAGGGACCATGTACCGGGGGATAGAAGCAATGCTCCGCGGACGTGATCCTCGAGATGCTACGTATGTTACAGAACGAGTCTGCGGAGTTTGTGCTGGTTCCCATGGCTGGGCATCCTCTCTTGCCCTAGACAAAGCCTTTGGAGCAAATGTTCCAGCCGGTGGCAGACTTATCAGAAATCTGATTATTGGAGCTATGTATCTGCATGATCATCCCTTGCATTTTTATCATCTGAGCGCTCTGGATTATATAGATGTAATGGCTGTTGCTCAATATCAAGGGAAAGACCCTGGCCTTCTGGCAGTTAAAGATAAACTTGTTAAACTCGTTACAGCCGGCGATACTGCTCCCCTAACCCCGCGCTACAAGCCCGATGACTTCAGCGTCAACGATCCAGAATTGGTGACCATGGCCGTTGCGCACTACTTAAAGGCTCTGGAGATGCAGGCGAAGGCTAAAAAGATGTCCGCGTTATTTGCCGGAAAGCAGCCCCACCAATCTTCAATCGTTGTTGGCGGCGTAACGATGCTTCCCAATATTCAAATCGTTGAGCAATTCCGTTCCATGCTTTATGAGCAGCTTGAATTTATTGAGAAAACATACTTGCAAGATGTGTTAACCTTTGGCACAGGGCCACTTCTGCCCTTAGCCCAAGCGGGTGTCGGCGGAGGGAGTCCTAACTACCTTTCTTATGGTGGCTTTGCCCGTGATGATGCTGGAAAAGATTTATTCTTTAAAGCAGGCGTGATCATGGATGGTAACTTAAGTAATATTATCCCAGTCGATGAGGCTAAAATCACTGAAGACGTCCAATACTCTTGGTATAAGGCCAGCGCTAATGGAAAAACCCCCTATACCGAGGATACGGTGCCTGATCTAGATAAAAAGGGTGCCTACACCTTTGTTAAAGCTCCTCGCTATGATGGCAAACCGATAGAAGTTGGACCTCTGGCCCGGATGCTCGTTATGCAGCCAAAAGGTCTTATGGAAATCATCGCCAAGTATAGTATTAAGCCGGGTGCTGTCGCACGTCACGCTGCACGCGCTTATGAAACTCTCCTAATGGCCCAAGATATGTTCAATTGGTTAGATGCCTTAGAAAAGGAGATGGGTTCTAAGGAATTCCGCATTCACGACACAGATCATTGGAATCCCCCAGCTACCGGGCAAGGTGCGGGTATGACCGAAGTACCTCGGGGTTCACTTGGTCACTTTATCAAGGTTGCAGATCACAAAACAGAGAATTATCAAATGGTTGTTCCGACCACTTGGAATTTCTCACCTAGAGATGATAAGGGAATCCGTGGTCCGGTTGAGCAAGCTCTGATTGGAGTGCCTGTACCTGACCTGGATAATCCTGTCAACATTGTCCGAGTCGTTCGTTCCTATGATCCCTGCCTTGCCTGTGCAATTCACCTTATTAATCCAGTAACCAACGATATCAAGAAATTCCAGATCGGCTGGTAGTGAAGGAGGGAAGCACATGTCTAGCCAATTAGACTTAGATCACCCATTGTTTCAGCGCGTTAGCCACTGGATCAATCTAATCAATTTTTTGATATTAACAATTACCGGTTGGTTTATTCATTCCCCTTATCCTGGAATGCCCATGAATCTAATGCGTAATTTACATTTTATATTTATGTATCTCTTAATAATTAATGGCATTGTCCGTTTCTATTATTCCTTTTTTGGCAAACATAAAGATTATGACACCTTCTTCTTTAACTCACAAGATGTCAAAACAATCTGGCCCCAAATCAAGTACTACCTATTTATCGGTAAGCACCCAAAAACCGGAAAATACAATCCCCTACAAAAAATGGCCTATATTGCCTTACCGATTATGGCAGTGGTTCAAGCTGTGACAGGGTTCATACTGTACAGGCCAGAACAATTGTCTGGTGCTGCCAGTTATTTTGGGAGTTTAGCTGCGGTTCGAGGATTTCATTACCTCCTTATGTGGTTATTTATCGCCGTGATCGCCGTTCATGTTTATCTTGTTTTCACTTCAGCCTATGAGCAGTTTTTATTCATGTTCTTCGGCAAACGACGAAAGGAGAAGAGCATATAATAATGCAATCACCAAGAATTATGGTGATGGGAGTAGGAAATATCCTCTTATCAGACGAGGGTTTGGGCGTTCGCTTTTTAGATGAATTGACAAAGCTAGAGCTTCCTGAAAATGTAGAGGTTCTCGAAGGGGGTACAGCAGGCCTTGAACTCGTTCATCTAATCCAAGATGTAGACTTTCTGATTATTGTCGATGCCTTAAATGCTAACGCTGAGCCAGGGGCATTATTCCGCTTTCAACCAGGAGACCTCCAAGTAATCCCAGAACAATATGAAGTTTCATTTCATCAAATTGGCATCGTAGAAGTTCTCGCCATGGCTAATGTATTAGGGCAAGCTCCACATACCTTAATTTTTGGTATCCAGCCTAAAAGCTTAGAATGGGGACTCGAAGTAAGCCCAGAGATCTTGGCACTATTTCCTCGTCTTTCGGAATTAGTTCGCAAAGAAATTGATTCCATACTGCACGAAGGGAAATTTACATCGGCATAAAATCGAAGAGCCTTTCACCACTTTAAGAATAAAGTGAGTGTAAGGCTCTTTAATATCACTATGATTACCTTAGTTAGCGTCCGGATCTCCACAATAGAATCAGAATTCTCTTCCTTGAACTATAAGTTTTGGTCCTTGAAATTTAAAACCTCTTGATTCAGCCAACTAATCCATTGACTAAGCCCATTACCATTACGACAAGATACTTCGAAAATCCGTATGTGTGGATTAATCGCTAGAATATCTTGTTTCATGATCTCCATGTTCACGTCAGTCAACGCTTCAAGATCCATTTTATTAAGAACAACCGCTTTTGCATTACGGAAAATTACGGGATATTTAGAAGGCTTGTCATCCCCTTCAACAATACTTAACACAATGACCTTAAATGCTTCACCAAGATCAAAATCAGCGGGGCATACTAAGTTTCCGACGTTTTCAATAATCATTAGATCCATGGCATTCCAATCAAACTCCGGCAGAACCTTACTGACCATTTTGCTGTCAAGATGACACCCTCCACCAGTATTAATCTGAATGACTGGTATGTCATGGGTAGCAATGCGATCTGCATCCTTACTGGTAAAAATATCTCCCTCGATAACTCCCACTTGCAAACTTTTAGTTAACAGAGGCAGTGTCTTTTCTAGGAGTGTGGTTTTTCCTGCTCCCGGTGAGCCAATAATATTAATTGCTAAACATTGACTCTTACGGAAAAAGGCACGATTTATTTCTGCCTGGGTATCATTTGAACTAAGTAAATTAGCCATTACTTCTATTTCACGACGGTTAGATTCCAGCAATTATTCCACCTCCAGGCTTTCAAGTAAAAGTTCCTCGCCTTGAATTATTTCAATGCTTGTATTCTGACAGTTTGGACAAAGAAAAAACATACTTTTAACATTAAACTCCTGATGACAGTTACGGCAGCGAGCTTGCACAGAAACGCGCTCTATTATCAGCTCCGCTCCTTCACAGATGGTATCCTTGCTATAAGCTTCAAAGGCCATTTGAAGGGCATCTGGTTCCGCATTCGTTAGTTCTCCGACTTTAAGTTTAACCTGGAGTACTTTCTCTACGTTATGCTGGGAGATCGTCTGTTCAATGACTTCAAATACTCCTCCCATTAAAGACATTTCATGCACATCATTTCTCAGTTAAGAAAACCCGGAAAAACTTAACTATCCTTTCCTAGTATTCTTTCCCTTTCCAAGTTTATAATTCAAGGTTAGGGCCCCTAGAACAAGTACACTGACCGATACTCCTCCTAATAACAGCCAGATACTAAACAACCCTTAACTTATAAATACTTCGACAGGACGTGTAGATATCCTTTAGGTGAACCTTTAAAAATGCAGAATCATCAGATACCTCATTTAAATTTACCTATACAGTCCTTGGAATAAATTATGTAATTGTTACATGAATAGAGTCCTTCTTGATGGTTAGTATAATACTGTGCTAAACAACTGAAAAAGGAGGATGGTCATATGAGTCGAAATACACCTGAAGTTCCGGAATCCGAAAAACAGTTGGACGAACTTAAGTGGGAAGTAGCCGAAGAGCTCCATTTAGACGACGATATTCAAGAAAAAGGGTTTGCAAACATGACAACCCGAGAAGTTGGTCAAATTGGTGGAAATATGGTCAAAAAAATGATTAGCTTCGCAGAGAAAGAAATGGCGGAACAAGGTTCGGATATTATAGATTAGGATCAAGAGCTAAAAATTGCAAGGGACAACGTTTTTAACGTGTCCCTTGTCTTATTTAGGTACGTTTACCTTTTTATATCTATTTCACAGACTCCTAATTCTAATCTAAAGAAAAGCAAAGCTTTTCGTTGTAATACTTTCTATGCAGTATAGGGGTTTGGTTATTATAACCTTACTCGACATACGGTATCGTAAGTGGACCAAGTGGTAATACTGCAATACTCATTTCTTCACCATATTTACTAACTAGGTCCTTTAGCGTCTGTTCAATATTGTTCGTAGGAGTAAGATTAGCAATCTTTGTTGATTCTTCTGGTAACAAAGAATAGAGGTAGACATCTGCCCACTCCTGAATCATAGCCAGGCGTTGGGCTTCCCACTGATCAAACATTTGAAAGGTTGGTTCATTAATCATTTCCAGAAGCTCTTTTGGTGAGTTGCGCATTTGTAGTATTTGAACGAAGTTTCCATGTTCGGGCATGCCTTCGCTGCATTCAGCAGCGCAGATAATTGTACCACCTTGTTTGACAATCATTCGTGCAGCATCCATGCCCTTTACAGCCTGATATAGGTTCTGATCAAGAGGGTAACCCGCATTTGTTGTAATTACAACATCATAACGCTGATCACATTTAATCATGGCTTGCTCTTTGACATAAGCACATCCAATAGCATGAGCCTCAACCAATTCACCGGCAAAGACATTTGTAATCTCTTTCTCTCCATTTAGAGCTACATTTAGAAGAAAATCCGGTTTGCAAAAATTATTGACTTCTCTGGTCATTTCTTGAAGAGGATTATTGTCTAATTTCCCCCAAGTTGCCATAGGATGTCCAATCATTTTGGCGTTATGGAAGGTCAGAATCGTTTCAATTCCCGCTACACCAGGCATAATTCCTTTAGGTCCACCAGAAAAACCCGCAAAAAAATGCGGCTCGATAAACCCTGTTACAATTCTAAAATCTGCCTCGACATATTCTCTATTTAAATATACTTCACAGCCAAAGCTACTTGTGCCTAGATGGGAGAGTTCCGATTTCTCGTGACAATGATGATTCACAATCCGTACAGTATTTACAACTGTTTTACCTAACATATCGATGAACTCTTCTCTTGTTTGGTCACGATGAGTTCCAAGTCCGTTTAAAATCGTAATGTTTTCTATAGCAACATGGGAGAGTTCCTCAAGTAACCAGGGAACGAGTTTATGGTTTGGTGTTGGTCTGGTAATGTCACTAATTACTATAACAACCCTATCAGTTGACTTAACCATTTCTCGAAGAGGTTTTGTACCTATAGGGTTTCGAAGGGCTTCAACTACAAGATCGTGGTCATCCTTGGGTAATTTCATGTGTTTTGGTTCAACAATTCTTGTATGTTCTGGAACATTGATATTTAACCCCGTCTTACCATAGGCTAAAGAAACATCCATAGTCTGTTCTCCTTTTTAAGTAATATTGCTTTAATAATATGTATAGAAAAGTTATTATTGCTCTTCTTATAGATAAGAACTATAAACTTAATGACATGGATTTCAATTCCTCGCTCACTTTTTGCAGACCTTCAATTAAAACTGCAATTTCCTGATTAGCCTGTGCTTGTTCCTGGGTAATAGTACTGTTGCGTAACGAACTTGATGCTATTTTTTGGATGACGGATTGAAACTCCAGTAAAAGCACACTGATCTCATTAGCTGATCGATTACTTTCATCCGCAAGTTTACGAACTTCACCTGCTACAACGGAAAAGCCACGACCATGTTCTCCCGCTCGAGCTGCCTCAATAGCTGCATTTAATCCTAAGAGATTGGTTTGTTTAGCCACCCTACGAATTAACTCTAAAATGTCAGAGGTAGACTGAAGTTGGTTTTCTCCATCTTGTGCTTCTGCCGCAATAACTTGACTAATAGAGGCTACTTCTTGTGCGGAAGCAGCTGTTTGTTGCACTGCGCTAGCAGCTCGCTCTATTGCATTACCTAAAACTTGTACTTGATTGCGAATGACGTCTTTTAATTCTTCGTCTCTTAACATCATTACGACCATACCAGCAGCAATTCTGGCAACAGGACTAACGATCTCTAACGGTCCAGCTATTCCGAAAGTACCAATTTTTATGCCATCTATTTTAATTGCTTGGTTATAGCCCTCTTTAAGCTTGCCTTCAGAAGCTTCAGCCTCCGCCGATGTAATTGTTGTCGAGTCAATATTTGTGGTCATAATTTGTCGGCTTCCCTTATGCTGTACTCCAATTCTAGTCTGAGCAGAATCTGCCACGATTATCCCCTGCTCATTACAAACAATAACAGAAAACCCACATTGTTCATGAATAAAATCCACTATCCTGTTAGCAACAAATTCACTAAGCTTAGCGACCACAACTTCATCCCCTTTTTTAAGCTAATTACGCACCAAGCCATATCAAATCGCATAGTCTGATGGTCGGACCAGTAACACGAAATAAACTATTGACTATATTTTACCACATTATTTAGGGATAAGTATGATATATTGTTCACAACTGGGTAAGGTTAACATGCAATTAGACCACCCCATTATAATGGGATAGTCCCGTTTCTTAGTAAACTATCAACGATCTCACATTATGACTGAATAAAAAAATCAATCCTGAATGAATCCATCAGAGAATAGACTACCCCTACTCTGTTAAGATCTAAGCTTGTGAGTTGCTGGATACGATTCATTCTGTAAATAAGAGTGTTTCTATGGACAAATAAAGCCTCTGCTGTTGAGCGGAGGTTATTTTTATTCTCCAAAAAAACACGTAATGTATTAAATAGTTCCGTGCTATTAGCTTTGTCATATTTGCGAAGAACCTTCAAAGCAGGATGAGTATAATGTTCCAAAATCATTTTCCCAGTGTAATTATATAACATGTCATAAAAGTTATAATCACAATAGTCAAAGACCTGATTGATTTGTCCAAACCTTTGTGCCTGCTTTATAGACGCAACGGCCTGATTAAAATGTCGTTTGAATTCTAAAATATTATTAAAAGGCCAACTTAGACCGATGCTAATATCTTCGTTTTGAGCTAGTTTGCTAAGTTCCTCCCTTTGTTCCTCGGAAATGGATGGTACAAGAATGCCATTATAATTCTTGTACTTTACTGAATGTCCTTTAGGAAAGATGCGTTCCAGCTCCATGTTAAGTGTTCTCTTAAGGTAACGGTTGTCTATATTGTGAACATACCGAGCAACAATAACAAACATTTTCTCAGGAAATTTTAGCTTTGTCATAGTAATGTATTCCTGGGGGTTCGAAATCTCTGCCTCATCTAATAAATTATAAAGTGTCGCACCAAATAAGGACCCCTGGGCTCCTTCGGAAACCAAGTCACGATTAAAAATATCTAGTATTAATCGGCCAATAAGAGGAAGTAGACGATAATGAAACCGCTGAATACGAGAATGGTGTTCAACCATGATTAATGCGCCAACAACATTGTTTTGTTGGGTAATACGCGCCACCAACTTTGGTTGCAGATCACCAGGTAGTGTAATGAGTTGAGTTGCTCTTCCATGTTTGCTCCATTCCTTCATATGGTTATTGGAACGAACTTTCTGAACAAATTCGTAAGAGCAAAATCCCATTTCGATGTTCTGCGCCCAAAGAGGATCGACTATTTCATAAAGAGTTGAATGTGCTAATACCTTCTGACTGGAATCCACGAGGATTAAGGCATTTCCCAACAGTCTTGCCGCACTGTTGATAATCGTCTTAATATTTTTTTCAGTCAAAGCCAGCTGCGCTAATTCGAAGTACAGACCATCTCCTCGTAAATCCTCTAAAATCAAATCTTTGGCTACTCTAGAAATACTACTTAGATCCTCAGGACAGATATGGGCATGATTACTACCCTCCAGTAGTGGTAGAGGCTCGTCCACTGATAAAAGCATAATAGGCCGATCCGGTGGAGTCTTTATTTCCAAAAGGCTCCCTATATATAATACGTTTTCATTCCAGTGATATTCAGAGCTATCCAAAAGTCTTATATCCATAATAGCAGGAGAGTCACAGATCGTTTTGATTTGAATTTTATAAGTTTCTTGAAGTATGTCTATCAGCTCTTTATAATACATTTTCTCACCACCCAGTACTAATATACCACAATATATTTCGTAAAAGTTGAAACTATTTTTAATAGTGCAAATGTTACAAATTGACCTCTATTTTTTTGTAAGGTTAGTACATATATCACGAAACATCTCTGTGATAGCATAAGTACAACAAGTTGTCAGAATTATTTTAAAAAACCGTCTAAATGGAAGGAGTAGGTAGGTAAAATGATTACATCGTATGAAGTATTTGTTCCTTCAGTAATGGGCAGTGGCGCATCCCTACGTACAGGCATCAAAGTTCGCGCGCTAGGTTGTAAAAAAGTACTAGTAGTCTATGACAAGGGGCTTAAAGCGGTTGGAATTGCAGATACAATAGTTGAGAATCTTGAAAATGCTGGTATCAAAACCGTATGCTTTGATGGGGTACTCCCAGATCCTCCGGATACTATGGTTGAAGAGGCAGCAGAAATGGCCCGTAATGAGACTATAGACGGCATTGTTGCGATAGGTGGAGGGAGTGCCATTGACACAGCTAAGGGAATCAATGTATTAATCAACAATACTCCTCCAATTATGAAGTACTTCGGTGTTCAAAAAAATCTCAAACCAGGTGTACCTATGATCTTTATACCCACAACAAGCGGTACCGGCAGTGAAGTCACAAACATGTGCGTAATCTCTTGCACCTCACGGGGAAACAAAGACAGCGTTGTAAGCCCAATATGCGTAGGCACTCTGGCAATTCTTGATCCTGATCTTACCCTGGGATTACCTCCCGCCATGACATCAGCAACCGGTGTGGATGCCTTAGCCCATGCTGTTGAATCCTTAACGGGTGCACATTCGAACCCTCTCTCGGATGCTTTAGCAAGGGACTCTATTCGTTTGATTGCCAGATGGCTTCCTGTTGCTTATCGTGATGGCTCAAACCTAGAAGCTAGAGAACATATGATCCTTGCCTCTATGTTTGCGGGAATGGCGTTCACGAATGCTTTAGTTCATCTTGGTCATTCAATTGGTCATACTCTAGGAGCTCAATTTCACATACCCCATGGAATTGCCTGCGCTGTAACACTGCCAGAGGTTATTGAGTATGCGGCCAAAACTGAATCCAAAAAAGTACGGATGATCTGCGAGTGTTTGGGGGCAGACGTCCCAGAAGATGCAACTCCCGAGGAAATAGGAGCCATTGCTCGTACAGCCCTCCGATCCTTTATTAAATCGATTGGAATATCGAACCTGAAAGATCTCGGTATTCCACTTGAAGCAGTACTTAAAGTACCACCCTTGATCACTGCGGATACGGGTTTTGCCCTTGTGCCTTACCGTATTACTGCAGCAAAGGTCGCAGAACTATTAAAATCTGCTTACGATGCTTGATTGCACTGCTTGAAGAATTGAAAGGAGAGTATGACTATGTGGTTAAAATTAGTAATTGATATGAAAACTCTAACGGTTAATAAAGAGCCTCTTGATGCAGAATACCAGGAGCTAGGGGGCAAGTCGTTAGTTGCAGCCTATCTCATGAAAAATGTCCCTCCTCAATGTGATCCCCTAAGCGATCAAAACCAACTTTTGCTTTGCACAACTGTGTTTGCAGGAACTAAGCTTACCACCGGACATCGACTATCCGTCGGAGCTAAAAGCCCTCTGACCGGTGGAATCAAAGAAAGTAATGCTGGTGGCTATGCAGCAGCCTTATTGGCAGAGCAAGGGATTAAGTTAGTAGTTGTAAAGAACCTGCCCGTCAATGATGATCTTTGGCTTTTACACATTGATGAAAAGGGTAATGCTTCCTTGAAAGACGCCAAGATGTACGAAGGAGTCAACAATTACGAGTTTGTCGAGAAGGTACGTGAACGCTTCGTTAATAAGCTCGCTACTATTTCTATTGGAAGTGCTGGCGAACGTCTTTATAAGAGTGCTTCCTTACAGGTTTCAGAATTTGGTTCGGGTCATCCCAGCCGAGCGGCCGCACGCGGCGGACTAGGTGCAGTAATGGGCAGTAAGAGGCTTAAAGCTGTCGTAATCGAAAAACCCTTGGATCCCTTTAAGGTGCCCTATGCCGACGAAGATAAGTTTAATGAAATATGCCAAAAGTTTAATAAGGTCGTTGCTCAGAATGCCAAAGATGATGCTTTCCATAATATCGGGACAATTTCTACCATCGATGTGACTGGTGCTAATGGTGTTCTTCCCGTGGATAACTTTTCCGGCAAACTGTTTCCTAAATACACAGAGGTTGGCTCAAACAAATTCATGTCTAACTTAGCCGCTCGAGGGGGACGTAATAAGATCTCTTGCCAGCCAGGTTGTGTTGTACAGTGTTCAAACTCATACAATGATAAAGACGGAAAGTATCTCACATCGGGTTTTGAATATGAAACAATAGCCCTCTTCGGGCCTAACTGCCACATTGATGATTTAGATGTAATTGCCAAGATGGACCGGATCTGTGATGATCTCGGTGTCGATACGATTGAAATTGCCAATGCCCTAGCCATGTGCATGGAAGGTGGTAGAATTCAGTGGGGAGATGTAGATGCTGCTCTCGCTCTACTACAGGACATGATAGAAGGTACCGAGTTTGGAAACCTCATTGGTAATGGGTGTGAGGCCGTGGGTAAGAGCTTGGGATGTAAACGTATCCCTGTGGTAAAACACCAGTCTATACCCGGATACGATCCTCGTAACACCAAAGGTACTGGTATCACCTATTCCACGAGTCCGATGGGTGCAGACCATACCGCCGGCCTTACCATGGGCCGTGCATTCGATGATTGCGGACGGGCAGCGCAGGCCTATGCCTCTAACAAGTTACAAGTAGCCATGAGTTTTGCTGATAGTATGATGTGTATCTTTGCCTTCGCTAATGCAGTCACACATTTACCTTTGCTGGGTGATCTTATGGCAGCTCAATATGGTGGTCAAGGTGGTATGGCTCGTATTGCCCCAATGGGTATCAAAGCGCTCCTAACTGAAAGAGCATTTAACAAAATGGCCGGAATGACCGTCAAAGACGACCGACTGCCTGATTTCTTCTATAACGAGCGTTCAGTTGCAACCGGTTCAAAGTTCGATATAATCGACCTTGAATTGGATGTACTCTTTGATTTTTAATGATTAGGGTTAACGGACGAGAAATCGTCTATGAAAAAGGGATGACAGTGATTGATGCATTGAGGGCCGCTGAAGAATCGGCAGATGGCTTGACCTTAGTAATAGTTAACGAAAAACTATTGCCCTACGGCCAACCTTATACGGAAACCTTAGAAGATGGCTCTCATATAAAGCTGTTTCCCATCGTTTCAGGGGGATAAATCAACAAAAAACAAAAAACAGAGGGACAGGTTCCTTGTTTCAACAGAAACATTGGAACCTGTCCCTTCTTTTTTGACTCCTTTTTTGCAATAACCACTTGCTCCTAGCGCTGACTTTTTAAAAATTGCGATTACCAGACTTTATCTAATATCTTCTCTAGTACAGCTAAATCCACTGGCTTAGCTAGGTGTACATCGAAACCTGCTTTAAGGGCTCTTTCTTTATCATCCGGTTGGACATAACCGGTTAATGCAATTAAAAGTGTATTCTTAAAGTCATTATCACCTCGCATACTCCTGGCCACTTCATAGCCGTTCATGTCCGGCAGGCCGATATCGCAGATTAGAACTTCCGGACGGAACTCTTTCGCCTTGGCTATCCCGTCAATCCCGTTATAAGCGGATACAACTTCATGTCCTAAATGCCTAAGGAGCAAACAAAGAATTTCAGCAACATCGCGTATATCATCAATAACTAAAATCCGTAGTGTTCTTGAGAATTTCTCATCAGCTTGCGATTGTTTCTCTAGACTCTGATAATTAATTTTTGGAAGAGGTAAGCGAAGGCTAAATTTTGTCCCTTTACCTAATCCTTCGCTAAAAGCAATTACCTTGCCGTTATGAAGTTCTGCTATGCCTTTTACTATGGCCAGTCCCAGGCCGAGCCCTCCACCACCCCGATCCAGTGAGCTCTCTACTTGAATAAAGGGTAAGAACAAATCGGGTAATACATCAGGCTTGATTCCCAAACCGTTATCCCAAACATCAATCACAGCTTCCTGATTATCCTCATCTTTTGAAACTGTTACTAAGGTTTGGTCACCTATTGATGTATATTTTGACGCATTATGCAGGAGGTTTCCGATAGCTTGGGTCAAACGTGCTTGATCCGCTTCCAGGTATATCGGAGCAGCGGTTAATTTAACCTTAAGGCTGACATTGTTCTTTTCAAACTGTACTTTACAGTCTTCAACTGCCCTAGAAGTAAGTTCATTAAGTTCGACGGGTTCCTTTTTCAAATTAATCATATTCCGCGTAATGCGGGTGACTTCCAGCAGATCATCAACTAAACGAGAAAGTTGGGCAGTCTGACGGTTCATGACTTCTTTAGCCTGTCGCGCCTGTTCTCCACCAAGGGGCACTCGATCCAAAAGTGAAAGGCTCATCATAATAGAGGCCAGTGGATTCCTAAGTTCATGGGAGAGCATACTAAGAAATTGATTTTTGTTTTCATTCATTTTGCGCAATTCCTCAACCAGAGCAATAGCACGTTTTTCGTTTTGATGAATTGCTTCTTCAGCTATCGTTCGCTCAATTGCATCTGCGGCCTGTCGAGCTAACAAGTCCAACATTCGTAGTTCACGTTCATTAAATAGGTGTGAAACCTCATGCATTGTTTCTAATACGCCCACTACGTTGCCGGAACTGCTGACCATGGGCGTAGCTTGCATGGTTTTAATCCCACGACTTAATAGGATCGATAAACCTGGCGTCCCCTTAAAGATGGGGCTTTGTGCCACGTCCTCGACGATAACCCTCTGTAAGGTTTTTAATGCTGCTGAGGCAACAGACCTGCCATGTTGAACCGGGGCACAATGAAAGTAATTAATACCTTCCTCTGTTAAACCCTGGTGGGCATAGACCTTTAGATTTCCAGCCTGTTTGTCGAGCATCGCAATATGTCCTCTATCTGCATGAGTCAATTTCATAGACACATCAAGAATCTCTTCATATATACTCTGCAAATTATCCTTAAGAATGAAGTGAGCGCTAAGAGAATGAAGCTTATTAAGGGCTTCAACTTCGGCGGCCAAATCATACTGAAGAATCTTTAGTTCTTCTTCCTTCTGTTTTCGCTGCGTAATGTCCCGGAAGGAACCCACTAAACCTTTATACTCTCCTTTATGATTTACTAGCATTCTAAGGTGAGCATCTGTATTGATTATCATCCCATCTTTGCGGCGATACTCTATCTCCCCGATGTAACTGCCTTCCTCATACAACTTAACAAGGGCCTTTGCCCGAGACTTAGAGGTATTACTTGGAAACAGTTCTTTCATGGATTGTCCCATTAACTCATGGGCAGACCAGCCAAATATTTGTTCAGCCATCTTATTGCAATATATAAAGTTAGTATTCTCATCATATGCAACTACAGCATCATGAACGCTAGACAAGAGGTTCGCTTGTAGAGTTAATTTTTCCTCAGTATTTTTCCGCTCTGTTATATCTGCAATAATTATAATAAATTGACGATCTCTATGCAGAGAATAGGCTTGCACCTCGAACCATCGGTCGAGCACTTTAATATATTTATCATACTTTACAGACTTGCCGGATCGAACAATATCTCCAAATTTCTGAGTCCACTCAGGTTCAATAACAGACAAAAACTCTTTAAAGCTGTGGCCATAACCTTGATTGTGTTTCAAACTTTTATGTATTGTATATGAGATATCGAATTCCAGGATCTCGTAATCGATGGGCTGGTCTTTTTTATTTAAAATCATTTGGGCAAGGGCAAACCCTTCCGATAAGTGATCGTAAAGAAGGTCATGTATTTCAGAATTCATCTTTAGTTCTATAAATTCACTTTCATCCGACATTTTCCGCCTTTTCTCCTTTCGTTTTGACAATTTATAATTAGAGGAATTAGACATATGTATCAAAATATCCTTTAAATATGAGTAATTCTATATTATAATTCTCCTATCCTAAAACCCCTATGCCGATTAGGCAATTCCAGAATTGAGGATTAGAAGCACTATAAAGCAATTGCAGTCAGGTAACTATATAGTATCTATATCACAACAGGGCCAGTTCTAAATCAAATATGATTCATATTTGATGGTATTATGAAATACAGAGGGACTATCAGTCAGAGATAGTCCCTCTGTATTTCAATAGACACGAAAACCCTCGATAGTCTCCGGTGACGAAAGTCTCCTGCGGAGAGTTTCTCCAAAGTCGTTGTTCTCCAAAGAATAATTACCAGTGTAGGATGAGTATCGCCGGGGCGCCCACCCCAAAAGGAATACTTCGTGGCGAAGGAATCCTTTGCAAAATTTGCTTAAAAGTGACTAAACTGATCCATCCTAGGAATCAACATCCTATACATTTCCATCGAGATACTCGTATCCCAGTGACCTGTCAGCTGAGCGATTCCGATCATTACGAACCATAATCCGACCACACATAACGCTAACCTCTTTTGCGACAATGGGAAAGAGGGCTTGGGAAGATCAAACTTCAAGGTGTCACTCACTGGACACTGCTTGACACAATTCAAACACCCTGTACATTCGGGTGACCATACGATCTGAGTTTTATCGACGTTGATACGATTTGGACAAGCGATCGAACACCGTGAACAGGAGATACACGTGTCGAGGTCTCTTCGTATCTTCCAAGGACTTATCATACCTAATAAACCCAATAACGCTCCATAGGGACACAGATACCGACACCAGAAATTCTCAATGAGAACAGAAAGAAAAATGAAACCAGTTATAACGCAGAATCCTACCCAAGTCATATTAATGAAGAATTCCAGCATCTTGATATCTGCGACCATGTTATAGGGAGTCTGCAAAAAGGCATAGGCGGAAGCCCCATCCATTAGGACGAAAATGAAGTAAACGAAGAAACCCATAATTAAATACTTTAAAGAACGTAAAACATAATCGAGCCAGCGCGGAGGCGTAAAATTCTTCTTGAATATCTTTTGCCCCAGCAAAGCTAAACCTTCTGCTAGTGTACCGAATGGACAAATCCATGAACAAAATGCCCTCTTCCATAAAAGGGATACGCTCATTGCAGCTAAAAAAATCACAAGCCCCGCAGGATGAATCTGGTCAAAAAACCCGGTGGTCAGCCAAGCTTTTAAAGCGACTAAAGCACTAATTGGAAGAAATGCCTCCACTCCGGCAGGTCTTCCTTTAAATAAATTTACGTCTGAATCAGAGATACTCTGAACAAAACCAATAAATTGTATACCAATTAAAACAACCATTATTGCAAATACAAATTGGATGCTCCTGCGCCAAGTGTATTTTTCTTTACACTTTAACATACGTCCTCCTTTGAGCCGAATAGAACTACCCCGTACTGGCAACAAAAAACCTGAACCAGTATGTGCATGGAAATATACTAGTCAGGATTCAAAAAAGACATGTGAACTTTACACTGATTCTTACCAGTTTTAATTATAAGCGATTTTTAGTAGTTTGTCTGTGATCTAGCTCACAGCAATGTTTCAAAGAGAACCTCGTTAGTGATAGTTTCTTGCTGTTTGCCTGGCTTCCTTGACGAATTTTCCTGCCGTTTGGATCCTAATTTCCCAGGAGCTATGCTCCAAGTATCCTTGACTCTGGAACGAAAGGCACGATAGTCTTCAGTACGAAAGTCTCCAGTGGAGGGTATCGCCGAAGCCGTGATCCGTAAAGGAATATCTTCCGGCGTAGGATAGAGTATCGCCGAGCCACCCACCACAAAGAAACACTTCCTGGCGAAGGGGAGCCTTTCGCCACACTGCGACTCGTAACGCATTCTCCTGCAGTGTGGATTCTTAACTTCCGTGTTCGGTATACGAAAAGCACGATAGTGTCCGGTGGACAGTATCGCCGAGCCACCCACCCCAAAGGAACACTTCGTGGCGAAGGAATGAGCTTTTCGCCACACTGCGTCCCGTAACGCATACTCCTGCAGTGTGACGAAAGTCGAATAAGACTTTCGCCACATTGCGACTCATAACGCAATCTCCTGCAATGTGGATCCGAACGGGTGGAACCCCGGTATCTTAATTACGAAACACAGAAAGGACTAACTCATTAAGAGATAGTCCTTTCGCTTGTTACCTGGCGATGACCTACTTTCCCAGGAGCTATGCTCCAAGTATC